>Ga0182742_1000598_pt1 | contig 54083 bp, 42 predicted proteins | sample eDN5th37CBELigMG_FD_128880 | JGI IMG/M metagenome (GOLD analysis project Ga0182742, IMG submission 128880) | Enriched Miracle-Growth compost microbial communities from Emeryville, California, USA - eDNA 5th pass 37_C BE-Lig MG (version 2)... ...
ATATTTATGATGTATTGCCACACAGTGACTTGCATAAATTTGTATTACGATATAAAAGGGCTTTGTCCGAACAAGTTCCTGTAATCAAAGGTAAAGAGGTATACACCTATGGCTTAGGTAAAGCGATGGCAAGAGGTTATATAAAAAGCTTAGAAAAAATTGATTACATTCCTGGAAAGGTTTATCTAACGCTTGATAAAATCTCCGATAAGCTTTATACAATTGACCAGATTAGAGAAATGGGTTTGAGGGATGAGGATTGGATCAGAAGATCGGTTGCACTTTCTAGTGAGAGTAATATGAGCATCATTGAGCAATCAATAAAATTCTTGAGTAAAAAGAAAGAGAAAACTGGTAACCCCCACAAAATTATTGCTGTAGCATGTAGTATATGGCACGCTGAGCAGCTAAAGGAGCTGTACGAGGCAAAAGGTTATAGTTCTTCAATTGTTCATAGTGAATTAGAAAAACATGAAAGAGAATTTGAATTTGCTAAAATTGATTCTAACCAAGTGGACGTTGTAATTAACGTTGCTATGCTTGGTGAAGGATATGATCATAAGTTCTTGTCAATTGCAGCATTGTTTAGACCATACAAGACATTATTACCTTATGCTCAATTTATTGGTAGAGTTCTACGTTCTATATCTGAGGATGATGTTAATGGAAACCTTTCGGAAGAAGACAATATAGCAGTCGCTATTCATCATAAAGAACTAGGATTAGATGAACTTTGGGATTACTATAAAAAGGAGATAAAGAAACGAGACATTATTAAGAGAATAAGAACTGATTATCCAATCGAGCCAACAGGTCGATCTCCAAAGGATGTTAGCTTTGGTTCTGTATCCGAATCAGAAGAATATATTACTGTTAAAGATGCTTTTATCGAGAGTGAGTTATTAAAGATAAGAAAACAAAAGATTGAGGAAGAACAAGAAAAAATTAAAAATCTACAAGCATTATTAGATGTAACGGAAGAAAAAGCAAGAATTCTTTACCAACAGAGTCTAAAGTCACAAGACAAAGAACGTTACCTCAGACCTGACTTATACTTAAAGAAAAAGAAAGTTGAAATTGATCAGTTAGTAAGAGAGGATGTAATACCACAGTTGTTAGTTGATTTTAATTTAGAACTTCAAGGTAATGAGTTGCCAACAGGTAGGTCCATTCTTCCTAAAAAATACGAGTTTATTTATGGTAGAGCGAAGGATAATGGCTCTTTACTAGGACAGTATTTTAATCTATCATTAAAACATCACATCGGTGAAGGTAGGGACGGTTGGAAAATAAACGATTATGACCGTGCCATTGCACATGTGCAAGAGTTAGAAATCCATTTGCGTAATGTTTTAGAAAATAGATAGTAAGAGGTGTTACCTATGTCGGAATCAATTGAACGTCTTTATGACGAAATACACGGACCAAAATTAACACCATATGAATTAATAGAGAATGTAAAACTTCCCAACTATATCTCTGTAGACTTTAGTAAAGACAGTGAAAATAATATTATTGCTTACACTAAATGTTTACTTAAGGATGGAAATAATGCACTTTTCACATATGTATTTAACAAGGAAAATAAGTTAATAAGTTTAAAATCTCTTGTTCGTGGGGTTGAAGAAGAAGTTTACAATCGAAAATCAGAAGTTGAAAAATTTTATCTGTTAGCTTCACAATCACTTAAACCTTCTGTAAAAGCTATTTAACAATCAAAAAGAAGCCTTAATTTAATGGTGTAAACAATCACTTTATATCCTCTAATATACTGTATTAATTTTCATATTCCCCCGGGGTTATTGTATACTCACCTGAAATAATGTGCTAAGTTTGTTGCATATTGGAGGGGGGAGTTTTTTTTATGATTGTTTCTCATGATTTTGGTATTGATTTAGTGGAATATGAGAAAAGAGGAATTGGGAACGAATTTCCTTTATTTGATGTTTGTCCCAACTGCAGTTGTCTAGCCCACGGTAACCTCCATCGTAACGGTTATTACTGGCGTTATGGGATCACTAATGAAGTAACTCTGAGAATCCCAATTTGCCGAGTAAAATGTTTATTGTGTAAAGTAAATATCTCCATTCTGCCGGACTTTCTAGTCCCATATTTTCAACATACTATTCATACGGTATTGAAGTGGGTAAACCATATCCTTGAAGGAAAAAAACAGAAGGTTAACGGAAGTCGTCAATTATTGAGGTTTTATCTTACTCGTTACCTAAAGGGGGTCAATTGGACGCATAGCTTCTTTATTAGTCTGGGGAAAGTCGGTGGAATGTCGAGGGATATTATAAAAGAGGCCATAAAATATATGAAAATGATCCATGATTTTGGCGAATCACCCTTCTTACGAAGGTCCTGGGGTCACTTATCAAAATACTTTATGGCAGATTAATTCTATCATATTTTGCCGATGTTTAAAATATTGTTAGTCCCACATACCTTTTTCATAGTCAGAATATATCGAAAAAAGTAGAATAAGAATCATGGATGACCGGTCATCCTTCTTTGAAAAGGAGGAAGATTCCATGAATGAAAAAGATCGTCAACAAGTGGCCTTATTTAGGTATGGCCTAATAGCCCCTCTCTTGAACGGGCAAGTTGAGCGTAAGGAATATTTAAAAGGTTTAGAGGAGAAGATTCATTCCGTTCCTTATTATGGGGAAAGAAAAATTGCCATTAAAACCATTCAAGAGTGGCAACTCCATTACCGCCGGAATGGGTTTGATGCCCTAAAACCAAAGAAACGTGGAGACAAGGGCAGCTCCCGAAGATTATCCCCCGATGATCAGGACCAAATCCTAGAAATACGAAAAAAAAATCTCCATATGCCGGTTAGTGTTTTCTACGAACAACTAATTGAGCAAGGAGAAATTCCAAAAAATCAAATATCATACTCTACTATAAACCGATTATTAAAGAAAAACAACCTAGTAGGAAAACAAATGTTGGCAACTCCAGAAAGAAAGCGATTCGCCCACGATAAGGTGAACGTGGTTTGGCAGGCAGACCTTTCCCATGGGCCATTTGTGCCGGTTAACGGAAAAAGGACGAAGACCTTCCTAATAGCCTATATTGACGATTGTTCACGCCTTGTACCATATGCACAGTTCTTCTCATCAGAAAAGTTTGATGGATTAAGAGTGGTCACGAAAGAGGCCTTAATTCGGAGAGGAAAACCGACTATCATCTATGCGGACAACGGCAAAATCTATCGATCTGAAACTCTACAATATGCCTGTGCCCGACTGGGGATTACGTTAGCGCACACGCAGCCGTATGATCCCCGTGCTAAAGGCAAAATTGAAAGGCTGTTTAAAACAATTCAAACACGGTTTTATCCGCTATTGCAGGCTAGTCCAGCTCAATCACTAGAAGAGTTAAATGAACGTTTCTGGCGCTGGTTAGAGGAAGATTATCATCGAAAAATTCATGCCTCTTTAGATGGGAAATCACCTCATGAAGTGTTTCAATCTCAACTAGATGATATCAGATTTTTAGAGGATTTATCAATTCTTGACTCGATTTTCTTGAAACGTGAGCAACGGAAAGTAAAGGCTGATTCGACGATTACTTTAAATAAACAACTATTTGAAGTGCCTTCTCGCTTTATCGGCCACTCTATCGATGTAAGGTTAGACGAAAATGGCGTCTATATCTATGAGGATGATAAAAAAGTGGCAGATGCGACACCTGTGAACATGAAGGATAATGCACATGTAAAACGGGTTCGTTCTCCATTTTCATTAACTGAACAAGCTGAAGTAAAGGGGGATTAGGTACATGTATAAATCCTTTTACTCTTTAGCTGGAGCACCATTTTCCAAAGAGATACGGTCTTCTGATGCATTTCCGTCCACAGATTATCAGGGTGCCTTAAATGCATTAAATTATTTACAGAAGTCAAAGGGGATGGGTCTTTTAATCGGGGACCCTGGCGCGGGAAAAACATTTACCTTACGGTCTTTTAAGGAGTCCCTGAACCCGTCCTTATACCATGTCATCTACTTTCCCCTTTCAACTGGCGGTGTAATGGACTTCTATCGCGGTTTGGCATACGGATTAGGGGAGGAACCGAAGTTCCGCAAGGTCGATCTATTCAAGCAAATTCAGCATGGTATTGAACGTTTGTCTGGGGAACGTAAGATTATACCCGTGTTTATTTTAGATGAAATGCATATGGCAAAGGATGCATTTTTACAGGATCTTGCGATATTATTTAACTTTCAAATGGACTCGACTAATCCCTTTATCCTAATTTTGGCCGGTTTACCTTATTTAAAGACCCGATTGGGATTAAACCATCATCGACCTCTTGCACAAAGGATGATTATGAAATATGAGATACAGCCTTTAACTAGAGAGGAAGTTTCCAATTATATTGACCATCATATGAAGATTGCAGGAGCAAAGATGCCCATTTTTACTGAAAGTGCCGTAGAGGCGATTGCCTTACGGTCGCAAGGCTGGCCAAGGGTTATCAATACATTGACAATTAATTGTTTATTATTTGGATCCCAGCTAAAAAAGGAACTGATTGATGAAGAAGTTGTAAGACTAGCAATCGAGGATAGCGGGCTATGATGAGGAGAGGAATACTAGTCTTTGACCATCAATACCAGGAGTGGAAAATTTGGATTGGCCAAACCCCATATTGGATAGATCAAGGCTATTCTTTCGAGTTGCGAATCCAAAATCGATACTTAAGTGCTTTCTTGGAGAAAGATTTCGATTGGTTCGTAACATTGGATCAAGATGTAGTTTTTGTTCTCCATACTCATGAGGTATACAAGATACGAGTAAAAATACAAGATTATATTCCTGTTAAAACCCCTTTTTAGGGGTTTTCTTTTCTTAATTTTTGGATGGAATAAATTGATTAAGATTTTTACCTTCTGAAACAAAGTGAAAAAAATAGCACATTAAAACAGATTTCATGCCGGATTAATGTGAAGACCCGTATCTGAATTAATGTGCCCGTTTACATTAATGGGTTTCTTTTTTTATATTCTTATTGGGGTAATGAAACGATTCTAGGAATGAAGGACCACTATGGAAGGCATAACCAAAAGTCAAGAATTTGATGTTTAATGTCAATAGAGTTGCTCAAAAAAAGGCCATTTTCTTGAAGAATTTCTTATATTCTATCTGGATATAAATGGTATAATTCAGGAAGGGGTGGGCGTGTGAGTATTATCCTTTTTATTTTCATACACATATTAATTGGAATAGCGTTGATATATTTTTATGATAAATTACCAAAAGCACTGACTACATTTTTGTTTGCTTTTTTAACAATGAGCTTCTTATATTGGGGAGTTGTTTTACTACGTCCATGAGATAAAGTTACTCCAGAGCAGAGCGCGATTATTTAGGAACAGGTCTTTTTTATTTGTCATTTAGTTGAACAAGCATATATCAGATAAAACAGAAAAGAAGGTGAATATAGATGGCTTTTAAGTCAATATATCAAAATAAGTCTACGATTGAAAGTCCTGAATCCTTATTTTATGACCTACGCAACAGAAAAGTAGAAGGTTTACTCTCTCATCAAGCGGATGTGTTAAGGGTTTATTCTAAGGAAGCTATGAAAGAGAAAAATGTAGCTATGGAGCTACCTACGGGTAGCGGTAAAACCTTAATTGGCCTCGTTACCGGTGAGTATAGACGTAGAGCTTTTCAAGAAAGAGTCGTTTTTTTATGCCCAACTAAACAATTAGTTCATCAAGTAGTTGAAGAAGCTCGTAATAAATACGGAATTAACACACTTGCATTTACAGGATCACAAGCTAGCTATGACCCTCGTGCTAAAGCTGAGTATAATAATAGTGAAGCAATAGCTGTCACCACTTATAGTAGCCTATTTAATGTAAGGCCATTTTTTTATAATCCTAACTTTATTATCTTAGATGACGCTCATGCTGCAGAAAACTATATTGCAAAACATTGGTCTCTATTGATATCAAGGAAAAGCCACCTCTCCGTTTATAATCAACTATTAGAAATTTTTCAGGATGTCATGCCAATTGAGCAATATCAAAGAATGAGATCTGATTCACCTTCTCCCACGGATAAAGTTTGGGTTGAAAAAATACCTACACCACATCTTTACAATAAACAAGTTCAGTTAATACCATATCTAGATGAGGCGATCATTGGTATTGCCGAATTAGAGCATAATTGGGCAGTGATTAGGGAGCATCTTAGTGGTTGTCAATTATATTTTAATTGGAACTATATACTTATAAGACCAATAGTTCCTCCTACATCAACACATACTCCATTTGTCACTGCTAACCAGCGATTATATATGTCGGCAACTCTTGGGCTTGGAGGAGAGTTAGAACGAATTACTGGCCAATCTAATATCCATAGAATAAAAGCTCCGGAAGGGTGGGACAAGCATGGAGTTGGTAGGAGGCTTTTCTTTTTCCCAGGTACATCCTTGAGCGAACAAGATTCTGAAACCTTAGTTACTAAATTAATACAAGAAACACCAAGAACACTATTTCTAGTACCAGACCAACAATCGGCTGAAAAAATACTGAGTCAAATTACATCTGAAACCGATAGGGCGACTTATCAGGCAAGGGATATTGAGCAATCTAAAAATATTTTCACATCAGCGGATAAAGCTGTTGCTATTCTTGCCAATAGATACGATGGTATCAACTTAGCTGGTGACGAATGTCGACTAGAAATAATGAAAGGGTTACCAGCAGCAACCCACTTGCATGAACGTTTTTTAGAATCTCGAATGTCAGCATCATTGCTACTAAAAGATCGAATTAGAACTAGAATTGTACAGGCTATAGGTCGCTGCACTCGAAGTGCTACAGATTATTCAACGGTTTGTATATTAGGAGATGAATTACAGGATCGTCTTCTGCAACGTGAAAATATACAACTATATCACCCAGAACTTCAAGCTGAACTACAGTTTGGTTATGAAGAATCAAAAAGTGCAGAGGGAATTAGCGATTTCTTAGAAATGTACCGTGTCTTTTTGAAGCCCGAGAGCGATGAATGGAGAGCTGCGGATGCTCAAATAGTAGCAAGGCGTCAGGATACAACCCAAATTCCAGATCCACTTATGGACAAACTTCAAAAAGTTGTGTCTTATGAGTTAAAATACCAATCTGCTATGTGGGCGGGTGATTATCAAAAAGCTTTAGAACATGCTAACTCTGTTACGTCAAACTTAGAGGGTGAAGAATTAAAGGGCTATAGAGGGTTTTGGTATTACCTTTCAGGTAGTGCAGCTTGGCTTGCTGCACAAAGCGAACATAGTTTTTACAAAATTGCTTCCCAACGTTACTCACAAGCAGCCAATTGTACCTTGTCAGTAACATGGTTCAGAAACTTAGTTAATGAATCTGTATTTATTGATCCAGAATTTGAAAAAAATCGCCATCTTTCTTATCTAATTGAAAGAGTTGAAAGTGTATTAGAACGTTTAGGAACATCAAGTGATCGTAAATTCAATAATAAAGTTAACGCAATTCTAAATGATATCTCGGATAATAAAGACGGAAAAAGATTTGAACGGGGACACACTGAACTAGGCCTCCTTTTAGGGTACAATGCGGGAAATACGGAAGATGATGCTGGACCTGATCCATGGTGGATAGCTGGAAATGATTTTTGCATTGCAGCCGAGGATTACACTGAAACGGACGGAACAAAACCTATTCCCGTTTATAAGGTGAGGCAAGTTAATGACCATCCAACTTGGATTAAACAAAAAGTAGAAGGTCTTTCGCCAGATACTGAATTTATTCGTGTAATTATAACATCTTCAACAACCATAGAGGCTGCAGCAATAACATTAGAGAAAAACGTTGCCTACTGGAACCATTATGACTTTGTAGAATGGGCACATAAAGCGATACAAACACTTAGAAATCTGCGTCTTGACTTTACAGGTGCAGGTAACGAAACGTGGCGGAACAAGGCTATGGCTGCCTATCGCAAGTCGGGGTTGGATCCAGTATCTCTTAAAGAAATGTTATACAGATCACCGATAAAAAACCTAAAACAACTTTAAAATTATTATTAATTATTATTAACGAAAAAGACTGGGACATAACTAGCTTTTAATAGTAAGAAAGGTGAATTTGGGAGTACTCGAATTCACCTTTCTCTATTTTTGCGTGCATATTATTCTATACCTTAGTTATTGGCCGTGAATTTTCTAAATTCACAGTAATTAACGCGAGGCCCATTTCGTTTTCAACCCCTGTTGAAACCTAATATAAAAAATAATATAACATGCTTTTAAGTCACGACTGCGTTGTCTTAAGACTTAAAACAAGGTAAATGGGGAGTATCTACCTTTTAAATTATTCGTATAATACCGATTTTACGAATAGTTGATAGACACATAGAATAAATGTTTGTATAATAAAAAGGACTAGAAAAATTCTAGCCCCTTTTTATCGCTCAGCCCTGCCTAAACGGTAGCTGGGAAAAGCGAATCACGAACACTGTGTTAGCAGCCCTGCCTAAACGGTAGCTGAGAAACTAACACATCTTAATTATTATAATACATATTTTAAATTTTTTAGTCAATAAATTAAAGCTAAGGAGTATAAGAATGAACTATCTAATTTATTTTGACGAATCTAATAAAATTGATCAGTTTAACAAACTATTTTCTTATTACGGTGCCTATGGAGGTACAGCATCATCCTTAGCTTCTATTGTGAAAAAAGTAGCTACTATTTATAAAGAATGTAATTCGAAAAGCGAATTGCATTTTCGAGATTACAATAAAGATACCAGTCTTAAAAAGTATTTTAAAACATTACATACCGTTATTAATGAAAATATAAGGGTAAATATTTTAATTGTCAACAATGAAGATGCATTTAGATCAGCGGATAAAATTGAGTTAAATACTGAGGAATTAAGAGAGTTATTCTATATAAAGATACCGGAACGTTTGTTTTATGGCTTGACGAGGGACTTTACCAATTTGAAGAATATTGAAGAATTAGTAAACGTTAAAATAAAAATAGATAGAAATTATGAGTATGAAAAAATCGAATTAAATAAAAAACTTATTGAACAAATGAATGCACATTCCGCTTATAGAAATAAAAATTATCGTTTAAGAAAAGTGATATCACATGACTCCGAGAAATCGATACCTTTGCAAATTATAGATACCTTCATAGGAATAGTGGTTTTTCTTTTAGAAAAAAGCTATCTTGAAAGTACTGATGCTTCCATAATTAAGAGCGATTTAATTTATAGATTTCTAATTGAAGATGAGAACATTGTACGTTTTCAAAATCAAATTAGATTATTTGAGTGGACTGGTAATGAAGAACTTAATCAAATTAATATAGCTGAACATCTTTCCCCTTTCCTTGTATATAAAACAAGTTTTGATATACAAGAAATCACTAAGATACAGGCAATTTTGGCTAAGAATCCAAATATTAAAACAAAAGAGCTCCGTCAACTGTTGGAATACCCTAATACAATGTTAAGATTACTTCTTGGCTATAAAGATCAAATAACTGGTGTTGGTAGAAATACATACCTACTTAAATAAACCTTTTTTAGATAGTCTATAAAGTTAGAGGTAAAAATGTGAATTGATGTAATCATAGAGATTCGGTTCATTTTTGTCAGTTAGGAAGGATAAAATGTCAAACAACCCTAAAATTAAACATGGCTTTTATAATGCTTTCTATGCATTTAAGTTATTTGATAATAAAGGTTCAATTGATAATAAAGAATATGTTAAAGTCTTAGGATCACTTAGAGATACAGGTTTATTTATTTCAGCTGAGAGACCAGATAAAGAAGTATTTTTTATGGACTCTTTTACTGAACTGTTACAAAAGCGGAAAGAAAAACATAGGCAGAATAAGGAAAACGGTGAAACAGTACCATCATATCTCCAGCAAAGTATACAAAAAGTTGGTGACAATCCTAAAATTTACTTTGGTGCTACAGAAAGTGGATTTAGAATTGAAATTGAAGATGATTTGGTGGACGATTTAGATGTTTCTCAGGACTATTATATTAATCAACTAGTGGATATATATCGTGATGAAGAAAGATATACAGGGATTGCTTCAAAGGAGCATAAAAATAGATTTTTACTCTTTCCTCCTTTTATTAGGGATACACAGCAAAGATCGTATCATCCTGGTATTTACCTTACAATTTACAAACATGGTTATGCCATTCTTTGGTTATCGTTTGAGCTAGAAGATATTGAATTTAATGAAATAAATCTAAATGGTTGGTGTCTGGATATAGAAAGTGCCTATTTTCCAGAATTTATGATAAATGGCAACAAATCATTTGACTATAAGAAAAAAGCACGTTGTAGCAACATTAACATACTACTTAAAGAATATGCGGCGTATATATATAAATCAGCGAACTATAGCGGGCCTAATATACCTGGACAATATTTTTACCACTTAATACTTAGTGAATATGCTTATATGATGGATAAATATGAAGATAAAGTGAACGTTAAATTTAGCGAAACAATCTATAAGTTACTATTTGCCCCAATCCATGATTATCTACTAAAAACTCCAAGTGAAATAGAAAATATCTTAAACAAAAGATATTATAGTAATTCTATGTATTTGAGATTTTATGCAAACAATAATAGAGTCATATCCGCTTATGCAAAAGATTATAAAAAATCCGTTAAACCCTATCTTCCTCCAGATCTTGATTTAAAGGATACTGAGGCATTAAATTTCTTGTATCAAAGGTTATCAATGGGTGGAGCAATAAATTCAATTGAATCTTTACTTTTGAAAAAGGAAACTATTCAAAACCTTCTTGTATTTGAACTCAATGAAAAGACTTCTTTGAAAAAATTAATTAATTTATTAATTAAGGAAAATCTTAACTACAGTATTGAGTTTTCTAAGTATTTCTATACATACGGCTCTGTTAGAGAAATGCTAAGTTTTCTTGAACGTAGTTGTGAAGATTTTCTCCAAAATAATTTAATGAATGAGCGACAACAAAAAATAGAAAAAGTCATTAGCCTTAAAAAAGAAAAGTATAATGCTAATTTCACAGCTTTAGGGCCTATTTTGACTATTGCACTTACACTATTTTTATCCTTCCCGACACTCGAAAGTATTTTTAAAATTGTTAAAAGAGAAAATTGGTTACTTCCAACGTATTTCACTATAAATATTATATTTATAATATTTATTTTATATATTACACGCGAACAGTTAACCGAGATAATAAGCGATTTGAATGGCAACTTCATCTTAAAATTAAAAAAGAACTATTTAAAAATAGGTACAAAAATGTATATAAAATATATCGACTTTGCAGTGATTATGAACCTAGAATATAAGACTGCATTAAAAATTATTTTTAATAAAATAAGGTACTTCAGATTTAGGAGGCTAAAGAATTCGTAAAAATTGTATTATACGAACATTCGTTTGTATTAAATAGAAATTGTGAGGTGTCTTCTATTGGCTATTTCTAAGCAACACGAATATTATGAAAAACGATTAGAAGAACTTCTGAAGGAGATGCCCTCCTTTGTTGTTAAGTATGTGGATGACAAATTAGATATTCGCTCCCCCCTCACCCTTTATAATTATGTAAGGGATTATAGAGAGTTTTTTCAGTGGTTAATGTCTGAGGGAATTGTCACTTGCACTTCTCTAAAGGAATTTCCAGTTGAGGCATTAAGCACCCTGCCTTTAGACGATGCGAATAATTACTTTAAATTTATTGCTAGAAAAAAATACAAAGTATCCAAAAAAGACGATGAAACCAAGAAAATTGATAGTAAAACCGTAAATCGACATAAGTCCTCCCTTCGTTCCCTGTTTAAATATCTAACAATGGAAGCCGAAGTTCGTGACGGGAAACCTTACTTTGAGCGGAATGTGATGGAGAAGATCCCCATAAAAAAGGTTTCTGAAACTTTAAATGAACGAGCCAAAAAGATTACGGATAAAATATTCGTTGAAGATATGGATATTAACTTTTTGGATTATGTTCAAAATGATTATGAGGCTGCTCTCTCTCCTGGTGAAAAAAAGTATTATAAAAGGGATAAGGAAAGGGATTTTGCTATTCTATCGATTTTTTTAGGAACCGGCATAAGGGTGAATGAGCTATCTAATTTAAGGATTAAAGATATTGATTTTACCAGTAAAGAAATTAGTGTGATTCGTAAGGGCGGTAAAAAGGATACGGTTTCAATCGTCCCCTCTTCTTTAGAAGATCTTCAACGCTATTTAATGGTCCGTAAAGAAAAATATGGAGCGGGGGATGGGGATAATGAGTATGTGTTTGTTAAACGCTATAAGGGGCATCCTGAGCCTCTAACAAATCGGGCAATAGAGGATATAGTCTATAAGTATACTAAATCATTTGATAAGCGTATGTCCCCTCATAAGCTTCGTCACACCTATGCAACAAACTTAGCTGAGCAAACAGATGGGGATATTTCATTAATAATGAATCAGCTAGGCCATACCAATTCGGATATTTCGTTACTTTACATTAATACAACCAGGGAAAAACAAAGAAGGGCTGCAGAGAAGCTAGACAGGCGAAGAAGAAATCTGGATAAACCTCCATTTTCCGAATAAGGGAAGTGACTAGGTCGTAACAGCAAAATGGCTTGGTGTGATACATACCTGGTCAAAAAGGATTCGGCTCGAATGTAGCAAAGAAATGAAATAGCCGTATTTTCGATAAAAATCAGGATATACGGCTATTTTAAGACTATTTACAGGAATTCTAAAAAACATTAATTTCAAACGAATTTTATCTCAACTCTTCATTTAAAGGTACAATTACCTCATCTAATGTCTTTCTCCACTGACGCTTCATTTCTGGTCCGTATTTCAATGGCTTTGCATCTGGGTGTATGGCTTTATACTTGTCAAATTGCTTGCTGTTGATAATTCCCCCAATATTTGGAATAGGGTCTTTTCCTATCACATATTGAATGGCAGATGTATGCAACTGCCCTTCGTCCACAAACCAAGTATTTGCAAATTCTTCAACCGCTATATCATAAGCTTCAGTGAAGAAGCTTCGTTTTACAACAAGAATATCTTCCTCTACATCTATTTTTTTTGCGTCAATAGCATTCAATATAGCGCGGTATACATCTTTAACAATTTCCGACTTCTTTAATTTTTGAAGTGCTTTTTCAATATCGTCACGGATATTCTGATTATTGGCTGAGTATGTTTCTAATAGTCGGTCAATATAGGTTGAGTCAATATCATAGATTTTGATAGCATTTTCTCCATAAAATTCAATGCCAGAGAAATCTAGACTCGGTCCATCACCTTTATCCTCTTCATCTATTAGTGACCCCTTAACCGTGTTGTATATACCAATATATTCTTCTAAGGTTTTTACTTGTTCTTGAAGTACCTTTGATTTTTCCATATCATCGTTGTAATCATCGTATGTAACTAAAGCTTCGTAGGCATTATTTAACTCTTGGAATGCTTTGACAAACTCAATCCGGGCTTCAAGTGGTGAGTGCTCGTTAATATCGGTTGCATTTGGAACTAATGTTGTTAGTGTTTTGTGAGCCTTCTTAAAGCGTTTGTTCGATTCATCATAAGTAGGGTAAATAAGATTGGATTCCTCTTGTGCTTGGGAATATAACTTTGTTGCATCCTTTACATTTTGTTCCATTGTATGAGGTTTTCTAAATGTCACAATCAATCCCTTTGTCTTTCCCGGAAAGGTACGATTGGTTCGAGAAAAGGCCTGAATTAAATTAGCATAACTCAAATTTCGATCTACAAATAACGTTTGAATCGTTGGTGCATCAAATCCAGTCAATAAGCGATCAACAACGATGACAAGGTCAATTTGTTTCCCAAACTCTTTGAATTCAGCTTTCTTACGGGCTAAACGATTGTTAATATCGCCATTATATCTTTCTATATCTTCTATGGACCATGCAGTATGGTAATAATCGTTATAGTCCTTGATAATTTCTTTCATTTCATCTTGTGTCTGTTTGGAATTATCTTCATTTTCTTGTATCGAATAGGTAATGGCTATCCGTGGAAAGTCTGGATCTTCAATCGTACGCCCTGTTCGAATCGGCTGTTCAGCAAATTCTTTTTTGATCCACTCTGAATCTCTTGTCATTTCTTTAATTGCCTGATGATACCTTTTCGCCATATTAATGGAACTTGTAGTTAAAATAGCAGATTTTTGTGGGCGGCCATTTTGGAAATCAAATTTGATATAGGCATTATCTGGCCGAAAAATCTTATGAATGACTTTTCGAATATGTTCATCACTTTCAAAAGAAGAAGGGTCAAGGTACGCTTCCTTTTCCATTCCATCCATTTGATCAATATCCTCATTAATTTCATCATCACTAAAATGAGCGTATTTTTCTTGTTGACGTAGTTGAGAAAAAATATAATTATTTAATGATGTTGGTTCAATTGTATCTTCGTGCTCAACTTGGAATCCTAAAACAGCTCCATCATCTAACGCATTCTTAATGGTATAGGTGTGCAGGACTTCCCCATATTGGTCATGAGTGGTTCGTGCTAATCGTCCTTTAGCTTGTTTCTTATTCACATCAAAGATTGGCGTACCCGTAAATCCAAACCATGTGGAATTTGGAAAGAAGCCCTTTATTACTTCCATTCCTTCTGCACTCAGAGCACGATGACATTCATCTACAATAAACACAATATGTTGTCCCAACAGTTTCTTAAAGCGCTGAGTACCTTTTTGTTCTTCAAGTTTTTGAGCATAACGCAAGGCAGCCTCTAATTTTTGACGGGTAGTAATAATCACTGTATTAGAATTTGCATCGGATAAGAGAGTATTACTTAGCTCCTTTGCACTTTCAGTACCGACAATCAAACTATTAGACTTGGCATTACCTGAAGAAATACCAGTATTAAACTCGGAAGCAAATTTGGTGAATTCTGTTGTAGTTTGATTATCCAAGTCTTTTCGGTCGATGAGCATAATTGTACGATCTACACCTTGTTTACGAGCCAATAACTTCGTAGAAACAAAACTTGTTAACGTTTTCCCTGAACCAGTCGCATGCCAAACATATCCGGATTCATGCCTCATAGCAGAAGTAAACAAGGCTTCAATCGCATGAATTTGATACGGTTTTAACACCATTAAAGCTTTGTTGTCTTGATCCTCACTTACAATCGTATAATTGGCAATCAAGCGATGTGCATCTGGAATATTTAAGACTTGTTTCACAAATTCATAGAGATTTTCTACTTTTCGGTTGTCCGTTGTTCGCCAACTAAAGAGAAATTTTTTATGCATGTCTTTTGGCATTGCATTTGCAAAATAGCGAGTTGTTTGTTCGTTTGAAACGACAAATAACTGAAGGGTAGAAAAAATATTATTTCTAAACATCCCTTCTTCGGCGTATTTCTTGATTTGATTAAAGGCTTGGAATACGCCATCCTTAGCACTTACCTGTTTCAATTCAATTTGAACAATCGGTAACCCGTTAATTAAGAGTGTCACGTCAAATCGGCGATCACGATCGTCAACGTTTGCTTTTTTTTTCGCAATCTGATGAACCACTTCATATGTTGAAATTCCACCACCAATGTCCTGATTTGAATACAGCACCAATGACATTGAACCCAAGGAAATATCTTCACGTTCAATCGTTATGCGAGAGATTCCATTCTCCCCTTTGAGCCATCTAGCAGCATCAAAGGGAGTTTTTGTTTTCGATAGTAATTCTGTTTTAATTGTGTCAAATTCTTTATCAGTAATGGGATGTTCCTCGATTTCTGATAAGTTATTTTGTGTGATTATTTTTCGCAAGTTCTTCCATAGGTCTTCTTCTGATTTTAAATCTGGACGATAATTCCACTGATTATGCCCTTCCCCTAACACTTCAATCAGGCGACGTTCAACTTCTGCTTCAGCATTATGTTGTACCCTTGTCATGTTCTCCCTCCCTTCTATTCGCTTAGACAAACATTTTTTGTAGGAATGCTTTTTTTGTTTCTTTCATGGTATCTAATTCACGTTGATGAAGGGCAATAGTCCTATCAAGTTGTTTAAAAAATTTACCGATTTTGGTTTGTTCTTTAATTGTTGGAAATGTAATAATAAACTTTCTAATATTCCCCATACTTAATGCTGGTTGAGATGAAGTTGCTATCCGTGTTTCAATTTCTTTATTTCTGAATGTCGGGTGCATAAATAGTTGAATAAGATACTCTGGATTTATTGATTCAGTCCTAATTCTTGAAACATTCGGCGCTAAATACCAATTAACATTTCCTGGAACAATTGCTGCTTCTCCAACCGTTCCAACATAAGTGAAAACAATATCTCCGGCTAATAATTTACTTCGATCTAATTTAGAAAAGTCACTATTATCTATATACTTAACGTCAGAAAAAACAAAATTACCATTTTTTACATTTAAACCTCTTATCGCAGGTATATTTCCCTCATCAGAATAATTAATATAATTTGTAAATTCAAAACCAGCAAGCTTTGTTACATCTGATAACTCACCTAACATACTCTGTTCCCAATCTCCAGTAAATCCTGGAAAACGAATCTCAGGCACGGACTCTCCTTCTTTTGGAAACATTTTTTGCAAGAATCCTTGTTTTGTTTGTTTGAGGGTAGTTAATTCTTGCTGATGAAGACCTATCGTATCGTCTATAGTTCTTAGGACAGATGCAATTCGTTTCTGTTCATCAATATTCTTGGATGTCATGATTTTTGTTTCCTTAAGAATTTCCGTACTAATTGAAGGCATTGTTTGACCAACAGCTCGAGAAATGACATCGTTTCTTACAGGTGTAGTATCTAATAAATAATGAAGATAATCACTGTAAAATTGTTTTTGAGGTCTTACTCTTAATACTCGACCGGAGAAAAGCCATCCATCCTGCAGACTTGTTACTAAAGCATTTATATCTACAGAACCTACTCTCGAAAAGACTATATCTCCTTCTTGTAACTTATATGATTTTAATCTTAAATAGTCCCCATCTGAAACTTGAGGTATATTACATTTAGTTTTTGGAAGATGCCCTTTTTTAAAATGTTCAGTTGTAACGATTGGAACCCCCGCATTGACATAATCTTCAGCATGTAGAGTGCTTCCAAATGGCCCGGTCTTGATATCAGAAATTTCTCCCAGCTTACGTTCTTCCCACTCTTCCGTAAAACCAGGAAACTGAATCTCTGGTACACGCTTATTTTTCACGATTAAACACCTCTAATGCACCCTTGATCCATTCTGCATTTTCTTCTTCAAATTGTAGCGAAGAAATCATGTCATATAAACTTGATTCAAGTTCTGCTTTTTCCTTTCTAATATTTTTGACTGTTGTACCAATTGTAGCCATATCAATAGGTGCTTCTTCCTCAAAGGTATCTACGTACCGAGGGATATTCAAATTGAAATCATTCTCTTTGATTTCATCAAAGGTAGCGACATGGGCATATTTCTCCACATTTTCACGCTTATTATACGTTTCGACAATCTTATCAATATTTTCTTTGGAAAGTTTATTTTGGTTCTTTCCTTTTATAAAGTCTTTACTTGCATCAATAAATAACACATCACGAGTAGTACGATTTTTCTTCAATATGATGACGGTTGTTGGAATCGATGTCCCAAAGAATAAGTTTGCTGGCATGCCAATTACAGCATCAATACTGCCATCTTCTAATAATTTCTTACGAATGACACCTTCTGCAGCCCCACGGAATAGTACTCCGTGTGGTAAAACGATGGCCATTGTTCCTGAATCTTTCAAATGATAGAACCCATGTAAAAGAAAAGCAAAGTCTGCTTTTGACTTTGGAGCTAACTTCCCGTAACGATTGAAACGAGAATCATTTAAGAACTTATCATCTGCAGACCACTTTGCAGAGTAGGGTGGATTCATAAGAACTGAATCAAAGGTATAAGGCTCGTCTGTCGGCCAGTCCTTATTCAATGTATCCCCGTTGCGTAACCGCATATCTTCTTTATCAACACCATGCAAGATTAAGTTCATCTTTGCTAGATTATAAGTTGTTGTATTTAGTTCTTGTCCATGATACTTTACACTATCTGGATAGTTAATGTAGTTTCGAATATTCAACATCAAGGAACCTGACCCCATTGTAGGGTCATATACACTAAACAGTTTTTTATCTTCTTGGCCAATTGCTGCAATACGAGCCATCATGTCAGATACTTCATGAGGTGTGTAGAATTCGCCAGCTTTTTTACCAGCTTCGGAGGCAAATTGACCAATTAAGAACTCATAAGCATCGCCAATAACATCACCATCATGCCCTATTACATCAATATCATTTAGTTTCTTAAGTACTTCCGAGATGGTAATGTTTCGTTGTTGGTCATCTGATCCCAATTTTTTTGATTTCAAATCCACATCATCAAATAATCCGTTGAATTGGTTATATTTCGTAGACAAATCGATAAAGGCTTTATTCAAATCATTTAATTGAAATGTATTTTGTTTAGCTTGATTAGTTAATACATTGAATAAATACTCTGGTTCGATATCATAGCCCAATGTATCGACTAATGTTTCAATCAAGTCATTTTTTATCTCTTCATCTGCTAATAAATCCCTATATAATTGGGTTTGTTTTTCTTGCGTGTTGTATTCTTCTAGAGATTCATCAGCTATCTCAACTACTTTTTCCAGTAACTTATCAGATAAGTATTTATAAAAGATTAAACCTAATAGGTAGTTTTTGTATTCGGATGCATCCATTTTATTTCTCAAATTGTCTGCGGCACTAAATAATTTAGAGTTTAAATCTGACATGTAACGTACCTCACTTTTTATTCTTATATTGAAATTGCAATTTGCATTTTAAATGAGTATGACTCATTTAAAATGTAACACAAATAATGCTTATCAAGTGTTCACTTTTAATAATGATTTATATTAATTTTAAAGAATTACTAGAAATACGTCACTTACTCCCCTACTTTAGTAATTTATTATTCTTTTTACCCGACCATTAAACTTCTCTTTCCAATAACCTGTTGACATGTCAGCAATCGCAACACCCGAGGAGCTTTGTGCACCAATAAACTTATGTTCCCCTAGATAAATACCAACCTGGCCATCTTTTTTATAAGTATCAAAGAATACAAGATCCCCAGGCTGGATTTCATCATATGATACAGCTGTTCCTTGATTCTTTAATGTTTCTGTACTTGTGGAAGTTAGCGGTCCCAGAGATATGCCAACTTGTGAAAATGCCCAATGAACGAAACTAGAACAGTCAAAGCGACCATTATTAATATCGTCCTGATTTCTTCCCCCGCCAAAAATATAAACGGAATTGTCAATCCATTTGTATCCGACGGTCACAACGTTTGTACCTTCTGCCTTCCTTGTGCTGGATATCATTTTAAGCTTTTCCGCTGTTTGAATAACCTTATTTACATACCATTCATCATGGTTATAATGCCAAATGGCCTTTCGCTGGTCTTGTGCAAAACCGTGAGAAGAAAGATATTTTGCTGCTGTTTCAATCGAATCTACGAGGCTAAAAGGATCGGCTTTTCCATCGTTATCTGCATCTACGCCATATTTCTCCCAGGTAGCTAGCATGAATTGTATATGCCCTAACGCTCCCTTTGTAGAAACCATATTAGGATTTGAAGAAAAATCCGTTTCGATGCTATGTATGGCGGTTAACACATACCAAGGAATATTATATTTTTTTCAGCTGATAAATAGTAGCTTAGAAATCTCCTTTTCCGTATTGGATATATCTTTTTTTATCTCAGACCTTTGGTTAATGATTTGGTTTTTCTTTTGCTCTAAACTAGATGTACTGTTGGCAAGCGCTCCTTGGGATATGGATAAACTTAATAATAAAGCTGTATTTAATATTAGTAGTTTGTTTTTCACGTTATTTCACCTCTGATATAGGGGGTTGTTTTTTTATAACCAATCTCTTTTCTTGTAAAGAAGTGAAGGATTCCATTCATGAAAAAATTGTGGTTTACTAAAGTAATAACCTTGTACCGCATCGACCCCCATATTTTGTATAATTCTAAGTTGGTCTTCAGTCTCTACCCCTTCCGCGACAACTGTTAGTTTTAACCGTTGCGCCAGCTGAACTATTGCACGAGCAACCTCTCTTTGTTTTGGATTACTGACAACTTGTTTAATAAACGAACAATCAATTTTTAATATATTAAAAGGGTAATTAGCTAAATAGGACATAGAAGAATAGCCTGTCCCAAAATCGTCAATGGCAATTAAAAAACCGAGTTTTGAACACCGCTCAATAAATCTACAGGTTTCTTTTTCTAGCAATACATTTTCTGTGATTTCTAAACAGATATTTTCTGGGGATAGTTGATATTGTCTTAGAAGGTTAACGAGTAGATTTATAAAAGAATTCCCTGATGGTTTATGGAATAAACTTGGAGACACGTTTATTGCGATGTAAGATAATCCCGGGAGACGCTTTTTCCAAGAATGCCAGTCTGCTATACACTTTTCCGCCACCTCTAGCGTAAGGTCTTTTATGAGTCCAATATCCTCCAATATTGGTAAGAAAGTTAAAGGGGAAATCCAGTTGTTTTTGTATTTCCACCTCACTAACGTCTCTAAGGATATAGAAGGATTGGAAATATTTACAATAGGTTGATACATCACGTTGAATCCTTGTTCTTGAATGGTTTGCCTTAAAGCAACTTCCATTTCATAAAGATCCTTTTGCTCCTCATGTAAATAAGGATGAGACATATATATTTTTTCATCTATCCTTCCCGACTGCTCCAATACCGCTAAGTCTGAAAGACTAGCATGATGAAATAAGGACTTAACCTGTTCGTTGGGATGCCTGTAACTAATTCCTAATGAAAACTGCAAATAATAGGATTTTTCTTCAACCAAATAAACTTCATGCAATTTTTGTTTTAGCCCATTAACAATCTCAGAAATTTGAACATCTGTTATTCTTTCACAGGGGGTAATACAGACTAAAAATTGATTGCTGCTCATCCTTCCAATTACGGATTTAGGTGGTAAATAGTCTTGAATTCTGTTAGCGATATTTTGTAAGAGAATATCAGTTACTTTTGAACCTTTAAGAGCATTAAGCTTAGAGATATTATCAGTCACAATACTTAGAAGAATAGCTCCGCTTGTTGAAAATTCTTTGGATTGAAGAACTTTAAAAAATGAGTCTCGATTCGGTAAACCTGTTATTTCGTCTGTATTGGCTTTTTCCAATAATAATACTTGTTGTTTTTTTATTAATTCTCGTTCCTGCTCAGATAAGGCATTAGAAAGTTCCTCTATGTCTTTCATCAAGCAACCAAGCTCAACCCGAAACGTTTTATTAAATTGGATTTTTTCTTTATTCTTTAAATGCTTGAGTGCCTCGCTAATTTCATTAATTCGTTTGGTGTATATACCGAGAAGGTAAAAAATGATTAAAGTAATAAACAGAATACTAATTAGCATCAATGAAAATCCAGAGGGATTATATTGATAATAAAGCGGCATACCCGTTAGGCTGTACGCCATATAGGAATTATTAATTATTAAAACAGTGCTGAAGCATACCACAACACTAAACGTCAATTTTAACCGCATGGACAAAGGAACATCCTCCTTTAAATAAAAAACACCCCACCAGTCATAGCGATCATTGATCACTTGGCTAGTGGGGTGTTCCCATCCGTATATTTTCTTATAAATCAAATTATACCTTATATGGGCGAAATTGACAAAATTAGTTTTTTAGATTAAAATTAACATGACAATATATAACATTATATAATGGTTAGAAGGAGGTTGGTACTTATGCTTGCTGACTTATTATGGTTTCTTGGTGCAAAACAACAGTATAATATGCAAAAAGCCCAAGGGCTTGCTGGTTTAATTGGAATTCTGTCTGTAGTCTTCTTTGTATGGAAATGGGAAGATTGGTTCTATCCTGCTTTTGATAAAATTGGATTAATTGATATAGCTGAAAATACAGGGTTAGTTAGCGAATTAGATGTACTAACCGTTATTAATGTGATAGCCTTTATTTTCTTTCTATGTCTATTCTTTGCCTGTGCAGCATTTTCTCTAATTTTAATTGGCTCATTATTTATGTTACTTGGTTCTTCAAAGTTAGGTAAGGCGCTCCTTATGGTCGCCTTAACTCCTTTGTTTTTAGTCATAGCATTATTCACTAAAGTCTCAGCAAGGGAATCGACTGTTCATACAGTTTATAATAAAGATCCAAAGTTAAGGACACTGTTAAGTAGGTATAGAGAATTGGACAACATTGATATGTTGTTTAACTTATATATTCATCAATGTAAGAGAGAGGACCATACATTTGTTTTTTCAAAGAAGGAAAACTGGAACCATGAGGATAACGCTGAAACTTTTTTAAACCGCGCTTTATCTTCTGTAAGACATGACACTAACTGGTTACTTGCTTATCATAAAGCTTTAAAAAAATTATATATCCTTTTTCCAAATCCCCTTCCCCGAATTGGATCGCGAGCATTTGATGAGGGATACCAAGGAGATGGTCTATACGGTTTTCTTTCACATGCAAACAATTCCATAGATTGGTTGGCACCTGTTTCTCAGGAAAAGGTTGAGTATTTTGTGCCCGCTTTACCTATAGACATTGCATGGAATGGAGAAAAGATTCATTTGAAAGCAGATACCTTACAAAAAATAGAAGCTATAAATGTTTATGATTGGATGGATATTTATTACTTAAGGGGTTCTGACATTCAGAATTTTTATCAATCTGTATTAAATTCAAATAATGAGGTACCAACCGTTTTGAAACGTGCTCATTTGGCCTTTTATCTTCTTCAAATTGCATATAAGGAAAACGATGAACATGTCACACAAGAAATAAAAACATTCCTGGAAAGGTGTAAAAATGTTCCGGAGGGTGAAACGTTCTATCCAATTTATGCTGCTGATGTACAAAATGAAATAATAAATCATGCGAAAAGTGGCGAAGCCTGGGCAATACGGTGGTTTAATGAGGTGAATTAATTGAGTCTTAGAAGTCGCTATAGTGACGAGGAATTATTAGAAATTGCTAAAAAGCATAAGGATTTTTTTACAAGTGTTGGCAAATGGAATACCTATGCAAAGGAACATGGATTACCCCATCATCAAACCTTTATTCAACGGTTTGGCAGTTGGAATAATATTAAGGACCTGTTGAATTTTGAAACAAATGAGCAGCATAGACCCTATAAATATGAGGTTTCAGAATTACTAGAAATACTAAAAGAACATAAAGAGGCTTATACAGGTATTTATGCTTGGAATCAATATGCAAAGGAACATCAATTACCGACTCATGGTGTATTTGAAAGAATTCTTGGCATAAAGAAGCTTGATTCCATAACAAATTATACTCAAAGTGCTTCAAAGGAAGATTTAAAGAAAATAATTTTAAGCTATTTTCCTAATAAACCGCCTACAGTTAACGAGTGGAAAAGTATATCGAAAGCGAATAAAGTCCCATCTTTTACAACTGTTATCCGAAGGTTTGGATCATGGAATTTAATGAAGGTCTATGTTTATTATCGGTAGGTTGATACGAATAAAATCCCTGCTTCCGGCATTTTGAAGCAGGGTTTTTTCTTTAATTACAAGCGATAATGATCTTTTGAATTTCTGATAAAGACGTTTTTATTTGGTAATACTCTCCTTCCCCTTCTTCATTTTGATTCTTTTGAAATTCAAAAGGGATTTTTATTAATGTTTTATCAGTATATTCTAACTGGAATTCTCCCTTATTACTTTCAAGCTTAAATTGATCTTTCTCGAATTTATAAGAAAAACGATTAAGCGTTCCTTCCCTTGAAAGTAAATGAATAAAATCTTCAAGTATTGCCACCCTTTGATTATACGATTGACCCGCTTCCCATAAATCCTGTAGGGCTTCACCAGTAAAGGCGCTTGTTAGAAGATCAATATCTTTTTCGACAAGGCTGGTATATAACAATTGCATTGGAAATTCCTTTGGGTTCCCTTCATTCCAATTAACACTAATTTCACTATTAAGTACCGGTTTGTGAAGGTTTCGTTCAACAAATTCCCGCACCTTTAACTCTTCCGATTTTAAATTTTTCACTTCATTAAGAACATCTTTTTCTATAGTAGTTGAACTCGAAAGTTTAATATTTTCCTCTACAAAAAAGAAGAGTAAGAAAGCTACTACCAAGAAAATGAGAAGGGTTAGAGAAATGAGTATCAAATTTCTTTTGGATATGTTCACTTTAACTCCCCTTTAAAAAGAAATAAATAACTCGGGATTCAATACATTTTTACTTCCTTGTTTGTGGCCTTTGTGTATCTCAAAATGAAGGTGAATCCCAGTTGAACTACCACTGGTACCCATAATACCCAAAAATTGACCTTGCTTCACTGGTTGATTAAGTGCGACTCCCACTTTTCTCATATGGGCATAAATAGTTTCATAGGTTTGTCCATTAACAGTATGTTTAATAAATACATAGTTACCAAATTCGCCCCCACATTTGTTTCCATAGAAACCATTTGGCGGACATCCAGTATTTACTTTTGAAACGACACCATCTGCAGATGCAACAATAGGGATATTGGTCTGTCCCTGACCTGATATGTCTACACCAGCATGGAAGGACCCCCCTCCTAAAGAACGATAACCGAATCCTGATGATTTTGGACCAACAGCAGGTCGCATAAATGAACCAGGTTGGAGCGGAGGAATAGAACCCGAATCCGGTGTATAGGAGGCTTCATTCCTAAATCGTTCGGCAGCTTCCTTAACTCTTCGGACATACCAATCCGCATGGTTATAGGCACGTATAGCCTGATCAATATTTTTTGAAAAACCATTTTTATTTAAATAGGATGCTGCGGCAAAAATAGCATCTTTAGGATCCCATGGTGACGCCTTACCGTTCCCATCGGCGTCAATTCCATAACCACCGTATTTCTTAACCTCCAAGGGATTGTACTTGATAGATTCTGGAATTGGCGCATATCCATTAGTACCTTTACAGGCTGGGTAGCTCCACCCTAACCAAGTACATGGCATGAATTGCATATGACCCTCTGCCCCAACACTTGATATCATTGTGGGATGTGTTGAAAAACCGGTTTCCACAAAATGAATGGCCGCAATAAAATACCAATCTACCTTATATATTTTCTCTGCTGCTAAATAATACTGCATGAACTCCATAGGAACACTTGAACCTGGAGTAACAGTCCCATTAAATCCATCCATTGAAGCACCAGTGAGCCATTCTTTATAGCGAATTTCGCCTCCCGTAGCTTGATAGATAGCTTCAACCATAAATCTATCATTTTGCCCATAATCGAATGGAGGAGCGGATAATACACGGTCAAAATAGGTGTAATCTTCCGTTACTACCTCATTAGGAATAAATGTATGTGCTCTTGTTTTTACGGTTGTTATGGTGGTGACTGGATAGGATTCATATTGGACCTCCCCTTTTTCATCTATATATTCTCTTGTTTCATAGCTTGTACTTGAACTAGTCGAAGTGACCCAATCCGTTGTAAATGGGGTAAATGTGGCCTGCATGACCCGATCCCAAGCTTCAACATGTTCTAATAAATTTAGGATGAATGGAGTTTTGGTCACAGAGGTGCTACACGAACCATCTACACAAGTAGTTGTTTCTGTTTCAATATGCCCTTCTAATTCTTTATAAGTAAATATTGGAGCTAAAGCTTTCCCCATTATAGTCGCAGCTTCTTTTTCTGTTTTCCCATGCTTAGTTGAATCGTAAATTTGAAGAGCTGACATAATTAATTCATGAGGTACCCGATACGGAACTTGCTCAGGTCTTGACATGTCAACTGTTGAATCCGCAACAGCAATTATATGCCTTCTTAATTCTTTCCCTTCAGGGGTTAGTGAATCTTCGTCATTTGCAAATAGCATTGCTGTTCCTAAATAAATTATAAAAAGCGAAAGTAGTACGCCACCAAGTATTAATACATATGGCCACCCGATGGCACTCAATAGGCCAAGAATGGACTTTGTAACAGCAAAAGCGGCTTTCATAGCCACTTTTGCTACCATTTTCCCGCCCTTTTTTAGAAGAGCAGCTGCCTTATTTTGTAATAATTTTTTTGCTTGTTTTTTAGCAATCGATTCTTTTTGGGCTTGTTCATTATGCTCATCATACACAATGCATCACCCCAACAATCCCTGTTTCCTACGCACCTCATCGAGTGCTTTACGCTTATCCAACCCTCTCTGGGCCCGAAGCGCTTGTCTAGAAATCATTAGAGATTCAACGGGCTTAGAAGAATAATAAGGTGTATCCGCCTTATTCACTGGTTCATAAATCCCATTAATTGTTTCCACATGCGACTGAACCGCTACATTTGAATTAGTAGTTGAATTTGGTACCAGCTTATTATTTTTAACAGTAACCGGAATTTGAACGGTTTGGTTACTATCTAATTTTGTATCCCCAGCAAATATTGGAGATACGCGATAGGTCATCCCTTCTTTTTGGGCAGTTACAAATTGACGATCCTTTTCAATAACAACCTGGACGTTTTGTAGCCCTTGGGATCTTAAATCATCAATATAAAATTGACCACTATCTACTGATTGACTATACATTGGTACCTGAACTAGTTGTTGAGCACGATGCTGTGAACTTATTCTTGGGCTACCCAATAATTCATTAGGATTGCTTTCAACTTTTATGGAAGAAGCTACACGGCCGCCACCGCTGTCTAAACGATAGGTAGTGGAGTCTAAGCCCTTGGGTGCAGACACAACCAATGAATCACCCTGAACAGCTAAATCTTGATATACAACGTCACCTCTGCGAAGCCCGCTATGCCCAGCCCCTTTACGAGAAACTGTTTGTATCTCCCCGCTCTTGGTTTGTACTTCGATATATGATTCGTTGGGTGTAATTACCTGACGTATTGCTCCCGGAGCAATTAAAGTATTACCGTAATCGTCGGTAGTTGTTTTGGCCATTTGAATAACTTCTGAAGGTGAATAAATTTCTTTTTGTACTTGCTGTTGTATTGGCGAGAATCGATAAGCTATACTTTTTCCTACCTGATATCCTTTTGCCCCGAATAACATGCCTGCTACATATCCTGTTGTATTTTGATATTTTGATTGCGCTTCAACTGCTCCCCCGGCCTGATCGACAACATAGTTCATCGCACCCGAGAATCCACTTGTTGCAGCATGTTGGACACCTTTTATGTGTTGAACAATCCCTGCTTGTCCATGATCTGTTGCGACGACGAAGGATGACTGTGCAGCATCGGTCCCTTCCCTTATAGCGTTTGAAAATACTCGCCCAGTTTGGATTGCTCCAGTAATTCCTGAAGCTCCCATTGAATAGCGGACTGCTGCTTCCCCTGCTTGACTTACACTATGAGCAACGCCTCCCCATCCATTGGATAACAATTGGTTACTTGCTATATCTGCACTTTGTCTATACATAGCTAGGTTTTCAGCATGTACCTGAGGAAGTCTTTCTGTCCACATTTGTTGTGCAACGGGCTTATCAATTCCATTAGCGACTTGTTCATTTATAAATTGTTGTTTCATTTGTGCTGTTTTTGCACTAGCCATTTGGCAACTCAAATATAAGGAATTTGGCTTCCCGCTCCCTAATAGAACATTTTCACCTTGAATATGTGAAACTGCCTGACCTCCGGCACTAATTATGGATTGTGCACTACTTATACCTGGTATACTTTGAACAGTGTCTTCCAGTTGTCTTGCAAAAACATTCTTGTCAATGGTCCCATTGCTATCAATGGCATTTACAGACACTATCCGTTGTCCAGCCTGAGCGAATGCATTTCTCATTTCACCTTTTTTATTATTAAAAGCTGCCATTCTACGAGTTGTATAATCTGTTTGGCTTTCACCAGGCATCTGAGGATTGGTACGGTCATAATTCGTGAAAAATGCTGATTGGTTTTCGTCCGCCCATTTGTTGGCCATAGCTTCAGATGTAACTGAAACTAATTGATTACCACTGGTTAGATTTTGCCCCTTTAATTTAGATATAGCGGATGTTCCTGCGGCAACCAATGAACCTGTGTTTTGGACTCCAGGTACATTTTGAACAGCTGTACCTAACTCCCTCTCAAATACATCCCTATCAACCAGACCTTCACCAAATGAATTAGCCGATACTATCCGCTGGCCCGCTTCCGCAAAAGCATTTTTTATTTCACCTTTTTTGTTATTAAATGCCTGCATTCTTCGATCTGCATAAGCTGTTTGACTTTCACCGGCCATTTGTGGATTTTCCCGGTCATAATTAGCAAAGAATGAAGCCTGGTTTTCATCGGCCCATTTATTGGCCATGGCTTCAGCTGATGTAGCTACTAGCTGATTACCACTTATTACATTTTTTCCTTTTAAATTGGAAATAGCGGAATTTCCTACGTCTATGAGCGAACGGGTATTTTGAATACCAGGTATTTTTTGAACAGCATTTCCTAATTGTGCAGTAAATGTATTTTTATCTATCGGTTCATTTCCATCAATCGCATTGGCAGATACTATGCGATCCCCTGCTTCCGCAAAAGCATTTTTCATCTCCGCTTTTTTGCTTTTAAATGCATTCATTCTTCTTCCCGCAAAGTCTGATGAACTTTCTCCTTCTTTTTGCGGGTATTCTTTTTCATAGTTTGCAAAAAATGCCGCTTGATTTTCATCCGCCCATCTATTAGCCATAGCTTCGGATGACGCAGCAACTAGTTGATTCCCACTGACCCGCGTTCCATCCTTGGATTTAGCTTGGGTAAATTTTGATTTTGCATCTTGGTAGAAACCAGCTCGTTTATTTTCTTTTATTTGGTTAAAGTGGGAGTCTAATTCTTTATCTGTTGCATCTGGGAATCTTTCACGTAACCCAGCTATGATTGATTGTCTATTTTCATCTGCCCAACTTGCTGTCTCTCGATCAGCTACTTCATTGGCGAAATTTTCTTCAAAGCCTTTGTTATTTTTTAAAGGTAATGACTCAAGGGCCTCTTTACCTTTTTTATGCCTGGTTGCTAATCCTTGCAGTCCAGCCATACCTGCCCGTCCAACTACACCGCCAATAACACCACCGGCTGCTAATCCTCCTGTTGCCCCTGCCATAGCACCAACGGGACCAAGAGGTGAACCTGCAACTGAACCGGCCATTCCAAAAACAGCTTTACCTGCTCTGCCCATTATGTCTCCTGCTTTAAGCATTTTTTCTGAAACAGGCGTAGATCCATCATCACTACCCGCATTTGCCCCTAATGTACTCTTTAATTCATCATTCCCAGAGGTGCTAGATGCTGTTGCTCCTTTACCATTTTTTATTCCGTTATAGCCTTCACGTAAGACCCCCATTACGCTTTTACCATCTAACGCGCCTTTTATTGAACCATACATCCCTGCCAGCCCTGCCATTCCTAGCATTGAGCCAGCCTTAGCTAGACCCCCTTGCATGTCTCCCCCCATATTCAATAATCGTCTTACTGATTCCGAAATTGGTATAAAGATAAGGTAGACAATAACAGTTTCAACAAAGCCATTGCTTGCTGCGGAAATAACGGCAACAGTCCAAAATACAAAAGCGTGGATGGCTTGTACAAATATGGAGCCAATCAGTTCTCTGAACCAAGCTCCCGTTAAGGATTTAAATTGAGGATGCATCCAAAAAGCCATCATTAACGGGCCCATCCCCATTAAAATAAGGAGCGTCACCTTTCTCATGAGATAATAAAAATTGGCCCATAAGGATAGACCCAAAAGGATTAATTGTATAAATATATATCCTATGACACCCGATTCCACTTCTGAACGTTCCTCTTGTAAACTATCTAAATTGCTTTCATAAGCACCGCTAAACATACCTACGACACCCTGATTAATAGAAAACAATAGGTCATAAATGGTGGGAAGATTAACAAGAACGATGCCCACAATTAATAAGTCTTTAAAGAACTCTAACATTTCATTACGACGGCTAGGATTCAACGGAGCTCCCGATACTCGTATTCCTGATATAACAATCATAGCTACAATTACAAATCCAGCTAAGACGGTCATACTATAAAATAACGGGTTTAATGCGTCAGTTAAATCCGAGGGGTAGAAGCTACCCCAAACCAATTCTCCATCCTTTGCTCGTCCAAAAACCAAATCCTTTAATTGTGAAAGTCCTAAAAAAGGTTCTATTAAACTTTTAAAAATAAACTGAATGATATCTTCAAATATGGATATCAATTTTTCCGAAACAATTTCAAACACACAGAGCCTCCCCCTTCTTAAATGTTAATAGTAGGCTTGCTGATTGAAGTTTTGACGTTTGCGATGTTCCTCCAGAACAGCGTTATTACTTTCAATAAAGACAAGTTCATCTTTTGATGGATCGGTTTGAATCCAAACGGAGGAGCGGCCTACACGTAAGATTCCTTCTCCTTTATCTGGGTTTTGGAATAACGTGTTTATTTCGCCTTGAGACAAGTCAAAATTTTCTTCAATATGCTTTAAATCAATTTTGTTTTGTTTTAAGAAGAAGAAGGTATGAGTGTTTTGAAGGACCCCCCTAGCCTTCTTTGATTCCAAGATACGGACGAAATCCTGTGATGCTATCCGTAAACCTGCATTTCGTTTTCGAGCACGACGTGCAACCTTCTCTGCAAATGAGACTGTTTGCTCTGAATCTACCAAAGTCCAAAATTCATCGGCATAAACTATTTTTTTCTTAGTCTCGTTATCTACATTTTTGACAAAGTATTCCCAAACATAGTTCAAAATGACGTGATAAGCAATTGGGCGAAGAAATCCTTCTTCCATTTGTGAAATATTAAAATTTACAAGTCTTGCCGTATGGAGATCAATTACTGCATCATCCCCAAGGTATGTCTGTCCGTCAAAAATAGGCTTTGAACCATCCCTTAAAAAAGGACGAATAGCTGCGATTAAACGCTCACCATTATATTCGTTTTTATAACGATCAACTAGGTATTTATATACGTCACTTAGGGTAGGTTCAGGTTTTCTTACCTTTGATTGAACAATTTTCCCATTGATTTCTTTAACCTTATTTTCATAAATAGAAGCGGGATTAGTGGTGTATCCAAATTCTGCATAAAGATGTTTCATTGCTTCTTCAATATAATTTCGCTCAAATACGTTTAAGCCCTCATCCTCTTGATTTTTTCCACGACATAAAATATCGAAAAAGCCTAAAACTTCATTAATTTTTTCTCTAATTGGAACAAAGGAAATGTATTTCTTTCCATTCTTTTCAATAATTTCTCGTTCATCGGTGTCATCTAAGAGTTCTAACTCTTCATCTTTATCCTCGTCTAATGGGATATTTGATACATTGATTGCTAGAGGATTTATTCGAATTTCACTTTCTTCGGATAAGTCTAGGCTAACACCGCCTAAGCGTTTAACAATTTTTACAAATTCACCTTCTACATCAATCAATCGTGAATAAACAGCTAGGCCGGTCGTTTCCCTCGCCAATAATAGCTTCATGGCTAATGATTTACCAGAACCTGATACCCCGAATATGGCCATATTATAGTTATCCGGTCGATTTTCATATGTACCGAAGGCATTGTAGAATTCTTTTTGGCCAGTAATTTTATTTTTTCCTATTGGTATCCCGCCGTTAAACTTACCGCTGCCTGAGATAAAAGGGGCAAAGGTTGTTAATGAGCGTCGGTCTAAATTACGTAAGCTATCTTTAATTTCATTTTGCGCAAGTGGGGTAATAGAACGTAATCCTTTTTTCACTCGTCCCCATGTAGAGACGAGTTTAAAAAACAAAGAGCTCATTTCATCCTCAATATACTCACTATATTTGTCTAATTCCCGCTCACTATCAGCATATAAAATGCCAAGAGTTCCAACATGATAAGAATCATTATCACTGAATTGGATCTCTTCCATAAGAATTTCGGTATCAGCGATTTTTGTTTGGTTATCTAATATTGAATCTTGATTTCCTCTTCGGGTTTGAAACGAAAGGTTTGATTTTAAAATGGTATTTTGTTTTTGTAACATTCTAATGGCATCATTTTTAGCGATTTTATGAATATCGAACATGACATCTATTTCGCCACTTGCAATCAATGAATAGAGCCAATTCGTTTTCATTTTTCTGGGGTAACCATCTCTTGAAACATAAAACGGACGGAAATAGGTTTTTGTTCCTACGGATTGTTTAATAATTCCATAGTCATCTGAAATGTTATGAATAGCGATTCCTTCCGGTGCTATAACATCCCATATAGTAGGTTTCATATTAATCGGAAGAGCCTCTTCATTAATTGGTGCCTCTTCCTCGGTTCTAACTTGCTTGAGTTTCTTTTGCTTCCTGGTTTTGAACACTCTCTAACTCCCCCTTCACTCTAACAATGTGAGATGCTGATTGATCAGCTGTCACATAAAGCGCTAGTTGTTCTTGTTCCTCTATATCTTTGTACCGATTTTTTACCGCTTTTCTTCGATTAAAGGAGTAATATAAAACTTCACCAATTCCATCAGTGGTTAACATATGAACGTGCATATCCGCTTTTCGTAATTGAGATTTTGCGGTGGAAATACGGCGAAACAATTCATTAAACGCTTTGTCAATAATTTTTTCTTCCAACTCCTCAGCATCATCCGCTTTAATATCTTTTGGCTCAACCTTGTAATCAAAAAGTAAGTATCGTTTCGTTTCGTATCGTGGTTGGGATAGCTGCCATGTTTTTAAATCACGAATCATATTCTGACCGAACTCAAAAGCAAGGGAATGTAAGTCGTCCTCCTGCTCCATAACTTTTCTAATATCTTGAATAGGATCTGTTAAATCAATAAAACGGTTTTGAAGATATATCCGAACAGGATAAGTAATTTGGGCAAGCCAGGTTTCAAAAACAGCATCTATTCCTTCTTGTTCTGTCTGATCTAGTAAAAAATAGTTAACTGGTTCTACCTCCGAAATCATCGTAAAGGTATTGTCATTATGACGAATCATGTGGTTTTCAATGCTTTGAACATTTGGAAACAACTCTTTAAATGGAGCTGCCTCCTCTACATCTAATGGATTTTGCCCCCTTTTGTTTTTCTTTGACCTTCCCTTGGTGACTGGTGCCGTTGATGGAGTATTAGTCCTTTTTTTCTCAGACCAGGGAAGTATAGGTTCTTTTAAAATAATCCGAGAAATAATGTAAATGATTAAGCTTACTACCAACAAAAAAATAATGTCTTTCAATCGGTTTCTCTCCTTTCCTGATAGTTCTAATTCCCTTTTCGCCAACTGCCATATTGTGTTTTCCTCTGAAACCGGATGTAATAGTAATAATCTCGATTCATGTTATATTTTTGGACTTTTGTAAAACCAAGAAATAACACGATTGCTATTGTGGGAGCGGCTGCAAATAAAGCTATTAGAGCACCGATGATCCATCCTACCCCCGAAAATAACCTAAATACCACTGGGACATATGAATAAAGGATTAACCCGCCTACCGCTAGATAGGTAAGTTGACGTTTCGAAAGGATACCTAATATTTCTTTTTGTTCACTCGACATATCAATGGGGACTTTTTCTATTCTCATGTTCTTTACTCTCCTTTCTAATATCTGAAAGAAAAACACCTTCTTTTATTGAGGAAAGAAGGTGTTTTTCGAAAAGTTGTTTAAGTATGTGGGGGAAACCTTTATGGGGGATTAGTTTCCTCCTCCTAGTCCTGTTGCCCACCCTGCAATATCATAGGCTTTAAAAATAATATAGGCTCCGACTAAAACAAGACTTAGCTTAATAAATCCTTCTGTTCGTTTTTGTGGATTTCCACCGCTTCCTGCAAGTGTCATACCGCCCCATACCAACATACCTACAATCCAGAATCCGCCAAGAGCCATAACGAAATAAACCACATTGTTTAAATCGCCATAGATCCCACTCAAATCCCCAGTATTATTAATTCCAGATTCTCTTAGGGCATTAGATACATTGGCATTAGCTGCAGCTGATTTAATATTCATTGCAAAAACTGCAATAACCGCTGCTATTGTGCCAACTAGGCTTTTAGCCCATTTTTTCATGTACTGCACCTCCAAAAATGTATACATGTTTGAAGAGTTTTTCTAAAAATCGAAAAAACCCCACTCTATACACGATGAACAGCACAAAAAATGCATTCATGTACAGAGTGGGGTATTCCCATTTCTAATTTATTTAATTTTCTACTTGTTACCATCATAATCAAAAGTAAGAAAGTCCGCAAGTGATTTTTACAGAATTTCCCCTTCGCTTGTCGTAATCGGACCCCCTCAGCTAGATTCAATAAAATGGCCAAATTGTCGAGGATATGCTTAATGATAGATAGATTATTCTTGCTAATAAACAATGCTTTCTAATAAAATTCTGTAGAATTTTTACAAAATTTGATAAAATATAACAACAGAATTAAACACTTATTCACTTTTAATAGTGCATTAGTAGGGAGATAATTTTCATGAATTTAAGTATTGCCTCAAATGATTTCTTAAAAGTTTTCAAACACCTTGATACTCATAATATTAGTAATACTGGTAGCAAGGTTAATTTGTTCTTATGTCCAATCAATGCAAATAAGTTTGATTATAATAGAATCATTGATGAGCTAGTTGAGCCTGTGGCAGACTTTGCTATTTCAAGAAAAGTAAAGAAATCATATTCTAACAAGCCTATGAAGCTTTCAAAAGTAGCTCGAGAAAAATTTGTAGAATATAAAAAGAACACCGGTGAACTTGGCGAATTCTTATTATATTGCTTTTTAGAAGGACATTTAAATGCACCCAAAATATTCTCAAAATTAGAAATGAAAACTTCAACCAGTATGTATGTAAATGGATCAGATGGGGTACATTTTTTAAAAGTTTCAGATAAAAATTACCAATTAGTATTTGGTGAGTCCAAGACAATTAAAGTATTGGGAAATGCTATGTATGACGCTTTTAAATCAATCCATCAATTCATTAATGAAATTAATGATAAGGGTGATACAAAAAGTGGAATTAACTTTGAAAAGAGGTTGATTAGTGACAATCTTGATCATGAAAGCTGGTCAGAAGAGGACAAAGAATTCTTAACAAAACTTATTTATCCAACCTCTGAAGAAGAATTTGATGTAGATGATGCATTTGGTATTTTCGTTGGATTTCAGATAAGTCCAAGTGATGAAGAAAGAAAGTTAAGTAATTCTGATTATAGAAAAAAGATAGAGGCAAATGTCAAAGATCAACTTCTAAAGGAATTGAAGCACATAGAAGATTTAATAAATAAGTTTGAACTCTACGGATATTCTTTTTATATTTATGCTCTGCCTTTCACTGAACTTAATAAAGCCCGGGAAGAGATAATGAAAGGAATAACAATATGAGTTTTCTTAATGAACTTGCTAGAAAAGCGCTTAATGATCCATATTTAAAATCATTAATTAATAAATTAGAAAAGATATATGGTTATAATTTTGCAGGTAATACAGTGAATAAACTACTAGATGGGAAAGAGTACACTGACTTATTGAGATTTAGCGATATACTTTGTAGGTCAGATTTGACTGAGGGAAGAAATCTTGCTTATAAGATTATTAGTTTATTATATAGTTTCTATTCTGAAGATAAATTTTTCAAAATGCAAGCCACAACTGTATTAGTGAAATTAGGTAATTTTCCTTCTCTTAAACTTGCTATTGATAATGATGAATTTAATCTAGATGAAATAAAAGCAGAATCTATAATAAAAGAAATTTATCAAATTGCACCTGATTCCGAAAATATTTTTACTGATGCTCAGTATAAAGTTTTCGAAGAATTAAAAGATAGTAATCATTTCAGCTTTTCAGGGCCAACTTCTTTTGGAAAATCTTTTATTATTGAATCATTTATTAAATATCTAATTAAAGAAAGAAATGCTTCTGATAATATAGTTATTCTAGTACCCACTAGAGCTTTAATAAATCAGGTTAAAAATAAACTAAAAAAAGAAATTACAGAAAGAAAATACAAAATTTTATCCCATCCAACTGTACCATTACTGTATAAAAATAAAGGGAACAAATATATTTTTGTATTTACACCTGAAAGATTGATCTCATATTTATCAAATGATAATCCAGCAATTAACTATGTGTTTGTTGATGAAGCACAGAAGCTCATAACTGAAAATGATTCAAGAGCACCACTATTTTATCATGCTTTAATGTTGGCAAAAAGGAAGAGTGTTAACTTATATTTTTCATCACCAAATATCAAGAATAGTGACATTTTTTTACAATTGTTTGGAAATAGCACTGAGGAGACATTAAGTGTGACAGAAAATTCTGTTGCACAAAATAGATTTTTTATTGACTGTTTAGAAAAAAGAGCAATAATGTTTTCTGAAAACGGTAAAGAAATTAATATTCCATATAACTCTTTTACTACAAATGAGCATGAAAGTCTAAAAAATGCAATAACGATTCTAGGAAGAGAAGTTCAAAATATTATCTACTGTAACACCGTTGATGACACAATAAGCTATGCACTGAATTTTGCGATAAATCTAGAAGCTAAATCCAATCCTAATTTGGATTCCTTAATAGATTTGGTTCGAACAACTATGCATGAAGAATATTATTTAGTTGATTGTTTAAGAAAAGGAATTGCTTTTCATTTTGGGGGTTTACCCCAAAGGATAAGAGAAAAAATTGAGGCATTATTCCGTAATAAAGATATAGATCATATTTTTTGTACCTCTACTCTATTAGAAGGTGTTAATCTACCTGCTAAAAATATTTTTATTTTAAGTAATGCTATTGGACTTAGAAGATTTTCCGATGTGGATTTTTGGAATTTAGCTGGTCGTGCAGGAAGATTGACCAAGGATTTAAGCGGAAATATTATTTGTCTAAGATTAATAAATAAAAGAAATAGATGGGATAAACCGGAGAAAGACCTCAAGGTAGTTAAAGAAAAAGAGATAAGTAAAGTTGAATCCATTTTAATGACAAATAAGGGGAAGTTTTACACTAATATTGGCAATTCAATTGAAGGAAAGCCGTTTACCCGAAAAGGTGTATCCGAGAATGAGAAAAAGATGCTTGAGTCTTATGGGAATATATTAGCATACCATGGTTTATCTAAAACAGACTCAATATTAAGAAGTAAGTTTATTGACAATAATAAAGATGGTACTCAAATACTTAATAAGATAGATAATAAAAATGAGGTCCCGAAAGAAATATTGGCTCAGAGTATGAATATTAAATTAAAATATCAAAATGATATTTTAACAATGGGGAAAATGTTACCAGAAATACCTAATGAGGTAAATTATGATAATTGTTTAGAATTACTCAGTACGCTTTATGATTTCTATAATTGGAGAGAGGAAGAGTCAGGAGGAACTAAACCTTTAGCCAAAAATAAGAGGATTTTATCTTATTATGCAGTTCTAATGAACTCTTGGATAAGTTCAAAACCTTTAAATCTTATAATTAAAGATATAATAAAGTATTATGTTTCTAATAAAAAAGATATATTTTTTAATAATAATTTATCTGAACCATTTGATACTAATAATAGAACTCATATTAATAAGATTGTAAATAATGCAGTATCAGACATAGAAAATGTCCTAAGGTTTAAAGTGAAAAATTATGTTTCAAACTATACTCTTCTGATCAATGAAATCCAAGAAAAGGAAGGTTTACCTAGAAGTATTGATTGGTCAGAGTACTTAGAATATGGTACAACTGACAATATAATTATAGAATTGCAAAATCTAGGTTTTCCAAGACATTTAGCAACATTTCTTAAAAAGAATTATATTAAGTTCTTTATCATCGAAGACAATGTTATAACTGACTTTCTTGAAAATGATTTAAAAAAATCCTTTAACAAAGAGCAGCACAATGAAGAATACCTCGAGCTAGCAGAGATACTTGATTGGAGAATATAAAACAAAAGTTAAAATGCTAGCAATTTAGTTTATCATAAATCTCTCTCCCGCGATCGGCGCTTTAATGGCATAAGGACCAAAGCAATGACAAATTTTAAATTCAAAGCAACAATATAAGCCGATACTTCCTTAGCGTAGGAAAGCTCGGCTTCTTCTTGTTAAAATCTGTTTAGCGTATGTGTTTCGATTTTATTTGTAGGGACCACCTTTTTATAAAAATTGGCCGCCTCAGGGCATGCAATTTAAAAACGTTTTAAATGTGCAACTATTGATTGTTGAACCTTAACTGAATTCCCTTCTTTTTTTACATTTTCTATGAAATCCAGATATACGATCGCTATAAGTTCTTCCACGGACAAGTCCGTCCCTTTTAGGTGAATATCAAGATCATGTATTAATACTTCTCCCCTTAATATCTCTGATTCTCGCATTCTTATCGCTAGATAGGCCTTTTTCTCATCATCATCTTCAGTATACCCTTCTTCAATTGTTTCGAATTCAAATACATGCGTTGTTAAAGGTTTCATGATCCGCTTTTGCTTGACCTTCTTGTAGAAGTGTTTTCTTTTACCATCTATTAAGTAAGCTGCAATTTGCTCGGTTTTAGCTCCTTTTTTTATTTGAGTAAGAAAATCATCATATAGCATGTACAATAAAAAGGCTATATCCAAATCAAGGGGAATCTCATCTTCGAAATTATCACGTAGGTCATCAATAAATACCTTTCCTCTTAAATAATCATAATATGGAATTACAACTGTTATATACTTACGATTTGAGAATAAATGTCGAATAAATCCTTTTGGTTCCGTAAAACCAAATATCTTTTCCTGGAGGATATTCAATCCACTATAAGACCTTTTCAAGCGATCCCTCTCCTTCCAACCATTTTAAAACGGACTGTATGATAAAAAATACTGCTTTTCGATCAGATATACTTTTTCGAACAGAATATCCATGTGGTCCACCAAGCTCTTCATACTCTATTTCAAGAATATTTGTATGCATATAATTCTTGGTGTCAATGTATTCAAAATCCCAGCGCAGAATGTTTTCGTGTTTAAGGCCAAACCTTAATAATTGATTATTAAATTTAGTTTGAGTAAGAGGAACCTTTCCTAAATGCTTGTTTATTCGTGCAGCTTGTTTGCAATAGCTTTTTAGTTTCATTTGCATGGGTACAGTAACTGGGAATTTAATGGAGTGCGTTTTATCCTTTCTAGGTGCCCGCATTTGTCTTTTAACTGGTTTATCTTTTTCATAAACAGGTTTTTTGTTTGTTATATCTGAATTATTGAATAGTGGATTAATATAGCTCACATACGTCCCTCCAGGCTTAATTTTTCAAGTTACCCCATGGATACTTTTCCACTTTTCCACTCTTAATAGATATATAGAGAGGAAGGACAAAGTTTAGCACTTATATTTGTATATTTTTATATAAAAGTGTTAATAATGTGCCTAAGATAACAGGTGAAAGGACGAAAGTAAATGAAGAAAAAAAATAAAGAAAAGGATTTAAAACTCCTTAAATCTGCAGCAGCAAAAGCTAAAAAAGCCGGGGTTAAATTAGTAAGTGCAAAGGTGAAATAATTTAGGGGAATATATAAACTACAACAAAACTGCCTAGTAAGGAAACTAGGCAGTTTTGTTATTAACGAATTAAAAAGTTATTTACTCAATTTCAAATGCTGAGTGATAAAAAAGATATTTAATTACAATAAAGTTGTTTAAAAACTTTAAACATCTTATTTCATTAAAAAGGCCATATTCTGAAATGTAATGTAATTATTTGGTGTGATCTAACCACAGGTCTTGAGTCCCCCGAATTTTTTTATTGCTGCTTTATTTTCTTATAAGAATTATTTCTTAATTCTATCTTAGTCCATTCTTCTTTTGGAATGTCTCTATGTTTATAATCAACAACCTTGATTTGGCTACCTTGAATTTGAAAAGTAATTGTTTCTTCACCATAAGGTGGATTATGTGCCCCCTCAAAAGTTTGAACTTGAACAGTTACATTTAAGTTGAAATTTGTCTCATCTCTCTCTATTTTAAGGATTTTCTCGAATCCCCGATCCCACAGTTTAGGTTTATAATATGTTTCAATAGCTTTACTTATCGGGTCTAATAAGCGTTCAATCAATGCTTCTTTAAGTAATTGTTTTGGAACTGGTATTCGTTTAATTTTCTTTCTTTTAACATCAACAATTTTCCACATATCTTTTAATGGGCCACTTGTTTGTTTTTCAACAGTATAAGGCCCAGTACCAGCGTCGGTGCAACCAGGGGCAAAGTAAATACTCTTTTAATTAAAGTCCTTGTCCTAAAGGACTTTTTTTATATTCCGAATTTCGATAAAATTTTGCTGATACGTGTAATTAAGGAGGAAAAATACATTGAAGCAAAATTGGGAGTTAGAGGAACTCATTGAACATTTTACTGTCATTTCGGAAGAACTGAGTCTGCTTAGGAATAAACACGGAGGAACACGTTTGGGGTTTGCTGTTCTCCTGAAGTTTTTTCAATACCAGGGGCGTTTTCCAAAAGCAAAAAATGAAATAAGTCCTCAAGTTATTGACTATATTGCTAAGCAAGTAGATGTACCTATGGATTTATATCAAGAATATGATTGGGATGGAAGAACTATTAAATATCATCGGGCTCAAATTCGCGATTATATGGGATTTAGAGACTGTACCCTCAAAGATATGGAACTACTAAAGTCATGGCTTCAAGAAAATATCCTACCACAAGAGATGCAAATGGACCGAGTAAGAGAACAGGTCCTACATCACCTCAGACAGCAACTTCTTGTTCCACCAGCCCCCCGACCACTTAGAACGAAACATCAAGTCAGCTATTTTCCAGTATGAGGAACACATTTCTCAATCTATCTCTACTCAGCTTTCAGATTACTCCAAATCCAAATTAGATGCATTTATACACACTTGGTCCCATGAAGAACAACTTGAAGAAGATCAAAATATTCTTGGTTTTCGAGAGCTTGTATCTGATCCTGGCAGGATTGGATTAGATACGTTATTCAAAGAAATAGAAAAATTGCGCTCAGTTCAAGACATACAGCTCCCACTGGATTTATTCTACAGCGTCCCGCCGAAAATGGTTCGAATGTACAGGCAGCGAGCCGTATCTGAGGACATTAGAGAACTGCGCAGGCATCCGGATTCCATTCGTTACACCTTACTGGCGGCGTTTTTTTGGTGCAGAGCCAGAGAAATTACGGACAACCTAGTCGAGCTTTTTATCCAAATTGTTCATCGGATTGGTGCCCGTGCAGAGCGTAAAGTCAAAAAAGAATTCTTACGCGATTTTCGTAAAGTAAATGAGAAAACAAATGTCTTATTCCGTCTGGCTGAAAAGGCGGTGGAACAACCAGATGGGATTGTTCGAGATGTTTTATTTCCTGTAGTTAGCGAAGATACATTGAGGGATATTGTGAAGGAAATGAAACAGTCAGGTCCGGTGTATCGACAAAGAGTCCATACGGTTATGAGATCATCTTACGGTACTCACTACAGAAGGATGGTTCCGGCTCTGCTTGATATTTTAGAATTCCTATCAAATAACGATGTACACCGACCTGTCATCGACGCCATTACTTTACTTAAACAATATAAACAAACCAATCAGTATACTTACAATGAAACAGATTTCATTCCAATTGAAGGAATTGTGAAACCGGGATGGATGGATACCGTCATCGATAAAGAAACAAAACGGGTCAATCGTGTGAACTATGAAATTTGCGTGTTACAGGCTTTGCGAGATCGGCTGCGCTGTAAAGAAGTGTGGGTTGTAGGGGCAGACCGGTATAGAAACCCAGAAGAAGATCTGCCGAAGGATTTTGAACAAAATAGGGAAAAACATTATGAAGCACTCCGTAAACCCCTTGAAGCAAAAACACTGATATATGAACTAAGGGAAAGCATGAACAAAGCTCTAGATACGTTAGATAAGCATGTAAAACAAGATTCTCATGTCCGTATTTTAAATAAAGGGAATGGCTGGATTTCTGTGTCGCCTTTACGCCCGCAGCCAGAATCCGCTAACCTCCATTTAGTTAAGAATGAAATTATGAACCGTTGGCCAATGACCAACCTTTTAGATATTTTAAAAGAGGCAGATTTACGAGTCCATTTAACGGATATGTTTCAAACCTTAGGAAACCGTGAAATTCTTGATAAGGAAACTCTCCAACGGAGGCTTATCCTATGCCTTTATGGCTTAGGAACCAACACGGGACTAAAGCGAATGGCGGCCGGCGATCACGGAGAAAGCTATAAGAACTTACTCTATATACGGCGAAAATTCATTCATAAAGAGAACTTGCGACAAGCTATTTCAAAGGTAACCAATGCTATTTTACATGCGCGTGTAACCGAAGTATGGGGAGAAGGAACGACCGCATGTGCATCCGACAGCAAAAAATTTGGAGCTTGGGATCAAAATCTGTTAACGGAGTGGCATATTCGGTATAGAGGCCGGGGTGTCATGATTTATTGGCATGTAGAGAAAAACTCTACATGTATATATTCGCAGCTAAAATCATGCTCTTCTTCAGAGGTAGCTTCAATGATCGAAGGAGTATTAAGGCACTGCACAAATATGGAAGTAGAAAAAAACTATGTCGATACCCATGGCCAAAGTGAAGTAGCATTTGCCTTCTGTCATCTGCTTGGTTTTCAGCTTATGCCGCGGTTTAAAGCCATTCATACGCAGAAGCTGTATCGGCCGGATGTAGGCATGCAGGATTCGTATCCCAACTTGCAGCTGGTTTTGACTCGGTCCATTAACTGGAGCTTAATTGAGCAGCAGTATGATCAAATGATTAAGTATGCAACCGCCTTACGATTGGGTACGGCTGAAACTGAGGCGGTTCTTAAGCGTTTCACTCGTAATAGTGGGCATCCTACTTATCGGGCTCTTAGTGAATTAGGAAAAGTGCTCAAAACTATTTTTCTATGTGAGTATTTGTCATCGGAAGAAGTTCGAAGAGAGATTCACGAGGGATTAAATGTGGTTGAAAGCTGGAATTCTGCCAACAGCTTTATTTTTTATGGAAAAGGAGGAGAAATTCAAACCAATCGTATGGAGGATCAAGAAATAGCTGTGTTTGCTCTTCATCTTCTTCAGAACTGCTTGGTTTTAATTAATACGTTGATGATTCAAGAAGTACTGTTGGAACAAAATAAAACTTTACTGCAAAAATTAGTTCCAGAGGATTTTAGAGCTTTAACTCCACTCATCTATGCCCATGTAAACCCGTATGGGACATTCAAGTTAAATATGAAGGATCGTCTAGCAATCCAGAGAACTTCTTGAAACTCCTAGTTTAAAAGGAATAATGATAAAATAGGGAAAAGAGGAGGAATGCTAAAATGGTCATACAGGCGAATATGTCACCTAAAGCAATTGCTGAAATTTGGGAAGTTACGGCAGAAATTTTTAAAAAACATAATATTCCACTTACAAGCCAAGCTTTAGAAGTACTGCTTCAAGAGGAACACCTGGCTTCGATCCTTCAAGAATTGAATGCAGCTGTTGGGAGTTCTACTGCGACCTGTATAGAAGGTGGCTGACAAATGCCAACTAAAGAGGAGTAGGTTACTCCTTATTCCTTATACAGATGCTAGTTAAGCTATTCGGGAGTGTATTAAATGATTTATACAATCGTGCTATTTATATTTGCGGGACTTGCCGAAATAGGTGGAGGCTATCTGATATGGCTGTGGTTAAGAGAAGGAAAGCCCTTTTATTGGGGTGTTTTCGGAGGAATCGCTTTGGCCTTGTATGGTGTTATTGCCACATTTCAGACGTTCCCATCATTCGGCAGAGTATATGCTGCGTATGGAGGAGTATTTATCGTTCTTTCTATTCTATGGGGATGGGGAATTGATAAGAAAACACCAGATGTATATGATTGGGTAGGTGCTGGAATATGTTTAGTTGGTGTTTCGGTTATTTTGTTTGCACCTCGCCATTAAAGTCTTATTCATAAAGAAAGCCGATTTTTCCTCAAAGGAGCAATCGGCTTTTTGTTTATTCATACAGAACATTAACTTTCTAGATATCTATATAATGTAGACTTGCTAATTCCTGTTTCTTTCTTTATTTCTGCAAGACTATATTTTTTACTTTGATACATATGAATAGCACGCTTTACATTTTCATCAGGCTTTCTTGGTCTTCCGGCAGTTACCCCTTTTTGTTTTGCCTTATCTAATCCCTTTTTCGTTTTTTCACTTATGACATCGCTTTGAAATTCTGCTAAGTGTTTTACAATGTCATGAAATGGATATCCATTCTTATTACTTGTATCAATCCCTTCTGTCAGGGATTGAAAATAGGCACCTTTCGTTTCTAGTATTTCTAATAACTCTACTAAATGACGTGTTGAATCGGCTAGTACAAACAGTTTATGAACAATGATTTTGTCGCCAGATTTGACGTTTTTAATCATGTTTTTTAGCTGGGTTCTTTTTTTGGCTGATGAATGTTCTTCCCTAATGATTTCATCGCAATTCAATTTTGTCAGAGTTTTTGATTGGATGTGGCAATCTTGATCCTCGTCATAAGGTCTCATATACCCTATTAACATATAGTCTCCCCTGCCTAAAAAGTAGTTTTCCCTATCATAACATACATCTTATTCTTAAAAAAATAGTTCCAAAATGGTTCCATTTTGGGAGGAAAAGTGATACACTAATTTTTGTTGTTTGAAAACGGACCCGGCTTTTATGAGAGTTAAAAGCCAAAAGAATAAAATAAATGAGGTGTAAAAAAATGGGGAAAAACATTAAAAACCAATGGTTTTCTAATATAAGAGCAGATATCCTTGCTGGGATTGTTGTCGCATTAGCGTTAATCCCAGAAGCGATCGCTTTTTCAATCATTGCAGGAGTCGATCCGATGGTTGGGCTATATGCCTCTTTCTGTATCGCTGTAATTATTGCCTTTGTCGGCGGCCGACCTGGAATGATTTCAGCTGCAACAGGTGCCATGGCATTGCTGATGGTTCCTTTGGTAAAAGAACATGGACTAAATTACCTGTTGGCAGCCACTATTTTAACAGGTGTTATTCAACTGCTATTCGGTGTATTTAAAGTAGCAAAAGTGATGAAATTCATCCCTCGGGCTGTCATGATTGGCTTTGTCAACGCACTTGCTATTTTGATTTTCATGGCTCAAGTGCCACACTTTCTTGGTATTTCAACGATGACTTATGTGTTTGTAGCCATCACACTACTCATTGTATATATTTTACCTAGATTTATTAAGGCAATTCCTGCACCATTAATTGCCATTGTCGCTTTAACAGCAGTGGCTATTTATTCCAACATGGATTTGCGGACAGTGGGTGATCTCGGGGCTATCACAAGATCATTACCGGAATTCTTTATTCCAAATGTTCCATTCACGCTTGAAACACTCGCCATCATTTTTCCTTATTCATTTGCTTTGGCCATTGTTGGTTTATTAGAATCTTTACTGACAGCGTCTATTGTTGATGATATGACAGGAACGGAAAGCAATAAAAATAAGGAAGCTAGAGGGCAAGGGATTGCCAATATTGTTACAGGTTTCTTTGGCGGCATGGCCGGCTGTGCGATGATTGGCCAGTCTGTCATTAACGTTAAATCAGGAGGGCGCGGCCGATTGTCTACTTTGGTTGCGGGGCTGTTCCTCATGTTTTTAATTATTGTTTTAGGAGATTTAGTTGTTCAAATTCCAATGCCTGTGCTTGTAGGAATCATGATCATGGTATCAATTGGAACATTTGACTGGTCTTCCTTCTCTTATATAAGAAAGGCGCCAAAAACTGATGCTGCTGTTATGTTAGTAACCGTTGGTATCGTTGTAGCTACTCATGACCTATCTAAAGGAGTTATCGCAGGTGTTCTTTTAAGCGCCATTTTCTTTGTAGCTAAAATTTCACACCTTAAGGTGAGAGAAAAAAGTGAAAATAACCGCACAATTTTTACGGTAGAAGGTCAATTATTCTTTGCTTCGGTAGATAATTTTGTAGATTCATTTGATTTTCATGTAAAAAATGAAGAGATCATTATTGATTTTTCTCATGCGCATATTTGGGATGATTCCGCTGTCGGTGCGGTAGACAAAGTGGTTCTTAAATATCGTGAAAGTGAAAATGCAGTGACCATCAAAGGCTTAAATTCATCTAGCAAAAAAATTGTTGATAAGCTAGCAATATATAAAAATGCTAATGCAAAACTATCAGTACACTAAACTATTTTTCTGAGGTGAAATAAATGTACAAAAAGATTTTATTAGCTGCAGATGGGTCAGAAAATTCATTTCGGGCTGCAAAGGAAGCGATAAAAATTGCTTCCTTCGACCCTAATTGCATGATTGAGGTGGTCTATGTGGCTGATTTCTCAAAAGCAAAGAGTGAGATTCTTCATTCTAAAGGAAAAGAAGAACTGGATCTTTCCCGCCGGCAGAAGCTTCTTCCCCTGGAAGAGCAGCTGAGAGCTAAACATTTAACTTATGAAGTTAAAATACTTCATGGAGAACCAGGTCCAACAATTGTCGATTATGCTAACAAAAATGGATTTGATTTAGTCGTGATAGGGAGCCGTGGTCTTAACACATTGCAGGAAATGGTATTAGGCAGCGTGAGCCATAAGGTGATGAAGAGAGTCAAGTGTCCGGCTCTTATTGTGAAGTAAAGGTATAAAGAAAGCCGATTTTCTCCTAGCTTTTTGGGGATAAATCGGCCTTTTTGCTTGAATTAGTGCGGGTGGGAAGCTGTTACCACCCTCAATCCAGAGATTTTTTGTACACTTTAACGGTTAACAGATTTTTGTAAAAACCCTATTTTTTGTTAGAATTAACTAACAATCTTATATGGACGGAGTAGATAAATGGAAACGAACCCTCAAGGAAACATTGAAATTTTTGCACTCGGTGGTCTGGGTGAAATCGGTAAAAACACATATGTTATAAAATATCAAAATGAAATTATTTTGGTGGATGCAGGCATTAAATTCCCGGGTGATGAGTTGTTTGGGATTGACTATGTCATCCCTGATTACTCTTATTTAATTGAAAATAAAGATAAGATAAAAGGATTGTTTATTACTCATGGGCATGAGGACCATATTGGGGGTATCCCTTTTTTATTCAAGGAAATTAACATACCCATTTTTGCTGGAAAATTGGCTATTGAGTTAATTAAGGAAAAACTAAAAGAACATTGCTTATTGGAAAAAGCTAGACTGTATGAAATTGAAGAAGACCGCTTAATTTCTTTTAAGAATTTGTCAGTAGATTTTTTTCGAACAACACATAGCATTCCTGATTCATACGGCATAGTTGTAAAAATGCCGAAAGGCAATGTTGTCCATACAGGTGACTTTAAATTTGACTTGACGCCTCTAGGTCATCCCCCAAATATATCAAAAATGGCCTCTATTGGAAATGAAGGAGTTATCTGCCTTCTTTCTGATAGTACAAATAGTGAAGTTCCTGGCTTCTCAATGTCCGAAAAGGTAATAAGTCAAACGATACACGACCTTTTTGATCATATTTCCGGACGGATTATTTTTGCAACTTTTGCGTCCAATATGTATCGATTTAAACAGGCAATTGATGCAGCAATCATAAATAACAGAAAAATTGCTGTCCTTGGAAGAAGTCTTGTAAAAGCGGTTCGAATTGGTCAGGAACTTGGTTATTTGAACATTCCAGATAACATTTTAATTGATGAAACGGACATAAACAAATATCCTGATGAGCAACTACTTGTCATATGTACTGGAAGCCAAGGAGAACCCTTTGCGGCTTTATCCAGAATTGCTAATAAAAGACACCCTCGACTTACAATAAAAAAGGAAGATACCGTCATTTTTTCTTCTTCTCCTATTCCAGGAAATACGATCAGCATCAATAAAATTATTGATCAATTAAGTCGTGCCGGTGCAACAGTCATCCATCATAAACTTAAAGACATTCATACGTCCGGTCACGGTGCACAAGAAGAACTAAAACTTATGCTTCGATTAATGAAACCTACATTTTTTGTGCCGATTCACGGAGAATACCGAATGTTAAAGAAACATGCAGAATTAGCACATGAATGCGGTGTACCTATTAGCCATTCATTTATATTGGATAATGGGAATATACTTGAAGTCAATAAAACGACTGGCGAGGTGACTGGAAATGTCCCAGCAGGCCCTGTTTACGTTGATGGAGAAGGAATAGGTGATATTGGGGAGATTGTACTTAGGGACCGTAAGAAACTCTCAGAATCAGGTATTTTAATGGTGGTTATAGCTATTGATTTTAAGAATAAAACCATTGTAAATGGTCCTGAAATTATAGCAAGAGGATTTGTCTTTATGAGAGAGTCCGAAGAATTATTAAGAAAGATTAAAGAAGCTGCACAAACAGCTACTATAAAATCTCTTAGTGCAGATAGACTTCAGTGGGGAGATATAAAAAAGGAAATAATCAATCATGTTGAGCCATTAATTTATAAAGAAACAAGAAGGCGCCCCATGATACTGCCGATTTTGATGGACGTATTCATCTAATAACATTAAAACAGTAAGCTGCCAATCGGTAGCTTTTCATTTTTATTAATGACTTTCTGCTCTCATGAAAGTCAGATCCGTTGTTAATACAACATGGTATAACGAAATGTGTGATAAATTTATGAAACCCAATGACTGCTCATAAGGAAAGCCGATTTTCCTAAATGCTTTAGGATAAAATCGGCTTTCTTTATGGCCTTGAAACAGGATTTACATTGTTTTTCTCCTTTAGCAGCAGTTGCTGGCACCTAATAACACCAATCCTGCACCATCCTGATTTTCTTCTTTATCTAAAGTTAATTCCTCCGTACCTGTCACTGCAGGATCAAAGGCTACTTTAATTCCATTAATCGTTTGAACTCGATCAAATTCCTGTGGTGCATCTAAAGTTAACGCAAATTGCGGTCCGCAGCAACCTGCCGTAGCAGTAAGGCGAATGCCTTCAGCGCCTTTTTCATTTAAAAAGTTTTCTAAAAGTTGTTTAGCCCCGTCTGTAATTTTCATTTGTTTCTCCTCCTTAACTTTATTATACACTTGGAAAGATTCTTCTTAACGATTCTTTCATTTCTGGTTTTACATTAATTTTTGGTCGTGCTATTTTCGCCATTTCTTCTGCCTCTTCGATACTACTAGCTTTTCCTAAAGCTAAGAGTGTTCCTATCGCAACCGTTCCAGTCCGGTTGCTCCCTCCCTGGCAGTGAAAGTACACATTTTTCCCTTCATTATATGCATTAACTACCTGATCAATGGATTTCTTAACGGATTCATCTTGGTGAGCTGCATCATCAACGATTGGACTATGAACACGATTATATTTCGACTCGTTTCCAGGTGCTTCTGCTCTTAAATCAAAGATAATATCTATTTTTTCATTTTTCATTAAATCTTCGACATCATCTGCACCGCCAATATAAATACGATCTTTAAATAATTCGTGATAATTCTTAGCTGCCATTCTTTATCCTCCTGTTATAATGATTTGCTCCAATCATGTACAGCATTTCCTTCTAGATATCTTTCAGCATCCAGCGCTGCCATACAGCCAGTACCCGCAGCTGTAATCGCTTGACGGTATTTTTTATCTTGCACATCTCCGCAGGCAAAAACACCAGGGATGTTAGTTTCAGTCGTACCAGGTACTACATTGATATAGCCTGTTTCATCTGTGTCTATTTGGCCTTTTAAGAAGGATGTATTCGGTGTATGACCAATAGCAACAAAAATTCCATCAGTTTCAATGATCTCTTCTTCATTGGTTTTATTATTTTTCACTTTTAATCCTGTAACTCCATTTTCACCAGCAATCACTTCTAGCGGTGTTTTATTAAGTTCCCAGGATACCTTTGAATTTCCTCTCGCACGATCCTGCATGATTTTTGAAGCACGAAGTTCATCTCTTCTATGAACAACAATCACTTCACTTGCAAATTTCGTTAAGAAATTTGCTTCTTCCATTGCAGAATCTCCGCCGCCAACGATGACAACCTTTTTACCTCGAAAGAAAAAGCCATCACAAGTGGCACAGGTGCTAACACCACGGCCAATGTTTTCTTTCTCTCCTGGAATATTTAGAAGTTTTGCGGAAGCACCTGTCGAAAGGATTAGGGATTCTGTTTCAATTTCTCCCAAACTGCTGACTTGCAATCGGTAAGGTTTTTCAGACAAATTTACATCTGTTACCCAACCTCTTTTAAATTCAGCTCCAAATCGCTCCGCCTGCTTTCTCATATTATCCATTAGTTCTGGTCCCATGATGCCATCAATAAATCCTGGGAAGTTTTCAACCTCTGTAGTTAATGTCAATTGTCCACCTGGTTGATCTCCTTCAATGACAAGAGGCTTCATATTAGCACGTGCTAAATAAATAGCGGCTGTTAATCCTGCTGGTCCTGTACCTAAAATGACAACCTTTTCCATATCCATTCACCTACCGATTATTTAATGTAGTCTTTTAGCTTTTCGTACCCAATCTTTTCTTCCTGCAGCCAAGGAATAATCGCACATTTTTCTGACAGGTTTTCCTTCACTTCATGAATCCACTCTTTTTCTGCGCTGGCTTTCCCTCTCAATACAGGATCTTTCGTATTTGTAGCATATAGACTTTGATTAATTACCCACCATTTCGGATCTATATTGGCTCTTCTCAGATCATCTTGTAGTCGAGACGCTTCTAACACAGGTGTTGCTTCAGCAAGTGTGACAATCACAACGGCTGTTTCTTTTGGATTTCGAATTTGCGGAAGCAATTTTTTTACACTTTCAGGAACTTCCCCTGTTGATCTTGCAATTTCTTTGCTATAGGACTGTGCTGCATCTAGCAATAGTAAGGTATGGCCTGTTGGGGCTGTATCAATAACGACAATTTCATTTTCAGATTTGGCTACTACTTCAGCAAATGCTCGGAATACGGCTATTTCCTCCGTACATGGTGAATTAAGGTCTTCCTCTAAATAAGCGAGCCCCTCTTCATCTAAGTCCTTACTTGCTTTGGCTAAAACTTCAGCTTTATATTTTTCGACCTCTTCCTTTGGGCTAATACTGCTAATTGTTAAGTTTTGATTCAGTTGATCACTTTGGAATTGGTATTTTAGGTGTGCAGCAGGGTCAGTCGTTGTTAAGTGAACACGATGTCCTTGGTCAACTAATCCTACTGCAATGGCAGAGGCAACGGTTGTTTTTCCAACTCCACCTTTTCCCATCGTAAAAATCAGTCTCGTATTATTCGTTGAGAAATCATTAATGACTTCATTCAATCTTGGAAGATGATCAGTTTCATTTTTAAGGGTCAACTCCGTTGATGGCATGGAGTATTGTTTAAATAGATATCTTAAATTTTCCACCCCTGTTAGGGAATAGGATACAAACGGCAACGAATAAATGACGGTTTGCTTTAAATTTTCTGGTATCTGCTTTAATGCATTCCTTTGTCGATGATAAAAGGCAGAAGATACCTCATCCTCTTCCAAATGTGTCTGGAGGAGACCATTTACAATAAGGATTTGATTTTTTATACCGATTTCTTTCAGTTCCTTTGATGCACGGTCTGCTTCAATAAGGGACGAAACATCGGGTCTTGTTACTAGCAGTAATGTGGTTTTGCTTGAATCTGAAAGAACATCTACTGATTTCGAATAAAGATTTTTTTTATCCGCTAAACCTGATAAGGGACCTAAACATGAGGCACCATGTGTACTCTCTTCTAGGAATCCATTCCAAGCTGTTGGAAGCTGTAATAGTCGTAATGTATGCCCTGTTGGGGCTGTATCAAAAATAATATGGTCATATTGATCGACAATTTCAGGATTTGTAAGCAAACTTGTAAATTCATCAAATGCAGCAATCTCAACGGTACAAGCTCCTGATAATTGTTCTTCCATTGTGGCAACAACCGAATCAGGAAGTTTTCCACGATAGGGACCGACAACCTTTTCACGATAGGCCTTTGCTGATGCCTCTGGATCTAGATTACTGGCATATAAATTTTCAACAGTGGGAATTGCTTTTGGCGAGTTAGTCAGTTCAATGCCAAATACATCTTGTAAGTTAGAAGCAGGGTCTGTACTAATCAGTAACACCTTTTTCCCACTATCTGCTAATGCCACTGCTGTTGCACAAGCGTTTGATGTTTTCCCTACTCCACCTTTTCCAGTTAAAAACAGAAAGGGTGTATGAACGACATTTTTTGGTTGGAAAGCTTGAAACATGTTTTCTCCTTCTTTCTTATTTGAGTGAATTTAAATTAATAGAAAGACGAGCTTTGGGTTTTTCCATTAGTTCTTCTGGTTTTACATGAAACCATTCTGCTAGTTCCTCATTTGATGGATAGTCGCCAACTTTTACTAAATTCCCGTCTACTAAGATAACAGGTAAGGCATCGGGTCCTTTCTCATGTAAAACCCTATTTACTTCCTTGTTTTCAGCAAATTTATCAGGATCACTTGTTAATTGATAACGTTTAATATCAAAGCCTTTTTTCTCTAATGAATAAACAGCTGCTGCTACCCTTGTTAATTCTGGATCTACACTTGGACCACATACACCTGTTGAACAACACATGGCAGGATCAAAAATTTCAACTTTTTTCATACTAAAACCTCCAAACTATAATATTAAATAAGCATATGCTTATATTTGTGCAAAAAGAAAACCAAGAGAAATCTCTTGGTTATTTGGTTGTCTATTTTCCAGTTTCAGCAAAGCGCTTGATTCTCTCGCCCACTTCATCACGAACACGCTGAAAGAACGCCCATTTTTCTTCTTCTGTTCCTTCAGCTTTTGCTGGGTCATCAAAGCCCCAGTGTTCACGTTTAACGTGAGGCGGTGTCATCGGGCATTTATCAGCTGCATCCCCGCATAATGTGACAACTAAATCAGCATTATTTAAAATTTCGGGATTAATAATATCAGATGTTTGATTGGAAATATCAATTCCAGCTTCTTTCATCGCCTTTACAGCATTCGGATTTAAACCATGTGCCTCAATCCCTGCACTGTAAACGTTCCACTCATCGCCTAGATAGTTCTTAGCCCAACCTTCGGCCATTTGGCTTCTGCAAGAATTTCCTGTACATAAAAAGTAAATTGTTTTTTTAGACATGTCATCATTCTCCTTTTAATAAAGTACTAATGCGATATATAGACCTAGTAAGGTGATAAATAGAATTGGAATCGTTAAGACAATCCCTGTTTTAAAGTAAGTTCCCCATGAAATTTTAACCCCTTTTTGCGATAAAACATGGAGCCATACTAAAGTGGCTAATGACCCGATTGGGGTAATTTTTGGACCTAAGTCAGAACCAATGACATTGGCATAAATAAGCGCCTCCCGGATGGTGCCGGATGTATTGGTTTCGGCAATGGCCAATGCATCGATCATGACCGTTGGCATATTGTTCATCAAAGATGAGAGGATAGCCGCGATATATCCCATGCCAATCGTTGCCACAAACAAGCCTTGATCAGCTGTTGCTTGAATAATGCTAGCTAACGAGTGTGTTAACCAGGCGTTTCCCAAACCATAGACAACCACGTACATTCCAATGGAGAAAAATACGATATTCCATGGAGCTCCTTTAATCACCGATTTCGTGTTAACCGCATGACTTCTCCGCGCCATAAATAAAAAGAAAATCGCCACGATTCCCGCAATAATCGAAACAGGAATCTGGATGAACTCACTGGAAAAATAGCCAATCAGTAAGATCCCAAGAACATACCAGGAGAGGCGGAACATTTTTAAATCCCTAATAGCCTCAACAGGTTTCTTTAACTTAGATAAATCGTACGTTTTCGGGATGCTTTTTCTAAAATAAATCAATAAGACCGTGATCGTTGCAATCAATGAAAACAGGTTCGGAATGATCATTCTTGAAGCATATTCCACGAAACCAATGTCAAAGAAATCGGCGGATACAATGTTCACTAAGTTACTTACTACAAACGGCAAGGAAGTGGTATCGGCAATAAATCCACTCGCCATAATGAATGGGAAGATCATGGCTTCTTTAAAA
>Ga0182742_1000599_pt1 | contig 54037 bp, 43 predicted proteins | sample eDN5th37CBELigMG_FD_128880 | JGI IMG/M metagenome (GOLD analysis project Ga0182742, IMG submission 128880) | Enriched Miracle-Growth compost microbial communities from Emeryville, California, USA - eDNA 5th pass 37_C BE-Lig MG (version 2)... ...
GGACCTGGTAAATATCGAATTCCTGGAGCGCTTGATCCGAGAGTTTCGTGGCGCGCTCATCGTCGTCTCGCACGATCTGAGATTTCTGGAGAGCTGCGGCGTGACATCGCAGTTCGAGTTGCCGCATCCGACGTCTCAATAGTTGCGTCCTGCGCGGGGTGAATCACCATCCACCCCGCCAGTCTGTTAATCTGTCTATCCGTACAGTCAGCAGGCAGGGGCCGGCGATGAGCAATGCAAAGGGGTTGTCCGAATTTCTGGTCATTTCCAAGGGCCACTGGGATGAAGACAAGTCCCCGGAGGAGATCCAGACGGCGATCGATGCTTTCTACAAATGGCACGACGTGCTGGTGGCCGAGGGCAGGATGATTTCCGGGCAGCGGCTGCAGCCGGCGAAGATGGTGGTCTCCAAGCATGGCGTCACCGATGGACCGTTCGCCGAAACCAAGGAAGTCATCGGAGGGTACTGGCATTTTTTAGCCAATAGCCTGGAGGAAGCTGCGGCGCTGGCCGCGCAGAATCCGACCCTGGCGTGCGGCTTGAGCATGGAGATCCGGCCGATCGAGCCGACTCAATGCTCCGCCTACGACCAGACGACCGAGACGCCACTCAGTCGCAGGAAATAACAGTTTCCACCAGGCAAAGCGCCGGGCAAGCAATGCGCGTGCTCTGCCTTCAACCCAGCTCGAGCGCCTTCAATCTGGGAAATGCTTTGCAGCCCATTGCGAAGTAAGTCACGTCACGCTCGGTGCCGATGCAGCGATAGCCCAGATGATCGGCGGCGGCGAGTGTGGAAGTGCTGCCGGCGAACGGGTCGTAAACGATACCGATGCCAAGCGGAAGCGCGGCACGCACGATCTGGCGTAAGAAACGTTGCGGCTTGAGCGAAGGATGCGGAGCAATCTCTCGCTCCGCGCCGCGAGTCGGCGAGCAGGTGATGACATCCTTGAACGGCTCTTCACCGGAGATTCGCCGTAGCCCGCCGGTGCCCCACTGGCGCAAGTTATCGGCCGCGGTGCCCGCGAAGGGTTTTCTGAACATTCCCCACGGCTCCCAGCACGAGCGAGCCATCATCGACACCTCGGAGAATTCTTTCTCTGCGCCTTTCGGACGGTCGCCGCCGCGCAGGGTCTGCACGAGCCGAATGACCTCGCCCCGCTTCTCGAAGCCGGCGCGCTGAAAGGCATGAAACGTCATCGTGGAGAGCAAAGGATTGGAGGCAAGAAAGACATGGCCGCCCGGCACGAGCGCGCGATTCAATCCGTAAGCGAGCGCCCCGAAGAAGTTATATAGCGCGCTGACTTCATCCTGTGAGAGCACGGTGAATCGGGGCAGCGGATTGCGTTTGGCGCCATCGAAAGAGGGCGGAATGCGCCACACGCCGCCGCGACCGGAGCGAAGCTTGCGATGGTTCTTCTCCTCGAACTCGACGATGCCGTAGGGCGGATCGGTGACGACGGCGTGGATGGAGTTTTCCGGCAGCTCGGCGAGCCACTGAACGGCATCCGCCAATACGCCGGTGGCTCGCTCGGAGAGATGCTGGCGACGCTGCTCGCCATGCTCGCGCACTCGTTGCCAGAGTTCGTTCTGACGATCGACCAGCGCGGCACGCCAGGATTTCGAGCGGACGGCGTCGGAAGCGACTGTTCTCATGGGCCGCGATTGTAGCCCAGCGTATCGATCGCCGTCGCCACGCGTAGTTCGCAGCGACGGCGCCCATGTTTGTACTCAAGTCAGGCGCAGTTCCTGCACTCTACAGATGGCTGGTCACCTTCGGCTCGTGAAACCAGTCGTTGTCGCGACCGTTGAGATACTTGATCGGCAGCGCGGCCAGCTCTTCATCCGGCACGCCGTCCAGGCAGGCGATGTTGATGGACACGAAGGCGCCACCGATTTGCGGCACGTCGCCGCGACCGAACGAGCGCAATCCGCAAGTCTTGCAGAACAGCTGGTGCCCCTGCCGGGAGGCGAACTGGTAATCGCCGAGCTGCGCCTCGTCGCTCAGCAAGCGAAACGCCTCGGGCTTGATCACCGTGCCCCAATAGCGCGTCTTGCTGCAGATCGAGCAATTGCATCGGGTCGTGCCCTGACTCAGATCGATGTCCGCTTCGAAACGGACGGCCCCGCAATGGCAGCTGCCCTGATAGGTCTTCAACATCGGCCGGCTCTCCTTGAGGTGGAACACAATCGTTCCGCCACCAGTGTAGGCCGCATCGTTGCCAGATCGTGTCAGCCTGCTGCGCCTGCGCGAATGAATAGCACTGGACGCTCTTCAAGGGAGATCGTCGCGCTCCGCCAGCTGCGCGCTCTTCAGGGGAACCCTGAACCGAGCCGCCTGCGCCCTCTTCATGGCGCTTTTGCGAGCCACGTCACTCAAGACTGGCGGCGCCGCTTCGATTAATAGATATCGCGCCCTGTTTCCCCAACGGGCGGTGAGACAGAATCCGAAGCGAAGCGAAGTTCGAGTGAATGTTGTGACGACTGGCACCGATACCGATCAGTGGCGCACCAAGTACTACGACAGCCTGGGCCGGCTGGAAGAGCAGCAGGCACAGTTTCGCGCCACCGAGGCGGCGCTCAAGCGACTGGTCGGCCGGCTTTGTACGGCAGCACTCGGCCTCGCGCCGGCGCTCGATGAGCAGCTTCGGAAGCTGCAATCGACCCTCCGTCGCGACAGCACCGCCGAGGAGTTGGAAAGCCTCACGCCCGGGCTGACCGAAGCCATCGGAGCGCTCGACCATCCCTTGCCGCCGCCAGCACCGGAAGCTTCCGATCCGTCGCGAGGCGCGCTGACGACGAACGAGCGCCTGCGCGCCATTCTCGGCGCCCTCCTTCTCGAACTGCGTCGCGACGCCGAGTTGGTCGAACAGGCGGATGCAGTGGATGCAACGCTCGCGGCCGCTCTGACTCACGACGCTTTGCCTGAAGTACTCGCCAGCCTGACCGACATGGTGGGCAAACGCATCCAGCACATCGAGCGCGCCAAGGAGGAAATCGAAGCTCTACTCGGCCACATGGTCGGCAAGCTGGATGAGATCGGCCTGTTCGTCGCCGAGCAGCACCAGAACCAGGCGCAGTCGCAAGCCAGCAGCGCAACCCTGAACACCCAGCTGATCGGCGAGATCAAAGCCATGGGCGAGACGGTCGAGACCGCCAGGGACCTGCAGCAGATCCGGCATCAGGTCCGCAGCCGCATCGACGCGATCGACAGGCATCTGCAGGACTTCCGCCAGCGGGAGGCCACCTTCGCTGCATCCATCAACGCTCGCAATGAGCAGATGCGTGCGCGCATCGTCGAATTGGAAGCCGAAGCCAAACGTTTGCAAACCCAGCTGCAGGACGAACAACGCGCCTCCACGCTCGATGTGCTCACGGGCATTCCCAATCGCCAGGCATACGACAAGCGCGTCGACGAGGAACTGCATCGACTGCGCCGCTTCAAACAAGCGACCTGCCTGGCCGTTTGGGACGTGGATCATTTCAAACGTATCAACGACACATACGGGCATCGCGCCGGCGACCGCGTATTGCGTGCGGTTGCGGAGTGCTTCGCCAGCCGGATCCGCGCCACCGATTTCATCGCCCGCTACGGTGGCGAGGAATTCGTGATGGTCCTCCCCGGGACGCATCTGGAAGAAGCCCTGCGTTTCAGCGAACGCATTCGCTCGGCCATTGCCGAGATCGGCTTTCATTTCCGTGGCACGCCGGTCTCCATTACTGTTTCCAGCGGTGTGACCGCACTGACGCCCGAGGACACCGCGGGCACAGCCTTCGACCGTGCCGACAAGGCTTTGTATCGGGCAAAACAGACAGGTCGCAATCGCTGCGTCACTGTCTAAAACAGTTGTGATTGAAATATTCCATTGCTAGACTCGGCGCCGGTTTGAAAATAGTCAACCACCGAATACATGCACCTGAAACTCGGCAACGCCCTCGAAAACACGCAACGCGACCTGGATCGCGACGTGTTCGGCTGCCCATTGCATTCAGGTCGCCGCTAACCGTCTTCAGGGCTCCTGCTCCGAAGGCGCAAACGCCGGACGGGACGCAGGAGCCATGCCGCACGAGACTTCTTCCCGTGCCGGCCAACCTCCTTTGCTGTGCCTCGCCCGCGAGGTTTTGTTTCGTGAGCTAGCTCGTGCCTGGTTCAACCATCGGAACAGGAGGAGTAACGATGAGTCCGCACATTCTCGCGCTTGACATCGCCGGCGCTCCGCACCGGTGGGTGAGCGTTCGCCAGGCGGCGCACTACTACGCCACCGACATGATCGCGTGGGCCGCCGGCCAGCACGAGTTCGTGCTCCACGGCGGCGTGCAGCGAGTGACGGGCCTGCAGTCGATGATTCGCGCCAGCTCGATCATTGCGGTCAAGGGTCGGGACTTCATGGTCCGGCACTTCGACGTGGTGCCGACGCTCAACAAGGAGATGCTGCTGGCTCGCGACCGGTACACCTGTGCGTACTGCGCTCAGCGCTTCCGTGCCGATCAACTGGATCTGGAGCACATCGTGCCGAGGTCGAAGGGCGGCGCGGACAGCTGGATGAACCTGGTCGCCGCCTGCAAGGCGTGCAACCACCGCAAGGCGGACCGCACCCCCGAGGCCGCGGGCATGAAGCTGCACTATGTGCCGTACGTGCCGAACCGCTACGAGGCGTTCATCCTGAGCAATCGCAAGATCCTGGCCGATCAGATGGAGTTCCTGCTCCTCGGCGTGCCCCGCAACTCACGAGTGCACTCGAACTCATAGAACAGGGCGGCATCCCACTGCCGCCCGCGGGTGTAGAATGCCCGCCATGAGCACCTCCTCCGCCATCTTCCAGTTCGAAAAGGATTTTGCCGGCGCGCTGTACTGCATTCCCATGGCCGTGCGGCGCAAGCTCGACTTGTGCGGCGTCAAAGTATCGTTGAAACAATGGAATCGTTTCAAGCTCGAAGAGCGCGAACAGATGGTTGGGCGCAGCTGCGATACGTCGTCCGAGATCGACGATTACGGCCGCTTTGTCGTGAGCGTGATCGAGGCGAGAACCAACGAGCCGGCGCAGCTGCTCGAAAGAGATGACGGCGCGGAATGGAACGACGCGAACAGCGTTCCCCAGCGCGTCGTCGATTATTCGATCGAACGGGACGTGGCTCCGCCGACCCCGGCCCAATGGGCCGCCCTGAGTCCGTTACAGCGCTTTGCGATTTTCAAACTGACGCGCCCCGGCCACACGAACGAGAACTTCGTACCCGCGATGCGCGAGTTCGGCCTGATTCAATAATTACTCAGGCCTTGGCCGTTGTCTGCTCCGCGAGCTGCTGAATGGCATCACGCACCGGCCCTTCGAGATCTTTCCCGCCCGTCTCGTTGTAGTACCCGATGATTCGCGCGCGCATCCGGGGATCCCAGAACTTCCGGATGTGCTGCCGGATGCTTTCAACCGCGACGGTCCGATCCTTCTCGCTCTCGAAGAAGGCGCCGATGTCGTTGGCCATGCGAACTAAGTAGTCGATGTGCATAGGAGTCGCGAAGGATGAGCGTAAACCACGTGTTGGTGCTCACGCGCGAAGCCGATCAACGTGAGCCCGGCCGATTCAGCCATTCGAACGGCGAAGGCCGTGGGCGCCGACACTGCGGCGAGCAATGTGCCGCCAACGGTGACGGCCTTCTGAACCATTTCATAGCTGGCCCGGCTGGTCACCACGAAGTAACCATACTTGAAGTCGCCGCCAGAGCGAACCACCGCACCGATAACCTTATCCAGCGCGTTGTGCCGGCCGACATCTTCGCGCACCAGCTTGATCCCCGAATCCGGCAGCACCCAGGCCGCCGCGTGGACGCTGCCGGTGCGCAAGTTGATTTCCTGCCGATCGCGAAGATCTCTCAATGCGTCGTGCAGCGAGCGAGCATCGACCTTCACTCCACCCTGCACCGGCGCAGGCTGCCGAATCGCATCCTCGACCGTTTGCGCGCCGCACAGGCCACAGCCGGTGCGCCCCGTCAGATTCCTTTGTCGCCGAAGCAGCTCCGAGAGCTTCGATGCCGTGATGCCGATGCGCACTTCCAGCGACCCGTCGTCTCGCATCGACGCCTCGACCGACGCGATCTCTTTAGGCGAATCCACGATGCTCTCGCTCAACGTGAATCCTACCGCGAGATCTTCCAGATTCGCCGGTGTCGCCAGCATCACGACGTGGGGCACACCGTTGAATACCAGCGCGACCGGCAATTCTTCGGCAACCTGATCGGCGACGCGTTCGACATCACCATCGCGCCAGCGATGCACCGTGACTTCACAGCTGGTCGCTGGCGTGGGATTGCGCTCAAGCATGCACGCCAGCACTCCGGCGGATTCGCGTGTTGCGCTCGGTCAGCTCGCGATAGCGCTTCTGCCATTCCGAAGGCTGATTGACCTTCACGACCTGCACTGCCGTCACCTTGTACTCGGGACAGTTGGTCGCCCAATCGGAGTTGTCGGTTGTCACGACGTTCGCACCGGATTCGGGGAAATGGAATGTCGTATAGACGACCCCCGGCTGTACGCGATCCGTCACCTCGGCACGCAGCACCGTCTCGCCGGCCCGGCTGGCGATGCCAACCCAGTCGCCATCGAGAATGCCGCGCACATCCGCATCGTGCGGATGAATCTCCAACCGGTCTTCGGCGTGCCACATCACGTTGTGAGTTCGACGCGTCTGCGCACCCACGTTGTACTGGCTGAGAATGCGCCCGGTCGTGAGCAACAACGGGAAGCGACTCGTCGACTTCTCGCGCGTGGGGACGTAGTCCGTCACCCAGAACTTGCCTTTGCCGCGTACGAAGTGGCCGATGTGCATCGTCGGAGTACCCTCCGGCGCCGCCTGGTTGCACGGCCATTGAATGCTGCCGAGCTTGTCGAGTTTCTCGTAGTTCACGCCGGTGAAGGTCGGCGTGAGCAACGCGATCTCGTCCATGATCTGCGACGGATGCGTGTAGTTCATGGGATAGCCGAGCGCGTTCGAGAACAGCACCGTGACTTCCCAATCCTCGTAGCCGCCGAGCGGCTGCATGACTTTACGCACGCGACCGATGCGGCGCTCCGCGTTGGTGAACGTGCCGTTCTTCTCGAGGAACGACGAGCCAGGGAAGAACACATGCGCGAACTTCGCAGTCTCGTTCAAGAACAGATCCTGCACGACGACGCACTCCATGGCGGTCAGCGCCGCGGTCACATGCGTGGTGTTCGGATCGGACTGGGCGATGTCCTCGCCCTGGATGTAAAGCGCGCGGAAGCTGCCGTCGAGCGCTGCTTCGAACATATTGGGAATGCGCAGCCCCGGTTCGGATTGCAGAGGAACGCCCCACTCCGCCTCGAACGTCGCACGAACGGCATCGTCGGACACGTGTCGATAACCGCTGAACTCGTGCGGGAACGAACCCATGTCACACGAGCCCTGCACGTTGTTTTGACCGCGCAGCGGATTCACACCGACGCCGACGCGACCCAGGTTGCCGGTCGCCATCGCCAGGTTGGCAATGGACATGACCATGGTCGATCCCTGGCTGTGCTCGGTAACGCCCAGACCGTAATAGATCGCGCCATTTGGCGCCGTGCCATACAACCGGGCAGCACCGCGCACGGCCATGGCCGGGACGCCGGTCACCGCCTCCATCGCCTCGGGTGAATTCTTCGGATCGCTGACGAAGGCTTTCCATTTCTCCCAGGAGTCCATTTCGCAGCGCTCGGCCACGTACTCGTCGTGCACCAGGCCCTCGGTCACGATCACGTGTGCGATCGAATTCATGAGCGCGACATTCGTGCCCGGCTTCAATTGCAGGTGATAGTCCGCTTCGATGTGCGGCGTGCGCACCAGCTTGATCTGGCGAGGATCGATGACGATCAACTTTGCGCCCTGCCGCAGACGACGCTTCATCTGCGACGCGAACACCGGGTGGCCCTCGGTGGGGTTGGCGCCGATCAACATGATCACATCGGCGTGCATCACCGAATCGAATTCCTGCGTGCCCGCCGATTCACCCAGCGTATTCTTCAGACCGTAGCCCGTGGGCGAATGGCACACGCGCGCGCAGGTGTCGACGTTGTTGTTACCGAACGCCGCGCGGACCAGCTTCTGAACCAGGAACGTTTCTTCGTTGGTGCAGCGGGATGAGGTGATGCCGCCAACGGAGTCGGCGCCGTACTGCGCCTGAATGCGCTTGAACTCCGACGCCGCATAGTTGATGGCTTCGTCCCAGCTCACTTCACGCCATGGATCGGTGATCTTGCTACGGATCATCGGCTTGGTGATGCGATCCGTGTGCGTGGCGTATCCATAGGCGAACCGCCCTTTCACGCAGGCATGACCATGATTCGCATGGCCCTCCCGATAGGGCACCATGCGGATGACCTGCTCGCCCTTCATTTCAGCTTTGAACGTGCAGCCGACACCGCAGTAGGCGCACGTCGTAGCGACCGCGCGCTCCGCTCTACCCAGCGCGAGGACCGACTTCTCCGTGAGCGCAGTGGTCGGGCAAGCTTCGACACACGCGCCGCAGGACACGCATTCGGATTCCAGGAACGACTCGGACTGACTCGCCGATACCTTCGAAGCGAAACCCCGACCTTCGATGGTCAAAGCAAACGTTCCCTGCACTTCATCGCAGGCGCGCACGCAGCGAGAGCAAACGATGCAGGCATCCTGATTGAAAACGAAGTAGGGATTGCTGTCGTCTTTCGCCGAGTGCTGATGATCGCAGCTGGCCGGTACTCCATTCACCGCGGGCAACGCATAGCGCGACTCGGTGACGCCCGAAGCCGCCGCGATCTCGTGCAGCTCACAGCGATTGTTGCTGGAACAGCACTCGGCTTCGGATGGGTGATCCGACAGATACAGCTCGAGCACGTTGTTCCGCAGCTGACCCAGCTTCTCGCTCTGCGTGCGGATCTTCATGCCGTCGGCGACGGTGGTCGTGCACGAGGCCGGATAGCCTTTGCGGCCTTCGATCTCGACCAGGCACAGGCGGCACGAGCCAAACGCTTTCAGCGAACTGGTCGCGCACAGTTTGGGAATCTGGTTTCCGAGCTGTGACGCGGCGCGCATGATGGAAGTGCCATCGGGAACGGTCACAGTGAACCCGTCGATCTCGACGGTGACTTGTTTCACGGCGCCGTCGTCGGCGCCCGGCACGGCCGGCGTGCCTGGATCTATGTAATCGAGTGCGTGCATGGCTTCACTCCGGCTACTGCACAGTCTTGCGAAAGTCTTCAGGGAAATATTTGAGCGCGCTCTGCACGGGGAACGGCGTCATCCCGCCCAGCCCGCACAAGGAACCGTGCAACAGCGTCTCGCACAGCTCTTCGACCAGCTGCAGATTGCGGTCGCGATCGATATTGGCGAGCACGCGATCCATCAGCTCCACGCCTCGCGTCGAGCCGATTCGACAGGGCGTGCATTTGCCGCACGATTCCTTCGCGCAGAATTCCATTGCATAACGCGCCATGCCGGCCATATCGACCGTGTCGTCGAACACCACGACGCCGCCATGGCCCAGTAGCGCACCAATGGCGCTCAGCGCTTCGTAATCGATGGCGGTATCGAACTGTGACGCGGGAATATACGCGCCCAACGGACCGCCCACTTGCACGGCGCGAATCTCTCGCCCGGAGGCGGAGCCGACGCCATAGTCATAAATCAGCTCACGCAGTGTTAGTCCGAACGCTCGCTCGATCAGGCCACCGTGCTTGATGTTGCCTGCGAGCTGCAACGGAATCGTCCCGCGCGATTTGCCGGTACCGAAATCTCGGTAGAAGTCGGCGCCCTTCGCGAGGATCACCGGCACGGACGCCAGCGAGATGACATTGTTCACGATGGTGGGCCGACCGAACAATCCTTTGATTGCCGGCAGCGGCGGCCGCACGCGGACCTCGCCCCGCTTGCCTTCCAGGCTTTCGAGCATCGAGGTCTCTTCGCCGCAGATATAGGCGCCGGCGCCCAGTCGCACTTCCAGCTCGAACTGCTTGCCGCTGCCGAGCACGTTGCTGCCCAGATACCCGGCCGCCCGAGCGGCAGCGATAGCTTCATTCAGCGCTCGATGCGCATGCGGATACTCGGCGCGTAAATAGATGTAGCCCTGCGTGGCGCCCACCGCGATACCGGCGATGGTCATGCCTTCGATCAGCATGAGCGGGTCGCCTTCCATCAGCATGCGATCGGCGAACGTCCCCGAGTCGCCTTCATCGGCGTTGCAGGTCACGTATTTCTGCTGCGGCGGCTGATCGAGCACCGTCTTCCACTTGATGCCAGTGGGAAAGGCAGCACCGCCGCGCCCACGCAGACCGGATTGAGTCACAGCGTCGACGATCTCTGCTGGCGACATGGAAAGCGCGCGCTTCAAACCGGCGTAACCGCCATGAGCAATGTAGTCGTCGACGGAAACCGGATCGATGACGCCGACCCGTGCGAATGTCAGCCGCTGCTGACTCTTCAGTTCCTTGATCTCCTCGGTGGGACCGAGATGCAGCGGATGCGACTTGCCCTCGAGAAACACCGCCTCGAACAGGCTCGGGACATCCTGCGCCGTCACCGGCCCATACGCCTCACGCCCTGCGGCGGTCTCGACCTCAACCAACGGCTCGAGCCAGAACAAACCGCGCGAGCCATTGCGGATCAGCTGCACTGAAAGGCCGCGCCGACGAGCTTCACTCTCGATGACCCTGGCCACGCGCTCCGCCCCGAGCGACAACGCGGTTGCATCCCGAGGTACATAGACTTTGATATTCATGACAGCGGTTCGATCAGAGCGTCGAATGATTCGGGTGTCACACGGCCGTGCAGTTCACCATCGATCATGACGGCCGGGGCACAGGCACAGTTACCCAGGCAATACACCGGCTCGAGCGTGTAGCGTCCGTCAGCGGTCGTTCCGTGCAGATCGACGCCGAGCTTGCGCCGGGCATGTTCGGTCAGCTTCTCGCAATGCATGGAACGACAGGCTTCCGCCTGACACACCTGCACGACATGCCGCCCCGCCGGCGCCTGCCGAAAATGATGATAGAAAGTCACGACGCCGTGCACGTCGGCCCGGGACAGATTCAGCCCCTCGGCAATCATGGGAATGGCTGCCGGCGGCACATACCCGAGGCGATTCTGGACGTCGTGCAGGACCTGCAGCAGCGGCCCCGGCCGGCCCTGTTGGGCCGCCAGCGCGGCTTCTATCTGCCCTCGTGACGAGTCATCCAGCGGATCGCGGAGCGCTCGATCTGCACTCATATATAGCCCTCACCCAGCACCTAGTGAGTGTGACACCGTTGTGCAGAATCGACCACCGCGACCGCGTCATTCGACCGGGCGGTCTGGCTGAATCGTGGGCATTGTGCTGGTTTTCGTCGATACCGGGCCACCCGCCCGGCGTCCGCTCAGCTCTCCAGCTGATCTCGCACGGTATCGCGGTTGACCAGTTTATTGAATCGCCCTTCGTCATCCTGGTACAGGAACGCGAGCTCATTGGCGTCGAACGCCTCGAAGAACTCGTCCCAGGAAATCTGCTCGAGCGACTGCTGGCCGGAGAAGCCGGGAAAATCGATACGCAGGATGCCGGGATCCTGCTTACTGCCGGTACTCTTCACGTGCGCCGGGCACCCGCCGTGTTTCTCGACCCAGTGGCGAATGGTGTCGTGATCGACCGTGGCTTTGGCAGAGGACATGACTGCGCTCCTTCTGAACTGATGCCCCGGTAACGCATCCCAGTCAAGTCGGATCCGCAGTTGTGGAAAATCCGCAGAGCTCAGCGCCCGCCCTTGCTCGCGAGGACTCCGTCGCCGTGCAGCTTTGTTTTCAGTCCGCTGCGCTTCAGACGAGTAGCCACTTCGGAGGGCACATCTCGCCCACTCGTGAGTTTGTTGGGCGTGCCGGTGTAATGAAACATTCGCCCGCCGCGTTTGAGCACTCGCGCGAGTTGATCGTAGAAGCTCTGCGAGTACAGCTCGCCGGCAATACCGAAACGCGGCGGATCGTGAAGGATGGCATCGACCGATGCATCCGACAGCTCGACGATCTTTTCCGAGACGTCACCCTGCGTGAGCGTGAGCGCCCCGCCCACTTGCGGCGACCAAGGATTCAGACCACGCAGCCAGATCACATCCGGATTCTTTTCGAACGATACGATCCGCGCGGCGCCACCCTCCAGACACCACGACGCGAAATAGCCCAAGCCACCGCAGGTATCGAGCACGATCTTGCCGCGCGGCTCGATCAAAGCCACCTTCGCCTGTGCATCCTGAAAGGGCGACACTTTCTCGCTCACCAGCATCTTGATGCCGTCGATCTCGAAGGTCGGCGTGCCCCACTGCGTCGGCACCAGCTTGATGAGCGACGAATTGAAGCGAGACACGGGCGCGAACTCGCCGTCTCGCCAGTAATAGACGGTGCGCTCCTTGCACTTCTCCAGGTACGGATAGCGTTGGCTCCGCCACATCCATCCGGATTCATCCAGCGTCACGGTCGTCGTCGTGCGATCCAGATCCAGCGAACACGTCAGCTCGGCGGCGCCAGCGCGCCGCGCCTTCTGGAATTGCTCGTGAACCTTCGATGTCAGCAGCGGACCCGGCGCACTTTGTTCGTTCGATTCGGTCATCGCGCCATGATACCCGTTGCCCGATCTACCGACCTTTATTGACGAGGGATGAAACCCGAGCGTGGGGATGGATCGAATACGCGAGCGTGCAGAGGATTTTCCTACTGTCACAAATCACGACAGTAGCGCTCGACGTCGTAGCAGGTACACTCGATGCGCGTTCGGCGATTTCACTTATCATCGTGAGCAACCCCTTAGAGCGGGTTGAGGACAGGGAGAGCGAGTAATGCGCAAGGCGAGTCTTTGGGCAGCGTGCGTGAGTTTGATCTGGTCGGCGGCCGCGTCGGCTGTGCCGGTCTATTACACCTATGGTTACTTCGGCGAGGGTCTCAGCTACGAGAACGGCGATGCCCCCTCGTTCAGGTTCACGATGGAATATGACTTGGACGCCCAACCGACCTACCTGAACGGCAGCGGCGAACTGGTGACGCAACTGGATCAGGGCCTGCATACCGACCCGAACGATCCCTGGGTCGGTCACTACCAACTGGACTACTTCCATGCGCGGCTGGTCGGCACGACCGAAGCGCTCGATTGGGATCTGTCCTTGCCGAATGAAAGCACCAGCTATCGCCAGTTCCTGGGCCCGGATCCGACCCTGCCGTTCTATGAGGATGTGATTCGCTGGGAATCGGGCGACTATTTCATCCAGCTGGTGCGCACTTCGGTGATCGATGCGCCCATCGGCCATTCGTTCTCTTTCATCGCCGACATCGGGCTGGGGCAGAACATGATCTGCCTGGGAACCTGCGGCTCGAATCTGCACCTGGTGGCCGTGTCTGCGACCAATAACATCCCCGAGCCAGCGACGCTGGGCCTGCTGGTGCTCGGCGCCGGCCTCGCCTTCGGCGTAAAGCGCCGACGTGCGCCGGTGGAGAGCGTTCGCGCCTGAGCGCGAACGCTCCCGCTTCTTCCGCTACGGCATTTTGACCTTCATCGGCATCGGCAACGATGCCGTGCGGCTCGGCATCGGCGCACGATCCGGCGCGGCCAGGCCTGTCACCAGTCGATCGATGCGCACAGACTGACCGGTCTTGAAGGATTCATTGGCAGCGGCGCCCACCAGCATCGAGTAGGCGCCGCCCCGCTCGTCCGATGCACGCTTGTATTTATCCGCGGACGCATCGCCGAATATCTCGTTCAACATCACGTCGTCGCCGCCACCGTGACCGCCCGTCCCGGTCCAAGGCTCGATGTCGCGCGGCGCACCTCGCAACGGAATGATTCGCGTCGTAACGCCGTCGTCCTTGATCTCGCCCTGGGTCTCGTCGGCGCCCGCGACACCGGCCTGCTCGACCACCGAATGCTCGATCCGCCCCTTCGTGCCATTGAACGCGATGTGGTAACCCTCCCATGAATTGAACGCATTCAACGAATAGCTGAGCGTCGTGCCCGTGTCGTAGCGAACTGCGACATTCATCGTGTCCTCGATGTCGATCTCCGGCCGCCACACGCATTGATCGCGGAAGTAGCCGTCGTGCTGTTCGTTGTCCAGATACAGCGCCTTCAAGCCCGGGTCGGCCGCAAGATCGAAATAGAATGTGCAGGCTCCCTGTTCGGGACAGGTGCGGCAGCGCTGGTGAGCTCCCTTCAGCCCCATGCGTTTCGCCATGGTCGGTGTATAGAACTCCCGCTTGCCGATCGCGACGACCGTCTCAGGCTGCGCTCCCAACCACCAGTTCACCAGATCGAAGTGATGAGTGGCTTTGTGAATCATGAGTCCACCGGAAGTGGCTTTACTGCTATGCCAACGGCGGAAGTAATCCGCGCCGTGCACCGTGTTCAACAACCACTGGAAGTCCACCGAAAGAATGTCGCCGATCTCACCGTTCATCAGCATGTCTTTGATCTGCGTGCGCGGCGGTGAATAGCGGTAGTTGAAGGTCACACGCACGTGTCTGCCGTTGCGCTTGCACGCATCGAGAATGGTCTGAGCCTTCTCGGGCGTCGTGGTCATTGGCTTTTCGGTAATGACATCGCAACCTGCATCCAAAGCCCGCACGATGTAGTCGTTGTGGGTGGCATCCGGCGTGGTGACGATCACCGTCTGCGGCTTGGTCTCACGAAGCATCTTGTCGAAATCCGCCGCGCTATAAGCCTTGGGCTTGCTCGCGCCGGTCGCCGCAATCGTCTTCACCGCGAGGGCCGTTCGGCCCGCATTGTTATCGCTCACTCCAACCACTTCACTGGAGTCGCGAAATCTACCGGTGATAGCTTGGGTGAACATGCGTGAGCGCGACCCCGCTCCGACCACTGCGTAGCGCTTTCGAGGCGCGGCTGCATACGACGTGCTCGCCAAACCGATCGCCACGGCGCCGGCCGACTTCAATACGGTACGTCGATCGAGGCCAACAGGATCTTGCTCATTCATGCATGAAACCCCTGAGAAATAAGTGTTTTGTCGCGGTCCTCGCGAGCCGCGCCGGAATCTCGGCGAGCGTTGTCACAGCAACATTTGTCTGCTTATTCGCGCGCCTGGATCGACTGTCGTCAACTGTGATCGAGCCACGAATCTCGCGACCAGCCTCTAGCCAACTTCAATCAACTATGATAATTCTCGCTCATAGACAATCATAACAGCAACAGATGATAGCGGTAACTCGCGGGGAGGGCGGCGCGGACACTGCCGGCACGTGCGGACAATTATCAAAATGATTCAAAAACGCTCACGTCATTGACGGGAGTGACCAGCAAAATTTTTTGGACCAAGGGGGCTTACATGATCGGTAGATGCAAGCATCGCCGGCGAGCGGTGGCGCTCGGCTTCGGCGTGGTATTCGCAGGTTCTACTTTTGGCGCGGCGGCAGTGGCGCAAGAGGCGGGTCGCGCCGAATTGGAAGAGATCCTGGTGACGGGCTCGAGAATCGCGCGCGTCGGCATCGACACCTCGACGCCAGTCAGCGTCATCGGTGTGGAAGAGATAAAACTCTCGGGCGCACCCAACGTCGAAAAGATCCTGAGCGACGCGCCTCAATTCGTCGCTTCCACCAACGGTGGCGCGTCAGCGAACACGGTGCCGGGCGGCACGGCCGATGTGAATTTGCGCGGCTTCGGCGCATCTCGCAATCTGGTGCTGGTCAACGGACGGCGCTTCGCCATCTACGGACCGGAGCAGGTCACCGACCTCAACACCATTCCCACCGCGCTGATCGCGCGGACCGAAGTCGTTACCGGCGGTTCCTCTGCGGTGTACGGCTCGGACGCTATCACCGGCGTCGTGAACTTCATCATGCGAGATGACTTCGAAGGTGTCGAAGCCACCGCGCAAACGAGTTACGACAGCCCGACCACCACGCCCACTTACAACATCGACCTCACCATTGGCGGCAACTTCGCCGAAGGTCGCGGCAATGCGGTCGTGTCGGTCAACTATCTCAATCGTGGCGCCATCACCCGCGGCGAGCGCGGAGATTTTGCGTATGACTCCTTGTCCGACGGCTGCGTGACTCCGGCCTCTGCGAGTCGCGATCGCGCTGGCGTTCCAGTCGCTGTGCCTTCCGGCTCGACGTGTCGCGCTGCTGGCGGCGTGCCCGGCCTGATCGCAGGCGGCAGCGGCGATATTCCCAATGGCCGCTTCACCGGCGTGCCGATCGCCGGATCCTCCACGTCGAATCCGGGCCTGGATGCAGCGCTGGCCGCTGCCGGCTTGAGTGGCATGGGCTCGCGCGGCTTCACATTCAACGATGCGGGCTCGGCGGTGCGCCCTGCTCTCACTCCGCAGGACGACTTCAACCTCGGACCCGACAACTATCTGCAGGTGCCGCAGGAACGCTGGATGGTGAATGCGTTCAGTCATTACGACTTCACCGACAAGGCGACCGGTTATCTGGAATTCCACTTCAGTAACAATCGTGTCGATCAGCAGCTCGCGCCGACCAATATCGGCGGTCCGTTCCTGTTCGACGTCGACAACCCGTATCTGGCCGGCATCCCCGGCATGAACGAGGTCCTGCGTCAGCTGGACCTGGCGGAGAACGGGCCTACCACGATCACGACGGGCTCGAGCTCGCGCATCAACAATCCGAACGATGGCTTCGCAGTGCTGAACGTAGGCCGCCGGCTGGTCGAAGTCGGGCTGCGCGAGAACATCTCCGATCGCAATGTCTGGCGCATGGCTCTCGGCCTGCGCGGTGATATCGGCGACGTATCGGAGAACTTCCTCCGCAATCTCAGCTACGACGTTTACTACACGTTCGCGCGCACCGAGGAAACGAGCCGACAGTCGGGCAACGTCTCTCGCAGCCGCTTTGCCACTGCGCTGTTGTCGAACGGCGGCGCGGCGCCGGCGGTCAACCCCTTCGGGCAGAACATTTCGGATGACGGCGTGGACGCCATCGCCATCGGCGCGACCAACTCGACGGAAGCCGAGCTGCAGGTTGCCGCTGCAACGCTGTCCGGCCAGATCGTCGATCTGCCCGCCGGCCCGCTGGCCTTCTCGCTCGGTGCGGAGTGGCGTTACGCCTCCTCGCAATTCGTCCCCGATGAGTTCCTGCGCTCCGGCGACGTGGTCGGCTTCAACCCCGGCCTGCCGACCGAAGGCGATGTGACCGCGAAAGAGATCTTTGGCGAGTTGCGAGTTCCGATCGTCGGCGGGCTGCCGTTCGTCGACAGCCTCACGGCGAACGGCGCGTTTCGCATGTCCGACTACGATCTGGACGGCGTGGGCAAAGTCTGGACCTATCTATATGGCCTGGACTGGCGCTTGAACGATGACATCGCGTTGCGCGGTCAATTCCAGCGCGCGATTCGTGCACCGAACGTCGCCGACCTCTACGGCGGCCTGCGCCAGAGCGTCGAGCCAGCAACCGACCCTTGCTCGGACAAACAACCTGCCTCCGGCCAGACCGATGCCGTGCGCGCGCTGTGTGTCGCGAGCGGCGTGCCGGCGGCGTCGGTGTTCACCGCTGGCGTGCAGTCGAACACCATCATCCCGGCACTGTTCGGCGGCAATCCAAACGTGGGTGAAGAAGAGTCCGACACTCGCACCTTCGGCATCGTGGTCACACCACAAATCCTGCCGAGGCTGGCCGTGACCCTGGACTACTTCGACATCACGCTGGACGGTGCGATCGCGCAGCTCGGTGGCGGCCTGAACAACACTCTGAACCTCTGCTACAACATCATCCAGAACATCAACAGCGAGTTCTGCCAGGCCATCAACCGCAATCCGGTCACCGGCGAGATCAGCATCCCGTACTACGCCGAGATCCGGCAGGCGAACACCGGCGGACTGGAAACGTCCGGCTACGACTTCACCGCACGCTATGCGTTCGACTTCGGCTTCGGCCTGTTCGGCAACGGCAGCTCGTTGAACGTCAGCACGGCGTGGACCAAGACGAATGAGTTCACCTCGACGCCGGTGCAGGCGTTCCCGAATGTGAAGAACCGCTGCGTCGGCTCCTACGGCACCACTTGCGGCGAGCCCATTCCCGAATACAAGGGCGTGACCCGCTTCACCTGGACGAGCGGACCGCTGAGCCTGAGCCTGCGGCATCGATACATCGACGATGTGACAGTGGATCGCTTCGTACTGCCGCAACGCTCGGGTGCGACACCGCCGGTGTATGCCGATCTGGTGAATCCGCGCCTGTCGTCGCAGAACTATCTCGACCTTTCGTTCTCCTACGACTGGGGCAATCACGTCGAGATCTTCGGCGGTGTGAACAATCTCGCCGATGACGATCCGCCGGTGGTCGGCAGCGCGCAGATCCGCGCCAACACCTGGCCTGCGACCTACGACTACAACGGCCGCACCATGTTCATCGGCATGACAGTCCGCACGTTATGATCGAGAGTGGCGGCGTGATGGTGGCCCCCCAAATGCCGTCACGCCGCCACAGGGAATCTCGAGGAACATGAAGCCGCTTACACTCGCTCTCACCGGTGCGTTGATGCTCGGCGCTGCGCTCATCGATCCGACGAGCGCAGCGATTGCCGATTCGCCCGCGTCCTACCGCAATCCCGTCCTGCATTCGGACTACTCGGATCCGGATGTCATTCGCGTCGGGGACAGCTACTACATGGTGGCCTCGACGTTTCATTTCTCGCCGGGCATCCCGGTCCTGAAATCCCGGGACCTGGTGCACTGGAGCCTGATCGGCCACGTGCTGCCGCGCCTGGATTTCGATCCCAACTACGACCTGCCCGGCCCCGTGGAATTCGACGACGCCGCCGAGCGCATTCCATTCAACACCAAGATGGGCCACCGTTACGCCGCCGGGGTGTGGGCGCCGGCCATCCGTTTTCATGAGGGACACTTCTATGTGTACTTCGCAACGCCCACCGAAGGCGTGTTCATGGCTAGGGCTGCACGAGCCGAAGGACCGTGGAGCGCTCCAGTCAAAGTCATCGACGAGCCCAATCTCGAAGATCCGTGCCCGCTGTGGGACGACGACGGCAACGCCTATCTGGTTCATTCGCGCGTCGGCGCGGGTCCGTTGATCCTGCGACGGATGAGCTCCGATGGCGCCAGGGTGCTGGACGCCGGCAAGGTGATCGTCGAAGACCGGCAGCGGTTGCCGATTCTCGAAGGCCCGAAGCTGCTCAAGCGCGACGGGTACTACTACATCTTCGCGCCGTACGGCGGCGTCGGCGAAGGACCGCAGGCGGTACTTCGCTCCAGGAAAATCGATGGTCCTTACGACGTGCGCACCGTGCTCTCCAAAGGAACCACGCACGTGCAGGCGCCTCACCAGGGCGGTTACGTTGAAACCCCTTCGGGCGAAGGCTGGTTCCTGCACTTCAATAGCACGGGCGCGTATGGGCGCATCGTTCACATGCAGCCGGTGCGCTGGGAGGATGGCTGGCCGGTCATGGGCGAGTTGTTGCCAGGCGCACCGAATGGTCAGCCGGTGCTATCGCATCGAGTGCCCGAGGTCGGCGGCAAGTTCGAGCCCGTGCAAATTCAATCATCCGATGAGTTCTCCGATCCCACGCTCGGCGTGCAGTGGGAATGGAATCACAATCCCGTCGACGCGAACTGGAGCTTGAGCGAACGTCGCGGCCATTTGCGACTGAAAGCGATGCCCGCGCCGAACTTCGTCAGTGCACGCAACACGCTGACTCAGGTGTTGCACGGTCGATCATCTCAGATCACGACGCGTATCCTATTGAGCGGCATGCGCGACGGACAGAAGGCCGGGCTGGCCATGTTCGGCAAGCGGCCGAGCTGGATCGGGCTGACACAACAGTCGGGCCAGCGTCATCTCAAATTTTCCCATGCAGGTACGGATACGATCGGCGACGCCATCGACGCCGACTCACTGTTACTGCGCGTGAATGTCGAAGATGAGTTCGCCCGCTTTTCCTTCAGCACCGACGAAGGAAAAACATTCAAGCCGTTCGGCACTCGCGCGAAGCTGATGTTCAGCTGGTGGAAAGGCGCTCGGCCCGCACTGTTCAGCTTCACGTCGCATCGAACGGGCGGCGGCTACGTGGATTTCGACTGGCTGCACGTCGAAGACACCAGCATCGACCGGCAAGCGCTGGTGACTCGTCACAATCCACAGCTCACCCGCATCGATCCATCGTCCCCCTTCATGGTCGGCAACGGCAACATCGCTTTCACCGCCGACATCACCGGCCTGCAGACGTTTCAGGAGCAGTACTCGTCGCTGACGCCGCTGCTCACTCAAGCGCACTGGGCGTGGCACAGCTTCCCCAATCCCAAACAATTCAAGATCGAGGACAGTCTCAAGACAATCGACGTCCGCGGCCAGCCTCGACAATATCCGTGGCTGCACGACTGGTCCGAGGCCAAGCGCCCTGAGATCCAGTGGCTGCGAGAAAATCCGCATCGCTTCTCGCTGGGCCGCGTGTCCCTGCATCTGCTTGCGAAGAACGGCAAGCCGGTGCAGTTCTCCGACCTGACAGCGACTCGGCAGACGCTCGACCTGTGGAGCGGCACCCTGCGCAGCCACTTCGAACTCGAAGGCCAGCCGGTCGATATCGAAACCCGCGTTCATCCGCGCCTCGACATGCTCCAGGTGAGCATCAAGGCGCCGACCATCGAGTCATCGCGGCTGGGCATCGATCTGAAGTTTCCGGGTGCCGCGGCTCAACTCAATCCGGATCCGGCAGATTGGGCGCATCCGAAGCGCCACACGACGACAGTGCTCGGCAAGAATGCGCGCGAGATCTCTTTGGAACGCCGCATCGACGACACGCGCTATTTCGTTACCGCTGCCAGTGACGAGGATGTGACCTTCGATGCCGTCGGTCCGCATCTCATACGAGCGCGCGCCAAAGACGGCGATGGCGCCTTCGCTTTCAGCGTGTTGTTCTCATCCGATCGGTATCGACAGCCGCTGCCTTCACCGACGGCAACCCAGGAAGCCGTCAGTGCCCACTGGGATTCGTATTGGAACAATGGCGGCGTGATCGATTTCTCAGGCAGCACGGATCCGCGAGCGAACGAGCTCGAGCGGCGCGTTGTGCTCTCTCAATATCTGATGGCGCTGAACGCCGCAGGAACGGTGCCCCCTCAGGAAGAAGGCCTGTTCTCGAACAGCTGGAACGGGAAGTTCCATCTGGAGATGCATCCCTGGCACGCCGCGCATTTCGCGCTGTGGGGCCGGACCGAGCTGCTCGAACGCAGCATGCCTTGGTATCAACAGCACTTGCCGCAAGCTCGGGCGCGCGCCGCCGCTCATGGCGTGAACGGCGCCTGGTGGCCCAAGATGGTTGGCCCCGAAGGTCGTGAGAGCCCGAGCACCATCACGCCTTTCCTGATGTGGCAGCAGCCGCATCCGATCTTTCTTGCCGAGCTGATCTATCGAGATCGACCTAATCCTTTGACCTTGGCCCAGTATCGAGAGCTGGTGTTCGAGACCGCCGAGCTGCTGGCCTCCTTCGCTCACTACGACGAGAAGACGGATCGATACGTTCTCGGCCCGCCGCTGATTCCGGCACAGGAAGTGTTTCCGCCGCTGACGACCTTCAATCCCACGTTCGAGCTCGAATATTTCCGCTTCGGCCTCGCCACCGCGCAAAGCTGGCGCGAGCGATTGAAGATGCCGCGCAAGCCGGAGTGGGATCGAGTGCTACAGAAGCTGTCTCCGCTGCCGCAATGGGATGGACTGTATTTAGCGGTCGAATCGTTTCCGGAGCAGTGGCAACAGGCGCGCAGCCCGAAATGTTCGAACGGCAACACGGCGGACGAATGCTGGAATCGCGACCATCCTTCCTTTCTAGGCGCGCTCGGCCTGCTGCCCGGTTCGAGCGTCGATCGCGAGACCATGCGTCGCACGCTGCAGGCAGTGGAATCTCACTGGGACCTGCGGCAAACGTGGGGATGGGACTTTCCACTGCTGGCGATGACCGCCGCTCGATTGCACGAGCCAGACAAGGCAATCGACTTCCTGCTCTCGAGCTCCCATAACTTTCAGTTCGGCATCGCAGGCATGACGCCGCGAGTGCATCTCAATGAGCATGCGGCGGATCTCGTACCGGCATCCATTGGCAGCACCCACTCCGATGCGGGTTATCGCCGCCTCGCCGAGACTTATTTCCCATCCAACGGCGGCTTGCTGCTCGCGGTAGGCTTGATGGCGGCGGGCTGGGAAGGCGACCTCACCTATCTGCCCGGCTTCCCCCAACGCGGCTGGCGCGTGCGCGCCGAAGGGTTGCGGCCGCTGCCTTAGACCCTCCGTGCTCGATACGCGATAGCGTATAACTTGCTTTTATACGCTTCCGCGTATAATCTGGTTTTATACGCAATAGCGTATATCGTCCGTTCATCCGGCCATGAAACCCAGAGCCCGTAATCCCCAGCAGATTGGTGCAGTCATCCGCGAACAGCGGCGCGCCCGCGGACTGACACAAGCGCAGTTCGGTGAGTTGATCGGCCGGAGGCAGGCGACCATTTCCAAACTGGAAAAGGGCGATGCCGGAATCCAGCTCGGCACACTGTTCGACGCACTCGCAGCGCTCCAGCTGGACCTGCTCGTCACGCCGCGCTCAGTCGGGTCGCAAGACACCATCGAAAGCGTGTTCTGATGGCACGCACACGCCTGCGTCCGCCGCTGAATGTGCTGCTGAACGGGCGCCTGGTCGGACGACTGAACAAGGAGAGCTCCGGCGCTATCGACTTCAGGTACGACGAAAGCTGGCTGCGGTGGCAACACACCTTTCCGATTTCCCTGTCGTTGCCTCTGCGGGCAGACAGATACGCCGGCGAAACGGTCAGCGCAGTTTTCGACAACCTGATGCCCGACAGCAGGGAGGTTCGCCGTCGCATCGCTCAGCGCGTAGGCGCCGCCAGCGAGGACGCCTTCGATCTGTTATCGGCAATAGGTCGGGATTGTGTGGGCGCACTGCAGTTCCTTCCGGATGACTCGCCTGCCGCGCCTGCCGGAAATGTCGAGGGTGAGCGATTGACACCCAAGCGGATTGCCGCCCTGCTCACCGCGCTCGGTCAGGTACCGCTCGGCGTTTCGACCGATGAGGACTTCCGTATCTCGCTCGCGGGTGCGCAGGAAAAAACCGCCCTGCTTCGCTGGAACAAGCGGTGGTATCTGCCACGCGCCAGCACTGCTACCACTCACATTCTCAAACCGCAGATCGGTGTCCTGCGAAACGGGCTCAACCTGTCCCGCAGTGTCGAGAATGAATATCTTTGCATGCAACTCGCCGCCGCCGCCGGCTTACCGGTGGCCCAGACCGCGATCGCCGATTTCGCGGGGCAGCGCACCTTGGTCGTCGAGCGTTTCGATCGACAGTGGACCAAAGACAATCGTTTGTTACGATTGCCGCAGGAGGACTTGTGCCAGGCGCTGTCCGTGCCACCCACGCGCAAATACCAAAGCGAGGGAGGGCCGGGCATCCGTCAGATTCTTCAGCTCTTGAAATCGAGCGACCAGCCACTCGAGGATCAACAACGGTTTCTCGAGGCGCAGATTTTTTTCTGGCTGCTGGGAGCAACGGACGGCCATGCCAAGAACTTCAGCATCTTCCTCTATCCCGGCGGTGGCTTCCGCTTGACGCCGCTGTACGATGTGATCTCTCTGCAGCCGAACCATGCCGCGCAACAGATCAAGCGCAATCGAATGAAGCTGGCCATGTCGGTGGGCGACAACCGGCACTATGTGCTGCATACGATTCACCCGCGCCACTTCGTTCAATCCGCTGAGCAGGCTGGCGTACCCGGGCGCGTCGCCGAAAGCGCGATGGACGCTTTGCAGGAGCGGCTGCCGATTGCCATGGAGCGGGTCGCAACCCATCTTCCCTCCGATTTTCCGAAGCAGCTTCGCAGCTCAGTGTATTCGGGAATCGAGGAGCGCCTGAAGATCATGACCGACCGATCGCGCGGCTGACTGGCCGTCGATCGGAGCGGTATCAGTTCGATTTCCGACCCAGGACGGTGCGCTCCGGTGACAGGCGAATCACCAGATCGGCGCGGCCGGGCATCTCGATCAGGATATGTCGGGTCAGCCGCTCGTAGTGCTGGATGAAGCGCACCAGCTCAGCGTCGGTCATGACGCCCGATCGGTCGCCCGATTGACTGCGCAACTCGTGCTCTTGCTGAGTACGCCATTTCAAGACCACGTCGAACGACGGCGCGGCCAGCAGCACCAGAAAGTCGATCTTCGCGAACAGGCTCTGATACTCGCCGCCGAGCGCATCGTTCACATAGCGACGCCAGCGACCATCGACGTCTTCGTTCGCTTCGAGCTCGTTCACGGGCTGATCGAGCGGCCCCAGCGTTTGGGGCCGTGCGCCGACGCACCAGCCTTCGAAGAACACCACTTGCACCGGCCCTTCGACCGAATCCCACTGCGCCTTGGGCCGACGATCGTCGACCGACTTGTCGAACCGAGGCAGCGGAACCTGCCCGCTGTGGCCCAGTGCATTCAACGTATGAACGCCGAGCTTCGTGTCGTGCGTACCGGGAACACCACGGGTGCGCAACAAGGGGTGCACGTTCCTCGCCAGCGTCACTCGCTCCGCAAGCGGCAGATACAAATCGTCGAGGGAGAGGTTCGCAACCTTCAACCCCGCATCCGTCAAACGCGTCGTCAGCGTTTTGCAGACGGTGCTCTTGCCGCTGCCCTGACTGCCGCATACGCCGACGACCAGTGGGTGATGTGCTCGGGTAGACGCCAGTTTCGCCCGGACGGCGTGCTCGATGAGGTCGGCAGCGGATTGAGATTCAGGCAACACGATTCGGTGGCGTTCGGCCGTCAAAAAAACTGTCCAGATTGTCGGCCATTTGCATGCCCATGGAAGTACGCGCTTCCAGAGTTGCACTGCCGAGATGCGGTAATAGTACTGCGTTCTCGAGCTCGCGCAGTGCTGGCGACACCGCCGGCTCGCGCTCGTACACGTCCAGGCCCGCTGCAGCAATCTGCCGTTGCGCAAGCGCATTGGCCAATGCTTCCTCATCGACCACACTGCCGCGCGCCGTGTTGATCAGGACGGCGGTCGGCTTCATGCGAGCCAGCGCATTCTGGTTGATCAAATGACGCGTGGCTGCGCCGCCCGGACAATGCAACGAGACCACGTCGGACTCGGCGAGCAGACTTTCCAATGTCGCGTGGTGCTCGGCGCCCAGTGCATTTTCCTCTTCGGCACTGGCCCGACTTCGCGAATAGTACGCGATCCGCATGCCAAGCGCTCCGCGTGCGCGACGCGCCGCTTCCTTCGCGATACGCCCGAAGCCGATCAGGCCCAACGTCTTGCCCTTCACGTCCATGCCGAGCAGTTGGGTCGGCGCCCAGCCCGCCCATTTGCCTTCGCGAAGCAAGCGCTCGCCCTCGCCCGCCCGCCGACAAGTCATGAGGATCAGCAGAATGGTCAGCTCCGCCGTGGCGTCCGTCAGTGCATCGGGCGTGTTGGTCACGACCAGCTGCGCCTGCTTCGCCGCCTCCAGATCGATGTGCTCGAAGCCGGCGCCGAAGTTGGCAATGATGCGTGTCCGGAGCCCGGAATTGAGCAACAGCGCCGCGTCCAACTTGTCGGTGATCGTCGGCGACAGCGCGTCGAAGCTGCGCAGCGCCATCAACAACGCTTCACGCCCGAGCGGTCGATCGTCGGGATTCACGGTCACTTCGTAGCGGGAGCGCAGACGCTCCAGCACCGACGCGGGCAACCGACGTGTAATGAGCAGGCTCGGACGGGACATGCTGGTTCCTTGTCGAAAGGGCCTCTCCGGCCGCTTTCCATCATTAAATCACGACGCCAGGATGGAGCGATCGATCTCGCCGACCTTGCACACGCTGGTCAAGGCCATGGCGACTCGCATCTCCTTCGCGAAAATCTCCAGCAGCTGACTCACACCGGCCCCGCCGTTCGCCGCGAGCGCATACACCCAGGCACGGCCCAACATCACACCTTCGGCGCCCAACGCCAGCAGGCGGACCACATCGAGGCCGGATCTCACACCCGAGTCCGCCAGAATCGTCAGCTTTCCCTTCACGGCCTCGGCAATCGCCGGCAATGCGCGCGCCGATGACAGCACGCCATCGAGCTGACGGCCGCCGTGATTGGAAACAACGATGCCGTCGGCGCCAATCCTGGCGGCAGAGATTGCATCTTCCGGATCCAGGATGCCTTTGAGGATGAGCGGGCCATCCCATGCCTGTCGCAACCAATCCAGATCGGCCCAGCGAATCGATGGGTCGAAGTTCGCCCCGAGCCAGCCCATGTAGTCGCCCAGACCGCTCTTCGCACCCAGCACGGATTTGAGATTGCCCAGTGAATGCGGCCGGCCATGCAGGCCCACATCCCAGGACCAGCCGGGCCGACCCATCGCCTGCAGCACTCGACGCAGCGGCGCGAAACGGCCCGACATTCCCGAATGAGCATCGCGATAGCGGGCACCGGGCACGGGCATGTCTACAGTGAACACCAGAGCCTGCGCGCCCACCTCCTTCGCGCGCGACAACATCTCGCGCATGAAGCCGCGATCCTTGATCACGTACAGCTGGTACCAGATCGGCGCCGGACAGTTCCTGGCGACTTCTTCGATGGAGCAGATAGAGACCGTCGAGAGCGTAAACGGCACACCGGCATTGCAGGCGGCCCGGGCGGCTTGCACCTCGCCCCGTCGAGCGGACATTCCAGAAATACCGATCGGACCGAGCACCACCGGCATGGACAGCTTGCGACCGAACAGTGTGGTGCTCAGGTCGATGCTGGAAACATCGCGCAGCACTCGTTGCCGGAGCGCGATTTCGGTGAGATCGCTGACATTCTTGTTCATGGTGCGCTCGTCATAAGCGCCGCCATCGATGTAATCGAACAGGAATCGCGGCAGGCGACGTTGCGCGGCCCGCCGAAAATCCTTGGACGAAGCGAGAATCATGCAGTCACCGGCCGTTGGGCGAGAGTTCGGGAATATATCAGACCCCGAATGAGCGCCAACGAGGCCCCTGCCGGGAGTCTCGCTGCCGGTGACTGCTCAGCTTTCGATCAGCGCGGATACTCGAGGCTCGGATACCAGTCGGGCCGACGACCTTCCGGCGTACAGTCGAGCAGGGTCCAGATCGGCATGAGATCCGGCGCGCCGCGTGGATCCTGACCTGGATCGGCAGTCTCGAAGCCCATTTCGCCCGCCCAGAAATGACGAATCACGCCGTCTCGCCGGGTGAACACATGAATGGCGGCGGTATCGGCGAACTCGGGCGTATTGGCAAGGTAGTCCACGCTGTACTCGCGGCTCGTGTCCGAGTAGAGCTTGAGATTGCGCCAGCCGCGCTCCCGCTTGAACTCCACCAGCCGTTCGATCGGCGACTGCGCGATGATTGCGAGCGCAACGTTCTGCTCGATGTCCTGCGCTTCGCCATCCCATGCACTCAACAACGACGTGCACATGGGGCACGGCCGGGTACGCTCCGGCCCATACATATAACTGTAGGCGACCAGCGTCTGCTTATCGCCGAACAAGTCGGCGAAGCCGACCGGGCCCTGCTCACCCTGGAATTGATAGTCCTTTTTCACTTCGCCGCCAGGCGGCAGAGCGCGGCGCATCTGCGCCACACGCTCGATGTTACGACGCAATTCGATTTCTGCAGCGAGCAGTTCATTGCGCGCCCGGCGATACTCGGCACTCTCGTTCGGCAGCCTGACAGTGTTCCTGGCCGCCAGTTCTGCGGCCGGGACCAAGGGCGGAGTCGATGTCTGCTTCTGTGTCTGGGCCATCTGGGGTCTCCTTGGAATGGGGCGAGGACCGACGCCCAAGCCTGCCCCGGGCGCCCGTCCTCTGCGCGATATCCCAAGGACGCCCCGCATCGGCCCGAACCGACAACGCGGGCCGACTATCTTTTCAGTCGTGGGTCTGCCCCCACAGCGGCGTCGCCACCATGGACTCGCGCTCGCTGAACCGATGGAACCAGCGCGTCAGACGCGGCCGGTGCCGGAACGTCGGCAGCTCCCGGAATTCCAGCCAGCTCAAGGCGGTGGCCAGCGCGATGTGCCCGATGTGAACGGCGTCTTCGGCATCGATCTGCTGCTCCAGCCAGTCATAGCTGGCCAGCAGTTTTTCCACATAGCCGTCACGCAAAGCCGGATAGCGCAGCTCTTTCGGCCGACGCTGAGTTTCCCAGCGAATCGCGATGCCTGCATCCGCCAGCCCCTGCGCCACGGCCTGCATCTGGAGTGCTCGCCAGCGCGCTTCGCCTTCGGTGGGAATCAGCTTGGAGCGGGTGTGAAGCGAATCGAGATAGGCGCAGATCACGTCCGAATCGAATATTGCGGGCAAGCCGGCTCGCAGCAGCACGGGCACCTTGCCGAGCGGATTGGCGGCGAACACCTCTTCATTCCGCCGCAGCGGGCTGGTTTCGTGATGGACGACTTCGATCTGCCCGGCCAGTCCCGCTTCATACGCAAACACCAGAGCTTTGCGAGCATAGGGAGAATGAGTCTGATACAACAGTTTCATGGCCCGGTTCATGGACAGGTTCACCGCAGTTGCGACGTGGGCTAGGATGTTAGAAGTACAGCGGCGCGCATCCGCCGCGATTCCACCCGGCTCGATGCAGTTTTTCCGCGCTCTCCTCGAATCTCATGGATCTGGATCGCTTCGACCGTCAGCTTCTCAACCTCGTTCAGGCGGACTCGGCACAAACTGCCGAGCAATTGGCGGAACACGTCGGCCTGTCGCCTTCAGCTATCCAGCGTCGGCTGAAAAGGCTTCGCGAGCAAGGCGTCATCATTCGCGATACGGCGGTCGTCGACCCGCGCGCGATCGGGCGGCCGACGTTCTTCATCGTATCTCTGGAGATCGAACGAGAACGGCCCGAACTCCTGAGTCAGCTCCGCGAATGGCTGACGAAGCGCGTCGAGGTTCAGCAGGCGTTTTATGTCACTGGCGAGACCGACTTCATGATCATCGTCACGGCACGCGATACCGAAGCCTTCGAAGCCATGATGTCACGGCTGATCGAGGAGAATCCGAACGTACGACGCTTCACCACCAATGTCGTGCTGAACCTGCTCAAGCAGGGGCTGACGATTCCGGTGCCGCTGGACAATTAGCGCCGGGGGCCATCGATCGGAGGAACTTTGGGATCTTTTGCTTTCTTGTTCGGACTCATCGACAGCTGTTCTGCGAGCGACCATGAGCCCACCCAAAGCATTTCCCAAACCGCCCTTCCCCAAACAAGCGCAGACTTTGCCCGGCTCGAGCAAAGCCATGAAGCCCGAGCCGGATTACGGCGAGGACAGTTACCAAGGTGCGAATCGGCTGACGGACAAGAAGGCGCTGATCACGGGCGGCGATTCCGGCATCGGCCGTGCTGTCGCCCTAGCCTTCGCGCGCGAAGGCGCCGATGTGGCCGTGAGTTATCTCAACGAGCACGAAGACGCCAAAGAAACGCAGCGATTGGTCGAAGCAGCCGGGCGCAAGTGCGTGCTGTTCCCCGGCGACATCTCGAAAGCCGATCATTGCCGCGCGTTGGTGAAGAAAACCGTCGAGGCGTTCGGGCGCGTCGACATCCTCGTCAACAACGCCGCGCACCAGATGACATTCGAGTCGATGGAAGAAATTCCGGACGAGGAATGGGACAAGACCTTGGCCACCAACCTTTCGGCGATGTTCTACATCACCAAGGCCGCGATGCCACACATGAAGGAAGGGGCCAGCATCATCAACACCGCATCGATCAATGCCGATGTTCCAAACCCCAGCCTGCTCGCCTACGCCACCACCAAGGGCGCGATTCAGAACTTCACGGCCGGGCTCGCGCAGTTGCTTGCTGAGAAAGGGATTCGAGCGAACACCGTCGCACCGGGCCCGGTCTGGACACCCCTGATCCCGGCTTCGATGGACCAGGAAAGCGTGCAGAACTTCGGGGCGAAATATCCGATGAAGCGCCCGGCACAGCCGTGCGAATTGGCGCCGGTATTTGTGATGCTCGCCAGCGACGAGAGCAGCTACGTTTCAGGTGCGACCGTCGCCGTGACCGGCGGCAAGCCACTCTTATAAGAGATGCCCCGCGGAGCAGGGCTGCAATGCAGCCCCGTTCCGATCTTGGCCGGCGGCCTGGCTTCCGGTCACGAGGCCATGTTCACCACGACTTTGACGCAGTCGTCTTCCTTGTTACGGAACATCTCGAACGCATCCGGCACCTCATCGATGCTGACGCGGTGAGTGATGATCATCGTCGGATCGATCTCGCCATTGCCGATGCGCTCCATGAGCGGCTTCATGTAACGCTGCACATGAGTCTGGCCCGACTTGATCGTCAGCGCTCTGTTGACGATTGCGCCGAGGGGAATCTTGTCTGCCAGCCCGCCGTAGACGCCCGGCACAGAAACGGTGCCGCCGTTGCGACAGGCCTGGATGCATTCACGCAGAACACCTGGCCGTTCGGTTTCCATTCGGAGGGCCTGCTTCACCTTGTCGTAAGCATGCTGAACTCCGTGCATGTGCGCTTCCATGCCGACCGCATCGATGCATGCGTCCGGCCCGCGCCCACCCGTCCACTCTTTCAATGTGTCCAGCGTGTTCATTTCCTCGTAGTTGATGGTCTCGGCTCCTGCGCGATGCGCCAGAATCAGTCGCTCGGGGAAGCGATCGATAGCAATGACCCGCGACGCACCCAGCAGCTTGGCGCTCATGATCGCGAACAATCCGACCGGGCCACAGCCCCACACAGCGACGGTATCGCCCGGTTGGATATTGCAGTTCTCCGCGGCCATATAGCCCGTGGGCAGAATGTCGCCGAGGAACAGCGCCTGTTCATCGCTCATCGTCTCTGGAATCTTCAGAGGCCCGACGTCCGCGAAAGGCACACGCACATACTCAGCCTGCCCGCCCGCATAACCGCCCAGCAGGTGGGAATAACCAAAGATGCCGCAGGGCGAGTGACCCCAGAACTTCTCCGCGAGCCGCGCATTCGGATTGGAGTTCTCGCACAGCGAGTACATCTCCTGCTCGCAGAAGAAACAATTGCCGCACGAGATCGGAAACGGGACCACGACACGATCGCCCGGGGAAAGATTGCTCACACCCGGTCCCGTCTCCACTACCTCACCCATGAACTCGTGGCCAAGGATGTCACCGCGCATCATGCCTGGCACGTAGCCATCGTATAAGTGAAGGTCCGAGCCGCAGATCGCCGCTTTGCGCACCTTGATGACCGCGTCGCGGGGATTGATGACGCGTGCGTCCGGCACATCCTCGATGCCAACCTTGTGCACGCCTTGCCAACAAACAGCTCTCATGACTCCCCCTTGCTGAACACGCGGCCGATCATGCTGCGCACGCCGGTGGGCTGGCCACGGGTGGTCGCGATTTCGCCGGTTTCGATCAGTTGTTTCAACCGCCGCAGGTCTTCGAGCACCATGGCTTCCGGCGCCACCGAAACGAGTTGCGCGGCCCGCGCCGCCGCCGAGCCGCCGGGCATGCCGTAGTAAATCTCCACATGGACCTGCGTTCCTTTGTCGCCCGGCGCGGGCTCGAAGCGCACGCTACCCACATGATTGATTTCAGAACCGGCGATGGTGCGCCAGGACAGGAGGCGCCCGGGTTGATCCTCGACGATCTCCGACTGCCAACGCAGCTGCATGCCGCCGGGCAAGCGGGCCGACCATTCCGATCTGCGCTCGTCCAGCTCCGTAACGGACTCCAGATGGGACATGAAGCGCGGCAGGTTCTCCAGCTTGCGCCAGAATCCATAGATCTCGTCGGGCGTACTGTTGATCACCAGACTGGTGTGAACCGGCACGTCCTGCTCGGCTTGGGCAATCGACGACTGCAGCTCTGCTTTGCTCGCGTACAGATCCAGCGCAGCAACGCCGGCAACCGCCGTCGCTGCAGCAGCCAGCCGCGTGGGATTCGCATCGCGCGAACGAAGCGCCGCGCCGAGTAAAGCAAGATCCATCACATCACCGACAACGCGCGACATCGCAAACGTCGCGGGTGCACGACCGGAGAGCAAACCGACGCCGCTGACGATTTCTCGCACGCCACACATTCGTAAGACGGTGCTTTGATTGCCAACGCCGATCATCCGACCCACGGTTTTGGGCGCCAGCAATTCCGCCATGCCGAGCCCGACACTGAACCAGCCGAGCGAGCGATTAGTCGTCGCCGGCTGAGAAAAGGAAACAGCCATTGGTACCTCCTAACCCTGGAGCGGACGTTGTGAGCCGCCATCGCCGCGCGCTGACGAGCCGTTGGACTTGCGATCCAAAGAAGACGCAACCGCCTCGCGCAAGTTGTCGTACTCGCGCCGGCCAGCCTCCTTCGCTCGTGCCACGGTGCGGTCATGCATGGGCCCGACCCACTTGTTCTCATATTCGGTCATGGGCAGTGCCGCGCCGATCAGTGCGCCGGCGGCAAGCGCCAGAGCGCCAAGTGCGAGCGGCTGCTCCTGCACCAGATCGGTAAGTTGAGAGCGCGCTCGCCGGGCCCGGCCCTGCACGTTTTGCATGGGCTCCGCCAATCGATCCGTTACCTTGTCAGTAACTTTGCGAGCGGTGCCACGAACCTGGTGAGCGGCATTTCTCACGCGACCGTGAGCCGATGCATCCCACTGTTCGTCGTCGCGCATCCACTCTCGCTCATCGCTCGAATACGAGTAGCCGCCGTTGGAGCGCGACTTTGCAACCGAAGTGGCCAACCAGATCAGCCCCGCTGCAGTGAGGATCGAAGGCACCGGGTTGCGTCGAACCGTATCTGCGGCTTCCCGCAAAAACTCCGAACCCGTGTCGCGAATCAGCTCGACCGAGCGATCCAGCAACTCACCGGAGGAGAACTTGCGCTGAATCTGATCCAGCGTTTCGTCCAGATTCTGTCGGATCTGCTCGCCTCGCCGCTCCAGATCGGCCGCGCTGCGCTTGTCAGTTGTAGCGTTCATCATGTCCTCCGCGCGACCACGGTCGCATCTTTCTGCAACGATTCCTGGGTGCGATCGAACTGCTCGCCCAAATGCGACCACTTGCGGGCGCCCGCTTTGAGCAGCAGGAACCCGACCACCAGCAGCACGATGCTGACGACCAGTGCCGCAAGCCATGGCTCCATCACTTTGGCGAGCGCCAGGACGACGGTCGCAACCAGCGTGAGCGCGCCGGCCAACAGGACGCCGGCGGCAATCGCGAACGGTGCGATGCTCAGTTTTACATCGCGTACCGCCGCCCGAGCTTCGGTCTTCGCCAACGCAATTTCGTTTCGGGCGAGCGCCATGGCGTCGTCCATCAAACGACTGAGCAAACCTGTCATGGAGGCGTCCGAAACGCCGCCAGAAATGGGGGAAGACGCCATCTCAAACACCTCTTTGATCGACGCCGTAGCTATCGGGCGAGGCCGAGGGCCGATAGAAAGCCCCGGTTTGTTCCTCGCTCGCCTCACCGAAGTTCGGCTCGCGCAGCCCCGGCTCCCCAATGTCTTCGCGCATCTGGTCGTATGAAGCTTCCAGCTCGTGCGGGCCCGAAGCTTTCATGAATCGCGCAAGCACGAGGCCGACCGCGGCGCTGCCCAGCAGAAGCATTCCGGGATGACGCCTCGCGAGCTGGCGGACCTGGTAGTACAGATCTTCGATGCTGTCTTCGCGCAGATGAGTCGCGAGCCCCGCGACGCCGTCGGCGAGCTTCGATGCATAGTTTGCGAGCGTCGGCTGAGACTGATCGAGCTGCGCCCCGGCTGCATCTATGGCATCGGCAATCTCCGCAATCTGATCCGCGGCGGCACGCTTGCCGCTGTCGATCCTCTGCTTGCCGTCCTCACGCAAGCGCTTCTTCAAATTGGCAGCACGGCCGCGCGTTCCTGCAGTGCTTGTGCTGTCGGTCGATTCGGTCATGGCTACGTCTCCAGTTGAAATCTCATCGAGGATGCGAATTTCAATCGCGCGGCGGCAAGAAGGTTCCCCGGGATTCTCCGCACCCAGCAAACAACGGCGCGCATGAACGCCTTACAGCTTCGATCGCGGCGTCTGCCCGTCCCTGTGCCCCGTCTACGAATGCGCCGAGCGCACGCTTTGCACCATTCGCCATGGCGCGTCGCAGACCGCCGGTGGCCAACCGAGCCTCCCGGACTAACTCGTAGCCGATTGTGATTTCCGGATTGGCGGGCGACCGGACAGCACCGGGCACGCGGCGCAGACACTGAACGAGAGCTCAGCAGCGCATGAAACACCCGCCGGAGAACTGTTTTGGCGCACGCTGCGACATTCCTTTTGCGTTTTTACCGGCGCGGGGCAAGGACGTCCTAATGCCGCCGGCGTGCACGAAACCGGCGCAATGCGCGATTCCGGTCGATATAAATCTATTTAGATGCTTGCCCTGCAGGGAATATTTCGGTAGTAGCAAGCGTGCAATTGATATGTTCCGACGCCACCCCTCACCCTAATATACAAATGCGTACTGTTTATTTGGTACGATAGCGCGCTCCGTTCCAAACATGGTCATATCGAACATTTCCATCATCCCCCGCACTCAAGAACGGACCGAAGTTTCATAAGCGGCCACCAAAGTCAAGTCGATGCTGAATGTATCGATTCGATGAATCGGACGAGTTCACGACCGCGGAACTTGTCGCGGTGGTCGCAGCTCCAAGCGGCGTTACCCAGAGGACTAACCATGGCAACTAAAGCAAAACGATCGAAGACTCCCGCCAAGAAGAAGAGCTCCAAGGCAACTTCTCGCGTTCGTTGGACCAGTCAGAACGACCGCGAAATGAAGGCGCTGATCAAGGAACAGACACCGGCTCGCGCCATCGCGACCAAGCTGAAGCGCACCGAGGCGGCCGTCCGCCAGCGCATTCACAAGCTTGGCTTGTCGCTGCGCTCGTCGAAGAAGAAGAAGGCCCGCCGCTAATCCGGATTCGGGTTGAAACATTCGCCGGTGCAGCTGGCTGTTGCCGGGCAGGGCGCCCGACCGCCGGGGCGCATGGATGCGCAGGACCGTCCAGCCGCACCTCGCGATGTTTCCTCAGGCTGCCAGCGCAGGCTCGCCTCGCTGGCCGCCGGAAGATGACAAGCCTGTAATATTTCTCCCCAAATACTCTGCGCGAACGTCCCGGGCAAACCGGTCGTTTGACTGAAGGCCGGCGCCATCCTTATAGTCCCGGCCCATGATCCGAATCAGCAAACGCCAGCAGCAACACCCGCGCTTCATTGCGGCGGTTGCACCTGTCTGCGTTCGGACCTTGCCGGGCCTGGTCTAAGCCCGAACTCCAAATCCAACATCCGCAACCCCGCCACGGCGGGGCTTCGTCGAGCTTCGCTGGCCCACGCGCAGGAGCTTGACCATGATGTATTTCAAAAGTGACGCCGAGATCGAGCGCATTGCGCTCGGCGTAGTCGACCGGACCTTACCCAAACCGGAGTGGACGCATGCAGCCCACTTCGCCGCGGCGCTGTGGATCTTGCGACGGTCCGGAATGGACGCCGAACGCGAGATGCCAAAGTTGATCCGCGCTTACAACCTCGCTACCGGCGTGGCGAACACCGATTCGAGCGGATATCACGAGACGATCACACTGGCGTCGTTGCGCGCCGCGCGTGAATGGCTGAAAAAGACGCCGGAAAAGCCGCTGCACGAAGTGCTGAACGAACTGCTTGCGAGCCGCTACGGACGTTCCGACTGGCTGCTGGAATACTGGTCGAAACCAGTGCTGTTCTCGGTGATGGCCCGCCGCGCGTGGATCGACCCGGATCTGATGCCGCTGCCGTTCTAATTATCGATGTCGCGAGCGCCGCCGGTTACTGCGCCGGCTGCATCTCGCCGAGCACCGTCGGGATCAGCTCGGACAGCGTTGGATGAATCGGCACGGCCCATTGCTGTTTCGTATAAGGCACATCGGCGTTCATCACATCGATGAGGCCGTGGATGGCTTCGTCGCCGCCCACACCCAGGAGCGATGCGCCCAGGATGCGCTTGGAATCGGCATCGGCGATGATTTTCATGAACCCCTGAGTCTCGCCCTTCTCGATCGCCCGGCCCACTTTGGTCATCGGGCGCGTGCCGATCAGCAGTTTCCTGCCGCTGGCGCGAGCCTGCGTTTCGGTCATGCCCACGCGACCCAGCGGCGGATCGATATACAGCGCATAGGCCGGGATGCGCTGGCTGACGCGACGATCTGCGCCATCGAGCAAGTTCGCTGCGACGATCTCGAAATCGTTATACGAAGTGTGCGTGAACGCGCCGCGGCCGTTGCAATCGCCCAGTGCGAACACGCCCGTCACGTTGGTCTGCAATCGATCGTCCACCTCGATGTAGCCCCGGGCATTGACAGCGATGCCAGCGCGGTCGAGACCGAGATCGTGCGTGTTCGGCACACGCCCGACGGCCAGCAGCACGTGACTGCCAACGACCGTCGGAGCGCCCTGCGAGCAACTCACATGCACTTCGACGCCCTCGGCATGCGGGGCCAGGCTGATACATTCCGCCTGCGTGCGAAGCGCGATTCCTTCGTTCTTCAGGATTTCCGCAATCGCGAGCGATACGTCTTCGTCTTCACGACCGATCAATCTCTCGCTCAGCTCCACCACCGTGACTTGCGAGCCGAAGCGACGGAACATCTGCGCGTATTCGAGCCCGATATAGCTGCCGCCCACGATCACCAGGTGCTTGGGCAAGATATCGAGCTGCAACACGGTCGTATTGGTCAGATACGGGACCGTGTGCACGCCCGGCATGTTCGGCACGTTCGCGCGCCCGCCGGCGTTGATGAAAATATTCGGCGCAGTGAGGATCCGTTCGCCGACGCGGATGGTGTTGGACGATTCGAAGCGCGCCTGCCCTTCGATGACCGTGCAACCTGCCATGGACTTCAGCCAGCTCTCCAAACCGGTACGTGCATCGAGCGTCACCTTCGCGGCACGCGCTTGCACTCGTTTCATATCGACGCTGACCGGTGCGTTCATTTCGACACCGAAGTCGGCAGCCCGCCTCGCCAGATGAGCTGCGTAGGCGCTGGCAACCAGTGTCTTGGTCGGCATGCAGCCGGTGTTGACGCAAGTGCCACCGAACAGCTTGCGTTCGATGATCGCAACCTTCCTGCCGGCCTTGACCAGCCGGGCTGTCAGGGACGGTCCGGCCTGACCGGCGCCGATGACGATGGCGTCGAAGTTCTGTGTCATGGCAAAGCCATCACGATGAGAGCCGCCCCTGCAACGGCAACCAGGTCCTCGATGATCGCGGCCGGTCGATCCTTCCCGAACGCCGCCGCCAGCTTTGCTCGCGCGACGCTACCACCCAATGTTCCGATAACGGCGCCGATCGCCCCGATGACCACCCCGGCCCAAAGCGAGCCACCGGCCAACCCAATGGCTCCGCCGGTCAAGGCGCCCATCAGAATACGCGTAGCAAATTGCACGGGGACTTTGCGGCTGGGTGTCGAGGGGAGCTGGTCGGTGACCCATTCACCTATTGCCAGGACCAGCAGGATCCAGGGCGTCCAGCGATATCCGAGGAATGCGAGCCAGGTACCGCTCAGATCGAGCAGACCGAAGCGAGCCGCGAACGCGATGGCGGCTGGCGCTGTCATGGCGCGCAGTCCAGCGACGATCCCGATCAGCAGAGCAAGGAAATACACCATGTCATCCCTCGTCACGCTTTGCCCTGAATCATCCTAGACCAAAACCTGCCGCGGGATTGGCTCGCCGTGTGCCGAGTTTCGAAATAGCTATGGTCGGGATCTGCCCGTCCGGCTGCGCCGTTTGTTCCGGCTCAGCAGCTCTCCATCACGCCGCTCGAGGGCAGCGCGCACCAGATCGGTGGTTCGCTGGAGGTGCAGCTCGGTCAACCGGCAGGCACGCAACGTCTTGCGTGCGAGCACCGCTTCGACGATGGCTTCGTGCTCGTCGTGCACATCGCGTTCTACGCTCGCCTCGGCCAGCGTGATCATTCGATAACGCTCCGAATGATAGTGGAGCGTGCTGCGCAGACGGATCAGCCATTTCGAACCGCATGCGGACACGAGCGCTTCGTGAAAACGCCGGTTGGCGCTTTCCCAGCGCGTGACCATGCCCGCATCGCCTTGCTGCAAACGATCCTCGAGCGAGGACAGCTCGTCATATGCCTGCTGGACGGCTCGCTCCCATTCGGGTCCGCCCTTCTCGATGGCCAGCGTCAACGCCTGCGTTTCGATGAGCAGGCGCGTGTTCATCGTGTCCTGCAACTCGTCCACTGAAATCGGCGACACCCAGAAACCGCGCTGCCCCTCGGCCACCGCGAGCGCGTCCCCGGTCAATTTCACCAGCGCTTCGCGCAACGGGCTCAAGCCCACGTCGTAGCGCTTGGTGAGCATTTCCATCGCGAGCTTGGTGCCGGGCGCTAGCACTCCGGAAACGATATCCCGGCGAATATGCTGATACGTCTGGTCGGCGATGGTCTTCGCGACCGTGGCGTTATGGTTGTCCGCTTCGCTTTTCATTGGATCCCCGGAGGTGGCGGAACCCGCCGGTCCGCCATTTATGGTAGCGCTAGCAACATCATAAGACGCCGAGGCACTGGCGTCAGCCCGGACTTGGGCAGGTGCCCGGACCGCGATCTGTTTTTCCCCTGGACGCGTGCTGGCGGGCGCCCGTGCGGGCGCCTGTTCGTTATCGTTGCGTCCGAAATTCGATACCGGCCCGCGTATCCTCCGGCCCGCGCTGAGCCTGCACCGATAAGTCGCGCGAAAGTTTGTAGCGCAGCGTGATGACCTCGCCCGGCTCGAACAACCCGACGCCGTAGCTCAGATACACACGCGGCGAGAGGTACTGGCCGACAGTCAGCGCCGCCCCACCCAGCATCTCATTGTCCGAGACCGTCAATTCGTCCGCACCCAGCCGGCGGCCCAGATTCTTGGCGAGCAATCCACCGGCCGCCGCGCCCAACGATCTGGTCGCGGCCTGCACGGCGTCGCCCTCGCCCGAGCCCGAACCGATATCGTCCAGCGGCTTGCCCGCCACGATGTACGAAAGCGCATTCGCTTGTCCCATCGGCGGATCGGAGAACACCGTGAGCTCCGGACTCTGTGCACTTCCCCGAATCCGCAAGCCTGCGACGACCTCGTCCACCGTTCGTGTGGCCTCGATGCGCAGCCTCGGATTGTCCAGTGGCGTCGACGCGTACAGCAGCTGACCTTGTTGAATCGTCAGATCCTGTCCGTACGCCCTGTAAGTGCCAGTCACGTTCACATCGCCCGACGCCACCGTCTCGGCGCCCGGCCGCTCACGCACATCGAGCTGTCCGGTCACCTTCGCGACCAGGCCGAAGCCGGTGAGATTGACGCCCTCCTCCTTGAGCTGCGCGCGCTTCGGTTCCTCTGCGCCCAGAATCACCGTGATATTCGCGTACAGCGGGATCGCCTGCTCCGCCGCCTCATCCGGTGTCTCATCGTCGATCACGACGACGTCGGGCGAGGCGGCCTGCGCTTTATCGCCGCCTTTGGGCAGCTTTTGCAGATTCACATCCGCCGAGGGAATTCTGACCCTGCCCGAGAGCGTGGTTCGCTCCTCATTGCGGACGACATCGATTTCCGGCGAGATCAAAACCTTTGCGCCCGGGATATCCGCGGCGAGGAAACGGTTGCCGTTCACCTGCATATCGATCATGCCGCTGGTGGAGGCGGTGCCCGCAAATTTGAGCGTTCCTTCGCCGGAGTCGACGCCGCCCGACAGCTGGAACTCCGTCGTCGTCTTCGGCCTCACATCGAGACGGCCGTTCTTCAAATGCAAGCCAACCGCGGGGATATCTGCCGCCAGCTCCGCGGCCGTCACTTCGCCCGTGATCGCCGGCTCCTGCAACGTTCCCGTCACGCTGGCCTTTGCATCCATGCGACCGCGCACGTTCGCGAGTTGGGGCGCGAACACAGCGAACGGCGCAAGATCGGGCAGGCTTGCGCTCATGCGTGCATCGATGGCGGTGCTGTCCTGATCGAGCCCCCGAACTTCGCCTTCGCCTTGTAGCGAACCGTTCTGCTGCAGCCCGGTGCTGATGGACGCCCGCGCATCGGCGCCCGACAGATTCGCATCGATCCTGAAGTCCCGATACGTCAACAGCGTCTCTTGATCCGCCGGCTCCTCTTCGCCGTCGATCGCCAGCGTGCGCGAGATGCTGCCGGAGGGCGAGTGAATCGAAGCGGTACCGAACAGATTGCCGTCGGCGTCGCGACGAACATCGCCCTGGCCTTCGATCAGTCCTTCGAATCGCAACGGCAGATCTTCACTGGACAGGGCGTTCGCGAGCGCCAGCGGCACATTGGCCAGCGAGTAGCTGCCTTGCATGGAACCGTCCGGTTGCATGCCTGCCTGCAGGCACAGCTCGATGTCGCGATCGACGAAGCACGCACGCGAGACATCCAGCGCCATCTTTTCATCCTGCGTCTTCATGACGATGTTCGCCGGCTCACGCAAATTCAGGCGTGCTGCGTCCTGCACGTCGAGCACCAGCTTCTGCACGGCGCCCGCCCAGCCGTCCTCCTGGCGCCCGCCTTGCACAGCGATGGCGAAGGAGAGTGGCTGGCCCGTCGTATTCACCTCCGCCTGATGGGCGGCGGAGTTTCCCGACGCATTTGCCTGCAATGTTTCGAACTCGAGTCCGGCGGCGGACAATCCTTCCATCTGCACCTTCACGGCACCCTCGGGATCGAGCGGCCGGTTCACATCGGCTTCGAGCGCGATGCCTTGCAGGCGCATCTCATTCATGTGCAGTTCGTGGCCGCGCGCATTGCCCTTGATGGCCACATCCGGCCATTTGCCCAACACACGAAAGTTCGCTACGAACTGGCCGCCGGAATCGGGCACCCAGTCATTCAACGATGCAACGTTGACTCCGATGGTGGCGTCGATCTGCTCACCTTTCGCTGCGTCCACCCGCAGCTTGCTCTGACCCGAGTTCAACGCGAGCGTGCCGGCGGGCAAGTACGGTGCGGTCAGCGTCATATCGGCGTTGCCCGAGATGTCACGACCGCGTAGACGTCCCCGCAACTCGCTGAGCCGCAGGGTTGCGTCCGGCCCCTGCTCCGTCATCTTGCCTTGCGTCGACAGCTGAAAGCGGAGACTGCCCGGCCATTCGACCGCGAATGCGCCAGGATCGAAGTTACGGCCCTGCGCCTCGATCAGCCATGCCAGTTGCGGTTGCAACTCGACCTTGCCCTTGGCATCGAGCCGGCCGTTCGGCTGCACGATATCGAACTGCTGCAACTCGACCAGCTCCGGCGTGCCGCGCACTTGCAGAGCGATGTCCGCTTGCTGCTGCTGCGGGCCCAACGTAAGTCGTCCGTTCGCGTTGTATAGATCTGGGTTGCCGTCGAAATTCAGCTCGCCATGGGTGTACAGCTCCTGCCCGACCCAGGCGGACGGCACCACGACCTCGCGCCAGCGCGCGCTCACTTTGCTGACCCACGACTCTTCCGAGAATTGAACGTCGGCGTTCGCCGCCAGTTCGCCTGCGGTCGCACCGATTCTCAGCAGACTCTCCAGTTGCAGCCGCTCCTCGCTGCGAGCGAAGCGCACCGATTCCAATTCGAGCGGCTCGTCATTGATCGTCACGCGACCTGCGATCACACCTTGAGCGAACGTTCCCTCGCCATGCAACGACGCCGCCAGGCTGTGGAAACTCGAATCCGGCATCAACTCCTCGCGAGGATCGAACCTTGGCACTTCCAGTTGCAGTTGCCAGGCGTGAGTGGCGTCTTGCATCACCTTGGCGTGCAAGGTCGCGTCCAGCGGCGAGGACAGCTTTGTGCTGACAACCGCGTCGGCATCGTTCGCCGATGCGACCAATGTGCCGGCGAACTTGTTCTCGCCCGCGGTCCATTCAAATCGGCCTCTGCCGTCGCCGACGAACGCGTCGCCCTGCGCGACACGGCCGTTGAACGTCACGAATCCCTGCGGGGATTGCACGTTCAAGGTCTTTACAGCGAGTGCTTCTTCGGTCCACCCGCCAGCGAACGTCGCCCGCGTGATCTCGACGATCGTTGCTTCGGGATTGCGAAGTTTCACGTCTCGGGCCACAAAGGAATCGACCGCGATATCGATCGGCGGTTTCAAGCTGAAAGGTTTCGACGGCTCTTCGGGAGGCGGAGGCTGCGTCGGCTCGGACATCAAAACATCGATGCCATTCACACTCAGCTGCTCGACATGCACCAGCTTGCGCCAGAGATCGCTCAACACCAGGTCGAGCTCGAGCTGCGCAACCGACGCGTCGATACCCGCGGCCGGATCTCTATATCGAAAGCCCGTGATTCGCAGCGGACCGGCGATCGAGCCGTCGACGGAGCCGATCGCGAGCTGGTCTCCCATCACGGCTTTCGCACGCTCGACAGCGAACCGCGTGCCCGACTGTGTGTTGATCACCCAAGCGATCGCGCCTACCACGAGCAGCAGCAACACCGCGACGGCGATGCCCGTCCAAGCCAGGGTTTTCTTCAGCGCACTCACAGATCCGGCCCGATGATCAAGTGAACCCGCCAGCCACGTTCCAGCTGGGTGACGACCGGCCGCGCCACGTCGACTCGCACCATCCCGATCGGGGATTTCCAGCGCAAGCCGATGCCCGAGCCGACATTCACGTCGAAGCTGGACTTGAACGCGTCACCGGCGTCGACGAACACCGCTGCGCCCCAGTTCTCGAAGAAAAAATGCTCGTACTCGGCGCTGCCGGCGACCAGGTACTCGCCACCGATGACACCGCCGCTCGCATTGGTGTCGCCGATCGCCTGGTAGTCGAAACCGCGGATCGATCGATCGCCGCCGGCGAAGAAGCGCAGCTCCGGCGGCAACGCATCGAAATCGTCCACGATCATGGCGCCGAGCGCGGCGCGAAGGATCACGCGACCGTCGGTCGTGACTCTGCGCAGCCATTTGCCTTCGGCGCGAATCTGACCGAACGTCGTATCAGACAGCACTTGCTCGAAGCCAAAGCGCAAGCCGTACAGCAGGGAATAACCCGAGGTCGGGAAGTAGATATCGTTGGCCTGCTTGCGAGTGAGCAAGCCGTCGGCATACAGCAGACTGGTCTCGCGACGCTCATCGGCGATCTCGAAATCGCCGTTCAAATACTGCAGACCCACCGTGCGCGTGAATCCCTTCCAACGCTCGGCAACCTGGGTGGCCGCGAGCCGTGCCATGCGCGACCGGCTGGTATCGGTGGTTTCATCGCGATAGCCCGCGCCGAAGGTGTAGTTGCGCGGACGAGGACCGGGACGGGGAATCTGATAGTTCGTGCTGATCTCCTGCAGCCGTCCCGAATACTCGACCTGCCCGCCGAGCTTGTGGCCGCGCTTGTTGAGCCAGCGGCGCTGCACGCCGAGCTTGGTGCCCGCACCGGAGTCGGTGCTGAAGTAGATGTTCGCGGTGTACAGAGTGCGCTTGGCCGGAATCAGCATCACGTCCACCGGCACTTCGCCGTTGGCGGCGTGCTCCAGATCGGGCGCGACCGCGACCGAAGTGAAATAGTCTGCATCGACCAGCGCCTGCTGCAGAGCCAGCAGCTTGTCCGCCGAGTAGTATTCGCCCTCCTCCCACAGCTTGTACTGCTGCAGAAACGAATCGGGAAACTGCGATTGCGAGAAGCGCAGCTCACCGAGGCGATAGCGCGGCCCCACATCCCACGCCAGATCGATATCGGCCGTATTGGCGCTGCGAACGACTGACACTTTGTGGCGCACGAGTTGCGCGTTGAGAAAGCCATCGTTGGCGAGCGCCGCGGAGATCTGGTCCTTGCTGCGCTCGTAGACGGCGTGATCCAGTCGCTCGCCATGCTTGGGCTGGAACTTCTGGACCGCCTGCTCGACCGTTTCGATCGCAGTGGCCTCGGGCGCCACTTCGATGCTCGATTCCTGAACGATGACCGGATCGCCGACCTGCACATCGAAGATCGCGTGAAATTTACCGGGCTCGGTTCGTTCCAGCCGGCCCTCGACCGTGGGGTTGTAGAAGCCGAAAGGCTCCAGCGCGCGCGTGAGCTGTTCTTTGCCCCGATCGAACAGTCGACGGGCCTGGGCGGCCGATACGTCGCGTTCCTCGTATTGTTTGAGCTCGAGATTGGCGCGTGCCGATTCGAGCATGTCCTCTTCGATCCCGTTGATCGTGACGCTCACCCGCTCGGCGAGCGCGGTTGCAGCCCACAAGACGCCCAGCAAAGACCAGCCGGCGCCGGCCAAAATCCGCAGCTTTGTCATGGAACGGAATGCTGGCCGTGGGGTTCTAAGTTCATCCCATAGGGACGTTCCAGTGCCGCGGTTGTTCCACCCGTCGATCCCGGGAAGTGGTGCGTCCGGAGCGCTTGAAAGCCGGCCGTCCACGCCGGACAATCCGCTCGCGTCAATAATCGCATCAGCAGGTAATCCGATGACAATCTCAAGAATTCTCGCATCTACTGTACTGCTCGGCGCGCTCAGCGCCTTTGCTCCGCTCACGTACGCCAAGACCTGCGAGCTGGCCATCGAAGGCAATGACGCCATGCAGTTCAACAAGCAGTCGCTGGCTGTGGCCGCCGATTGTACCGAAGTGAAGCTGACCCTCTCGCACCCGGGCAAGCTGCCCGCCTCCGCGATGGGTCACAACTGGGTGCTGACGGAGACGTCGGTGTTCCAGGCAGTCGCCACCGCCGGCATGTCGGCCGGTCTGCCGAACAACTATGTGCCGAAGGACGATAAACGCGTGATCGCGCACACCAAGGTCATCGGCGGCGGTGAGAGCACCAGCATCACGTTCCCGACCTCGGCGCTGAAGAAGGGCGGCGATTACACCTTCTTCTGTTCCTTCCCCGGCCACTGGTCGGTGATGAAGGGCAAGCTGACTTTCGGTTGACCCGATCGATTCATCGTTGACTGACGACGACACCCGGTGCGAGCGGCCTGGCTGCTCGCACCGGCTCCTGGACTCGCAGCACTGCAAGTCCCGCCAGGAATAGACTGGCCCCGCCCACCACCAGCGCATAGACGGGCTGCGCGCCCATGAACGTCCGCAGCAGAAAGCCCAACACGCTCGCCGCGAGCAGCTGCGGAATCACGATAAAGAAATTGAAGATGCCCATGTACACGCCCATCTTCTCGGCGGGCACATTATCGGAGAGCAACGCATAGGGCAGCGACAGTATCGACGCCCACGCGAAGCCGATTCCGACCGTCGCAATCAGCAGCCACTGTGGATCGCGAATTGCGACGAATGACACGAGGCCCGCGGCGCCGAGCCACACATTGATCAGATGGCTCACGCGCAATCCCCAACGACGCACCATGAAGGGAATCAGGACGGCGGCGAGCGCAGCGAACCCGTTGTAAGCCGCGAACAGCACGCCAACCCAGTTCGCACCTTCGTTGTACGCGGCCGACTGGACGTCGCTGGCGCCGAAATGCATCTGGGTGACGGCAGCGGTCGTGTAAATCCACATCGCAAACAGCGCGAACCAGGAAAAGAACTGCACGACTGCCAGCCGGCGCATGGCTTCGGGCATGTCGTGCACATCGGTCATGATGGCGGTGAACATGTTGCTCGACCGCGAAGAGCTCAGAACCAGCAATGCCACGCCATACACGGCAATGCCACCGGCCAGCAGGTACAGCTGCCGATCCCATTGGAATAGAAAGATGGCGAGCAGCCCCGACACACCGAGAGCTAGCCAGATCGAGCCATCGCGTCGCGACCTCGCGACATCGAGCGTGCGCTCGCGCACGACTCCGGCATCATCGAAATTCTTGAGCTGATCGGGCGGATACTCGCGCGTGCTGAACACCGTCCAGCCCACCGCGCCCAGCAACATGAAGCCGCCGAAGTAAAAGGAATATTTTACGGTGTCCGGAATCTCGCCCGCTCCGGCCGTGTTCGCGACACCCAGCTTCGTCAGGATCCATGGCAGCAGGCTCGCGATCACGGAGCTCACGCCGATGAAAAAGCTTTGCATCGCGTACCCCGTGGGCCGCTGGGGCGGCGGCAACTGATCGCCGACGTAGGCCCGGAACGGCTCCATGGAAACATTGATCGATGCATCCAACAGCCACAGCAGGCCCGCCGCGATCCATAGCGTCGGCGAATTCGGCATGAACAGCAACGCCAGCGACGCCGCGAGCGCGCCGAACAGAAAGTACGGTCGCCGGCGGCCGAGACGGGTCCAGGTGCGATCGGAGTAGTAACCCACGATGGGTTGCACGATCAGGCCGGTCAGCGGCGCCGCGACCCACAACATCGGAATCTGATCGAGGTCAGCGCCCAGCGTCTGGAATATGCGACTCACATTGGCGTTCTGGAGCGCGAAGCCGAATTGAATGCCCAGAAATCCGAAACACATGTTCCAGATCTGCCAGAACGACAATGCGGGCTTCTGCAGTCGGCTCATGTCTCATCTTGCGCCGCGCAGACGACGTAGCTCAAGGGCGGCAACGTCACGTTGTAGCTTCCCGGCGCGCTCGGACCCGGCACGCAGATTCCTTCGAGAGATTTGAAAGCGCGCGTGCGAGCATCGATCTCCACATTTGCCTGCAGCGGCTCGGTCGAAGTGTTGAGCGCGATCAAAATCTCTCGGCCGGTCCGAGGATCGATGCGGGAAAAGGCAAGCAGCCCGGGCTTCTCCGAGTCGTTGCGAACGATCTGCTTGCCTCGACGTAACGCTGCATTTTCCTTGCGCAGCGCCGACAGCCTGGCGATCGCCACATATAAAGGATGGCTGCGATCGAAGTTGCTGACCGCAGTCGTCGCCTTGGTTCCAAGCAAAACGTTGTCGTTGTAACTGGCGACGCGACTGGGGAACATGTCTTCACGGGCGTCCTGATCGGAGCCGTCGCCGGCGAATCCCTGCTCGTCCCCCGAGTAGATCACCGGCACTCCACGCAAAGTGAACATCATCGCGTGTGCAAGCATTGTTCGCTTGAGAAGCTCATCATCGCTCGCTCCTGGCAGGTTCGCGCGCGCATGGTGGCCGAACCGACCGATATCATGATTGCTGATGAATGTGGGCAGCTGGATCGCAGCCTCGTCACCACCTTCGTAAAGGGCATCGCTCCTGAAGAGCCGAGTGAGCTCGTCTGTACCTGCGGCTTTCGTGAGAGTGTCCAGCACGGTGGCGCGGAAGGCGAAGTCCAGTACACCGGGCATTCGATCGACACGGGTGCTCCAGGCCAGCGGAGCGACATCGCCGGTCTCGACAAACACTTCCCCGAAGATGTGAAAGTTCGCAATGCCGCGGGCGCGCGCGGCCTTCAGCATCGCCGGCACGAACGCCTGCCAGAACTCCGGGTTGACGTGGCGCGTCGTGTCGATGCGAAAGCCGTCGACGCCAAACTCCTCGATCCAGCGTCGATAGATCTCGATGAAGCCGCGCAGCACCCGCGGATTCTCGGTCATGAGATCGTCGAGCCCGACGAAGTCGCCCATCAGGCTGTTCTCGCCGCGGAAAGTGGTGTTCCCGCGGTTGTGATACCAGATGGGATCGTTGAGCCATGCGGGAACCTTCACCGTCCTTTCTTCGGGACGAACGAAGGGCTCATACGCATAGTCGCTGCGAGTCAGTTTCGCGAAATTCGCTTCGGTCTGGACGCTGTCGCCCAGAAACCCTGCGTTGATGGGCGAGCCATCGCTGCCGCCGGCCCTGCTGTACGGATAGTCGGCGCGCGAGCGGTAAACGCAATCGCTTTCCGGACATTGGCGGTACGAGATCACATCGGCGGTGTGGTTGGTGATGATGTCGAGATAAACCTTCATCCCGCGCACATGCGCCGCTTCGATCAGCTCCTTCAGCTCTTGCTGCGTCCCGAAGTGCTCATCGACGCGGGTGAAATCGGTGATCCAGTAACCGTGATAACCGGCAGACTCCTGGCCGGGCGCCCCCTGTACCGGCTTGTTCTTATAGATCGGGCCGAGCCAGATAGCCGTGGCGCCCAGGCCCTGAATGTAGTCGAGCCGCTGGATCAATCCACGCAAGTCACCGCCGTGATAGAAGCCTTTGTGCGTGGGATCGAAGCCGGTCTTCAGACGGTCGCCTTTGAGCCCGCCGCGGTCGTTGCGCGGATCGCCATTCTCGAAGCGATCCGGCAACAGAAAGTAGATGACCTCGTCCTGCGGCAAGCGCGCTCGAAACGCATTCGGATCGAAAGTCTCGGCGGCCAGCGATCCGAACACGAAGAAGCACAGCACGGCGAACCAGCGCATCGTGATCTCTCAGAGCCGATAGTTGATGCCTAGCAGATACTGTCGGCCGTACTCCTGGAAATCCTGCAATCGAGTCTCGGAGACCGAGTACGCGATGTAAGGCTCGTTGGTGACATTATTGACCTGCAAAAGAATGGACAGGCCCTGCAGCGTGCCGGGGCCGAACTCGTAACCGAGCTGCGCATCCGTGATCTGATCGCCCTTCACGTACTTGAAGGCCCGGTCGTTGGCGAAGTTGGTCACCTCACCGATGTACTTCGAGCGCGAGCGAGTCGCGACGCGCGCCGAGAAACCGGCGTTCTCGTAGTACAGCGTCGCATTCCACACCGTCTTCGACAGACCCGGCAATGGAATGTCGCCCAGGCCATTGCCGCCCGTGAACTGATTGTTCGGCGGGTCCTGGATGGTGATGCTGCTCTCGGTCTGCGACACGCTCAGGAGGGTGCCGAAGCCGCTCAGCACGTCGGTGAACAATTCACCGGTGAGCGCTACCGACAGCTCCACCCCCTTCAGATTGCCGCCCTCGCCGTTCACCGGCTGAGTAAAGCGGCCGCGGGTAGGAATGGAAATCGTGGGATCGGTGAAATATTCCGGCGGCAAGGTCGCGAGGAAATCCGAGAAGTCGTAATCGGCGATGGTCTGGCTGTAGATGTAGGTCTTCAGATCCTTGTAGAAGCCTGCCACCGACACATAAGCATTGGGCCCGAAATACTTCTCGTACGAGACGTCGTACGCGATCGCACGCCACGGATCGAGGTGCGGATTGCCGCCCGAGCCGCCGGGCAGACCGGTCGCAGCGTCGTAGCCGATTTCGCTCGAAGCCTTCAGTTGATCCATGCGAGCACGAGCGATTTCCTTCGCGACGCCGACGCGAACCGCCTGGTCCGCGGGCAGAATGAAGGCGAAGTTGATGGCCGGCAGCACGTCGGAGTATTTCTTGCCATCGCTGAACGGCGTCGCGACGCCGTTCTCCAGCCGCAGCGCGCTGGAGCTCTGATCCGTCTGCACCACCTGCACGCCCACGTTGCCTTTCAAAGTCACATTCGAAGACAGCTCGTGATCGAGGTTGCCCTTGAGGTAACCCGTCGTCACCTTCTCGGTCACCTCCCAGTTCTTGCCGACCAGATAGGCATAGTCCGGGTCATCGGGAGTGCCGTAGACGATCGGGTTGTAATAATCGGCGAGCACTCCCATCACGTCCCACGCGAGCGCACGGCCCGCATTCGCATAGCCGAGGTTGGTCGGTGCGAGCAGATGGTCGGTGACCTGGAAGTAGACATCGTCTCGGGTCGAAAGATTGCCCTCGGGTTGCAGCTTGTCCTTGCTGCGGTCCGAGTAGTTGGCGCCGATGGCAACGTCCGAGAACCAACCGTTGTCCAGCTCGCGAACCACATCGAAGCGCCCCGACTTCAGCTCGTCTTCGATATGCGGGATCTTGCTGTAGCCCGCACCGTAGATCGTCGGGCCGACACGCACGCCGGCTGGATCGGCATAGTTCATGTTGAAACTCAGCGTCGGCATGTCATGGCGCGACAGGCTGAAGAAGCCCGAATCCGGGATGTTGGAGGTACCGCCGGCAACGAACTGGCCGTTGGTCTCGTACTGCTCTTCATCGCGTTCGGCTTTGGAGTAACTCACATCGGCGATGAACGTCCAGCGGCCTGCGAACCACTTGTTGTTCCAGCCAGTCGCGAAGATCTCGTCCTCGGTCTTGAACAGGAAGTTGCGCGCCAGCGGCACGCGATTGAGCAGCGTGCCACCGATCACCGTGTCGTCGGCGATCACAGGATCCGCAAAGCCTTGCCCCTGGACGGGATAGTTGCCCAGATTCACTTCCAGGCTGCGCGCATTGTCGATCTGCTTGCGACGGGTGTAGTACAGGTCGAGCACAGTCTCGTAAGCTTCGCTCGGCCGCCACTGAATCGCGGCCATCGCGCCGCTGCGCCGATTCTCACCCATGTCTGAACGGATCTTCATGCCGTTGGTGACAAACAAGCCGTCGGCCACCTCGGGGTGATAGTTGAAGTCGTCCACGGCTGGATCGTTCGCGTGCCAAGGCTCATAGGTGCCGGCGCCCTGAATCGCGAGGGGCGATTCCAGATGGGCGAAGCCGAAGGTGACGCCAAGCGTGTTGTCGAGGAACTGATCGATGTAGGAGAAGCTGGCGCGATAGCCCTTGTCGTCGGAGTCGGCGCCCATGTCGTTCTGCGAGTTCATCTCGCCGCGTACGTTCATCACGATCGCACGGTCGTTCACATCCAGAGGCCGGGTGGTGCGAAGGTCGATCGTGCCCGCAAGCCCCTGCCCGACCAATTGCGCATCGGGCGTCTTGTATACCAGCACCGAGCTCAGCAGCTCCGAGGGATACTGATCGAACTCGATGCTGCGATTGTCGCCGGTGCTGACCTGTTCGCGACCATTCAACAGCGCACTCGTGAAACCTGGATCCGTGCCGCGCAAGCTAATGGCAGAGGCGCGACCTTCAGCTCGTTGCGATGTCAGACCGGGCAAACGCGACAGCGAGTCTGCGATGCTGGTGTCCGGCAGCTTGCCGATGTCTTCGGCCGAGATCGCCTCAACGATGCTGCCGGATTCGCGTTTCAGCTCGATCGACTCTTCGATGCCGGCGCGGATGCCAGTAACGACGACCGTCTCGAGCTCGCTGTCAGTTGCAGCGGTTGTTTGTTGAGCGTGTGCCGAAAGCGCAAACAGCAGCGTCATTCCGATTGCCGTGCCGCCACCGAGGTAATGCGTCACCGCGCGCGTCAGTCGACGGTTAGAGATCGTGTTCATTGTCCATCCCCCTGTTCCGCCGGTGTGCCGGCTTGAATCTCTCGCTGCCAATTCGCAGTCGCCGTTGCAATTCATCTGCGCCGTTGCGCCTCGATGAACTGATCATTTTTTGCGATCGTAGGCCTGCGCCTGATACGGAACAACGCTATGCATACGTATTCATGAAGGAACCCGAGCGAATACGACGCCGTGGCCCGGCAATATCAATCGCTCGCCTCGCAATTCGCCCGCCAGGATGCCGACGCTCTCGATCTGTTCGGTTCCGTCCGGCAACTCGACCTCGGTTTGCATCGGTACCGGCGACAGGTTGAAAGCGGCGAAGATTCGCGACTCCCCTTGCGTTCGGATGAACGCCAGCGAAGGTTCGGGCGTATCGATGAACTCGATGTCGCCCCAGCGCAATGCCGGATGACGACGGCGCCATTGTAAGAATGCGCGAGTGCAGTTCAGCACCGAATGCCGATCGGCGAGTTGCGCTTCGACATTGACGGCGCGATGCTCCGAAGGCACTGGCAACCACGGTCGTACGATGCTGAATCCGGCATGTTCACTGCCGTCCCACGGCATCGGCGTACGGCAGCCATCGCGGCCTTTGAAATTCGGCCAGAACGCGATGCCATAGGGATCGCACAGCGATTCGAACGGCACTGTCGCTTCACTCAAACCAAGCTCTTCGCCTTGATAGAGGCAAACCGACCCCCGCAGCGAGCACAGCAGCGCGATCAGCTGAATGGCCAGATGCCTGGAAGGATGTTCGCCGCCCCATCGGGTGACGACACGTCGCACGTCATGATTCGAGAATGCCCAGCATGGCCAGCCATCCGTCAGCTGTTCTTCGAATCCTTCAACCACGGCGCGGATATGTCGCGCCGAATATTCTTCGGACAAAAGCTCGAAGCTGTAACCCATGTGCAATCGATCGGCAGTCGTGTATTCCGCCGTAGTCGCGATCGAATCTTCGGAGGAGATTTCCGCCAGGGTCGCGACCTGCGGATACTCATCGAGCAAAGCGCGTAGCTCGCCGAGAAATTGCAGATTCTCCGGCTGCGTGTTGTCGTAACGATGATATTGATATGCGTATGGATTTTCCGGACTGAACCCGCGCGTGTTACGCTCACCGGCGGGCTTCGAAGGGTTGTCACGCAGCGCGCGGTCATGGAAACAAAAGTTGATGGCGTCGAGCCGCAGGCCATCGACTCCCTTGTCCAGCCAGAACCGCACGTTCTCCAGCACGGCACGGCGCAGCTCGGGCTGGTGAAAATTCAGATCCGGCTGCGAGGACAGGAAGTTGTGTAAGTAGTATTGGCGCCGTCTCGGCTCCCATTGCCAGGCGACGCCGCCGAAGATGGAAAGCCAGTTGTTGGGGGGCGTGCCGTCCGGCTTGGGATCGGCCCAGACATACCAGTCGGCCTTGGGATTGTCGCGACTTTGACGGCTTTCGCGAAACCACTCGTGCTCGATCGAAGTGTGACTGAGCACCTGATCGATCATCACTTTCAGACCCAGCTCATGGGCCCGTACCAACAACCGGTCGAAGTCTTCCATGGCGCCGAACAAGGGATCGACGGCGCGATAGTCCGCTACGTCGTAGCCGAAATCGGCCATGGGAGAGCGAAAGAAAGGCGCTATCCAGATCGCATCGACGCCGAGCTCCGCAACGTACTCGAGTCGCTGCACGGCGCCGGGCAAGTCGCCAATACCATCGCCGTTGCTATCAACGAAGCTACGCGGATAGATCTCATAGATCACCGCGCCACGCCACCATGGCGGTACTGACATCGGCTCGCATCCCCATGCCCTCGGACGCGCAAAGATTACCTGCAGCCCCGTGCCGATCTCGACAGGCTGCATACGTATTCATAGCTTGGGACGGGAATCACACCCCAAAAAAAACGAGCGACCCTCAGTGATGGGGGTCGCTCGCGTCACCGACGATTCACAGCAATCGTCAGTCATCAAACCTTCGGACTCTTACACTGTTCGGATCTTTCGATCCATCCTCCGAATGGGAGCAAACTTTTCCCAGTAGCGGGGCGAACGGTAGTAGTCGAAGGTCCGATCCAAGTCCGTCACGAGGACGGCGCCTTTGAAGAATCAATGAGCGAAGCGAAAGCGGAGTTCCTGGAAGAAGTCGCTGGCCCGGCGTCGGTGCAGGGCCGACGCGGGGGAATGCTCGAGCGCGAATCTGTCGTTAGAGATAGCTGAGCCACCAGTCCCGACGCTCGCGCTTGACGCGTGCGAACCACGATGAGACGGGATAGAGCATCGCCACCACCACCAGCCAGGTCCCATACACGATGGGAAGCTCGTACCCTTGACCGTCCGGCGCGCCGGCGAAGCGAGCCAGGAAATCGAAGTAGTACGATGCCGACAGTCCGCCGAGCACGCCAATGAGCAGCGCCACGCTGTGCGCCAGATAGATATGGAGCACGTACGTGAACAACGAGGTGCGGCCAAACGCCAGCAGGACTTTCTGAATCGGTCCGCTCAACTTATCCAGCGCAAGAAACAACAGCATCGCAACGCCGAGCGTCACCAATACATACATCAATGACGGCGGATACTTCGAAACATTCATGAACGATAGGACAGTCATTACGGCGCTCGACTGCACCGACCACGGCGCCGGATCTCCATAGCCATTGATCGCTCGCAGCACCACGAAGGCCGCGAGGAAGCCGAGCGCCATCAGCAGCACGTTACGATGGCGCTGTTGCGGCGCCTGACGAAAGATGAACCCCAACCCATAGCCCAAGCACATGACACCGAACCAGGGGATCAATGGATAAGGAATGAAGCCACGCAGAAACAGCGTCGGCCCGGGCTGCATGGTGAGGAACCATGCCTGCGTCCAAACGCCCAACTGCGTTGCATCGATCGTCGACGCCACGAACTGGTGACCGACCACGATGGCCGCCCCCATTCCGAGCACCACCGTCGCAGTCAATCTGACAAACAACGCCATGAGCACCATGCTGCCGCCGATGGCCCAGATCACTTGCATGAACGCGATCGGCGCACCCCAGTTGAAACCGAAGCCGACCAGCGTGAACTCGAGCACGATCAACCACAGCCCCCGGGTCAGCAGGAATCGACTCAGGGCCGCCGGATCCTTGCCATTGGCCCGCTGCATGAA
>Ga0182742_1000601_pt1 | contig 53918 bp, 49 predicted proteins | sample eDN5th37CBELigMG_FD_128880 | JGI IMG/M metagenome (GOLD analysis project Ga0182742, IMG submission 128880) | Enriched Miracle-Growth compost microbial communities from Emeryville, California, USA - eDNA 5th pass 37_C BE-Lig MG (version 2)... ...
ACAATCATGGTCGTTCTAGAGGCTACGGTCGGACCAGAGTCGGGAACCTCTTTTGTATCGGGATAAGGGAATAAAATTTCTTCATACGGGAGGTCTAGTTCTTTGGCGACAATTTTACAGAGCGTCGTTAAAATGCCTTGTCCCATATCAGAATTCGAGATTTTCAGTGATACCTTGTCATCCTTTGATTTATTTAGCTTTACAGTGGCTTTAATATGATCTCTTTCGCCGCTGCCTGTAAAACCGCACCCATGGAGGAACAATGAGGTCCCTATTCCTTTTTTATAGCGGTGATTGTGTTGATTGAAGTGTTGAAACTCCCTTTTTCTCTTTTGGTAATCTGACGTGTAGAGCAAGTCTTCAATCATTTCTTTCATTAATATTGGGTCATGGAATTTTCCTTTTGTAATCGTAGGGTCTCCTTGTTGGACGAGGTATTTTCGTTTATATTCAAGCGGATCCATCTTTGCCAGCTTACTAAGATGTCCGATATGACTTTCCATTCCGGCAAAGCTTTGTGGAGCACCAAAGCCTCTGAAGGCTCCATTTGGTACGGTATTTGTTTTTAGGACATAACCTTTTGCATGAAAATGTGGAATCTTATACACACCCGCACTATTGATTAAGGCACGCTGCAGCACGACAGAACTCAAGCCGGCATTTGCTCCGCCTTCAAGATAAATGTCCACACACATGCTTAAAATATTTCCTTCCCTGTCAAGGGCCGTTCGGTATTTGAGCTTGGCCGGGTGCCTTTTTGTCGTAACAACCATATCCTCCGAACGGTCAAACACAAGCATGACCGATTTTTTAACAGCCTTTGCAGCAACCGCTACGTGGCACGCCATCAAGGAAGGAAATTCTTCTTTGCCGCCAAACCCTCCACCGGTAGGGCTTTGAACGACTCTGACTTCTTCATCCCCACATGCTAAAGCATTAAGTAACGCATTTTTTATATAATAAAGACATTGCATTGATCCTTTGACGACCATTTCATCATCCTGATAAATCGCGAGCATTCCCTGCGGCTCAAGGTAAACATGCTCTTGGTATCCTGTGTTATATTCTTCTTCGATGATTTGATAGGCTCCCTGTTCGATAGAGGAAATGATTTCTTTGTCCTCTCCGAATTCGTAGCTTGCCAAACAAGCGGAGGTTGATTTTTGTTCGATTGCTTCGTCCAATGTATAGATAGCTTGATGTTCTTCAAACTCTACTTTTATTTCATCTACTAATCGGTGTAGGACATCCAGGTCTTTTCCAACGAGCATAAAAATCGGTTCACCAATATAATTAACCCACTCATTGGCAAATATAGGCTGGTCTTCTTTGATAATTTTGACATAATTGGGTCCGGGAATATCCTCTGCCCCAACCGCTTCATACCCTTCTGGAAAGTTTGGCAATTGGATAGATAGAATTTTTCCATACGCAATAGGTGATCGATACAAAACACCATAAACCATATTTTCTACTGTCTCATCACTAATATAAGGAAGCTGGCCTGATACTTTTCCTTTATGGTCCTTTTTGGGGACGGAGGTGCTAATATCTTTCAAACTCATTCAACAACACCCTTCGACTCATTTTTTAAAGGGATAAATAATAGCCATCTCTTTCTTCGATTTTATAAAGGAGAAAGAAATTTTATGAGTACTTTTCAGTGAAGAATTTCGTTGTTTTTCGAGAAACTTTGCCTACCTATGACGAATAGTTTATCGCTTTTTGGTAATCATCCGGCGTATCAATATCCATTAATACGCCTGGATCATGTACATTTAGGTATTCCTTTTCAAAACCGCTTAGGACCATACGCAAATTACTTTCAGGAGGGGTTTCGAGGATTTTCTGTGCCACTGCACTTGATAGTTTGATAGGATGACCACCTTTAAAATTAAAGCTTGGAATGACAACGTTCCCTTTGTGTTTTTCCAGAAGCTGAATGGTTTCTTTTTTCACAAGCGGGCAATCCCCGGGTGTGAGGAAGAAGGTTGGGACATTTACAACCCTGCAGCCCTTTTGAATGGAACTGAACATTCCCTTGTTAAAATGTTCATTATAAACAAGCTGTATCCCAAAGGAATAAGCGTCTTTCCGATTGATTTTGGCTATTTCCTCTTCAATGATTTCTGCTTGAAATCCAGCTACGACCACAACCCTTCTGCAACAGCCTTCAAATTTAGAAAGGGTTTGCTCTAACACAGTCGAGTGTCCTAATGGCAGAGTCATTTTATAGGCATTGGCCCGGCTGGAATATCCAGCCGCAAGGATAATAGCTTCCATTTTTATCACCTACTATCTATCTTCTATTCTTCTTTTAAATATACTTTTTAGGAAATAGAATCATTCCTATAATATAAAAGATAAAAAATAAAGGAGGTGAAAGTAAAAGCAACTAGGCTCTTATTTTCATCTCCTTTATTTAAATCCTTTCATTGCATGTAGCTATTTACTTTTTTCATTACAGCTCTATTTCATTAAAATAGATTCGATATTCTTCGTGATTTTTCTCTTGATTTACCACATTTAGTTTCCCTTCATATAGGGATTCCCCTGTTTGTAAATCCCCTATCCATAAGGTATGACCGTTATCCGTTGAATAAATGGTATATATTTTTCCATTCATTAATTTGATAAAAGGATGATCACTTCCAGCTTTCAAAAGTGGTAACGCAAATGTCCGTTTATCACTCCACGCTTCCTTTTCGATATCATAAGAATGGACCTCTAAGCTATTCTCTGCTAGAGTTTGAATGAAAATGGATGATTGAGAAATGGAAATGGTCTCGTATGATTGCAGTAACTCCTCAGGAACAATCATTTTTTTCAATTGACCCTTTTCTAAATCGTATAGATACATCTCACTCGAAACTATTTTTGATTCATCAGCATATGACATCATCTCTCTATTCTCTTGTCCCTCTTGGGCCTCATACGCTCTCTTAATAATAAGATGATGGTTTGGCGATTGAATGGAGTGATGATTACCATTTAAACTGATTTCTGTCCAACTGTTCTCACCCGTTTGAGAGGAAAGAATCGTGTCATCTCCTGTTAATTTTTTCTCATTCAAATGAAAGGTATAGACGCGTAATTCCTCTCTACCATTCTTTTCAAATCCCCGTACCATTACTTTTAATGCATCCTTTGCAACAAGAACATCTTCTACATGCATCCAGCCGTACTTTTCCTGTTCTGGAACATTGACCTCGAAAGAGTTTGTTTCTTTGGACTTTTTATTGAAAACGTCAATATCAAAGGTGATTTCACTTGCCGGATAACGATTAAAGTCTCCTTTCACATTCGCATAAGCCAGCAGGTTTTCATCTTCATAAAAGCTGCTAGAATTTAATTCTTTGCTGCGCATAAATCCTTTGTGATTCTTCATTAGCTCTCTAAACATAGGGGCAAACCGATCGGTTGACAACCTTTGTAAGAACGATTGATGATTCAACTGAATGGTTTCCTCATTTGTGATTTGTAATCCTTGGTACAGGTTACCGACGACGTAATCTCCATATAAAATGAGATCCTTTACTTCTTTCTCGCTGCCTTTTACTTTTTCCAGTTCAACTCGTATATGATTTTGTCCAGCTAAGCTGGATTGAATGTAAAAAGTTCCAATGACGATGATTGATAGGAAACAAAGAAAGGTAATTTTCCAATATCGCTTCATTTTTACCAACTCCTATCACACTCTTATTTTATTTTTTAATAAATAATGAGCAGTCCATATGGTACCTGCTAAAACAATGAGACCCATAACTACTTCCATGAAAAATATTTCCAATGGGAAAAAGTAATCTTCAAGCAATAATTGATTGATTAATATAGGAGCTATAAAAATGACACTGGATAAACCAGTATATAGAATGCCATATATAATCCCTTTGAGGCGGAAGGAACGTTCAAACAAAATTGCTGTAAACGCAATGAATACAGCAATCATTCCTCCCCCATAATACAGAATAAATTCCATAAAAGTAGGTGGATATAAGATGCTTAAATAATCAATATTTGTTATTTCATTGATTGAAAGCATGTTAAAATACTCATTTGGAACCATCCACTGTAATACTCTGTTTTCAATCGGTATTAATAACAGCTGGACGGCCAAAAGTCCAAAGATAAAAAGCAAAATCACTACTGCCTTTGCAAAGTAAACATTCAAGCGTGATGTCGGCAGCATGAACAGACGATAAATAAACGTATTTTTTCCTAACCAATCACGATACCAAATAAAAAAAACATAAATCATTAATGCAGCAATACTAAGAACAATCGGTCCCATAAACCAAAAAGAATGGGCAATCTGCAAAAATGAATAGGTACCAAATTGCTCAATAAACTGTTCCTTTGGCATTAAATCTTTATAAATATGTTCATTCACTCGGCTTAAATAGTTTTGGGATTCAAGTATTACGCCAACGAATTGTAAAAGAATAATGACTCCCATTAACACAAGATACAGCTTTAAAAATCGTTGAAACTCAAAGTGGACTAATTTTAAAAATCGGTTCATCCTTTATACACCTCTCTCATGACATCAATCACCGATTTTCCTTCTTGTTCTCGAACTTCCTCGGTATTGAACTCTCTCAAAACAACACCATTATCAATCAATACCGCTTTATCTATGAGATGTTCAATATCATTGATTTCGTGAGTGGTGATGATTACACCGCGATCTTCTATTAAGTGGCTCGTAAAGACTTCTGCAATTTGCTCACGGCTAAAAATATCAATCCCTGAAAAAGGTTCATCCATTAAGATATAATCGACATCCAATGATAGTCCTAGCAACAGGTTCACCTTTGCGGTATTGCCCTTCGACAGTTCGGAAATACGGTCATTCTCATTCAATCGGAAAAATTGGAGGAGTTCATTAGCCCTCAGCTGATTCCAGCCGCCATAAAAATCAGCCATAAATAGAAAGGCATCTTTTATTTTCATAGAAGGAGGCATTGTGATTGTATCAGGGATAAAGGTAATCTTTTCGTAGCTTTCTTTACGAATTTTTTCACCATCAATCAGAATCTCTCCACCGTCTATCGGTGTTAAAGCCATGATTGCTTTCATAATGGTAGTCTTACCCACCCCGTTTATTCCGATTAAGCAAGTAATCTCTCCTTTTTCAGCGGTAAAAGAAACTCCCTTTAATACATTCTTCCTTCCAAACTTCTTTGTCACATTTTTTACTTCAATCACGAGATTCCCCCCTATTCCTTCATTTCTTTTTCATACTGATCCTTTACTAAACCCAAGACCTCCGAAAGCGGTACATTAATGGACCGAACAGAGTGAACAAATGTATCAACTGCTTCTAAAATTAATTCCTCTCGCACTCTTTTCAGAAGCTTGTCATCCTTTGTGATGCGACTTGGTAAATTCCCTTCTGTAAAAATCAACCCTTGTTCCTCCATTTCTTTGTACGCCCGCTGCGCCGTATTTGGATTAATCTTCAGCTTATTTGCTAGTTCCCTTCTTGACGGAATTTCCTGCCCTGGTTCAAAGTACCCTTTTGCAATTTGTTCTTTAAAATGCTGAATAACTTGCACATAAACAGGATCTCGATTGTTAAACTTTGCCTCCATAAACCCAACTCCTAAATGTTCATCTTTGTATTAAGCAGTTAATACAGTAAGGGCAAAAAATGGCTTTCGCTGACCAAGCAGCTGTAGTTTTTTACATTTAAAAAAACTCGAAAATGAATCGTTTTCTTTACATGCGGCAACTGTATTAACCCTATCATACACTTGCGATAAAAAAATGAGTCAACAATGTGTACTAAAGGATTAATACATTAATGGCATAATAAAAAGCGATAGAGAAATCCTCATGCAAACCATCTAAATGTATTAAGTCTATAATACACCTTATGTGATGTATTATAGACTTAATACACTATACCTGTCAATCATCGTATGGTTTTTTATAAAAAGGCTTTGTTAAAGTATTGTGTTGATAAGCCAGATTTTTGACACATTCGTGTGAAATGTTCATTTCATGGCCATACAGCTTAAATGAGTCAAAAATCAACAATATTATTTAACAAAGCCTATAAAAAAAGCTGTCAACATGGACAGCCAAAACCTTATATACAAAAAGATTTGTAAAGAATGCATGTTTCTATTTTTTTGTAACCGACAAACTATACGAATGAATTAAACGGAAGCTGTGGCAAAAATATCATCATTATAATAAATAACTTGAGAAAGAATTTTCGTCCCTTTCATACGATTATATGATTCCTTTGCTTCTGTTTCGTCCTCAATTCAAACATAGTAATGTCATCATCAGAATAAGCAGTTAAAATCCACATGTAAATATAAATCCTCCAATCTTTTTATAGACAGTAATAATATGTATATCAGTCAATCGTTATTGTAGAACGTTTCAAATAACTAGTAAATAATTTGAAAAATTAATGTATTAAAATTAATATAGACATTTTGTTCATTAAGTTTAAAGAGAAATTCTTTCCTTACTATTGGTTAAGAAAAGGACCCATCAATTTTTCGTAATACCCGCTTTGTTCCTTTAAGAAAAGATGGGTTTTTTCACTGTTATTATAAAAAGAAGTCCAATTATATTCTTTAAGCGTCTGTTTCCACTCTTTTGTTTCCGTCATCTTTGATAATGCCTCATCCCAAAAAGCAATTTCATTTGCTGTCATACCTGGTGGTCCCATCACACCACGCCAATGCTGAAGAACGACATCAAACCCTTGTTCTTTCCAGGTTGGGATTTCAGGAAAACCCTCTAAACGTTTATCCGCTGAAATGACAAGAATATTAATTTGATTTCCATTATAATATTTCTTCGCTTCAGATAAAGACATGGTCGCAACATCAATTTCCTTCCGAAGAAGGGCATCCACTACCTCAGCACTATTTTCATATACATAAAAATCCAACTCTTTTGGATGTAATCCAGCTGTCTTAGCAGCTAAGACAAAAGAAAGCTGATCATTATTTCCTAATCTAGGAGATACCCCTACATTATAGCTACGGACATTACTCCTTAAAGTAGCCATTAAGTTCTGAGCATTTTCAATTTCTGAATCCTTTAATACGACCACCACTTCCCATTCTGAAGCCAATGTAGCAAGGGGAGTAAAATCCTTATAGGTTAACTGGCTTTTCCCGAGTAAATGATTTGTAATAATCAAACTGGAATTCATTGCCAATATCTGTCCTTTTTGACCGCTGACGTATTTCCAGCCTTGTTCCCCACCCTCCCCAATGATGTTTATTACTTCAATAGGATTGTTAATGATTTTCTTATTTGTCAATATATTCTGCATAGCACGGGCTGTCACATCCCAGCCTCCCCCTTTAGAACTGGGTACAACAATAGTAATCTGTTCCCCTTCCGCTACTTCTTGCTTATTAAAAATATCTTTTGTACACCCCGCAAGAAAAAATAACAGAAGAAATAATACACCTAACCATCTTACCTGCATAAACTCCCTCATAACGTTTTATTATTTTGCTAGATAATATCTTCTTTCAGGACGACCTACGATTCCGTATTCCTGTTCAGCTTTACAAATATTAATGGACACAAGATATTCTAAATATCTTCTTGCAGTGGTGCGGGAGGCACCCATTTTCCCACCCATTTCTTCTATGGAAACCCCCTCTGTACATTCCTCTAATTTCTTTTTAACTTTTTGTAATGTTATCTGATCGATACCAGATGGCAAAGTCTTTTGTTCGTTATCTAGCTTCATTCCATTACTAAAATATAAATCAATGATAGACTGATCCACTTCTTGACAGTTTTTGATTAGATTTTTCTTTCTTTTATAGTGTTCAATGGCTTCAATAAACTTTTCCATTGTCACTGGTTTTAATAAATAGTTGGTGATACCAAATTGAAGGGCCGTTTGCAGCATTTCTACTTCCGTAGCTGCCGTAACCATAATGATATCTAGTTTTGGATAGTGGGATTTAATTTTAGGTAAGAGTTCTGTCCCTAATTCATCTGGCATGTAAATATCTAATAATAATAAATCAACATCATTTTGACTTAGAAATTCCATCGTTTCCTTAGCATTGATTGCTTTCCCCACTAATGTAACATCGGTAACCTTCCCCAAAAACTGCTCTTCTACTTGTGCAATGCGAAAGTCATCTTCTGCAATAAGTACCTTTAACATATATTACTCCCTCATTTTTCATCATTCTTTGGCAGGTAAACAGTAAAGATGGCACCGCCACCTTGATTTTGACTAATTTCAATTGACCCTTTTAAAAGTTCCAAGGCTACTTTGACGTTATATAGTCCATACCCTCGGTTTTCTCCTTTTGAAGAAAATCCTTTGGAAAACAATAACTCAATCTGTGAATCATCAATTCCTCTTCCGTTATCAATCACTTCTATTATGATATCATTCCCTATATCGGTAATAGAAAAAGACACCCATTTTTCCACTTGATTTTTAACAGCATCGAAGGCGTTATCCACTAGGTTTCCAATAATGGTTACTAAATGGGATAATTCAATATGCGCCGGGAGAATACTTGTTGAACTATTTGGATCAATTTCAAGTTGAACCTTCTTTTCGGAAGCCTTTCCTAGTTTTCCTAGAAGAATAGCCTGTACATTTGGATCTTTTATTTGTGAAAACAGGATTTGGTTTTGTGTTTGATGAATATTTGATTCTATTTGAATAAACTCAATGGCTTCATTATATCTTCCTAACTGAAGTAAACCAGATAATAGATATAATTTGTTCGTAAATTCATGTGTCTGTGCACGTAATCCTTCCGAATAACTACGAAATTCAGAAATGGTATCCATCAGATTTTTCAATTCAGTTTTATCCCGAAAACTAGCTACAACGCCTAGTCTTATTCCATCTTCAACAATAGGGATAATATTAAAGATAAATATTTTATCAATGATATGAATCTCAGCATTTTCAATCTCTTTGCCTGATATAATGGCATCAATGATATTTTTATCAGGAATTAACTGTTCAATGCTAAGCCCTAAACTTTCATCACTGAGATGGAGCATCTCATATGCAGAATGATTAATCATTGTGACCATCCCATTTTCATCTGAGGCAATGACCCCTTCTCGAATGGATAACAAAATGGCATTTCTTTCCCTATATAATGAAGCAATTTCATGGGGCTCTAGTCCAAGCGTATCTTTTCTTATACTTCTAGCTAGAAAGATGCCGCCAATGATTCCAATAATCAAAACCATAATGGAAAAAACAATAATGGTCTTAATTTGATTAAATAAATTTTTATAAACATCTTTTTTTAAAAACTTTACCGTTACTGTCCCAATCACTTTGTCATATTCTCCAAAATCTGAGGTTATGGGAACGGTACCAAATAAAGCGGGCTCCTCTGAATCAAAATCTTCATATATATATGTTCCTCCAAAAATGAGAGCACGAAAATTAGATTTAGTATTCAACTGGCTCCCTATTAGTTCTTTAGAAGAAGAATAGACAATCGTGTTTCTGTTTTCAATAATAATATCCGCCGCTTGAATCTCATCTTTTACCTTTAAGGCAATTGGACTAATGTAATCATAGGGATTTTCAGTATCTAATGCCGAAATAACAGCTGGCATTAACGCAACTGACCTTGCAGCCTGTAATGACAACTGTTCAACATGTCTTTTCGTTTCAAGCGCTTGTAAATAAGAAAAAATAGCAGCAAGAAGGACAATAACTAGTAAAATTAAAGAGCTAATTAAGGTTAGAATTTTTGTTTGTAATGATATTTTCGTCTTTCTGTTCATACGCATCCTTTATATAGAAGCCATTTAATGTCTTAGCTGTGTTAAAGAACGATGTAGATAAGCCGGATTTTTGTCTCATCTGTATGAAATAAACAGTTCCTCTTAGATAAAGTCAAAAATCAATGAGATTCTTTAACAAAGCCAATGTTTTAAGTGTACAATGTGAAATTTAATAAGTGCAAATGGAAAAAACCAGAGCGATTATACTCTGGCCCAAAAACATTTTTCTATATGGAAATTACTCCAATTAGAATGGCAACAACCAGCATAGCCATACAGGTTCCTACTGCCCATAATAACGTAAACCTTTGGAACTCTCCAAAATCTACTTTTGACATTCCAACCAGTAGATAGGTAGAAGCAACGAGCGGGCTTAATAGATGTACAGGCTGGCCGATTAAAGAGGCGCGGGCAATTTCACTCGGATTGATGCCATACACTGTAGCCGCTTCGGCAATAATAGGAAGCATTCCAAAATAAAACGCGTCATTAGACATGAAAAATGTAAATGGCATACTAATGATGGCTGTAATAATTGGTAAATAAGGTCCCATTGCATCTGGAATAATGGCAACAAGACTCTTCGCCATGGCATCAACCATCCCTGTCCCTGATAGAATTCCCGTAAAGGCACCTGCTGCAAATACAAGGGATACTACCGCAAGCACATTACCTGCATGATGCCCAATGCGATCCTTTTGATCCTTTAGATTTGGATAATTAATAATAATGGCAATCGCAAATGCCAGCATGAATAATACTTGGAGCGGCATAACGCCCATGACGAGTAAAACTAAAAGAATAACAGTTAAACCAAAGTTTACCCATAATAATTTTGGCCGTTTAAAATTAGGTGCGTCTAAAGTAGCAGCCGTCTCTTGCATAGCTAAAGTTTGTTGTTCGTGGAAATCAGATAATTCTAGTACTCCAACACGCTTACGTTCTCTCGTTCCAAGAATATATGCAGCGAAAATGACAAAAACCGCACCTCCTAGCATAGCCGGAAGCATGGGAACAAAAACTTCTGACATATCTACACTGAGGGCACTTACAGCCCTTGCTGTCGGTCCTCCCCAAGGAGTAAGGTTTGTAACCCCAACAGCGATAATCGCGATGGCCGGCAGAATCAACGGATTCATTTTTAACCGTTGGTATAACGGAAGCATAGCAGAGATGGTTATCATATAGGTAGTCGTTCCATCTCCATCAAGTGATACCACTAGTGCCAGTACCGCCGTACCGATAACAATCTTTACAGGATCCCCTTTAACAAATGCCAAGATTTTCCCTACCACCGGATCAAATAAACCGGCATCAATCATAATTCCAAAATATAGAATGGCAAACATCAGCATAACCCCTGTAGGAGCCAACTGACCAATTCCTTCAAGAATCATCGGTCCAAGTTCTGGAGCAAAACCGCCTGCGATTGCAAAAATAGATGGTATCAGTATTAGTGCAATTAATGCGGATAGTCTGCCCGTCATAATTAAAAACATAAACGTTAAAACCATTGCATAGCCTAAAATCGCTAACAAAACAATCACCCTCCTTTGTTTAAAACGCTTCCAATTTTTACTAATATTATTAGATAATTCTTAATATTGATTTAATGTTAAAATAATATATTACTAGGGTAAATATTTAGAAAGTATAATGCATAAAAGATTTAAAGTTTAATATAAACATTAAATCTAATAAATCTATTTTGTACATTAAATCCATAAAAAAAAGCCAGGCGCATGTCCTGACTTAAAATAAAATCGTTGATAAAAATACGACAATTGTGACGGTAATACTACTTAAAATCGTTGATAACAATACGGTTTGTGCAGCATATTCAGGATAATTATTATATTCTAACGCAAATGATGCGCTGTTTCGTGAGGAAGGAAAAGCACTAGCAATAAATAAACCTTGGGCAATCGTCCCTTCCAATTGTAAAAGATAAATAATAACAAGTGCCGCTGCTGGTGAAATCAATAACCTGCCAATTAAACTCAAAACTAAAGGAAGGGACGGCTTCTGAACTTTTATATAAGCACTTTGGGCACCTAAAGTTAGAAGGGCAACTGCTATGAAAGCATTTGTAATATTTTCAATCGGCTGCCAAACAAAAGAAGGAACTTGGACGGAAAAGGAATTAAAAATCAACCCAAGCAATAACGCATAGAGGATTGGAATTTTCAAGAATTGTTTCATGATCTCCTTCATTCCTGTAGTGCTGGCAGAAATGGAATTCACAAGTCCGTAAGTATAGGTTAGGAGATTTTGCAGGACCATCATGAGAATTTGGATAGATTGTCCAAATGAATTACCCGCAAATACAAGCTGGCTGACCGGGAGGCCAAAATTTCCGGAGTTATTGAGAACAATACTATTTTTGTAGGTGGATGCAAGTCTTTTATCAAACTTAAAAACCTTTGAGGATACCTCAACCATTGATATGAGTACAAGGCTTTGACATAACCAAAAGACAAAAATCAATAAAAGCATTTCTGCACCAATTCGGCTTTCATAAATGTTAACAAATCCAATAACAGGAAGAAGCAAATAAGTAGTCAGCTTTGATAGAGTATTTAAATCAAGGGTAAATTTTCTGTGTAGTATTACGCCAAGAGCAATTAGAATAAATACCGGCGTAATGATGTCTAAAATAATGGTTAGTAACAGCTGCATGCGAACACCCTTCTTTACTAGATTTTTGTTATTTTCATAGAATTTAATAAATCACAAATAATGTAAAAAATCTAGTTTTTTATTTTTTTAGATTATTTTATGATTCCGCGTAAAGTATGATATTTTTATGAAAACATCTGTAAAGACTGTTGCATTGTCATCTGTCAATAATATCATGGGTTACATGCTTTCGAACTATAAGCAAATTATTGTCTTATAAAAAAGAAAAACCCAGGACGATGGACTGGATTTTTTGGGAAAACCTATTCATTTTACTAGTTTAAATATTTCACAAGGATTCCTGCTTTTTTCAGTTCTTTACAGGCTGCCTCTATTTTTTCTTTTGAGTCAGCTGCTATTGTATGATAATGAATTCCGTCTGTTAGACTGGACAAGGAAACCGCATCGGCATCCTTTATTCTTTTCATAAATCGCTCTACCTCCGAACGATTGTTAACCATCACGGAAGCGGTTAATTCTCCATATACAGCATGTTTAATCATAATATCCTTAACAGTCACTCCATGATTCACTAGTATGTTTAGTTCTTCCTCTATTCGATCTCGTGAATGATTACAGATAATAACAGCATGGTAATTCTTTTCATTCCCTATACTATGATTTAGAATATAGCCCTGACTTGTTGACAGAATAGGAATATTTTTCGCTTTTAGTAAGGAGATATCTTGTACAATACTCTGTCTGCTCACATTGGCCATTTTGGCAAATTCAGAACCAGTGATGGGGATATTAGTCTTTTTTAATTTGTCTATAATTAGCTGCTGCCGTTTGGTTGAAGACATTTTCGTTTCTACCTTCATATTGGCTCCTCCTTTACTCTCCTATTACATAACCAAGCTCTAATAAAATAAAGCTTCCTTTCGCGCATGAATAGTCTATGTCTATCAGACTAGTGAAAAATAATATTGATATTATATTATTATTGTGTAAATATAGATGTCAAGACACCTGTAATCCCATTAGTGAGAAATGAGGATACTTAATTAAATAAGAAGAGAATTCATGAAAAGTAAAATAATATCAAATGGTTATATAATTTGTTAAAACTTGAGCATATGATTGGAGGGGTAAGAAAAATGACTAAACGAAACAGCACTTTATTTCTAGTATTAATGAGTTCGTTGCTCCTTCTAGCGGGTTGTAGGAACGAAGCAGGAGCAGCTTCAGAAGACTCTACTGACCCAATTAAAACGACAATTATAGGAGGTCGTACAGGAGGTGCATGGTCTGTCTTTACAGAAGGGATTGCTGAATCCATTCGACGGGAAAATGAGAGTTCTATTATTACAGTAGAGCCAGGTGGGATTGTTGAAAATCCCGCGAGTGTCGGGACGAATATTGTACCTTACGGATTGACGTATGCAATGACTGCTTATGCAGCATTCAGCGGAACCGAACCCTATAAGGAAGCTTATAAAGATATTCGTGCAGTTAGTGTCGTGATTCCGGCAAACTACTATCAACTTATCGCACGAGCAGATGTGAACTATCAAACACTAGGTGAAGTAATCGAAAATAAAGCTCCTATCCGTTTGGCTGTTGACCAGAAGGGCTCAGCAGGAGAAATTATCACGCGTACTATTTTACAAGAATATGGTGTCACATACGAGGATATCGCTTCCTGGGGTGGATCTGTAGACCATTTAGATGGTTCGAAAACCTTTGAATTAATGGCTGATAATCGGATAAACGCAACAGGTGACGCGGTGTCTGTCCCTTCTAGTGATATTCTAGAGGCATCTGTAACAAATGATTTGAAGTTTTTATCGCTAGATCAAGGTGTCATCAAAGCAGTGTCAGAAAACTTAGGGATGGAAGCAGGCACAATCCCGGCAAACAGCTACAAATTTTTAAAACAGGATATGGATACTGTCTATACCCCTGCTATTTTAATTGTTCACAAGGATGTATCAGAAGAAGACGTATACCGTGTGACGAAGTCCATTTACGATAACTTTGACTACCTAGCAACGGTTCATAAGGAATTTAAAAATTTATCCGGCCTTAATATGACAAACGTTGGGAAAGTTCCCTTGCATCCAGGAGCGGAGAAATTTTTCATAGAACGGGGACTTCTCCAATGAAGGATACATCATTGAAAACACCATATCTAAAGAAGGGAGTGCCTGAAACAGAATGGACTTAAAAAATCGTTTAGCAGCATGGTTAGCAGAAGGAGAAAGGCGTCAGTTATCAGGGCTCCACTTGAAATTATTTGTGTCTTTTGCCTTTCTTTTATCTTTCTTTCAAGTTTGGTCTGTTGTTTGGGGGAAATTAGATCCTATTCAATTGATGGCAACTCATTTAACATTTATTCTAGTATTAACCTTTTTATTATATAGTTTTTCTAAAAAAACAGACTCTCGTCATGTTCCAACAAAGATGGATTGGATTTGTTCTGTGGTAGCTTTGGGAGCGGGCGTATATTTTACCATTCATGCCGATCGGATTGCGGTAAGAATCCCTATTATTGATTCATTATCTACCTTGGATATCTTAGTGGGATTCTTGTTTGTTATCTTAAGTATCGAAGCAGCCCGTAGAACTATTGGTGTTCCGATCGTTATCATTGTGTTGATAGGAATTAGCTACGCGTTATGGGGTCATCATCTAAATAGTCTGCTTTGGCATCGCAAGTTTTCCTTTCCGGAAGTGGTAGAAGATTTAGCTTATAGCTTTAACGGTCTTTGGGGCTCCCCTATTGCGGTTGCTGCATCATTCGTTTATATGTTTTTATTGTTTGGCTCCTTTTTACAAAAAGCAGGTGCGGGAGAATTTTTCTTCCAACTTTCAACTGCATTAGCCGGAAGATCACGAGGAGGAGCTGCAAAGGTGGCAGTAATAGCCAGTGCGTTTTTTGGAACGATATCTGGAAGCCCAACAGCGAATGTTGTTACGACAGGCACCTTCACGATTCCTGTAAGTAAAAAATCTGGTTACAAACCATCCTTTGCAGCGGCAGTTGAGGCTGCTGCTTCTACTGGAGGCAGTATTTTGCCCCCAATTATGGGCTCTTCTGCTTTTTTAATGGCTGCTATCACACAGCTGCCTTATATATCGATTGCCATGGCAGCTATCATTCCTAGTATTCTTTACTATCTTTCTTTACTTGCAATGGTCCATTTCGAGGCTGTACGTCTGGATTTACCAACAGCAAAAAAGGAAGAGCTTCCAAAAGCTTCACAGGTCTTAAAGGAAGGCTGGTACTATTTTATTCCCTTAATTGTTTTAATCCTTTTACTCTTAAAGGGTTATAGTGCATCGATGACTGGTTTATTTGGAATTTTAGCGATTGTTGTTGTCGGCTGGTTTCGGAAACAGACACGCATGGGTGTTAAGGAAATTTTCGAAGCAATGGTTGACGGGGCAAAATCTTCCATACCTGTTACGACGGCTTGCGCAGCTGCAGGTTTAGTGATAGCCGGAATTATGTCTACAGGACTTGGCGGAAAATTAACGAGTATTGTGCTTGGATTAACAGAAGGGTTGTTACTTCCAACTTTAATCCTAGTCATGCTTATTTGTATCGTTCTAGGGATGGGAATGCCTGTTGCAGCTGCTTATATTTTAACAGCGATGTTAGCAGCACCAGCATTAATGGAATTAGGTGTTTCTCTCATGTCTGCTCATTTGTTTATTGTTTATTTTTCTATCTTCTCAGCAATCACTCCTCCTGTTGCAGTGGCAGCCTATGCGGCAGCCGGGATTGCGGAAAGCAACCCAAACCAGGTTGGCTTAGAGGCTGTTCGGTTAGGGTTAGTCGGTTTTATTATTCCGTTTATGTTTGTTTTGGAACCAGCCTTATTATTAGAAGGCTCTCCAACGCAGATTATGATTTCATTCCTTACAGCTTTATTGGGAGTGGTGACATTTGGTGCTGGCGTCATTGGATGGCTTAAAACTAAAACCACGATTATAGATCGCCTATTGTTAATCACAAGTGGTTTATTACTCATCTATCCTCATATTCTATATAGCGCAATTGGTATAGGTTTATTTATTCTAGTATTTGTTGTTCAGACAAAACGGAGTCGGACAGCAGGACTGAACACACCTTCCCAGATATGAATTGTAAAGCGTAACAAAGGAACCATGAACCGGTTATGACTGGTCCATGGTTCCTCCTCTTTGTCCCTGCATTTAGAACGGGTTGGTTGCCAATAGACTTGCTGTTTTCACATAAATACGCGGGTGCAATTTTAATTGCGATAGGACAAATTCAGCAATGTCTTCCGGCTGCATATATTTTTCATCATGGTTTTCCGCTATTAAATTCGTTTTCATTGCAAGTTCTGTTGCCACTGTACTCGGTGTTAGGGCTGTGACGCGAATATTATTTCTTCGGACTTCTTGCGCTAATGATTCAGTCAGCCCGATGACACCAAATTTTGAAGCACTGTAGGCGCTAGATGTCGCTGCGCCGTTTAACCCATTTGTTGAGGAAATATTGATAATATCCCCTCGATTTTTTTCAATTAATTGAGGAAGCACCGAACGAGTGACATAGTAGAGGCCCATTAAATTAACATCAATGATTCTCTTCCATTCTTCCGGATCCATTTCCAAGAGTGTCGCAAATTTTCCGATTCCCGCATTATTAATAAGAATGTCAGCCTTTCCAAGCTCGTTCGTTATTTGTTGAATTGCCTGTTCTACATCTTCTCGGGATGAAATATCAACAGCTGTATAAGCCGCTTTTATTCCGGAATTCTCTGCCATACTGACAACTTCTTTTAAGTCTGTTTCCGTTCGTGCTAATAAACCAATATTCACGCCTTCCTTTGCTAAAGCAAGTGCAATCGCCTTACCTATCCCTTTTCCTGCACCAGTGATGATGGCTGTTTTCCCTTTTAACGTTTGAACCATTTTGTACAACTCCTTCCACATAATCTATCTTATTGTGGAAGAAATCCTCTAACTTTATGCTTTATTTAGGATGAGTGGAAATGGATTTGACGTTCCGCAACTGACGCTTTTCCTTAATGGACATTACGCCCGCTAAACCAATCATGGAGAAAATGATGGGAATGATAAAGCCATAGTAATATCCAGCACTTAGACTTCCTGATGCAGCCTGAAAATAATCCAATACCTTTCCAAAAATGCTTGGAAGCAAAACAGCACTTAAGAATCCACCCGTATTGGCAAAGCCTGAAGCAATGCCGGATTCAACAATTGGAAAAGATTGACGAACGGAGGCAAATGTTAAGGCATTTGCCCCATATGCAAGCCCCATCACAAAGAAAAGAATGGTGAGTAAAAACAGCGGAGGTTTCCCATTAAATAATAGAAAACTAGACCAACATAGCAAAAGAATGATATGAACAATAACATAAGGTCGTTTAATCATCTCTAAGCGGCTTGAAATCCAGCTAGCTAAAGGCGCACCAATAAGGGCTCCAATCAATCCAATTAAAAGAAGTTGGCTCGCATCTAAACGCGTCATCCCATACATATTCATTCCATAGGGCACTGCCCATGAGCCAATAAAGCCTATATACGTCCCGACAATACCAAAATGACAAAAAAATAAAGCCCACGCCTGCCGATTTGAAAAGATTCTTCGCAGTAAAGCCCATGTTCTTTCACGTTGTGTTTCAGTTTTTTCAAAAAAGGATTGTTTTGGTATCTTTACAAGGACAAAATATAAGAGAAGACCACATAAGCATAATAACACCCCTGTCGATAAAAATGCCGTCCGCCAGCCAAGAAAGTCAATCCATGCGGCAAATGGGACCGTTGCCACGAGAAAACCAAGGCTTCCGGTCATGGCCACCACTCCGATTAATTGTGTAAATTCCTTTGCGGAAAACCATAGGCTTAACATTAATACCATATTGACCCAGATAGTTGCATCCCCTATTCCTGTCAGGATTCTGGCAAAGAACAAGACAGATTCATGCGTACCCAAGCTGTATATAACCGTACCGAAACCGGTAAGGATGGCACCGATAATGAGGAAAAAATGAGGACCAAAACGATCGGCCATCATCCCCATTGGAATTTGCAGTCCAGTATAGACAAGAAATTGTATACTTGTCAAAAGCCCAATAGTTGCTGCTGTTACCTGAAAGTCACCCATGATTTGATCTGTAATCAATCCTGGAGCGGTCCGCTGGCTCGACATGAATAAATAAGTAAATAAGACAGAAGAGAATACAACCCATCGAAATCGGCTCTTTTGTTTATCCAATCATCTCTACCCCTGTTAGCTTTTATTCTTATATATATGGGATTTTGTCACTGAAGAAACATGTTTTGAAAAGTATTTTAAAAGCTCGCAAGATAACTCAATCAAATCAAAGAAAAAATAAATGAGCCTAAAATATACAGGTTTTTTGGGACTCCCTGTATATTCAGGCTCATTTATTTTTTCATAAAATACTAAGCGAATTTTTTTGCTTTTTGCTGCAATTGCTCCCATTGTTGCGAGAAATCCTCTGGTGATAACGGAGGGCTATAGAGATATCCCTGCACGTTAAAACACTGCTTCTTACGCAAGGCATTCTTTTGCTCCTGTGTTTCTACCCCTTCTGCAATCACATCAAGTTTTAAATGCTGCGCCATCGAAATGATGGTGGATACAATGGTATCATCCTGCTCGTTTTCTGTGAGATCCCTTATAAACGATTGATCAATTTTCAAACGATCTATCGGCAAGTGTTTTAAATAATTTAGGGAAGAATATCCCGTTCCAAAATCATCAATAGCAATTTTGCAACCTAATTGTTTGAGGCCTTGCATAGTTTGTGATGCATATTCTATATTCATCATCATACTTTCCGTAATTTCAAGTTCCAAATCCCCAGGGGGCAAACCTGTTTCAAGCAGTATCGCTTTCACCGTATCAATCAAGTCTTGCGAATAAAATTGACGGGAAGACAGATTCACAGCGATGCTAAGGGATGGAAGGCCGTTATGATGCCATTCTTTTAATTGACTGCAAGCAGTACGAAGCACCCATTCACCGATAGGAATAATTAACCCAGTATTTTCTGCCATTGGGATAAACTGTGCCGGCGAGATCGAACCATATTTTGGATGATGCCAACGCACTAGCGCTTCTAATCCTTGAATTTGCCCCGTTATAATATCGACCTGTGGCTGATAGACTAGATAAAGCTCATTTCTTTGCAAAGCATAATACAAATCGTTCTCCAAAACGAGGCGATCAAATGCAATCCCCTCCATTGATGGCTTATACATTAGAAAAGAATCATGCTGTTGTGTGGCTTCTATCAGCGCCATGTTTGCGTGCTTCAAAAGCACATCCACCTCATCTCCGTCATTCGGATACAATGAGCCGCCAATCGTTACCGATACATTTAAGAGGAGATGTTTTACTTGCATAGGCTCGCAGATTTGATCGTGAATCTGTTTGCAAACCGCAGCTAAATCTTCCTGATTTAAATAGGGATAAACAACGGCAAATTCATCTCCTGTTAATCGTCCAACAAACACATTTGACGGGAACAGTTCTTTTAATCTGCTGGCAACTAATTGGAGAATTAAATCACCAAAAGTGTGACCAAGCGCTTCATTAATATGTTTAAAACGATTGATATCAATAATCAGCAGTGCCAACGACTTATGCTTATTCATGTCTTGTTCCAATCGATCTTTTAAGTAACGCAGATTGGGTAGCTTTGTTAGATCATCATGAAACGCCATATATTCAATTCTTTTTTGATCCTCTTTTTGTTTTGAAATATCACGAAAGACAATAATTAAACCCGTTACAACATCATTTTCAAATATAGGGCTTGAAACATAAGAAACAGGAAATAGGCTGCCGTTTTTTCTCATGAACCAATCTTCCGTTGTTCTAGTTACCTCTCCCTTTTCCAGGCTTTTGGTGTTCAGACATTCCCCATACGGAAAAGAGCTTCCATCCTTCCTGCGGTGAACGAGGTCATGCAGGTTTTGATTAAGACACTCTTCCTCAAGCCATCCAAGTAATTGTTCTGCTTCAGGATTCATAAATGTCAATCTGCCTTCTGTATCCGTGACAACCATTCCCTCCCCCATATAGGAGGTTACCGATTGAAGAAATGCTTCGTTTTGCCGAATCTGATTTTCTGCCTTTCTTTGGTTCTCTTTCATGATATTAAAGTTCATCACGAGTTCACCGATTTCATCCTGGCTTGTTGTTTCAATCGCTTCGTGTGAGTAGTCACCGCGGGCAATCAACTTTGCCTGATGTGCTATTTGCAGGATAGGTTTCGTTAATTTTTTTGAAAACCATAAAATGACAATTATACCGGCCAGAAGAGAAATCCCGAGGGTAACTAACAAGAGATAAAGCAGGCGATTCGCTCCTGCATTAAAATCGGGTAAATAGGTCCCAGCGCATATAATCCAATTCCAATAGGGATCCTTTTCTGCGTAAGTTATTTTGGGCACGTGCACATCAGGATTACTAGGCAATGGCCATTCATAGGTGACAAACCCTCCGCCATTGTTAGCAGCTTTCACAATTTCTTGTGTGGAATAAACACCATCTGTTGTCTGGATATTCCAAACGTTCTGCCCTTCAAAGTTAGGGTGTGCAAGTTCATCACCAGCAGAATTCGTGATAAATATAAAACCGTGTTCGCCTAAGTTCAGGCGTGGATTAATAGGGCGCTTCCCGTTTGAATCTTTTTCCCCCAATATCGCCTCCTTAATTTCTTCTTGTGCTTCCTCCAATGAAACATTTCCAGCTTTTACTTGCTTATCCAATGCACCAATCATTTCAATAGTTAATCGCACATCAGTTTGCAGACCTTCAGCTCCTAAATTATTTAAGCTGCGTAAGGAAGATTTATAGCCAATGATTCCAATTAACAGGCTCGGTACTGCAAGAAAAAGTAGAGACATGATAATTAATTTTGTGCGTATGGACATTCTCAAAAGACTCTCCCCTTGATTGTCTAATTGCTCATACTTTTTAAATTACTACCTTTGATTAAATAGTACAATAGATACATGAACAATGACACGAAAAATTCGGGTTTTTTTCCTTTTTTATCTTATAGTGCTATAGTTGTGAAAAAAATATGACTAATCATACATAAGCATGAAAATAAAAAGGCCTGCAGCGTTCATTATCTGCAAGACCTCTTTGTCGGAAGTGATTGTTAAAATGAAATTTTATTTGGACCAAATACGCGTTTGTCGACGGGGGATATCTCTCCATTTGCCCGCTTCTGTAAGGTTTGCTTCCAGTTTAGGGCTAAGAGCTCACAGGAGGCTAACTCTTCAGCAAGTCTTACATTTTCTTTTCTTATATGCATGACCTCATTACATTTGGAGATGGTCCATTGTGGATAAGGCCGATCCAGCAATACTAGCTCCTGTTGATCATGGACAAAGGCTTCTTTTAAAACACGAAAATACCAGCCCGTTCTTCCTGATTGCTGGATCTGCATGGCAAAATCAATCAAACGAAAACGGCGTGCAGGCTTCCAGCAAGGTTGACGGGGCTGAGATACTTGGATAACGGCATCACCAAATTGGTAAGTGTCACCGATACAGACAAAGCTTTCCTCCATTTGGCTAACTGCCAGATTTTCTCCCATCGCGCCAACCTCAATGCCTTCTAACTTTAGTTCTTTCCGCCAGTCATCATAATGTTTGATTGGATAAGCAAAAAGGGCTTTCTCCACTCCGCCATGGTTTTTTGTATCAGCTACTTCATCCCCTATTAATCCTGTTTTTCCCAGCCAAATTTCTTCAATCATTCTTTCTTTAAACATCCCAGTTTCCCATTCTCGTTCCATAGGATTAACCGCATTCGGCAACCCCAATTTCTTCACTTTTCCGGCATATAGTTTTTCTATATATGGTTTTTGCATCTACTATCCTCCATATTAATCAATCATTCATGAACATATTCTAAAAAATAGCTATCCTGTTCATTCTGAATGGTAAGGCTTTTCGGTAACCTTAAATAGATAATGGATTCATTATGTTCAATTGGTTCAAAAAATGATGCACCGCCTCCTATAAATTGCGTAATTGTAAATTCATTTTTCATCATGGAGATGTTTATCCCCTCATGATTGTCAGGAGGATAGATTTCAAATTGGTTGTTATTTAAGGCAAAGGTTGGCGGCGTTATTTTTTCTGTGAAATTTACCCCATCAATATATAAGCCGCTTGAGAAAGCATACGCATCAATTACTCCGTCATCCTGTTCTTTTTTTTCAATGAAAATTCTTGGTGTGAAATGACCACTTATCACCATTTTCATACTAGGCTGGTGATACTCAAAGCTGCTTTGTTTGAGTAAATAATTAGCATCCATTTGCTCAAAACTGCCCGAACTTAATTGCTTCTCAAGCTCTAACCTATTTTCTCTGATGTCTTTTTCAAGCACAATTTCCCGTACCTTTGTCGAATTACCTATGACAAAGGAGGCAGCAGCCAATGAGATGATTAGAACACCAATATAAATGAGAAGAAGCCAATAGGTAAATTTTATCGTAACCAATTTCTTTCCCTTCATAATAATAGCAATGATAATAACAACGATAAAAATAATAATCGCTACTGGGAGAATGGATAACATCATTTCCTTACCTCCATTCGATTAAGCATACTAATCGAAGCGGCGAAAAATAAAGCAGTCGAAATGAATACCTTTACGATAAAAATGAATAGGGACGTTTCCATAAAGTAAAATTGGAGAGTTTTCATTGCCATCGGTTCTCGCTGCATCATGCCATCAAGAAACATAGAACCAATAAATAAAACCGGTATCCCCACAATGAAGAGTCTGCTCACTTGGACAAGTGTGCCAATGAAATAGCCAATCGAGCTGATAAAGAAAATGTACAATACGGCAGCAATGGTACCTATCATAAAATCACGAACATGAAAGGACTGACTGTAAAAATCCAAAAGCTGAAAGTCCAGAAACAAATAACCGATGATGATGAGAAGACCTTTTGCGAGCATCGCCGTCACTCCGCCGAGAACGCTTGCGGTAAATAAATAAATGATATTAGAAAGACTGCTCGTTATCCGATTTGTCACGAAGCTAAAATCAAAATACCTGTATGGCCTCGTTGTAATCGTAATAGCTGTCACAAGTCCCCAAATCATCGTAAAAGCAATGACCACATCAGAAGAAAAATATTTGATTGAGATGGAAAGACCATCGCTATGGGAGCCTTGTGACGCAACACCGCCTAATGAAAAAAGTATGGCTAACAACTGAATCCAAACAAGTGAACTGAAGGCGTCAATATTAGCCTTTAACTTAAAAAGGAACTGCTTCTTTACAATTTCTGCCGTATTAACGGTCAACAAAGACATCATCAATCCCCCCTTTTGTTTCACCGGTTAAATAGATACATAAATCACTTGGGCAAACAGCTGTGATTTCTATGTTTTCTGCTTTTGCCTGCTGCAGCTCCTGTTCGGAAAAAACATTTTTTACTACTGCATACACCGTGTTCCTTCCAATTTGATTTTTATAGTAAACTTTAGTATCCTTCGTCCAGTTCATAAGGGCTTCCTCTGCCCCTTTAAACCCTATTGCCCATTCTTTTAGCTCTTCTATTGATACATGCAGGTGGTTTTTTCCATCCTTAAGCAGCAGAACATCCTCCAAGAGATCCTCTATTTCTTCTAAATGGTGACTTGAAAGAATGATTGTTCGAGGATAGGCCAAATAATCTTTTAGTAAGGCACGATAGAAATCCTTTCGCACGGCCGCATCCATACCTGTTGTAGGTTCGTCAAAAATCGTCAATGGTGCACGGGCTGCCAAGCCAATGATGCTATTAAATGTACTCGTCTTCCCTTTCGAAAGTCGGTTATGATAATGCTTTGGATCAAAGGAAAAATAATCAAACAGCCGTTTGGCAAGAGGCATATTCCAATTTGGATAAAAGCTTCCGGCAGCATCGAGAATTTCATGAAGCTGTAATGGCGAAGGAAAGCTCATCTGATCATCTACAAAAATGGAATGAGCAGATACTAGTAAACTATTAAATGGCTTCTGTGAAAAAACGCTCATTTCTCCTGACGTTTGTTTTATATAACCGGCAATAATTTTTAACAAGGTTGTTTTCCCAGCCCCATTTCTGCCGATTAAACCGGTAATTTTGTTTTCTTCAATGGAAAAAGTGAGCTGATCTAATACTCTTTTTCTCAAATAGGATTTAGTCAAATCTGTACATTCAATGACCTTCACGACTCTCCCCCCTCAAATTGTACAGCCTTAATCATGTCTATTAATTCCATTTCATCCATTTGCAAGCGTTTCGCCTCAAGGACAACTTCCTCAATTAGCCGTTTTAATGTTTGGTTTTTTCGCTTCTGGATGATTCGTTCTTTCGCATTTTCAGTAACAAACATGCCGAGCCCCCTTTTTTTATAAAGGATATTTTCGTCTACAAGCAGATTAAGTCCCTTTGCGGCGGTTGCTGGATTAATCGTGTACATATCGGCTAATTGGTATTGGGAGTACACCTTTTCATCTGGCTGGAAATGTCCGTTCATAATTTCCGTTTCCAGCCAGTCGGCGATTTGCACATAAATTGGCTTTGTACCATCTGTATTAAGCATTGTCACCGCCCCCTGATATAGTGCATTACTGTTGTAATGCACTATACTATATGCTGGTATATATTTCAAGGTGTTAGACGAAAGATAAATAAAAAAACCTATAGAGTCCTATCTTCTACGAGCTTTCTAGATAGAGAGTACGACTGAATGTATTTCTAATACGATACAAATAGGAACTTTATAAAAAGAAAGGAACCGGTATCTTGAATCATTTCATTACTGATCCAAAATACCGGTTCCTTTTTCCTATTTTCAGGTATTTAGTTGTCGAGTTTAATTCTCTTTGATATTAATTACCATACAGTTTTCAAAAATATAGGTTCTTGTATCTTCTGCTCTAGACAAGAATCCTGTCATAACCACGTTATCATGTACATTTATTTTTAAAAGCTGTTCTTTTTCTATCAATGGGAAATAAGCATGAATCTTCGTAATTCCCTGTAATTTAACATATCCTGTTAATTTATATTGGTCATTCTCCTGCTCAATATCCTCTATGAGAACTTCGATAAAAAATTGTTGGCCTTTAAAAGGCTCTAGTAGTGAAGCGACTGAGATTTCCTGAAGCTGTAATGTAGTATGTTTTCTTATTTTCATTACGATTTCATCTAGCGTTTGATTTTGATTATCCAAGTCCCTGTCACCTCAACGTATTTTTACTAAAAATATACATTTAAGTATAGAAAGTCTGCAACAAATATGCTCTAAATAGTTTAAAATTTTAGAATTAATAAGCAACTCAAAAAAGCTTTTCTATTCTTCTTCAACTTGTAAAGCTTCGACTATTTCATCATTTTATCTAGTTAATATTCTGTTAAAGACAAGCGTCGATAAATCCTTCCCGCAAGGCATTTTGCAATAACGAAGTCGGTTCCCCTACACTGTAAAGCTGTAAATCATGCATCGCTCTCGTGCAGGCGGTGTAGAACACTCTGCGAAGACTCTCATCATTGTATACATGCTCCGATGCGTTATAAATAATGACAGCATCGAACTCAATGCCTTTAGACAAATACGAAGGGATAACTACAACGCCTTGTTCATATTCAAGCGTTCCTTTCTTTATAAGCTTAATATCATCGATGTCGGATAAGGCCTCGTATGCACGCCGACTCTCCTCAGCCGATTTGCAGATGATGGCAATACTATGATAATGACTTCGCAAAGCTGCGACTTTAGATAGGATAGAGCGGTGCAGTTCTGCATAATCAGGTAATTGCGTCAGCAGAGGTCGCTCACCGTCGCGTTCGAAAGGAATAATCATTTCACCGTTAGGTACGAGTCTTCGTGTAAATTCGATAATCGGTTTTGTTGAACGATAGCTGCGTGTCATGTTGATAACTTCCGTTTGATTCGGTCCATATAAGCTCATAAGTGTGTGAAAATCATCCATTTCACTGGCATGGGCAAATATTGCCTGATTAAAATCACCAAGCACAGTCATTTTTGCCGAAGGAAATAAACGCTTTAAAAATTCAAATTGAAACGGAGAATAATCCTGCGCCTCGTCCACTAGTATGTGCTTAATCGAACCGCTCGTCTGAAAGCCTTGAATCAGCTCTTTCATAAGTAAAAACGGGGTAGCATCCTCGTAAGATAATGTGCCTTCATCTAGCAGTTCAAGCGTTTCCTCGCAGATTTTCTCCCACTCCTCGGGTGTTTCCCCTTCCATCCACTGCTTAATCTGATACGGGTCAACAAAAAGCTGCTTATATATTCCCTTCATGTCGATAAAATCCAACTCTCGGACTCTTTTTCGTAATGGCTTCCATTTCCGATGAACAATCAGTCGAGCAAGCAGCTCTGGCTCGATTTCATAATCGGCAATCTCTTCTCTTTTAAAACCTCGCTTTTTCGCTAAGTAGGCATGTGCCTGATTGTACTCCTCGTTACTAAGCAGTTCTATTTCCTCCTGTACCCATGACTTTGTCCGTTCAACCTTTTCGGCTTCATTTATTTTCTTTATCAGCCAATCTCTTAATTTTTCAAGTCTGTTATGGAAGCGAAGTGTAGTCTCGCTGCTATAAAACCTGTCTGCTATTTGTCCTGCGGTAATAATTGGGTTTCCTCTGAAAATTACGTCCTTAAACCGCATTCCAGATAACTCTAGCGACTTCCTGTATGATTCCATTGCCTCAAAGAAATCAGTTGATGCTTTGAATCGAATACTCGCCATCCTTGATTGATATGATGGTGTATTTTCTGCGGTTAATACATATTCCAATTGCTCATAGGGATGTTCAATTTGAAACTCTTTACCTAAACGATGGTCCAAGTATTCTTGAAATGTGACCTGCTGCATATTTTCTTCGCCAAGTTCAGGGAGCACATTGGACACATAACTGTTAAATATAGAATTCGGCGAAAAAAGAATAATTTGATCAGCCTTTAGACGATCACGATATTTGTAAAGTAAATAGGCAATCCGCTGTAAGGCGGCCGATGTTTTGCCGCTGCCAGCTGCACCATGGACAATAAGCATCCTGCTGCGATCATGACGAATGATTCTATTTTGCTCTTGTTGAATGGTCGCTGCGATATGATGCATATGTTTCTCAGTTCCTTTTCCCAGTACCTGCTGTAAAATTTCATCTCCAATGGTCAAACTCGTATCAAACATGGATTGCAGAACGCCGCCGCGGATAAGGTACTGCCACTTCTTTTCCAATAGGCCTTGAACGATACCTCCGGGAGTTTCATACTTAGCCGGACCGGGCTGGTAATCGTAGTAAACACTTGAGATTGGTGCCCTCCAGTCGTAGACAAGGAAATTTTCTCCACTTTCATCTGTAAGCGTAGAGATTCCAATATAGACACGCTCCTGAGTTAGAGACCCTTCTTCAATAAAATCAATTCGCCCAAAATAAGGCGCTTCCTTCATACGACGCAATGTTGACAATCTTTTGGATGCATGTCTATGGGTGCTTTGGCTTACAGAAAGTGCCTGAGTTTCTTGTCTCAACCCGATGATTGTTTCGAGAAAATCGTCGAAGGAATCCAGATTCACCTTGATTTCATCCCCAAAGTGTTTGCGGATATGAACCACTTCGTTACGGCGCTGGAGAGTTTCTTCCTCCAATTTGTTCATTTGCTGTTGAATGACTTCCATTACACTTTCTAATCGGTTTTGCTCCTGCTGAAACTCTGAATTCATGGCCATCGCTCCTTAAAAAAATAAATCTATGGGGTTGACTAAAGAAAAGATTATGTTGTATAATTAAAATAGATATATTACACACAAAATTAAATAATTAATGTGCATCTATATAAATTTACCACAAGATTTCATTTTTTTCAATGCAATTAGAATTCTATTAATATAAAAAAAGAGTAGCATTTCACGTGTTTCAACAACGTAAATGCTACTCTTTTTTATATTAGAAGTGTTTCTACCTTTATCAAGGAGTGAAAGGATCTCTTGTGCCTCAACTGCTCGCACTAGTATAATTCGCAAGCGCGAACTTCCAAAACCTTCGTGCTAGCCAAAAGAAAATAATGGCTACAAGACCTGAGGCAATAGTGGTTTGAACATCCCACCTCCCAATCAAAGAACTGGCCGGAGTAAATGTAAGAAACGCGGCAGGCAATAGATAGGTTAAAGCCATGCGCATCCATCCTTTATACATCGTGATGGGGAATCGAGTGGTTTCAAAAAAAGAATTGAATAAGAAAGACAAATCATCCATCCGTATCACCCAAAAGGCAGTGGTCATCAACAACATCCATAGAGAATAGATAATCATTAGAGCAGAAAGGATGGTAAGGAAAAAGAAAACCACATCAAGGAAAGACGGGAAGAATTGCTTTTCCACTAAACCATAAACGGTTAATCCAAGCCCTAATAAAACATCAATTAAACGCCAGAAGTTAAGATGCCGCAGACTCACAAAAAACATACTATCAACCGGTTTCGTCAATACATAATCGAGCGTTCCCATCCGAATATGCAATAGAAGTCTCGGCATATTCGGCCGAAGCGCGAAATCAATCAGTCCTTGCAATGTATTGTAAATACCAAGAAGAATTAGAACATCTGCATAGGCCCAGCCGCCCAATTGGTCCGTTTGATAGAAAAAGATTTGTACCATTAAAATCGACACAATAATACCAAAAAGACTTGTTAAAAGATTTCCAACAAACTCGCTGCGATATTCAAGCTCCTCTACCAGACATGTACGGAAAAATTCTTTAAACATACGCCAATATCGCCTCATATTATCCTCCCACCGCCTGGTTTTTCTTTAATCCAGCCTTCCATAACCAACAAATAGCCCCAATTAGGATAAAAGCCCAAATAACCGCCCCTGTAAACCCAACAATGAGAGTATGAGTATCATAGGCACCTGTTAAAATTTCTAATGGAAATCCAATCATATAGCGATAGGGCAAGAAGATGCTGATTTGCTTCACAACGGGCGGCAAAAGTGAAAACGGCGCAATCCTTCCTGAAATAAATAACGAAACCGCCTCAAACATCGCATAGAGAGCGGTCACCTTCGTCATCCAAAAACCCAAAATTCCAAACAGAAAGCTAACAGAAAAACGGATAATGGCTCCCAGGAACAGTGCGGCTAAAAATAGTCCCCATTGGCCTGGCGACAGCTGCAACTGTAGAGTAGGAAGAAAGATTGATAAGACCATCCAGCACGGAACAAGAATTACTAAAAATAAGCCTTTATAAACAATATTTTCAGCAATCGCCCAGTGAACTGGATGAAATGGCCGAACAATTTGATAGGAGAACGTTCCTTCTCGAATTTGACGGTCCATTTCCCAAACGTCCCATGCACTTGTCAGCCGCTCAACCATAATTAGGGAGATAAAATACAAGATAAATGCATCTCCTTGATCTGGATAAATATTCATCCAAACCATCATCGTAATCAACGGCTGAACCATTGTGCCAAACATCCAGACTATCGTTGAGAGCTGATAAGAAAACATCTCAACAAATTTCATTCGTAAAATCGCCTGATATTTAGCTAGCATGCGAGTCCTCCTGAAAGGCTAACGTAATGACCTCTTCCATTGGCGGTTCTTGTATAGTAAGGTCATGAATGTCGAAATTAGCCAGCAATTCAGATGAAACCATCGGTACACGGTCCCTTGCCACACGAAGCGTCAATTTTCCATCTTCAGATGAAACCACTTCTCCAAAGCCTTCCCACGAAACATCTGAGATAGAAGGAAGACGAACCTCTAGCAATTTATAGGGTGTTAATCTCTCTGTTAAAACCTGTAACTCCCCATCATACAGAAGTTTCCCGTGATTAATAATCAATACCCGATCACAAAGTGCCGTAACATCTCCCATATAATGAGAGGTTAGGAGAATCGTTGTTTTGTGTTCCCGATTATATTTCGCAATAAATTGACGTACTTTTTCCTGCGTATGTACATCCAATCCAATGGTCGGTTCATCTAAAAAAAGAATCGATGGACGATGTAATAACGAAGCCGCTAGCTCACATTTCATTCGTTGACCAAGACTAAGATTGCGAACAGGTTTACCAAGTAAAGGTTCCAGCTCCAAGAGTTCAACCAATTCATCTAACGTTTGACGGAATACGCTTTCTTCTATTTCATACACACTTTTATTCACGAGAAAGGTTTCCATTGGCGGGATATCCCAAATCAATTGACTTTTTTGCCCCATAACGAGACTCATCATTTTTTTAAACTCATTCTTCTGTTCCTTCGGTTTATAACCGCTCACATCAATGTTTCCAGAAGTAGGATGCAAAAGACCTGCTAACATCTTAATCGTAGTTGTTTTTCCCGCTCCATTAGGCCCTAAAAATCCAACAATCTCCCCTGTGTCAATGGTGAAGGACACATCCTTCACTGCCTGAACCGTTTGGTATTCTCGTTTGAACAAGCTGCGCAGCGCTTCCGTCCACCCTTCCCTCCGGATATGGACACGAAACGATTTATTTAAATTTTGAACTTGAATCGACATATTCCCTCCAAATATGAAATGATGATTACTTTAGTAGTTTATTAAAAATAGAGAAGAAGTCAATAATTAATATTGGTGAGAGTATAATCAATCCTTTTTTATATTCTACTAATTTTATTTTTCAAATAATAAAAAAGGATGTCCCAAAAGCTAGGCTTTTAGGACACCTTTATAATGACTGTTATATCAAGAAGCAAATCACATGGTACTAATATCTATCACAAATCGATACTTCACATCTGAGGCTAGTACGCGTTCATAGGCTTCGTCAATTTGATCTGCTGAAATCACTTCTATTTTAGGAACAATCTGATGTTTTGCACAAAAATCCAACATTTCCTGAGTTTCACGGATACCGCCAATCATTGAACCTGCAAATGAACGGCGATGACCAATCAGAGAGAACACATTTATTGACAATGGTTCTGCAGGAGCACCAACGTTTACCAAAGTGCCGTCAAGAGTTAGAAGTCCAAAATAAGCATTCATGTCGAGCTTTGCACTTACCGTGTTAATAATTAAGTCAAAAGTTCCTGCAAGCTTCTGGAATGTTTCTGGGTCGCTAGTGGCATAGTAGTGGTCTGCACCCAATTGCAAACCATCATCCTTTTTCTTCAATGATTGTGACAGAACAGTTACCTCAGCACCCATGGCATGTGCAATTTGTACAGCCATGTGACCAAGTCCGCCCATACCAACCACTGCCACTTTCTTTCCTGGACCCGCTCCCCAATGATTTAACGGAGAATAAGTCGTAATACCTGCACAAAGTAAGGGAGCTGCCGCGTCAAGTTCAATGCTATCAGGTATTCTGACCACAAAGTCCTCCGTAACAACAATGTGAGTAGAATAGCCGCCTTGAGTAGGCTCGCCATATTTGTCAACACCCGCATATGTAGGGACATTTCCTTTGAGACAGTACTGTTCTTCTCCTTTACGGCAGTTCACACATTCACCGCAGGAGTCAACCATACATCCGACCCCTACCCGGTCACCGACTTTATACTTTGTAACCTTGGCTCCTACAGCCGTGACAATTCCTGCAATTTCATGTCCAGGTACGAGTGGATAGTTCACAGGGCCCCATTCACCATGAGCAGTATGGATGTCAGAATGGCAAATTCCTGCATAGTTAATTTCAATTAGAACATCATGAGTGTCAAGATCACGTCGTTTAATTTCAGCTGCTCGGAACGGTTTGTCTGGACCATCAACAGCTCGTGCTTTAGCAGTTATCATGAATAAAACCTCCAATAATCTAAACTTTTCAAGAGAATGTACCTGTATCAGATAAATGATTCACAGAGGATAAATTTCCTTTCATTCGTTTCTATCCTTTGTTTTTTCTCTTGCAAAACAATGTTAATCCCTCTAGTTAACTCTAGGTCAAGTGATTCATATAAATTTCTTTTAAAGTTCTCCCGTGCCCTACCGGTTTCATTTCATCTATCTACATTTCTTTAGAAGGACATATATCTCTATGAAACAGAGAACTTTTCCTTCCGTGTGATTTTACATACAGCAGATAACTTGATAGAATCGCCTCATAATATTAGAGTTAACTCGAGATCTATATTATTAAAAAGGGGAGATAGGGGTTGAAGACGTATTCTATCAGTGAAGTGGCGAAAGAATTGAATCTTACCGTATATACCTTGCGTTACTACGACAAAGAAGGACTTATGCCTTTTGTAGAAAGGACAGTCAGCGGAACACGAGTATTTAAACAATCCGATATCGAAGCTTTAAAAATAATTGAATGTCTGAAATCCACCGGGATGCCTATTAAGGAAATTAGGAAATTCATTGAATGGTGTTCTGACGGGGACTCTACGTTACAGCAACGATATGACATGTTTATGGAAAGAAAGGCGAGTGTAGAAGCACAAATGGAAGAACTAAAAAAAACAATGGCACTCATCGAGCATAAATGTTCTTATTACAGAACTGCTTTGGAAGCCGGAACGGAAGGGATTCATAAAAACGATAAAATAGAGATTCCCATTACTAATCAATAGAAAACCACCTGTCATTCGTAACAGGTGGGGCTTGTATATAATTTATTAAATGAAAAGGTCAGAAGCTCTCTCCCTCTTTGGTGCTCGTCTTTCACCAAGTACCTCCGGATGAATAAAAAAGATAAGAGTCCCTCTGGATTGAATATTATTTATCTATTTCATCATTTGTTGATGGACTAGAGTGTATGAAGATGCGGTCTAATACTTTTTCAGTACATGGCATAAAATAATTCCGTATTAGCCCCCCTAAACAAACGGTTAGTAAAGTTCCAACGCCTATGGGTCCATTGAAAATCACGGCCATTATTAAGAATATGAGAGAAATGAATGTTCTTGATAAAAATATATTTGTTCTAGTTAACTCTTGCATAATTAATGTTAAGCAATCAACTGGAATCGTGCAAAATTAGTGTGTAAATAGATGGCCGTTCCTAATCCTATAACAATTATGCCGATTCCAAAACAAACCAATTTGCTCAATACTCATTCAGGGATTATCAAATTTTGCCATAAAAATAACCACATATCAATACCAATGCCCGTTATAATTGATGTTACTAACCCCAAAACCTCTGGCCTTTGTCTTGTTAATAAAGAATTACAAACAATCAATAGTAAAGCTATGATGATTTCCCAACTTCCCACCGTAAGACCAACATTTGTGGACAGTCCTACCAAAAGTGCGTCAAAAGGTGATGTTCCAAGACCTGATTGGATAGTGAATGAAACACCAAAGGTTAATAGTAAAATTCCTACGACATAAGAAACATATTTCACGTAAGCGGCCTCTATATAGTATTATTTACTAGACAATTTTTAGTCATCAGAATATGCGGGATCCCATCTTCCATAAAAGTATCCGATGAAGTACAATAACCAAGTTTTTTATAAAAGCCTTCTGCCTGTGTTTGTCCATGTAATTTAACCTTCGTGGTCCCCTGTTCTTCCGCGATTTCTTCTAACGTTTTTATAATCCTTTTTCCCAGGCCACATTTACGGTAAGGTTCGAGGATGCAGATTCTTTCCAATTTACCTACTCCGTCAATAAACCTTATTCTTCCTGTTCCAACTGGTTGTTCATTGTAATGGGCTAATATGTGTTCACAAAGTCCATCCAGTGTATCGTATTGATCAAATTCATCTTCTAGTGGTACGCCCTGTTCTTTCACAAATACTTCTTTCCTTATAATAAATGCTAGCTTTAAATCTTCATCAGTTGTTATTCTTTTTACATTCATTTTTATCATTCCTTAGTTTCAATTGTCTATTACACATTTTGTTGCAAATACAACAAAGTTAAGTTAAATTTAATGTAAAGCAATTTTATAGTAAATGCAATAAAAAAATATGTGTTAAGGAGTTCATTATGAAGGAAATTCTACGTGAAATTGGAATGATTGCTAGAGCGTTAGATTCTATTAGTAACATAGAATTTAAAGAATATGACCTGACAAAAGGGCAATATTTGTACCTTGTTCGCATATGTGAAAACCCTGGAATTATTCAAGAAAAGTTGGCCGAGATGATAAAAGTAGACCGAACAACTACAGCTCGTGCGATAAAAAAACTTGAAATGAATGGTTTTATTGTCAAGGAAGACGATCTTTATAACAAAAAAATAAAAAAACTCTTTCCAACAGAAAAAGGGAAAAATGTTTATCCTTTTATTAAAAGAGAAAATGATTATTCCAATCTTGTTGCTTTAGCCGGGTTTTCTGAAAATGAAGCAGAAACCATTTTCAATCTTCTTCAAAGAGTAAGAAAAAATATCGAAAAAGACTGGGAATTTGTCAAAAAAGGAAACAAAAGAAAGTATTGATTGTATAAGGAGCGACATAATAAATGACTATTCATATAAAAAAGTGTAACCTCGAAGATTTACACACACTTCAAGCTATTAGTTATGAAACATTTAATGAAACATTTAAGGAACAGAATTCACCCGAAAATTTGAATGCTTATTTGGAAAGAGCATTTAACTTAAGACAATTAGAAAAGGAATTATGCAATCATTCTTCGCCATTCTTTTTTGTTTATTTTAATCATGAAGTTGCTGGCTATTTAAAGGTCAATACTAATGATGCTCAGTCTGAAGATATGGGTGATGAATCACTTGAAATGGAGCGGATTTATATAAAAAGACCATTTCAAAAACACGGGCTTGGGAAATATCTGCTAAATACAGCTATGGAACTGGCTATGGAACTCAATAAAAAGAAAATCTGGCTAGGTGTTTGGGAAAAAAACGAAAATGCTATAGCTTTTTACAAGAAAATGGGGTTTGTCCAAACTGGGGCTCACTCTTTCTTTATGGGTGATGATGAACAAATCGATTTTATCATGACCAAAACACTCTTATAACTTGTCAAATCATCCATCTAGTTATTATTCGATTTATTTCAAAAACATGAACTGTGACGTAATTCCAAGATAGTTTATCTATCATTGTGGATTTATAGATCATTATAGAGTGTTATGTCTTTTTAAAATGTATTCTCTCTCATCAGTCATCGCCATTCCTTTGCAAGTTCAATGATTGAAGGCATCCGTGAGTCTCAGGAAATGTTGGATTTCTGTGAAGAACATAACATTGATCCTAAGATTGAAGTCATTTCTGCTGACCAAATTGACGAAGTCTACGAACGTGTATCGGCCTCAAATGTGAAGTATTAATTCGTGATTGATATCAGCATAATGTAAGTTGTTTAAATGAGAGATGCTAAAGGTTATTTTAGAACAGCATTTGATACAACCAAATGGGAAAAACCGAATTCCCTTATGGGAAGTCGGTTTTTTGCTGATGAAACCTATTAAATATATGCATCGGTAGTTTACGACATTTCATAAATATGAACGATATATATTAGAGGTTATAACATGGTTAGAAAAAAGTTTAGATTATAGTAGAGTTATCCTTTTCTAAGAGTGTAGTTATGCATTTTATTTATCAAAATGGATTACTTATGTACGTTTTACCATTTTATTCCTTTGTCCCTTTCGCCAGTGATTTTCTGTTAATCGCTTCAGGTTGTTTTTCTAACCATCCATGTTTTACTAAAATTTTGTAGCAGAAAACACCAGCCTCCATCGCATGGTTAGAAACCTTTCTATAGTTGAGAATGATATCCGATCTTAGACTGGACCCTATCGCTGCTCCATAATAAGAAAGAGCTGCATTTACTAAAAACGCTGCGTGAAACATCATTAATTTGTCTGAAAACGGACTTACCGTGGAATCCGTAATTTCCGCATCCCACCTCTCAGGGATTGGTAAATTATCCTGTTGTAGGATTACATCAAAGCTTTGAGCGTCTTTTCCTGCCAATTTAACGTTTTTTACCATAAATTCACGAACCTCCTCCAGCTCTGCCACCTGGCTAAAAGCTATACTTAACGATCGGATAAATCCAGTTTTCCTAGAATTAAAGAAGAGGTTACTGATTTCGGAAATATTGAGCGGTCTTTTGTCTCCAATTAAATTGGCAATAATTCCAGTTGAATCGATAAATTCTACCTCATCAGGTGAAGAAATGGTAGGCATACTTGAAAAATACGATTGATCTTTAGCCAAAGTCATTATGTTTTTGTACAATTCCTTTGAAGTAGCTACGCACTCAAAATAAAAATTTTGAATATCTTCTCTCTCTGCATTTGTAATAGCTAAACTATAAGAGGTTAAACCATGGATCGTCATAATATATGAATAAAAAAGTAAAAATTTATCAGAAAACAGTCGTGGATCTTTAACATTCACATCGTTTTCTGTAAATCCAATTGGGATTTGGTAATGAGCCTCTTTCAAAAATGCCGTGATTTTTATAATATGATTCTCTGCTAATTGTAAGGCAAATTGTAAAATAGATTTTATCTCCTCGTTTTCTACAATTTTTAGAAAATATTTATATATACAGATTGCCATACTATCGCCCATATACTGAAGCCAAAGGGCAGATACTTCTGCAGCCGTTAAGGTTTCTTTCTTTGTTTTTTTAAAAATCCCCAAAAGAACCCCTCCAATTTTTGTTTAAATCTAGTTCTGCTCATGATTATGCCTTATTTTATGGTATTTGTTATGAAGTATTCAGATATGCCAAAGGTATTTCTTCAATTTAAAAAATCCATTCATTCTAAAATGTATCCTCCGTTGAATAAGGGTGCCATTTTACATAGATTCTTCTTTCACTAAACCTACGTTTAATTACACTACTTCATAATCCCTATTTATATAGGATAGTCCTAATAAGTTTGGAGAAAATAAACAAAAACATTCAAAATGGTGAAACTAATGGCTAATTTTTTCAAATTTGAAAAAGGAAAACTTAAAAAAAACCACCCAAAAGATCACTTGAGTGATAAGAGTAAAGAGCAAGAAAAAGATAATCAAAAAAATAATCACGTCGAAGACTGGGAAAAGGAACTTGCCAAATCAAAGGACTTTAAAAAAACTTTTTATTTCAATCAGAAGTCTGGAAAAAAATTCAATTTTACCTTTATATCTACACTTGTTAATGAAAAGATACTGGACAATAATATCCTTCCCTCTTTGCTTGAGGATGACTTTCACAAAATAGATGATGTTAAAAAATTTCTGCCAATTGATGATGTAGAAATATCAAGCAACACAGCTGATATCTCAAAAAAGTTGCTTGAAGGATATATCATGCTGACCATTGATGGAGATACAAGTGAATTTGCCTTCATTTCCTCACAAAAACAAATTGTCCGATCGGTTACGTCCCCTGAAATTGAATTTAGCGTTGTTGGTCCAAAAGTAGCATTTGTCGAAGCCATAGAACAAAACATGAACATGATTAGAAGGCGTTTACCGATTAAGGAACTAATCGCTGAAGAATTCATTGTCGGTAAATTATCAAAAACAAATGTACTTGTTCTATATATTGATGGAATCACAAACGAAGAAATTATTAACACCGTTAAACAACGGATAAACGACATCGAAAAGGATGAAATCGCTGACAGTTCATATTTTACACAGATTATCTCAGACAATGGGAATTCTCCTTTCCCACAGCTGTTGGATACGGAAAGACCTGACCGTGTGGCGGCCAGTCTGGCTGAAGGGAAAATTGTGATTTTAGTCGATGGTTCGCCACATGCATTAATCGGACCAACTTCATTGACAGAGTTTTTCAACTCTTTCGAGGATTATTTCCTTAACTGGATTCTAGCCTCCTTTATTAGGATGATTCGTTTATTTGCTGTCATTTTTTCGATTATGATTACACCTATGTATGTAGCGTTAACTAGTTATCACTATGAATTAATCCCAAAAGACTTATTAAGTACATTAATTATCTCAAGACGGGTTGTTCCTTTCCCACCTATTCTTGAAGCACTGTTTTTGGAAGTAACCATTGAGCTTTTAAGGGAAGCAGGAGCAAGGCTCCCTACCAAAGTCGGACAGACAATCGGTATCGTGGGCGGTATTGTCATTGGAACAGCATCCGTTGAAGCTGGACTTACAAGTAATGTTTTATTAATCTTTATCGCGCTCTCGGCATTGGCTTCCTTTACAACACCCGTATACCAGATGAGCAACACCATCCGGTTATTGCGTTTTCCGTTTCTTTTAATGGCCGAAAAATGGGGATTACTTGGGATTACTATCGCTTTATGTTTTTTGCTTATCCATTTACTACGCCTTACTTCTTTGGGATTTCCTTTTATGGAACCAATATTCCCATTAAGAGTACGTGACTTTAGGGATGCCCTATTTCGACTTCCATTTAAAAGCCAAGCCAATCGACCACAATTTTTGAGATCTGATGATTCTAAACGATTTAGTAAAGAAAAGGCCAACCGAGAGAAAGATATTGATGAATGATTTTGGAAAGGGGCGAAAGGAATGTTGCAGGGATCCGTGCAGGAACGGATGAAAATTTCACCATTTATGGCTGCTTATGTCATTGTTTCCATGCAAACAGGAATAGGAGTCCTAGGTTTTCAACGGATCATTATTAAGGATGCTGGCTATGATGCCTGGATTTCCGTTATAGGGGCTGGAATTACTGTCCATATCCTTGTATGGTTTATCTATAAAATTTGCGAAGCCGTAGAGGGGGATGTCTTATATGCCAATGTCTACTTATTTGGAAAAGTCATTGGCAATAGTGTCAATACTCTGTTTATTTTTTATTATATTCTAGCCTGTCTTGGATCACTGGGCGGGCTCATTGAAATCATTCGCACATGGATGTTTATTGATTTAAACCCATTTGTGTTTGCTGCCATCTATTTACTATTAGGGATTTATATTGTTTATGGCGGGTTCAGAACTGTGGCGGGAATTTCCTTTTTAGGGCTAATCATTCCCTCTTATTTGCTGCTTTCCTTTTTAATTCCCTTAAAGTATGGAGATTTTACCAATTTGCTCCCTGTTTTAGAGCATACTCCAACGGAATTATTAAAAAGCGGTTACCATATGACCTTTACCTTTCTTGGCTATGGCATTTTACTATTTTTTTATCCTTTCATAAAGAACCCAAAGCAGTCAAAAAAATGGGTTCATATCGGGCTTGTAGGCAATACCATTATTTATACCGCTTTGGCAATCATCAGTTTTGCCTATTTCCCTATTAGTTTGCTTGAGCGATCCATTTGGCCAACATTAGAGATGTGGAAAATCGTTAGGCTGCCTTTTATTGAAAGATTTGAGTATCTAGGAATAGGGAATTGGGCGCTAATTATGCTGCCGAATGTTGCGATTTCTTTATGGGTTGCCAGTCGAGTAGCTAAACGAGTGTATCATTTCAAACAACGAAAATCAGTCATTGCCATATCGTTGGTGTGTCTGATTGGCGTGTCACTACTACAATCAAGGGATAAGATGAATTTCCTTTTTGATTTTCACTCAAAAGTTGGCTTTGTTTTAGCATATTTTTATATTCCCATTCTCTATTTAGGACTGCTCATTAAAAAGAAGGTGAAAACAAAGTGAAGAAGTTTCGCCTCATATTAATCTTATGCTTATGCGGCTTGTTCTTGGTTGGAAATGTCCAAAAAAGAGTCATTGATGATGTAAATATTGCTACCGGCTTCGGTATGGATAAGAGTGATGGCCAATTACAAGGAAGTATTATGATTCCTGTATTTAGGGCTGACAAGTCCATTGAAAATTTTACCTTTACTGCTATTGGAAAAATCCCAAGAGACTTGGTATCTGAAATGCAGAAAAAAGCTTCCCAACCGATTGTCGGCGGAAGTCTCGATATCGCTTTATTTGGAGAAGGTTTAGCACGTGAGGGGATTATCCAAGTACTTGATGTTTTCCTTCGTGATCCGACCATAGGCGCAAGACTGAATCTAGCCGTAGTAGATGGAAAAGTAGACGACATTTTTAAAGGTAATTACGGCGATCGAGGGAATCATGAATACCTTAGGCAACTATTAGAACAGAATATGAAAGTACATAATCTACCTAGAACCAATCTCCATTTCTTTTTAGCCGACTTTTACGAGGAAGGGAAAGATGCTTATTTACCTCTCCTTAAGAAAACACAGCATGATTTAGTTAATATAACAGGAATCGCTCTTTTTAAAGATGAAAAACTTGTCGACATTCTCCATGAGAATAAAATGTTTTATTTTAAGCTCCTCGTTGATAAACATACAGAAGGTTCAGTCATGGTAAAAGAGGAGCATGAAGACGCCTCTGTCAAAAGCATTAGTTCTAAGCATACTATTAAACTAATCAAAAGGAATCCTTACAAATTTGGAGTCAATATCAAAATAAAAGGGTACCTTACTGAGCATCAAGGCGGCGGCCTTGAGACGAACGAATTAGAGCTTATTGAAAAACAATTAGAAAAACAAATTGTCGAGGAATGCACCACGATGATCGAAGACTTTCAAAAAAAAGAAATCGACCCCGTTGGCTTTGGCCACTTTGCCCAAACCAGAACGCGAAATTTTGATTTTAACAAATGGCAAGAAAAGTATAAAAGTGCTCAATTTAAGGTTACCTCAGATGTACACATCGTTCAAATTGGAGTCGTCAAGTGAAGAACTGACTAATCGAGCAGGAGGAGATATTATTGGCTTTTTTATTAACTCTTGTTCGATTCATGTCAGTTAATTGATTAACATAGAGCTTTAATTTACTTTCTTAAATGATTGACCTTTATGTATAAATCCACTAATAGAAAAAGACCCTTAAAAGCGAAATTAAAATAATTGACCCCTGAACAATACAGAGAACAATCCTCTTTGTACCAACAGATAATGCAAATTGGACCCGGAACAAGAAGGTTTATCCCTCTCATTGGAATGAAATTTACGAAATACTTGAAAAGGAATGGGGAAATATGCATCAACACTTTTACTTTTCTTCAATAATAAAAGACGGCCATTGCTTCCGCATCAATTGGTGAGGTATATAAAGGATTACTACATGATGGAACAAAGATTGCGATTAAGGTTAAACGTCCTCATATTAATTCGGTTATCGAAACGGATTTTCGAACCTTAAAAATCATCTTACGGTTTGCGGACCACTTTGTACCTATTCCAAACGGATTTATACTTTGTAGTTATAGGCTGAAAAAGTGGATGAAGTAGATGCGTGAAAAGAGAAAAGTTAGGCAAGGAACAGAGTGTAGTGATAAGGTGACAAGGACCATCCAGAAAATGGATAGTCCTTGTCACCTTGAATTTTTAGAATGAGGATCTTTTTCTAACAGATTTTTGATTTCTTTCCTCTTGTTTCATTCTAGATACCCTTTTTTGACAGCATCGTGAATCAACCACTCAACAAATTTTTTTAGAGTCTTAGAGTTTTTAGTTGCCGCGTCAATACGGGCAAGCACTCGATCAGAAGTGACGTTATTCTTTTGCCAGGAATAACCCTGTGTATAGTAATTCTGCAGCAGCGGCTGGACCAAATCTAATGCGGCTGCAAACTGTGCTTCATTCGTTTCTCGTTCTTCAAACTCCATCCAAAGTTCCATCATTTCGTCACGTTGATCATCCGGCAACAACCCGAAAATCCTAGAAGCAGCCTTCCCTTCTCTTTCAGCCTTGTCAAGATGGCCCTCCTGGTCGTAGGCAAACGTATCTCCTGCATCAATTTCGACAATATCGTGTATCAGTGCCATTTTCATTACCTTGCCGATATCAACTGCCTCGTCTGCATATTCGCCAAGTATCACTGCCAGCATCGCAAAATGCCAGGAATGCTCCGCAGAATTTTCCCATAGCGTTTCATCTTGAGTATCTCCAATGATCCGACTTTGACGCATCACCCGTTTCAATTGATCAATTTCAACAATAAAGTCAATTTGCCGTTTTAATCTTTCCTTTTCCATTTGCTCACCTTTCTCTCCCTATACTTCCATCCTCATTTCCTTTATATTATCTTTCGAAAACAATCTAATCAATGGTTTTCATTCTCTATTCAATCAATTACACTCAATGTATTGATTCATCTATAGGTAACATTAACATGAAAAAATAAGGCTAACGATAATATATTAAATAGGAGAAGTGTGATATGAACAACATAACGAAGGATCAAATTTCTAACAAACGAGCCCTTTCATTAGATTTAGCCAGAGGATTTATGCTTTTATTAATTATACTTGCTCATGTACCTTTATATTTATACACTTCTGAACCGGGTATCATGAGTCGCCCCAAAAGTATTACTTTTGTAGATACATTTATAAACTCTTTCGGCGAACTATTTATCGATAATCGTGCACGTCCAATGTATGCTGTTTTATTTGGCTATGGATTAGTAATGATTTTTGAAAAACAACGTTCAAGAGGACAGTCTAGTAAAGAAGCCATAAAAACCATTAGACGGCGATGTTACTATTTAATTCTATTCGGAATCCTATTAGCCGTATGTATCGGTGGTCAAGACATCCTCATGGCTTATGGTATTGCTGGTCTATTGACAGTCTCGTTGTTACACCGTGATAACAAAGTTTTAATCAAAGCTACAGCAATCATCACTTTATTCATTATGTGCTATCTGCCATTTGTATGGGGTTCATTTATAAATGAAATGGGCAGCTACGGGTTTGGGACTGACTTTTCGGGGGACGAACGTTATATACAATTGTTTATGGAAGCACTGTTTTCCTTCCCTGTCATTCCTGTCTTCATTCATTTTCTGTTTCCTGTCATCCCTTCTGTACTGATAGGGATTTGGGCCGGAAGAAAACGTCTTTTGATTGATTCCCAGCGTTATCATAAAAAATTAAAAATAATCGCTGCAATTGGAATCACCATATCCGTCGGCGGCGCTCTTCCTCTAGTGTTGATTCCAGAAGCATGGGAACCTAGTTTTTTTGTAGCGGGGATGATTTTGGGCGTTCATATTATAACAGGAATGGCTGCTGGATTAGGATATGCAGCCTTATTTGGAGTAATCGGTAATCTTATTAAAAATCCTGGTTGGGTGGCAAATTCATTAACTGCTTTAGGAAAACGTTCACTCACCTTTTATGTTTTAAATGAAACCTTGTTAGTTCTCCTGTTATCGCCTGTAGCATTAAATTTGGGCGGTACTTTTAACAATATCGGAGTCACAGTGATTGGTCTATCTATCTGGATAACAGCTGTCGCCATTGCCGCTGTTTTAGAAAAATCCCACAAGCATGGACCGCTTGAAAGCTTGCTGCGTCGTTTAGTTTATAGAAAATAATGACATGAAAAGTTCATCCTCATCAGAAAGATTAGATGTTTTTGCTATATAAAACGAACCTTTCCATTACTGCAGCAAAAATGGAAGGCGGATTTGGGATATTCAAGCCCACCATTCCATCTGCTATCCATGTCAAGCCCAACTCAATTATAAGAGCTACAATAGTACCTATTTGGTTATATCTATATATTATTCTTTCTTGCATTTTACCATTATGAAATTTATGGGAGGTGCATTTTTTTTGTTCTTACTTGGCTCATCAATTTCTGAAATCTCTACCAGTCCATATTGACCAAATTCTTGTCTTATAGAATCAGAATCATAAAAGAACATTTTTACGCCTTCCATGATTTCGAAATGGTCTTTATCCAATTGTTTGCCCTTACCAAACATGGGAGCTTTTTTTGAAACTGTTGTGAAAATCATATAGCCATTTGGTTTTAACTGATTAAAGCAATCTTTAATAAACTTCACTCTTTCTCGATGATTTAATAAGTGAATCAGCGCATGGGAAAATATACCATCATAGAGTTTATCTTCAAGGGGCATGTCACTTACTGAACCATGAAAAATAGGAATGTCAAGCCCATTTTGTCTTGCTAAATCAATCGCTGTTTTTGAAATCTCAATTCCTGTAACCTGTATTCCATTGTCAATAAAAACCTTTGCATTTCTTCCATATCCAATACCAGGTACAAGTATGTCCTTCACATTCTTTTCAAGGAAAAAGTCCTTTGTTAAAATAGCGGAGTCTGTAGGTTCAAATCCCCACATCGTTTGTTTTTCGATAAAACTGGATTCCCAGAATTCCATGACATCTCCACCTCCTATCTGTATGATTTTCATTGGGACGCTATATTACTTCAGACCTATCATTTATTTTAAATAAAGAAGTATGAAGTGCAAACGATTCGTCTTGATTACTCGCCATTCCCTATCCATCAACAGTACTTAGTTTGTTACTATGAGCGTTTATTTTGTTCTGATCGAAACCGTCGATTTTTAGGTTTACTCTTTTTCCGATTGAACAAGTGATTCATTCCTTTATGAATGGCTTTTATGGAAAGAAATGCAGCAAAAAATAGCAGGAAGCCCCATAAACCTATTACAGCATCATCAAATTCCATTTGCCCTCGACCGGTTATTTGCTGTTGGATTTCGATGGCAAATACAATGACAATCATAACTGTAAACGTATAAACAAATGAGATTGCTGTGATTCCATACTTTAAAAGGAATTTAAAAAATACATGGGTGAAGCCAAATATACCTATTCCAATTATCCCCATAATCCATAGATGCAGATCTTTATCCGTTAAATCTAAATCGATAAACTCCATTAGATCCAAAATAACATCATGCATGGTGTTAATGATTTCTGCTATGATTAAGATTATCTCTTTCATCAATCATTCCCCATTTTATCTTCATTTGTTTGATTCCATATTAATCGTAACAGAGTGTGAAAAAACATCAATTGATCTCTAGGCTGATTTAAACTCTAATATTCTACTAATTTTTACAAACTTGGAATTGTCTGTGACCATCGTCTAAAAAGGCGGGTGAATGGACACCAGTGGGATGAATAACTTAAGTGTTATTAAGATTCGTTGATTTAACCTTTTAAATAGAGGAATCTTCCAGTATATACGATTAAATGCTAAAAAGGTTCCTGTTATTCGACAGAAACATCAAAGATTTTTCTATCATTCGATGTATTCATTTTTGGAGTATATTGAATCAAAGCTCCTGTTTACTTTAAGCTCCTGCCCCCCTCGCTTTTTTGACGGTAGCTCACTCTTTCAGTAAGATTAAAAGGAATAAATCGGAATGTTAGGGTGAACAGAAATGAAAATTTTATTGGTCGAGGATGATCGAACAATCGCTTCAGGATTGGAATATTCCTTGAAACAAGAGAACTACGAAACTTTACTATGTCATAATGCCGCTTCAGCAAAAGAAGCGATTCATCATAAAATCGAAGAAATTGATTTATGTCTATTTGACCTAAACTTACCTGATGGCAGCGGCTATGAATTATGTGATTTAGTGAAAAAACGACGGGATATCCCAGTAATCTTTTTAACCGCTTTTGATGATGAAGTGAATGTTGTTATGGGTCTTGATATGGGAGCGGATGATTATATTACAAAGCCGTTTCGGATTCGCGAGCTTGTTTCAAGAATTAAATCGGTGCAGCGGCGCTACAATCGTCAAATCCAACCGAAAAACATGATTGAAATTGAAAATATCCAAATTAACCTTTTAGATGGAAAAGTATTAAAAAATGGGAAAGAAATATTGTTAACTGCGTTAGAATATCGACTCTTCCTTATTTTCGCCAATCATATTGGACAAATTCTCACAAGAGCACAGCTGCTCGACCAAATTTGGGATGTCGGCGGTGATTTCGTTAATGACAACACCTTAACCGTTTATATTAAAAGATTGCGAGAAAAACTAGAAGATTATCCACAAAACCCAACCATAATTAAGACGGTTAGAGGAATGGGCTATAAGGTTGGTGAGTGAGTTGCTTCGAAATAGAGAAATTCAGATTCTACTAACCATTCTTCTCCTGATTAGCGGGCTTGGATTTACGTTAGCCGCTATTTTCATTTCCATGAACGCTGCTATTTTTGTACTCGTGCTATCTATCTTATTGATTAGCAGTACGCTGATTTTCACTAAATGGAGGTACCGTGAAATTGAAAAGCTTTCAGGATATTTACAGCAAATTAGCAGTGGTAACTTTCATTTGGACGTCCGCGATAACTATGAAGGAGAGCTAAGCCTTTTAAAAAGTCAGATTTATAAAGTGACGAAAATGCTTTCCGAGCAAGGGGCAGTCTTACACGAAGATAAAGCAAAACTGACAAATGCGATTTCAGATATCTCGCATCAATTAAAAACCCCCCTCACCTCCATGATGGTCATGGCGGATTTGTTACGTGATACACGATTGACTGATGAAAAACGAGTAGAATTCACTCGGAATCTTCAAGTACAGCTTGAACGTATGGAATGGCTTGTTTCTTCCTTATTAAAGCTTTCAAAAATCGATGCCGGAACGATTTTCTTTAAAAAAGAAAAAGTTATAGTCGCAACCCTTGTTCAAGCTGCTGTTGAACCATTATTGGTTCCAATGGATATTAAAATGCAAAGTTTATACGTCAAAGGCGACGAGCAGGCAGCCTTTATCGGTGATTTCAATTGGACTGCAGAAGCACTTATCAATATTGTCAAAAACTGTGTCGAGCATACGGCGGAAGGCGGCGAAATCTCCATTCTATTTTCTGAGAATGCTCTCTTTACAGAAATTACTATTTCTGACAACGGGAAAGGAATAGCTAAGGAGGATCTCCCTTACATATTCAAACGATTTTACAAAGGGAAAAATGCGAGTGATGATAGTGTCGGAATTGGTCTTGCAATGGCACACAGTATCATCACGAGTCAGCAGGGAGATATTGCCGTGCAAAGTCAAAAGGATGTTGGGACTAGTTTTCAGATTAAATTTTTCAAGCAGGTGATTTGAGTTCTTCTTTCCCTGCTTATTTTTATGGATTTTCACTCTATATCCTGTAAGCTCTCCCCTCCTTTCCCTCTTAAGTGAATAAATTGTCACTTAAGAGTCACGTTAAAGTCATACTAAATAGATACACTTACATCATACAAAAAAATGATGGAGGCAATCATATGAATATATTAGAAGTAAAAAATCTGTCAAAGGTGTATGGCAAAGGAGAAACAGCGGTTAAAGCACTTGATGATGTTTCCTTTTCAGTGAAAAAAGGCGATTTTGTTTGCATCATCGGGCCGTCTGGTTCAGGAAAGTCTACACTGCTCCATTTACTTGGCGGTGTCGATCGTCCAACAAGCGGAAAAGTTCTTATTGATCAAACAGATATTTATAACTTGAATGAAACCCAGCTGGCGATTTTCAGAAGAAGACAAATTGGCTTAATTTATCAATTTTATAATTTGATTCCCATCTTAACGGTTGAAGAAAATATTACGTTGCCGATGCTTTTAGATGCACAAAAGGTGGATCCAGCCCAACTTAACAGGGTGGTTGACGTTTTGGGATTGAACGAACGGCTTTCCCACCTTCCTAATCAGCTTTCAGGCGGCCAGCAGCAGCGCGTATCCATCGGACGCGCATTAATTAGTAACCCTGCGATTATGCTTGCCGACGAGCCGACAGGAAACCTCGATAGTCAAAACAGTAAGGAGATCATGGAGCTCCTCAAAATGTTTAACAAAACCTACAATCAAACCTTGATTGTCATCACCCATGATGAGCGTATCGCTCTGCAGGCAGACCGAATCATTTCAATTGAAGATGGCAAGGTTGCCAAGGATGAGGTGATTCGTCCGTGAATATCATCAATAAAGTAACGATAAGACATTTAAAAGAGAACAAACGCCGATCACTCGTGACTATCTTTGGTGTCATTATTTCGGTTGCCATGATTACAGCTGTTGCGACACTAGGTGTTTCCTTTTTAGATTTAATGATTCGGCAGGAAATCACTGACAATGGGGAATGGCATGTTCAATATAAGAATGTCACTCCAGCCCAAATCGAGGCCATTGCAAAGGATAGTGAAACGAAATCGAGGATTCTCTCTAGTGATGGCTATGCTGTCCTAGAAGAATCAAACAACAACAATAAACCGTATTTATATTTTAAAAACTATAACAAAATTGGTATGGAGCATTTCCCGATTGAAGTGCTAGAAGGAAGACTTCCTCACAATGAAAATGAAATTGCTATTTCTGAAGCGATTGTAAGTAATGCGAAAGTAGAATACAAAATCGGAGACCAACTCACAGTTGACATTGGCGACCGCTGGGACAAGGAAAACGGAACGACGCTAACGCAGACTGACTTTCTCAAATGGAAGGATGAGGTAATCAATGAAGAGCTAAAAATTAAAGAAACCAAGACGGTGAAAATCGTTGGGACGATTGCGCGTCCTTCCTGGGAACCAGCCTGGTCACCTGGTTACACTGTTATTGGCTATTTGGATGAAAAGGCTTTAAGTGAAAAGGCTACCGTTGATGCTTTTGTCGTCTTAAAGAAAATCAATGGTTCTCTTTATGACCATTCAGAAAAGCTTGCTCAAGCCCATAAGATTGAAAAGGTTTATTATAATACTGAACTGTTGCGTTACTATGGAGTAACGAGAAATGATAACTTGCGGATGACGCTCTTTTCTTTAGCTGGTATCATTATAGGCATCATTATCATCGGTTCTGTGGCTTTAATTTATAATGCGTTCGCGATTAGTGTATCTGAACGAGCCAGACATTTAGGCATGCTTTCAAGCGTTGGTGCCACAAAAAAGCAAAAACGGAATTCGGTCTTTTTTGAAGGAGCGGTGATTGGTTCAATTAGCATTCCGATTGGAATTCTTTCCGGTCTTGCGGGAATTGGGATTACCTTTGGTTTTATTAATAAGTACTTGCAAGGTGCACTCGGGGTTTCTGAAAATCTAGAATTGGTTGTCACACCCTCGGCTATTTTAATAGCATGTGGAATTTCGATTTTAACGATTTTTATTTCAACCTATGTCCCTGCACAAAAGGCTTCAAGAGTTTCAGCGATTGATGCAATCCGCCAAATACATGACATCAAGCTGTCAAGGAAAACGGTGAAGACTTCAAGGTTTGTACGAAAAGTCTTTGGTCTCGAAGCAGAAATTGGCCTAAAGAACGTGAAAAGAAATAAAAAAAGATATTTAGCCACCGTGTTTTCACTCGTGATTAGCATTATTCTGTTTTTATCAGTCAGCTATTTTACTGATAATCTGAAAAAGTCACTTGCGATGTCACAAAATGATCTTCAGTATGATATTCAAATTTACAGCAGTCAATTAGAACGGAATGACCTAGCAGAGTTTACAAAGCTAGACCATGTCACCAAATCCACCATCATGAAGGAAGCGCAATTAGAGGCGCTCATCGAGATGGATCAGCTTCCAGCTCAATTGAAGACGAGAATAAAAGAGCAGGACCTTACAGTTGAAGATGGGAAATTCCCTTATTTTGTCATGCTGTATGGGTTGGATCAAGAGAGCTTTAACGCTTATGCAGAACAAATCGGCGTGGATGCTAAAGGTTTTAACCAACAAGACACACCAGCAGCGATTGTCATTGACCAAACTTCCTATCAAGATTACGCATCCGGAAAATTTATTGAATCTAAAACGATTGAATCAGAGGTTGGGAATAAAATAGACCTATTGACTCTGCCTCAGGGCAATACAGAGAATGATCAGCCAAAACGTGAATTTTTGAGTACGATTGTCATTGGTGCACTTACCGACCAAGTTCCAATGGGCATTCACACGCCTTCACTGGGAGGCATTAATATGATTGTCCCCGAAGCCACAATCGACCAACTAGCTATTGATCCAGAGGCAATAAGTTCCTTTGTCTATCTTAGCAGTACAGATCCAATGGCCACTCAAACCGCGATTGAGGACCGTAAGGAAACGAGCGTTGAGGTATACAATGTCTATCAGCAGAGACAAAAGCAAGAACAGATGATTTTACTTATGTCTATCTTCACCTACGGGTTTATCACACTCATTTCCTTCATTTCGGTAGCCAATATCTTTAATACAATCTCAACGAGCATTTCGCTGCGAAAACGTGAATTTGCGATGCTCAGATCCGTTGGAATGACTCCAAAAGGCTTTAATAAAATGATTCAATATGAAAGTATTTTCTATGGAGCAAAGGCCTTACTATATGGCCTGCCCATTAGTGTGCTTATCATGCTAGGTATTCATCTCTCCACGAACCACACCTTTGAATATGAATTTAGTCTTCCGTGGATGAGTATCCTATTTGTTATTATTGTGATTTTCTTGATTGTCGGGTCTGCAATGTTGTATTCGATTACGAAAATAAAAAATGAAAACATTATCGAGAGCTTAAAGCAGGAAAATATTTAAAAGAACACGCGGTTAGCTGCCAGGCTAATCGCGTTTTTATATAGAACAGAAGCGAACTTCCAAAGATGTTCACTTATCTGACGGGGTAACGAGTAGCCGCTCATTGTCGATTTTAGGTTTTTCATTAAAAATATTACATGTATAAAGGTCCTATTTAGGTCTTTCGATTTCAAAAATTTCACCCATCTTTTCCTGCATCCGTTGGTATATAACCTTCAACAAAAAAAGGTACTTGTCCTTCTTTAAGGATAGTACCCTTTTAACTAAACCTACCTCAGTTGATTTTTTCTCAAATCTACATTTATCGTTTCTGCAAAAGTTAGACCTTTAGCGAGCCACGGAAACCCCTGACAGAATAATAAGAATCGGCACCGTTGTGATAGACGAAAACATGCCCGAAACGATAATCGCAAAAAAGAGCACCACCGAGTTCTCTTATATCAGAGGGTGTTTGTACCCAGCTTGACGTTTTTTTATCGAAGGGACCCAGTTTTTGTAACTCTCGATAATGTTCCTCCGTTAACAGTTCAATACCCATGGCAGCGGCCATATCCATAGCACTCGTTTCTGGTTTATGTTTTTTCCTTGACTCCAGTGCTTCACGGTCGTAACAAACACTTCTGCGGCCTTTCGGAGTTTCCGCTGAAAGATCACAAAAAATGTATTCATCCTTATTTTCATCATAACCAACAACATCTGGTTCACCGCCCGTTCTTTCCATTTCACTTAGCGACCATAGTTTATCAGGATTCGCTTCCAGCTTCGCTTGGACTTTATCCCATTCAAGATCTTTGTGGCGGTGCCTATTTTTCTCAAAACGAGCTTTCAATGTTTTGAATAATTCTTCAAGTTGTTCTGTTGTCAGCTCTTTTTGATTGCTGACTTCATGATTATTTGTCATGTTCGCTTCCTCCATATCGTTTATCACTTACTTTAAGTATATATTAATAATTTTTTATATTAAATACTGTACATAAGTTACTATCACACAATAAAAAATTTCCAATATTGAAAAGACTATAATTGCATGTATAATTAGAATACTGAACGTATCGTATTGACGATAATACCGGCCTGTGGATTTACCAAACTTTTTCATGCAGCTAGTCACATCCTATGTGATAGGGATAGTTCATTGTATTTCACTCATTCACTATTGGCATTGGTGGTCTTCACCGAATAACACGTTCAGTTAAAATCAACTATCACCGCCAGTAACTTTTTATCCATATTCATAGATTAGGAAGGTGCAGTAAGTGCTTAGTAGAATAGCTATTTATTTGGTTGGATTGGCCATCAATGCATTAGGTATTGCCTTGACCATTTTTTCCGCAGCGGGAGTAGGTTCATGGGATGCAGCGGCCATAGGAATGAACCATTATTTCGGATTAACAATTGGGACTTGGACCATTGCTATACAAGTGTTGATTGTACTGATGACGAAAGTCGTTGAAAGAAAAAGATTTCAATATGGGTCCATGCTTGCCATCATCCTCCGCAGTATATTTTTGGACCTTTGGATTTACCTTTTATTTAATCGGATTGAAATCCCATCATCTATGCTTATCCAGTGGTTAGTTTTTCTGCTCGGAACCCTTGCTATCGGAGTTGGAATCGGCATTTACATTGAAGCGAAGTTTCCTAAGTCTCCCGTCGATGGACTAATGATGGCTTTACATAGTCGATTCGATTGGAGTATTAACATTTCCCGAATAGTTGTTGAATTAACCGGTACATTCATTGGGATTATACTTGGCGGGCCGGTAGGATTAGGAACGTTAATCATTGCTTTGTTTGTGGGGAAAGTCATTCAATTTGTCAATAACAAGGTAAAAAAGATGTTAAGTCCAGAAAGTATGGCTCTTTTCAAAGAACAGCCATCTGAACAAAAGATATAAGATTTTCATTTGCGAACAATGGGGACATTTATGAGGACAAAAACAATCCATGGGACCGTTCCATTCATACTTCTTATTGTTATTAATCGGAATAGTTTTGAAAAGGAAGAATGTAGTGACTGCTTGTTTTTTACATAGATTGTACAAGCAGCCCTTGTTCCCAACCAATTATTCATTTAAGAAGCTGTTCATTGGTTTTTCGTATGCTATCCTGTATACTCTTTTTCCGTTTATGCATTCCGAATGTACCTTCCCAATTGACTCTAAATAGATACAGCGTATAATCGTAGACATGATTGGACTATAGCCTAAAAGGCTGCTCGTTTTTTTGTAAATCTCTTGCGTCATTTGACCTGCTGTTTTTTCTTGATTTTGAAGGGATTCTATTATTTGCTCCATACGATATTGATGGCCTGATTTAATATCTTCCATTCGTTTATGTAGATTTTCCATAAGCTTACCATGCCCAGGGAGAGCAAGCTGTATCGAATATTCCTTCATCTTTTCCAGAGAATCAAAATAACTCCTTAAAGGATTCACATCTGTCGGTGATTCGAGTAAGATAACCGGAGATAGATGATTCATTATATGATCACCTATTACCATTATTTTTCGTTCATGGTTATAAAAACTAAAATGATCTGGGGAATGCCCTGGAGTCCAAATGGTTTCATACATTTCCTTTCCTAACATGATATATTGGTTATCTTCCAATAGTTCATCTGGTTCAAATTCATAGGCATACATCATCTGTTCTTCTAAAGCTATCTGATTCTCAATAACCGTTTGATAAAACCTAAAACTATCATGTTCTTGAAAAAGATTAATCACCCAATCGGTGTAAACACCCTTTCTCCTTTGATTCATTTCCTCATAACCGAGTCTCGAAATAACGACAGGCACATGGTGCTTTTCCTGGAACCATTTAGCAAAACCGATATGATCAATATGGAAATGGGTCAGCACGACTTTTTCTATTTTAAACCCTAATGAAATTAAGTCTTCCCAAATTTCCATTCCCTCTTTTGTAAAAAGACCAGTATCAATAAGAGTAAATCCTTTATCCCCCCGAAACAAATAACAATTAACCTGCTTCATCAAAGGGATAGGAATCGATAATAAATAAATATCTTTTGTCACTTCTTTTATGGTTGGCGGTGATTTTTTCATTGAATATAACATCCTTTTCCCTTCATTCTTACACTATGTTGCTCTCTTCTATACAAATAGACTTGCCATAACTTTTATTAACTTGGCTCTGTTAAATCATATTGTTGATTTTTGACTCATTTAAGCTGTATTGTCATGAAGTGGTGGGAGAAAATGCATTTTCTCCCACCACTTCATGACAATACAGCAACCTTTCAGCATAGCTGA
>Ga0182742_1000603_pt1 | contig 53830 bp, 43 predicted proteins | sample eDN5th37CBELigMG_FD_128880 | JGI IMG/M metagenome (GOLD analysis project Ga0182742, IMG submission 128880) | Enriched Miracle-Growth compost microbial communities from Emeryville, California, USA - eDNA 5th pass 37_C BE-Lig MG (version 2)... ...
AAAGGCAGAGCTAATATCAATTGGCGGCGGTACATATGCACGTTCATTAGAAAAAGGTGTTGCCTTTGGGCCGCTTTTTCCTGGAAGAGAGGATATTGCCCATCAAAAGGATGAGTATATGATTCTAGATGATTTAATCAAGGCAGCTGCCATTTATGCACAAGCAATTTATGAGCTAGCACAATAAGCTATATAGATTAAATATATATAAGGATATCCAATGGTGAATTTTTGCATGGAAAATGCAACAAACAAAATGATAGAGAAAAAGCTTGTTTAGGGGGAAAGAGAATGAGCATTGTGTTAATGAATGGAGAATTTATCCCAAGAGAAGAAGCGAAAGTGGATATTGAGGATAGAGGATATCAGTTTGGTGACGGAATATACGAAGTCATTCGTGTGTATAATGGGAAAATGTTTACAGCAGCACAGCACTTAGAACGCTTAAAAGCAAGCAGTGAAAAAATAAATATAGACTTGACCTATACTGTCCAGGATTTAATGGCACTGTTAGAAGAACTGATTCAACAAAATTCATTGCATACAGGCATTATCTATATGCAATTTACAAGAGGCGCAAGCCCTAGAAATCATGCATATCCAACAGAAACAGTAAAACCAACGTTTGTTGCTTATACAAAGGAGCTAGGGCGTCCAGTTTCCTTATTGGAAAATGGGGCTTCTGCTATAACAGTAGAGGACATTCGCTGGTCCCGCTGTGATATTAAAAGCTTAAATCTGCTTGGAAATGTGATGGCGAAGCAAAAAGCAGTAGAAGCAGATTGTTATGAAAGCATTCAATATCGTGAATTAACTGTAACAGAAGGAAGCTCTTCGAATATTTGGATTGTAAAAGATGGTGTGGTGCAGACACATGAGGCAAATTCCTTTATCTTAAATGGCATTACAAGACAAAAAATTGTTGATGTATGCCAAAGAAGGGAAATCGCTGTGAAGGAAAAGGCTTTTTCTATTGAAGAGCTGATCGATGCTGATGAAGTGTTTCTTTCCAGTACAACAGCAGAAGTGATGCCGATCGTTGCTGTCAATAATGTTCCAGTATCTTCTGGAGAAGTGGGAATCATCACAAAAAAACTGCAAAATTACTTTAAAGAAGAAATATTTGCTGAATGTGGAGAAATAGAATAATAAAAGGGCAAGTTGTGGTTGCAACTTGCCTCAGGCTGTCGGCAAACGCCCGCTTTCTTCGTTGCTCGCCTTACTCGGATGCTCATCATTACCTACCTTGGTAACTCCGCTCCTCCCAAGGCATCGCGCTTTGATGCGACAAACGTTTTCGATCAGCCTGAAAGTTTGTGTTTTTGGCTTTGTTTATACTCTAAAGCAAGTTGTGGTTGCAACTTGCCTTCTATTTAGCTAAAATTTGTTTTTCTTTGGCTTCTTCAAGCCATTGAGGAAATTCATTTAACAGCCGATCATATAATTCATTGTCAGTAATCTTTTCAATATTTTCAATATGAAAGAAGTTAGCATTATCTACAAAACGCCCTTCCATTGTATCAAGCTTTTCCAAGACTTCAAAATTACTGTTCCCAATCCCGATGAATTGCCAAAAAATCGGCTTATCTGAAGAAGAAATAATCGGTTTTTTTATCGTTTTTTTGCAGCCTCCATCATTAATAAAAACAATAAAGGCAGGGTCTTTGCTTTTAGCTTCTTCTGTGTACTTTTGGATGACATCTTCCATTACAGGGGGTTCATCATTTCTTCCAAATTTATGGATTAGTGGATTATCTAATATATAAGTGTTTACATAATTTTCAAAGTCATTTTCTGTTACGGATTTAAGGCGCGAAAATTCGTTGTCATACACCCAAATATCAAGAGAGCCGTCATCATCAAATTGACTGGCAACCGCTAATACTCTTTCCACTACTTTTTGGACTGTTCCATTTTTATACAAAGAACGCATTGAACCAGAAATATCTAGCACAAGACCAACTCTAGCTGTTACATGCTGCAGCTTCTTTTTTTCTAATACAATATTTGCCGATTTTTTTAATAGTTGAATGCTCATTTTTTAAACCTTCTCCCTTAAATAGTTTGAGTAGGCAGTCTAGGTTGTTGTCTATTATTTATTTTACTAGTTTTTCACTGATTTTTAAAGGAAAGCAAGTTATGGCAAAGTATAAAAACAACTTCAGATTTATTCTCTAAGATTGTTAGAGTGCCGAAAAAGTTTCGAAGTGAAATTTTTTAGCAATCTTAACTAAAAACATCACTAGACAAATATCTTTCCCCTGTGTCACAAACGATAAATACAACAATATCCTCTGGTGATAAGTTTTTAGCAACTTGTACTGCTGCACAGCATGCTGCACCTGAAGATGGGCCGGCGAGAATCCCTTCCTCCTGCGCCAATCTTCTTGTATAATCATATGCCTCCTCATCTTTGATCAAATGAATTTGGTCGTAAACATTTTGATTGAGGATTTCTGGTATAAAACCAGGGCTTGTACCAACAAGCTTATGAGGTCCGGGCACTCCGCCAGATAATACAGGAGAGCCAGCTGGTTCTGCAACATGGACCGTCAGGCCAGAGTATTTTTCTTTTAATTTTTCTCCAGTTCCAGTGATGGTGCCTCCAGTTCCCGCTGTTGCAACAAAGGCTTTTAATGGTTTATTCAGCTGATCCATTGCATCGATAATTTCCAAAGCAGTTGTTAAACGATGTGCTTCTGGATTATGCTGATTATTAAATTGCATGGGAACATAACTATTAGGAATTTCAGCGGCCAATTCCAGGGCCTTTTTGATGGAGCCAGGCATTTTATCCTCTCCTTTTGTCAAAACAACCTCTGCTCCATATGCTTTTAAAATATTTATTCTTTCCTTTGTCATTGTATCTGGCATCACAAGAATAGCACGATACCCCTTTGCTGCTGCATTCATTGCAAGGCCAATGCCAGTATTTCCGCTTGTCGGTTCAATAATAGTAGAACCTGCCTTTAATTTCCCTTCTTTTTCGGCGGCTGCGATCATTTGATAGGCAGCCCTATCTTTTACACTTCTTGATGGATTAAAATATTCAAGCTTAGCATAGATAGCTGCGCCACCTTCAGAGGTGATAGAGTTTAGTTTAACTAAGGGAGTATTGCCGATTAATTCGGCTATATTATTATAGATTTTCATAAAATGTTTCCTTTCTTTTGTTCAGACATAAAGCAAAAAAGATGTAAACTTTATTTCAGCTAGTAAACAGACAAAATAAGGTTTGCTCTTTTTCGTTGGCTTGTCTTTATTATATAGCATGATTGCAAATGACATGATAAATCTAATTCAAAGCTAACGTTTAATTACAGGTGTGTTAATGAATATTATGGATCAAACAGGCAAAAGCATTCTTTCTCATTATCTAATTTATAAGGAATAAAATAAAGGACGGGCAGTTACGATTAAAAAGTTCGTTATCGGATATATAATAGTATAATGGTATATAGCTTTAACTTTAAAAAATGAATAAGAAGATAAAGCATATGCGTATTTGTTATGAAGAAAAGGGTGTCTAAATAAATGTCTATAGAACCGCATTATTTTATCGCAATAAACTTGCCGAATTGGATGAAAGAACATATTGCAGCAGCAAAACAAGAGCTAATACATCAATTTCCATTTCAAAAATGGGTTCATCCGGAGGATTATCATTTAACACTTGCATTCCTAGGAAGATCTTCTGCTAATCAATTGCAGCTTTTGGCAGACCGGTTAGATAAAAATCTTTGCGGAAGCGAGGCGTTTTCTTTGCAGATAGAACAATTGGGTATATTTGGAAATTATGCTAAGCCAAGAGTTTTTTGGTTGGGAGTAAAAGAGGAGAAAAAGTTAACATCTTTACGAAATAAGGTGTATGATGAATGTGAAAAGGTGAATTTTAAACTGGAGACCAGGTCTTTTCATCCACATATCACTTTAGCAAGAAAGTGGGCAGATCAACCCTTTTCAATCGGAGCACTACAGCAAAAAAATCCTTTTGTCCATAAAGAGTTATCTTTTTCCGTTCATTCTATCGAGATTTTCCAAACACATGTAAATAAAGAGCCAAAATATGAAAAAATACATACTTCCCTTTTCTGATGGCTTTGTTAATGAATAGTGTAGACCAAAATTAACAGCATTCTTTGACAAAGCCTATCTAATAAGCCGGCGTGAAGCAGTGTCGTTTATAAAGGGAGTTGGCTTGTTTAATCAAAAGCTATTGCCTAAAAGGGGGAAGTATACTTGGCACAGCTAGTTAAATTAAAAGATTATGTTTCACGATATGAACAAAATATTATTGTTTATCCTTCACGATTTGTTCGATTAAAAAAACAAAAATGGGAAGGCGTAAAAAAATTATATCAGTCTAATCAGCTAATAAAGCCCAGAGAAACAGATTTCTATGAAGAAGAATGGGAAGAAGAGAAACCGTCTTTTATGACGAAAATAAAAGGAATTATAAAAAAAGCGAAAAAAGAAACGGAAGCTGAGGAATTAGAAATTAAACAAAATCAACCTATGATAGCAGAAGAGGATGCACTAGCGTTTGAATATACTCCGAACCAATATAGTGAACCAAAAAGTTTGGAAAACTTAAAACTGCAATTTTTAAATCAGCTTTTTAAATTTCAGCTTAAATGGGCAAGCTCCACATTAACAGAAAAATCGATTGTAAAAAAAGCATTTTATTATGATGATAATTTGAAATATTTTCTCCAAAGATTTCCAGATACATACTTAGTTTTTTATCAGCCAATTTTTCTTATAAAAAATGCGCCAGTTGAATTGGATACGATTATGATCACTCCAACAGATGTCTGGTTGATTACTATGCTGGAAGCAGAAGATTCTGCTGTTTTTGTTGGTTCTAATGAAAAATTTTGGATTAAAAAAAGCAAAGAGAAAGAAAAAAAGATCTTAAGTCCAATTATATCTATTAATAGAACAGAAAAAGTAGTGAAGCAGCTTTTGAAAATGCAAGAAGTGGATATACCTATTCAAAAGGTTATTTTATCAAGAAATGGGTATATTGATTTTCCGACTGTACCGTATGATATAAAGCTGATTGAAAAGCGCAATTATCAGGAATGGTTTGAGATGATGCGCACTAATCGTTCCCCTTTAAAAGCGATTCAATTAAAGACAGCAGAAAGCTTGATGCGTTATTGCTTAACAACTTGTGCGAGAAGATACGAATGGGATGTTACCGAGGAAAAATAGATTATATATGTTTATTTGAAGGAGTTGACGGCAGTTGTTATCTATAAAGCGTAATTTTTTTGCTTATCTGGATGAATTGACTATTATTACGATTCTGCTTCCTTATTCTTATCATCGCGGGGAATCAAATAAGTTCTTGCTGCGAAAAGATGGAAGCATTGTTTCTCTTTCGATTGAAGCAAAAGAAAAGCTTGCTCATTTTGTTAAATATATATGCAAAGCTCCAAGTAAGGTGGAGATAGGGGAAAATTATGAAATAGTTGATGAATATAATGGAATAACAGATTTGCAGATAGGTGCTGTAATAAGGACGAAGGAATTTGATTCAGCATTTTATTATGATGGCCCTTTAGGTGTCTCTTATAGTGCCGAAAAATGTACGTTTACCTTATGGGCTCCAACGGCTCAACGGGTGAAATTAGTTCTGCAAGATCCATTAAAGTCAACAAAGGAAAGAATGGAAATAGAGCTGAAGCGCGGCGATAAAGGAGTTTGGAGAACAACAGTCAACAAAAGATTAGAAAATTACTATTACAGTTATCTTGTTCTTGTGAATCTAGAATGGCGAGAAGCTGTGGATCCATATGCGGTGGCGGTTAATGCAAATGGATTGACAGGAGCGATTGTTGATTTAAAGAAAACGCAATTAACAAAGCCGGCCCTTCCTCCTTTATCCCATACACTGGACAGCATCGTATACGAGACACATATAAGAGACTTTACTATTCATCCAAACAGCGGGGCGAAAAATAAAGGAAAGTATCTTGGTGTTTCTGAGTTGAATACAAAAACAAAAAGCGGCGAATTAACGGGCTTGTCTTATGTAAAATCCTTAGGGGTCACCCATATAGAATTTCTGCCTGTGCATGATTTTGAAGAGGTTGATGAATTGGCAGAGCAAAAGAAATATAATTGGGGCTACAACCCGACCCACTACAATGTCCCAGATGGGAGCTACTCTTTAGAGCCGAACAATCCGTATACAAGGATAAAAGAACTTAAAGCGATGATTCAATCTGTGCAAAAAGAGGGATTTCGAGTTATATTGGATGTTGTTTATAATCATGTTTACAAAAAAGAAGAGTCACCATTTGAAAAAATAGTTCCAGGCTATTTTTTCCGCTATGATAAATTTGGCGTTCCTTCTAATGGAACAGGAGTAGGCAATGATATCGCTTCAGAGCGATTGATGGTTAGAAAGTATATCGTTGATTCTGTGCGGTTTTGGCTAAAGGAGTATCAGATAGATGGTTTGCGCTTCGATTTAATGGGAATTCTTGATATTACTACAATGATGGAAATAAGAAAGCTCTGCGATCAGTATGATCCTAAGTTTTTAATTATTGGAGAAGGCTGGAATTTGCCGACAACTATTCCCGAGAAGGAAAGAGCAATTATAAAAAATCAAAAGCAGCTTCCGGCGATTGCTCAATTTAATGATCAGTTTCGGGATAAGATAAAGGGGAGCACCTTTCAATTAAATCATATCGGCTTTGCTTTAGGAGGAAATGAAACGAAAGTGGAAGAGCTGCTTTCTGGCAGCATTGGGCTTTTTCAAGCAAACCAAGGCCTGTTCACAGAACCTAATCAAACAGTGAATTATGTAGAATCGCATGATAATCATACATTATGGGATAAAATTGAGATTTGTTTTCCTTTTGAGGAAGAGAAAACGAAACAAAAAAAACATCGCTTGGCTACTACCCTTGTTTTGCTTAGCCAAGGCATTCCCTTTTTGCATAGCGGCCAGGAATTTTTTCGAACAAAACAAGGAGTGGAAAATAGCTATCAATCGCCAGATGAAATTAACCAGCTGGACTGGGACCGCATGATGCGCTATAAAAAAAATGTGCAGTTTATTAGAAATGTCATTCAATTAAGAAAAGATAATGCTGCTTTTCGTTTACGGTCAGCGGCTGAAATTAGGGCACATGTGAAAATAAGACAATTGGAAAGCAACTTTATAGAATATAAATTGCATGGTGTTAAACAATATGGACAATGGGACACAATTATTGTTTATATTAATGCAAGTGCAAACAGCATTAATACATCTGTGCCTAATGGGGAATGGTGCTGTTTATTGGAAGACATGAACGTTTATGCAAACAATTATCCAAATTTATCACCGCAGCTAGAAGTTCATCCGTTTAGCGTTGCCATTATTGCATGTAAATAAAATCTCTTTTACTTAGGCTGGCTGAGGACAAAAAAGGAATTCTGCCAGCCTAAAAGGATTGCATCAGATCATTCTAATGTCTAAATAGATCGGAAAATAAAAATAAATTTTTGAAAAATAATAATATGTAGCAGATTCACTTGACTAAAAAATGAAAAAAGAGATAATATTTAATGTGATAACTATTTTTATATGTTACATATTTATATTTATTAAATAGCAGAAAAAACGGTTAACATAGTATGGTATGGAAATACTATGTCCTTTTCTTTTTTATCCCATATTATTAAGTAACTTATATTTAGCGCAAACAAAAACGGGACATCCTGTCCATGATATTATTTTGCTTATTTTCGTTAACTTTGGGATCGTAATTTTTATAAAAGTATTGGTTGTGTGAAGACGCCATTTTTGTTTGTTCTTCCTACAAAATAGGGTACAAAGATTCAAACAGGGATTCCTTAACCTATCAACTAGGGAGCATAATATATAGTAGGTGAACAATTTTGGAACATTTATTAGGACAAGATTGGGAGATAACCCCTGCAGGCGGAGAGACTGGTGAAGCATTTTTTGCACAAAATAATGGGCAAAAATTGTTTTTAAAAAGAAATTCCTCTCCTTTTTTAGCTGTATTGTCTGCGGAAGGCATTGTACCAAAACTTGTTTGGACAAAAAGATTTGCAAACGGAGATGTGTATACAGCTCAACAGTGGCTAATTGGAAGAGAATTTAGTCATTCTGATATGACGGATGAACGTGTAGCAATGCTGCTAAAAAAAATTCATACATCTAAGCCATTATTAGAGATGCTGAAAAGACTTGGAAAAACATCGCTGCTTCCGGGTATGATACTTGCTGTCATTAATGCAGAGCTAGATGAGGAATTATTAAATAATGATATAATTGTCGATTCTATACATTTTTTAGAAGCGAATTTACCATATATAGATAATGATAATCATGTTGTATGCCATTGTGATGTCAATCATAACAACTGGCTGCTCTCAGAGGACAACCAGCTGTATTTAATTGATTGGGACGGTGCAATGATTGCAGATCCTGCTATTGATTTAGGCATGCTGCTGCATTGGTATATTCCAAAAGAAAATTGGGAAGATTGGCTTACTAAATATGGTTTTGAGCTTACCGATAACTTATTACTTAGAATGAAATGGTACGTGATAGCACAAACCCTTATATCCATTCAATGGTATAAGAAAAAGGCAAGATTTAAGGAAATGGACAAATGGATTCAATTTTTAAAGGAAATGGATTTAAACTAGATATGTTCTAAAAAGCTTATGCAATTAGACTTTCAGGCTGACATTGTTTTAAAGGCAGCCTGAAGTGATTAATTTAGGATAATCCCTCAATATTTTCTACCCATTGAGAAAGCTGATCTTGATGTGATCCAATATGCTCATCAAGATTGGCTGATTGAATTCCTGTTTGGCTGTATTGATGAACTTCTTCCAAAGTTGGAAGAATATTAGAGTTAACTTCGTCATTTGCCTGAAGGGATGTAATAAGCCTTTCTAATTGTTCACATTCCGAAACAGATCCACAACAATCTGACTGATGATTAGCTAAAATATCCTTTAATAAATTTAATTGATGTTCATGGTTGATTGGCATAGCATAACATCCTTTCCCTTATTTATAAAAATCAAATACCAGTTAAGGAATTCACTATTAGGTTGTGAATTCTTTTTTGCTTTATACTTGTCTGTAGGTTGTAAAATTATCCTTATTTAAAATCTTTGTTTGCTTTTTAGTATAATTCCCATTTTTTGGATAATTTTTCTTCGTTTAATAAGTGGATTTGTATGTTTTGTCTTTTTGGGAAAAACTAATTAAACCAAAATTTAAACAAGCGGTTTTAAAGAAGTTTTCCATAAAGAATGGCAAAAAATTTGCTAAGAGGCTTGCATGAAAGAAAGTTGCATGTTATTGTTTGAACGATAAGCTGAAGAAGGAGAATCAAAATGCGAGTAAGACATAAACCATGGGCGAAGGACAAGCTAAGTGCATATCCCCAATATGTTGTCCAAACTCCTGAAGAAAACAAGGGCAATTGGCAAAGTATCTTTGAACAAAAAGGCCCTATTCATATAGAAGTTGGAACAGGGAAAGGCCGTTTTATTTCAGAAATGGCAAAAGCTAATCCATCTATTAACTATATTGGAATTGAAATACAAGAGAGTGTCATTGTTACGGCTTTAGACCGTTTAATTGAAGCAGATGTTCCAAATGTAAAATTAATGAACAGTAATGCTGCAGATCTGACTACTTTTTTTGCCGACAATGAAGTAGACCGCGTTTATTTGAATTTTTCTGATCCATGGCCTAAAACGCGCCATGAAAAACGCCGGTTAACCTATAAAACATTTTTAAATACTTACGAGAAAATATTGGTGAAAAATGGAGAAATTCATTTTAAAACAGATAACCAAGGGTTGTTTGAATATTCTTTATGGAGTTTTTCCCAATACAATATGCTGTTGAAATATATCAGTTTAGATCTTCATAACAGTAATTATGAAGGCAATATCGAAACAGAATATGAAGAGAAATTTTCAAATAAAGGAAGCAGAATTTATCGCTGTGAAGTGCAGTTTAAATAAGCGATTCTCTGCATTCTAAGAAATAAGCTTTAAAAAACAGGTATCCAATAAAGATAGCTGTTTTTTTGCTGTGCAAAATTGGCATAAAAAGAGGAAAAAAAGCAAAGATGATATAATAGAAAAAACAAGAAGGAGGAATTGGATGAATATGGATAATCTTCAGTTGAATACCATAGCCATTCATTGGTTAAATGGAGGAGACATTAATATGGACGGCGGTGCAATGTTCGGAGTAGTGCCAAAGCCATTATGGTCCAAAAAATATCCTCATAATGAAAAAAATCAAGTAGAGCTTCGAGCCGATCCTTTATTTATTTCATGGGAAGGAGAAAATTTTTTAATCGATACAGGTATTGGAAAGGGGAAACTCACGGAGAAGCAAAAGCGGAATTATGGAGTAACAGAAGAATCACAATTAGAAGCGGATTTTCTGAAATTAGGCATTTGTGCAGAAGATATTGATTATGTATTAATGACACATATGCATTTTGATCATGCATGTGGATTAACTTCTCAAAAAGGAGAGTCTTATACATCCCTTTTTTCAAATGCTAAAATCATTGCCTCTAAGCTAGAATGGGAAGAAATGAAGCATCCTAATATCCGCTCCCGCAATACATACTGGGAACAAAACTGGAAAGCTATTGAAAAACAAGTGGAGACATTTGAAGAAGAATGGAGCTATGGACCATTTAAGATGATTCATACAGGAGGGCACAGTGATGGGCATAGTATTATTTTAATCCAAGACGAACAGGAAGTTTGCCTGCATATGGGAGATATTTTACCAACGCATGCTCATCAAAATGCATTATGGGTCACCGCCTATGATGATTATCCTATGGACTCCATTCGTCAAAAGCAAAAATGGATTCAATGGGGAATAGAGCAAAAAGCATGGTTTACTTTTTATCATGACAAGAAGTATAGGGCGCTTAAGTGGAATAGTGAAGGGCAAATAGCAGAAAGCCTAATGATAGAATAAAAATGAGATTCCGGAGTATTATATAAGATGAGTAGCGCAGACGATGCAGAGAAATGCTTTTGTCTGCGCTTTTTTAATTTTGCAATCCTAAGCACAATAATTTTAAACCAAAAGAATTATTCATTTAAAGAAGCCTTTATTTAAAATGTCAAAATTTCTATATGGCTTTGGAGAAGAAAGCTGTTAATTTCTGTTTTACATTTCAATAGGATAATAATCAAGAATGGCGCCTGTTTTGCTGTCTGCAATAAATTCAATCACAAGATGTTCGCTTGACTTTTTGCTAGTAATGCCTCCCTTATAAACAAGATGCGATTGATTTCCTTTGGTGTATAATTCTTTTTCCATATTAATCCATGAACCAGTAATAGGCATTTGATCTTTAAAGTATCGTTTGGCTAAAATTAATGCTTTGTCTCCAGAAAGGTCAGTGTTTTTTGCTACAGCATCTGTTGTGATATATGCTGCGGCAATTCCGATCGTCATGCCGGCAATAAAAGATTTCCAATTCATTTGCATATTACCTCCATTCACTTTCTTTATTATAGCCAAAATTTATTGGACAAGTGAAAAAATAAGGAGAAAGATGATTGCTTTTTTTATAGCTGTTTTCGGATAGGTTGCTGCGTTTTTAAAAAAAATCGTTGTTTAATGGGTTTTTGACCTTTATCTCAAAGAAATGTTGAGACGATGGGAGTTTTGGGTGGAGAGAAACTTATCTGTAAAATCCTGATATAGGCTTTAAGAAACAATTAGTGGAGACGTAGAAAACCTTACTGATTGAACTTCACTTTATGACAAAAGCCTTTAAAATAGTTAATGGTGGCATGTCGAAACATCTTTCGGTAGAATAAGAAAGTAAAACTTATTTAGGGTTGCTAAAAATAAAAAAGTGGCACTGCAGAATGATTATAGTTAGCTAAAATAAGTAAGGAGTGAAAAAAGTGAATCAAGATACATTACAATTATTTAAAACATTAACAGAGCTTCAAGGTGCAGCGGGCAATGAACATGCTGTGCGAAGTTTTATGAGGGAACAATTGAGTTTGTATAGCGATGATATTGTACAAGATAAACTTGGCAGCATATTCGGTGTGAAAAAGGGAAAATCAGAAGATCCAACTGTTATGGTAGCAGGACATATGGATGAAGTTGGCTTTATGGTCACATCCATTACGGAGAATGGGATGCTGCGCTTTCAGCCATTAGGCGGATGGTGGAGTCAAGTTCTTTTGGCGCAAAGAGTGCATGTAATGACAGAGAACGGACCAATCACTGGTGTTATTGCGTCTATTCCTCCGCATCTATTAGATGATGCACAGCGAAATAAACCAATGGATATAAAAAATATGCTCATTGATATTGGAGCAGATGATAAAGAAGATGCAAAAAATATAGGCATTAAGCCTGGTCAGCCTATTCTGCCTATTTGTCCATTTACACCAATGGCTAATAAGAAAAAAATTATGGCAAAGGCATGGGATAATCGTTATGGCTGCGGCTTAGCAATTGAATTATTAAAAGAGCTTCAAGGAATAGAAGTCCCGAATAACCTATACTCTGGAGCGACTGTGCAAGAAGAGGTTGGACTAAGAGGAGCGCAAACCGCAGCAAACATGATTAAGCCAGATATTTTTTATGCGTTGGATGCAAGTCCTGCAAATGATACATCTGGTGATAAAAATCAATTTGGACAGCTTGGAAAAGGGGCTCTTTTGCGCATATTTGATCGAACAATGGTCACACATAAGGGAATAAGAGAATTTGTATTGGATACGGCAGAAAGCAATAATATAGCGTATCAATATTTTGTTTCACCAGGAGGGACGGATGCCGGTAAAGTACATATTGCAAATGAAGGCATTCCAAGTGCCGTAATTGGCATTTGCTCTCGTTATATCCATACCAGTGCTTCCATCATTCATATTGATGATTATGCTGCTGCAAAAGAATTATTGATTAAGCTTGTCAAAACAACTGATAAATCGACAGTTGCTTCTATTCTTTCTGTTTAAAGGTCTGCGAGAATGAAAAAAGCAAAAGAGATAAGGGGAATGGAGAATGAAAATTTGTATTGGCACAAAAAATCCAGCAAAAATTGCAGCAGTACAAGAGGGGTTTCAGCTGTATGAGAATGCCTCTTTTCTTTCTTTAAATATTCCTTCTTTAGTAAGTGAACAGCCTTTTTCGGATGAGGAAACGATTCAAGGCGCTATTAATAGAGCAAAAGGTGCTGTTTCAAAAGGCGCAGGGGATATTGGCATTGGATTGGAAGGCGGAGTTCAGCAGATGAAAGATGGCCTTTATATTTGCAATTGGGGAGCACTTGCGACGAAAGATGGAGAAGTTTTTATCGCTGGAGGTGCCCGCATTCCGCTGCCTAGTGAAATAGAAGAACAGCTTCTGTTAGGAGAGGAACTAGGTCCCGTTATGGATAAGTATGCCAATAAATATAATATAAGGAATCATCAAGGAGCGATTGGCATTTTAACAAATGGCAAAATTATAAGAAGTGCGATGTTTGCGCATGTGATGGACTTATTAATTGGCCAATATGAATATGAACGTAAATAATATAGGCATTTTATTAGGTATAGAAGCATTTTTTTGATATCATCAAAAAATAATAAAAAGCTTTAAAGGAGGAATAAGCTTGAAAGAACTGCAAACGCAAGAGGAATTTAATGAATTAAAGAACAGCAAGCAAAAGACAGTTTTTTTATTTTCGGCAAATTGGTGTGGAGATTGCCGCTTCATTGAACCATTTATGCCAGAAGTGGAAGAGAAGTATAGTCAATTTACATTTATCCATGTAGATCGAGATAAGTTTATTGATACATGCATTGAATTAGATGTGTTTGGGATTCCTTCCTTTATCGTTTATGAAAACAGCAAAGAATTAGGGCGTTTTGTAAGCAAGGATCGAAAAACACAAGAAGAGATTGAAAAATTTATCGAATCGTTGGCATAAAGTGAAAGTTCAATCAGTGGGGCCAAGTCTCCGCTGATTGTTAGTTGAACCAATCAGGCTTTTATTCAGCAAACTTCTTCCCGCTTAAATTTTTTAGTGTTTTCATCGTTCCTTAGGTGGGGGATTTACTGCCTGCTAAATAGCAATGCAAAAAAACAATACGATTACAGTATTGTTTTTTTCATTACTATGAAAAATAAAGAGATGTTGTTATGATAATGGAAAAAGAGAAGGTTCTGTTAAAAGCAAAAAAGCAAATCGTAAATACGCAACAAGAAATTAATAGATTAAAGGGGCATATTTGGCAAATGAAAATGGATAGCAAAAAAATGAAGGATTTATTAAAAAGCAAGCTGCAAACTGCGGATAGAGTATTTACTTTTGATGCAAAAAAAGATCAAGTGCGCATAGAAAGCAAAAGCTCGCAAAAAGGGGTTACCGTTTCATTGCCTGGAATTATTGCTAAATGGGAAGCTGAAAAAGAGCGTGCAATAGAGGAAGTCGTTTATTATATTGAACAAGGATTGCAGGCATTTGAACAAGAGGCTTCTCGAGATGGCAAAGAAAAAAATATTTTTCCTGTTATTCGTTCAACCTCTTTCCCAATCAAGTCGAATGATGAAATACCATTTATAACAGATGAGCACACAGCAGAAACAAGAATCTACTACGCTTTAGATATGGGAACAACCTATAGATTGATTGATGAACAAGTAATGAAAAAAGAAGGATGGGAACATAATCAAATAAAAGAAATAGCTATGTTTAATGCAAGAAGATTGCCAACAAACGTCAAGGAAGATCAAGTGGCGGGAAACCTGTTTTATTTTCTGAACAGCAACGATGGATATGATGCCAGCAGAATTTTAAATGAAGCATTTATTAAAGAGATGTCTCGCAAAGTAGAAGGAACGATGGCCCTTGCTGTACCTCACCAAGATGTACTGATCATTGCCGATATTAGAAATGAAACAGGCTATGACATTTTGGCGCAAATGACCATGAGTTTTTTTGCAGGTGGAAGAGTGCCTATTACTTCTTTATCCTTTTTATACGAAGAAGGAGAGCTTGAGCCAATCTTTATTTTAGGGAAAAATAAACAAAAAAATAAATAAATAAAGCATTTAAAACTAGTACAGCATGTTTTTTAGCATGCTGTTAAGAAAATTTCATAAAAATGATGCGAAAAATATGTGCAATTGAAAACTGTATGCAATGAAGTAGCCATAAAATAAAAAAGTGTATATATAGTAAAATAATTGCCTGTTTGCTTATCCAGATAAAAGAAAACAGGCAATGTCATTATTTTATTCGATTTTTAGAGAGAATAGTTTCGTTTAAGATAAATAGCAAGGAGAAAATTATTTTATTTAGAGTATAACACAGCCAAAAAACTTTCAAGCTGAGCGAAAACGTTTGGCTTTTGAGGCGTGAAGCCTTGAGAGTAGCGGAGTTTCCATATTCAGTAATCGACACCTAAAAGAGGTGAACAGAGCGTTTGTCGCCTGCTTGAATGAAAATAGTATTTTCATTCTCTTATAGCTGATAGAATAGAAAAAGAGAATATGTAGAAAGAGTGATACAGTGTGAATTGGTTCAAAAAAGTGATGAAGCAAATAAAAAAAGATAGTCAGGATGACATGGACCAAGTGCGATTTGTCGACGAAGAACCAGAGATAACAAATTTACCATTTGAACGAAAAAAAGAAATGGAATCAAAAGTAATCTATCAATATCCAAAGGGTAAGTTCCGTTTTCCTGTTATACCTGACGAACCTCATGTGGAAAAACGCAGAGAGGAGCGGAGCAGAAAAAGAAAAGAGGAGCCGGTTGTCCCTATACTGAAAGAGGAGAAGGCGCCGAAGACTAGCGCAAGCAGTCCCAGTATAGAAAAAATGGTCACCAATAAAGTAGAAATACCAAAAATGAAAAAACCCTTTCGGCCAACAGAAACGATTTCTCCTATCTATGGATATAATAGGCCGGTAAAAAATCAGGAAAAGACAAAAAAGGCATTCAATTTAGAAGAGCACGAACAGTGGCAGGCCAAGTCCTTTTCTCCATCTATACAAACAGAAAAGGAAACATTATTGCTGTTTGAAGAGCAGATGGAGGAAACTGGGCAAAAAGAAGCTGCAATATCGGATGAAGTGCAGACAAACAAAGAGGCGCCATTGGCTGAATGGGAGCATTTTTCTATGCTAGAGGAGGATGAGGATAACCCTGCTGCTTTTGCACAAACGATGGAAATCACTGAAGATAGAATCACTCCCCCTCCTATGCAGCAAAACGACGATAATTCTATCCAAGCACTTGATGTGAAAACAGAAGCCATGGAAGAAGAAGTGGAAATAGGCTGCAAAACTTCCCTTTCTTCTGCCAGCAATCTAACAGGGGATTCGCAAGCAGCAGTGGAGGAAAAAAAGCAGGGAAGATCATCAAAGCGAAGTTCATTGCCATTTAATGTATTAATGCTGAATAAGGATAGACGATACATAGAACAAAAGAGACGAGAAAAGGAAGCATTAGTTTTAGAGCAAAAAAGAACAGAGCAAAAGAAGCAGCATGAGGAGCAATTGGCATTAGCAACAAAAAAAGCAGAACAAAAAAGAATGGATCAATTAACAGCTGCACAAGCAGAAAAAACCAGCGCAAGCATGCAGCAGCATGAGAATAGGATAGTCGAAGAGGAAGAGCAGCCAGCATATTATGTCTTTCCTTCTGTAGATTTATTGCATCCTCCTGTTCAGAAAGTGGAAAATGATGATTGGATTAACGAGCAAACGAATGTTTTGAATAATACATTATTAAACTTTAATGTTCAGGCAAGTGTTGTAAATGTAACGCAGGGTCCTTCCGTAACCAGATATGAGGTACAGCCGGAGCCAGGTGTGAAGGTAAGCAAAATTACAAATCTTTCTGATGATCTAAAGCTAAGCTTAGCGGCAAAAGATATTCGGATTGAAGCGCCGATTCCAGGAAAACATACCATTGGCATAGAAGTTCCCAACCGAACAAGCAGACCAGTATTAATAAGGGAAATTATTAATAGCGATGTTTTTAAACAGTCTGAATCTCCGTTAACGGTCGCTTTGGGTCTGGATATTTCAGGCAAGCCGATTGTAACAGATTTGCGAAAAATGCCTCATGGCTTAATTGCTGGCGCGACTGGCTCTGGAAAAAGCGTGTGCATCAATACAATGCTTGTGAGTCTTATGTATAAAGCAAAACCAGAGGAATTGAAGCTGTTATTAATAGATCCGAAAATGGTGGAGCTTGCTCCATATAATTTTATCCCGCATTTGGCAAGTCCGGTAATTACGGATGTAAAGGCAGCAACAGCCGCATTAAAATGGGCTGTAGAAGAAATGGAACGGAGATATGAATTGTTGGCACATGCAGGGGTGCGAGACATTACGAAGTATAATCAGGCAGCGCTGGACAGTGGGAATTATTCGCAGAAACTCCCATATATTGTTATTATTATTGATGAACTTGCGGATTTAATGATGATGGCACCGGCAGATGTGGAAGAAGCAATCAGCAGAATTGCCCAAAAGGCAAGAGCATGTGGCATCCATTTGCTTATTGCGACACAAAGGCCTTCTGTAGACGTTATTACAGGGCTGATTAAGGCAAACGTACCAACTAGAATTGCTTTTTCTGTTTCTTCCCAAATCGATTCCAGAACAGTTATTGATATGAGCGGTGCGGAAAAATTATTAGGAAAAGGCGATATGCTTATTTTAGAGAATGGGACATCAAAGCCAGCACGTTTGCAAGGAACTTTTGTTTCAGATGAGGAAATTGATGAGGTTGTTCAGCATGTAAGGCGAGAAAGAAAACCAGATTATTTATTTGAGCAAGAAGAGCTGCTGAAGAAAGTTCAGATAACGGAAGAAGAGGATGAACTTTTTTTTGAAGCATGCGAATTTATTATTGAGCAAGGCGGAGCTTCAACCTCAAGCCTGCAAAGAAGATTTAAAATTGGCTATAATAGAGCGGCCAGATTAATTGATATGATGGAGAAGCAAGGTTTTATTTCTGAAGCAAAGGGAACAAAACCAAGGGATGTTTTAATTACGGAAGATGAATTTTTGCAGCTGCAGGAACAAGCGTAAGAAATGGCTGAAATGATTATAGAATCTACTCATTCAAAGAGAATAATGACTGTTACATAGTTTTTCTTTGAAAAAGGTGGTATAATCAATAAATGTGATTGCAAAGAAAATAAAGAGAAGCAGCCTAGTTTTTGAAAAATTACAGGAAAACCAAAGGGACATAGCAATAGAAATATGCTATGAGCAAAATAAAGTTTTGTGTCATATACTGGTTTAAAAGATATACGATTGTTGGAGGTTCTTTATATGACTATTTACCACTTCGTAGGTATAAAAGGGTCAGGAATGAGTGCGTTAGCGCAAATTCTGCATGATATGGGTTTACAAGTACAAGGTTCTGATGTAGATAAAAGATTTTTTACGCAAATAGCTTTGGAGGAATCTGGAATAAAAATTCTTCCTTTCCAGAAAGAAAATATTCAGCCTGGAATGAATGTGATTGTTGGGAATGCTTTTCCTGATACACATGAAGAAGTAGAAGAAGCAATGAAATTGGGTCTTCCCGTTGTCCGCTATCATCGTTTTTTAGGTGATTTTATGAAACAGTTCACTAGTGTTGCAGTGACTGGCGCTCATGGAAAAACTTCTACTACTGGATTGTTGTCTCATGTAATGAAAGGAGCAAAACCTACCGCTTATTTAATCGGCGATGGGACTGGTAAAGGCATAGCCGGAGCGGAATATTTTGCTTTTGAAGCATGTGAATATCGCAGACACTTTCTTTCTTACTTTCCAGATTATGCGATTATGACGAATATTGATTTTGATCATCCAGATTATTTTGCTAATATTGATGATGTTTTTTCTGCTTTTCAGGAAATGGCCTGGCAAGTAAAAAAAGGCATTTTTGCATGCGGCGATGATGAGCAATTGCAAAAAATACAAGCAAAGGTTCCTGTTGTTTTTTATGGATTTGGCGATGAAAATGACTTTCAAGCAAGAAATGTCGCCAAAACGACGGAAGGAACGACATTTGAAGTTTATGTAAGAAATACGTATTATAATACATTTTCCATTCCAACATTTGGAGATCATAATATCTTAAATGCCCTTGCTGTTATTGCATTAAGCCATTATGAAGATCTAGATGCAGAAATTGTAAAAGAACGACTATTGTCTTTTGAAGGAGTAAAACGGCGCTTTTCAGAAAAAACAATTGGTTCTCAAGTGATTATTGATGATTACGCCCATCATCCAACAGAAATCAAAGCAACGATTCAAGCAGCTAGACAAAAATATCCTGACCGTGAGATTGTTGCTGTATTTCAGCCTCATACATTCTCAAGAACACAGGCATTTCTAAATGAGTTTGCAGATAGTCTGAATTTGGCTGATTCTGTATATTTATGTGAAATATTTGGATCGGCAAGGGAAAACCATGGGAAATTGAGCATTGAAGATTTAGCAAATAAAATTCCGAACAGTGCGGTTATTTCAGAGGACAAAATGGAGACGCTTCAACACCATAAAAACAGCGTCATTATTTTTATGGGTGCTGGAGATATTCAAAAATTCCAGCAAGCATATGAAAAAACACTTGTTTAAGAGAAAAAAAGATGCTGATTGTTTCGGCATCTTTTTTTGCTTCCAACTAATTAGCAAGTGCAGCAGTATAAGGCTATTTTAAGTTTTCAGGATTAAGGGCTTCTAGTTCCTCTAAAATAAATCTGCCGTCTTTTCTAATCAGCACATCATCAAAGTAAATTTCTCCGCCGCCATAATCAGGGCGCTGAATGTTCACCATATCCCAATGAATATTAGAATGGTTGCCATTAAATGCATCATCATAGCATTGGCCAGGTGTAAAGTGAAAACTCCCATCAATTTTTTCATCAAATAAGATATCCTGCATCGGATAAAGGATATAAGGATTAACGCCAATAGCAAACTCTCCTATGTACCGGGCCCCTTCATCTGTATCCAAAATCTTATTTAACCGCTCTGTATCATTTGCTGTTGCTTTTATAATCTTTCCATTCTCAAATGTTAATTCTACCTGTTCAAATGTAAATCCTTGGTACGGGGAAGGTGTATTATATGTAAGCACTCCGTTGATGGAATCGCGAACAGGTGCTGTATAAACTTCTCCATCTGGAATATTCATTTGTCCAGAACATTTAATGGCAGGAATATCCTTGATGGAAAAAACAAGATCTGTGCCTGGACCTGTTATTTTTACTTTATCTGTCTTATTCATTAAAGCCACAAGATTATCCATTGCTTTATCCATTTTACTGTAATCGAGATTGCAGACATTAAAATAAAAATCCTCAAACGCTTCTGTACTCATTTTTGCCAGTTGTGCCATTGAAGCATTAGGATAGCGAAGGACAACCCAGCGCGTTTTTGGAACGCGAATGCCGCGATGTACTTTTTTGCCAATCGTTCCGCCTTCAATTTTCATTTTTTCTGCTGGAACATCTGCAAGTTCATTAATATTGTTTCCTGAACGCAATCCAATATAAGCATCCATTTGGCTCATTACATTTGCTTCAAACGCCGCCATCATTTCATACTGCTCTTCTTTTGCTCCTAACAATAAAGAACGATTAATCTCATTATCTTTTAGAGAGACAAAGGGATATCCTCCTGCATTATAAGCTTCTTTGACAAGCGCTTGCACTAGTTCTTTCTGTAGTCCAAAGTTCTCAATTAAAACCTTTTCGCCTTTTTGCAGACGGATAGAATAATTGATGAGATTTTTTGCTAGCTGCTCAATACGTGGATCTTTCATAATATGTACCTCCAAAAGTAAGCTACAATAATGTGCAACTATTATTGTACTCCAAAAAAATTTTTTCTCCAATAAGAATGCTAGCCCGCTCAAGGTCTTTTGCGACAATAGCATAAGAAGCTTCATCTGTGCTAAAGAAGGGGGCAATAATAATAGGGATTCCATTCTGCCAATAAAGTGAAACTTCAATCAGCGGGGACTTTCCACTGATTGTTAGTTGAACCAATCAGGCTTTTATAGGCTAGTTTGGCCACCTAGATTTCTCATTTCTCTTACAATCCCTTAGGTCGGGGGCAAAGGTTCGTTAATGCATGATAAATTGGCAGAAAATGCTGTTCTCTCTTTTGCATCTGTTAGATTTCGCCAATAGTGTAGTCTCTTTATTTATGCCTGCTTTCCGCGGGGCGTTTGCTTGAGCATCCGCGCCATGTTTTACCTGTCCGGCAAATCCTGCTCCAATCAATCTGTTTAACAATAGGGTTCAGTCATAAAACTTATAAAAAACAGCAGTCCTTTAGAAAACAGCCTTATTTATATACAAAGCAATTTTCAAAGGGAATTATATTTGTTTCTCTTATTCTTTCCCTCTATAATAAAAAAGAAAAGTGTTTAAATAATGGAAAAGATGGGAAAGTAACTAAAAAGCGGAGGTGCGATAATCATGATTGAAATTTTATATTGGAGTGTAGCATTAATAGCAATAGCATTCACTATTTTAGTCATTTATTTGGCAAAAACTTTAAAGTCATTACATATTACGTTAGATAGTGTTTCCAAAACATTGACAGGATTAGAAAGACAGCTTGATGGAGTAACAAGAGAAACAACAGTATTGCTTGAGAAAACGAATCTTCTGGCAGCAGATATTCAGCAGAAATCAGAAAGCCTAAACAGTGTTGTCGATGCGGTAAAAGGGGTTGGAGATTCTATTAAGGGCTTTAATGAATCTGTACAGACGATTACGACAAATGTTGAAACAACTGTGGAGAAAAATCAGGATAAAATTGCTCAAGTAGTTCAATGGAGCAAGATTGTCATGAATATCAAAGATCAATGGAGTGCCAGAAAAGCATTGGCAAAAACAAGAAGTGATCGATCTATATAAAGCAGAGGAGGATAATGGCATGAAAAAAGAACAAGAAGAAGTGCGTATGGAAAGCGGCGGCTCAAAGGACTTTTTATTGGGAGCCATTGTAGGCGGAGTTGTGGGGGCAGCGGCAGCATTATTTTTTGCGCCAAAGCCTGGGAAAGAGCTGCTTCATGACATGAATGAACATGCGAATTCTCTAAAAGGCAAAGGAATTGAGCTAACAGGCACATTAAAAGAAAAAAGTTCAGAATACATTTCGATTGCCAAGGAGAAAACAGATCAGCTTACGACTGCTGTTTCGAAACAGTCTAGCAGCATAGTGAATAAAATGAAAGAGACTGGTGGAAAAGGAGACTTGCCGATAAATGAGGCAGATGCTGGCATAGAAGATAAGCAAAAATCGACGGAAGAAAAGTTTAAAAGTGAGTATGATGAAATTCAACGGAAATTAGAGGAAACAAAAAAAGCATTTGACGAGACAGAGAGCAAATATAATCATTCTGCTGTGGAAAACAGCCAAAACTAATAAAGTGAAACTAACAATCGGGCTTTTACGGGCAAGTTTCTATCCACCTAGATTTTTCGTTTCTCCTCATCATCTTTTAGGTGGGGGTCAAAAGCCCGTTAATGCCGGATAAATAAATGCCTTCCTAGATGTCTACAAGTGTCCAGGGAGGCATTTTAATCGATACATACTAGTCCATTTCCTTTAGCTGCTAATTATATGGTATTGTAAGGGGAGTAAGACGAGATTATTTGGATAAAGACGGAGGAGGAATTGAAATGAAAAAAATTAATACAGTAGAAGAATTTAATCAAGTGCTTGCAGATAATGAAGCGATTTTATTTTTAAAGCATAGCCTAACATGTCCAATCAGCCAGGCCGGTTTTGAACAGTATCAACAATATACAGCAAATAATGATAAGGTGCATGCATATTATTTAGCGGTCCAAGAGGCTAGGCCCTTATCCAATTATATTGCAGAAACTTATGGAGTTAAGCATGAATCCCCACAAGCACTATTATTTGCCGATGATCAGGTTGTTTGGAATGCATCCCATTACAATATTACAGTAGAAGCTTTAAAAGACGCTGTTAATACTATTAAATAAAAAGAAGGTGCTGATTCATTTTGTCAGCTTGTTCTTCAGAGTGTCGAAAAAGTCATAAAGTAAAAATCCAGGCTGAATGAAAGCGTTTGACTATCAAGAATCTCCCCCTTTTCGAGGAGCGGAGTTACCGTTTTTAAGGTAATGAGCACCACAGAAAAGGAGAAGAGAGCGAACGTTTTTTTGCAGCCTTAAGACCAAGCTGATGCACTTTGTCAGCTTGGTCTTTTTATGTTAGCTTGTTGGAGCGCTGGCCGGCCAAATTAGCTGAAGATTATCGCCTTTTTTTAAGGGGGTTAGAAAGGTTGCCTTTTCGCCGTTTCTTATCAATTCAAATGTTCCATGATTTACTTTGGGTCTATCGATTTGGATATATCCAAATAAATCTTGAAAGAAAAATCCGTTAAATGGTTTTTGTTCTATAATTATTTTATCGCCATTATATAAAGTCGCATCTAATTTGAGCAGCTGTCCATTTCGTTTGAATTGCGCCAGTTGTTTGGCAAGTGTCAGTTTTTTTCCGTTAAAAGTGACAGGCAGCACCTGATATAATAATATATGTTTTAATTCGGCCAGCTCTTTTACAGTTGGTGCCTTTTTGCTCTTAATAGTTATTTCATCCCCGTCTTCAAATTTATAGTCTAATTTAATCGGGAGACCATTTCGCAGTATACTGCCTGAAAATGCTGGAATAACCGTATCTTTTTCATTGATAGATAGCTTAAAAGGCTGAATTACCTTCATATAAGAATCTAATTGGAGACTTTGCAGCAATTCTTTTATTGTTTGCGGCATACTGTATTCTATTCTGTCGCGATCTTCTATCCATTTTTCTAGTGAAGAATCTGAGCCATTGCAGCGAATAGATGTGGTGACTTGAAATGTGTCTCCATTAATTTGCACCGATTTAACCGGAGCCATATCCAATAAATCCTTTATTTGGACATCAGCTTGTTTACCATCAGCTCCTTTATAGACAGTCAATGCTTCCCCATTCTGCACAATATCATCTAATGAGCATGTTATCTTATTGCGCATAATAACAGGGGCTTTTCCATAAGTTCCTGGTATGGTAATTTGCTGCGTGTTTACAGATACAATCATGGCATTGCCTGGTTTGCCATACAGCTTATTTAAGTTTATGCCTGAAGCTAACAGACAGTCACCCACTGTCAATTTATTTATTTCAAATAAACGAACAGGCTGTTCATTTACATAAATAGTTTTATACTGGACAGGAGATTTTCCCGCTGCAATGGCAATGCCAACAGGCGTAACTAGTTCAGGGCCTTTTACGTTTGGATCTGCAAAAGTTAGATGAGTGATGGCATCTATGCCTCTGATCGCAACACGGTTGTCTGGAAGATGAAGCATTTCGGCAATTTTTCCAGAAAGGGCCGGTGTTTGGCTTCCCCCGCCAACAAGCATAACAGCTTTAGGAGCTTTATGATTGTTTAATGCTAATATTTCTCTGCAGATATGGTCGCTGAGCTTATCTAATGCAGGAGAAATGTTTGCAATCGCTTCTTCCTTGCTTACTTTTGTCGTAAAGCCTAATATATCTGTTACAGAAATAACATCATGCTTAGACAGCTGCTTTTTGGCTTCTTCTGCAAGAGGAAAGTCCAGTAAGTATTGATCGCTGATGGCCTCTGTTATTTCGTCTCCTGCAATTGGCACCATTCCATATGCAATAACAGTTCCAGAATCTGTTATTGCAATATCAGAGGTTCCGGCCCCAATATCAACCAATGCTACATTTAATCTGCGCATAGAGGGAGGAATGAGTACATTAATGGCAGCAATAGGTTCTAATGTTAAAGCCTCCATTTCTAAATCAGCCCGGTGGAGTGCTGCAATTAAAGATTCTACGACCACTCTAGGGAGAAATGTAGCAATAATTTCTACCGCTGCAAAATCGCCTTGCTGGTCAATTAAATTCCCCATTTCTTGCTTATCCAATAAATAGTGAAGAACAGAATAGCCTACACAATAATAGAACTGGCTTTTGTCTTGTTGATTGCTCTTTTCTGCAACAGTACTTTGTGCTGTTTGGACAGCTGTAAGCTCCAAATGGAGTATATCTTGCTGTGTAATTATTGGTTTGCCTTTGATGTTTATAGAGCAGGAGGCTTTTTCTGTTTTAAGAGCGCGGCCGGCAGCGGCGACTGATACTTTATGTAGAGGGCCATGTTTTTTTTCTAATTGTAATTTTATTTCTAAAATAATTTTTGAAACTGCTAAAACATCATGTATTTGTCCATCAAGCATGGCTCTTTCTTTATGCTCAATGGACAAAATATCGACAACATGATGTTTTTCGCCATTTTTCTCTAAAATAATCCCGACAACAGATCGTGTACCAATATCTAAAGCAAATATTTTATTTTTATCGTGCAAAGAAAACACCTTCTTTATTATTTAAGAATATTATTTTTATAGAAAAAATCCGTTTTTCTTAATTGCTTTAATGCTTAAAAGCGTTTAATTATTAAAGAAAATTAGTGACAATGTCAAAAAGATGATTTATAATAAATCCAATCACAAGAAATGTAACATATTTTTATATGTCCATAAAGAATATTGAAAATTTGTCTAAATAGAACTAATATGAAAATTCTGTAGATGACAAGTCAAAAAGGATGGGATACCAGATGAGTAACAAAGAATTGGAACAATTGCGGGATCGCGTGGATGAATTGAATTTAGAAATTTTAGAAAAAATTAATGAAAGAGCAGCCCTTGTGCAAGAAATTGCTCAAGCAAAAGTAACACATGGAGCTCATCGTTATGATCCAGTTCGCGAGCGCACAATGCTTGATCATATATTGGCAAAAAATGATGGACCGTTTGATAATGCAACGATCTCTCATTTATTTAAACAAATCTTTAAAGCGGGCTTGCAGCTGCAGCAAGAGGATGACAGCAAAGCATTGCTAGTTTCCCGCAAAAAGAAGCCAGAAGACACAATCGTTGATTTAAACGGAACAAAAATTGGCGATGGCATTCCAAAGTTTGTATTTGGACCATGTTCTGTAGAATCATATGAACAAGTAGCAAAAGTAGCAGAATCCGTAAAAGCAAAAGGATTAACATTGCTTCGCGGCGGCGCATTTAAGCCAAGAACATCCCCGTATGACTTCCAAGGCTTAGGAGTGGAAGGCCTAAAAATATTAAAGCGTGTATCAGAAGAATATGGATTATCTGTTATTAGTGAAATCGTAAGCCCAGAGCATATCGAAGAAGCCCTTGATTACATTGATGTTATTCAGATTGGTGCCCGCAATATGCAAAATTTTGAATTATTAAAGGCTGCTGGAAGCGTAAAAAAACCAGTTCTTCTAAAAAGAGGCTTAGCAGCTACTATTGAAGAGTTCATTAATGCGGCTGAATATATTATGTCACAAGGAAATGACCAAATTATGCTTTGCGAGCGCGGTATTCGTACGTATGAACGTGCAACAAGAAATACATTAGATATTTCAGCTGTGCCAATTTTAAAACAAGAAACACATTTGCCTGTATTTGTAGATGTTACACATTCTACTGGCAGAAAAGATCTGCTGTTGCCTTGCGCAAAAGCAGCATTAGCAATTGGGGCAGATGGTGTAATGGCAGAAGTTCATCCAGACCCAGCAGTAGCATTGTCTGATTCCGCACAGCAAATGGATTTAAAACAGTTTGACGAATTTTATAATGCAATTCAAGCCACTCCATTTGTAAAAGCATAATTTTTTATGTATGCTTTAAGCATAGGCTACTTCTACTAAAAAAGGTAGAAGCAGCCTATGCTTTTTTGCGCTAATTTTGTTTATGACTAGTTAATGGGACAGTAATCTTCCACTGATTAAAGTTTCGCTTTATTTCCTATAATTCCTTATGAAAATCTGATGAGAAAGCTAATTATTGGGAATAATAATAGTAGAAGACATAAATTTATGAAAAAAGGCATTGTTCTTTTATTTTTATATAAATATAAAGCTTTTATGAAGTTTTTTGTTATAATGAATAAAAAAGGCGTTTTTTTTTGAAAAAAAATGAAAGCTTGTCATTGCGGCATTTTGAACGTTATCGTATGATTAAATACATAATTAGACAAGATTAGCTATATACGAACAAAACGGCTGTATGCTTAGCTGCTTGCAATGTAAAAAGATAATAATGAATGGACATATAAAAGGAGTGTTTTAATAGTATGAATATAACGATATATGATGTTGCCAGAGAAGCGAGTGTATCCATGGCAACCGTATCAAGAGTAGTAAATGGAAATCCGAATGTAAAACCAGCAACAAGAAAAAAAGTATTAGAAGTAATCGATCGATTAGGCTATCGTCCAAATGCTGTTGCGCGTGGACTAGCTAGTAAAAAGACAACAACAGTTGGTGTTATTATCCCTGATATTTCAAGTACTTTTTACGCAGAATTGGCAAGAGGAATCGAAGATATTGCAACAATGTATAAATATAATATTATTTTAAGCAATTCTGATCAGAATAAAGACAAAGAGCTTCATCTGTTAAATACAATGCTTGGCAAACAAGTAGATGGTATTGTATTTATGGGTGGAAATATTACAGAGGAGCATGTACAAGAATTTGAAAAGTCTCCTGTACCAATTGTTCTTGCTGCAAGCATTGAAGAAAGCCAAAAGATTTCATCTGTTAATATTGACTATGCACAAGCAACATTTGATGCGGTAACTTCTTTTATTGAAAAGGGGCATCAAGTCATTGCCCTTGTGCTTGGTTCAATGGAGGAGCCTATTAACAGCAAAGAAAAGCTTATGGGATATAAAAAAGCGCTAGAAGCTGCTAATATTGCATTTGATGAAAGCTTAGTGGTTGAGGGCGATTATACGTATGAATCAGGAATCGAATCTTTTGAGAAGCTGATGGAGCAAGCAAATAAACCAACTGCAATTTATGTTGGATCAGATGAAATGGCAATTGGCGTTATCCATGGTGCAGAAGACAGGGGATATAATGTGCCAAATGATTTTGAAATAATCAGCTCTGATAATACAAAGCTTACCCTGATGGTGAGACCGCAGCTGACTACAATTGTGCAGCCATTATATGACATAGGAGCTGTTGCTATGCGTCTTTTAACAAAGTATATGAACAAAGAGACAGTGGAAGACCATATTGTTGTTTTACCTCACAGAATAGAAGAACGTTCCTCTACTAAAAAAGGGTAATGGAATAATTAAATAGTGTTATGTTTGTGCAGAAAGAATGGTGTAATATAGCCATTCTTTTTTTTTTGGAGAAGTTTAGAATTATACAGTTTTAAGTATTAGCTGCATTTTTTCTCCAAAATTTACTTATAGATTTATCTTTTTTATTTCTATAAGATTAGTAGAGAAAATACGCTTGATTTTCAAGGGAACTACTAATTTTAGGAGTTGAATAATGAAAAAATTCTTTTTCCTTTTTTTAGTGATGGCAATAATGACTTCTGTTTTGTTCAATCCACTTTATCCACAAGCAAGCAGCAATCCAATTCTCCAAGTTAAGCTAGTAAATTATATAGGCAATACAACATCCATTACCCTTAAAACAACAGGTGAATATGAATTATCAAATGGAAAAACCATTAATGATGGATCCACTTTTATTGCAGAAGTGAAAGATGATTCGTTGCAATTTACTGCTGGCGCCGACAAAAAGACTTTAATAAAAGGCGATATATTAACCCTTCATGCGAAAAAGGCTTCCAATACTTTAGCATTAAATGGCCGCAGCTACTATGGAGATTTTCAATTTATAGTAGAGAAAAGCAAAATAAGTAATAAGCTGTATATTCGGCCGATCAATAAGGTAGATATGGAAACATATTTAAGAGGAGTGGTTCCACAAGAAATGCCTGCATTATGGCCGGTGGAAGCATTAAAAGCACAAACTATTGCCGCGAGAACATATGCATTGAAGCATAAAGATGATAAAGAGTTTGTTGATACCATTTCTAATCAAGTGTATGGGGGCACATATGCCCTTCATTCAAAAAGCGATGAGGCAGTGCGGCTAACAGAAGGAATGGTATTAAAATATAATGATAAACTAATAGATGCAGTTTTTTCTTCTAGCAATGGAGGAAGAACAGAATTAAATTCGAGTGTATGGGGCGGCTCTGTACTCCCTTATTTTGCTGTTAAAGATGATTTGTATGATTTTAATCCTGCAAATAAAATGAAATTTCTTTGGAGTATAGAATTAAATCAGCAGCAGCTTGATTCTGCCTTGGATTTATCTAAGGCAGAAAAATGGTGGAATTCTGTTATGGAGAAGGATGCAAATCTTCCAGTATTAAAAAATATGAAAAGCTGGATGCAGACACAAGGGTATATAAATGAAATAAAGGACATAAAAATAATGAATATCCCCTTGCTGCAGCTGAATTTATCGAATAAAACACCCGGCGGCAGGGTGCTCGAGGGCTCTGCTACCATTGTTTATCTCAAAAAAGAAACAGTAGACAATAAGATAGTCGTAAAAAAGAATACGTTAGAATTAAAGAATGTGGCAGCTTCAAAAATACGTGCACTTGTAGGAATTGAAAGCATGCGCAGTTATTTAGTCGATGTATCAAATGAAAAGGCGGGGCATGTGACGATACAGGGAAGAGGATACGGGCACGGGGTTGGATTAAGCCAATATGGTGCCAGAAATAGAGCTGATGCTGGACAAACATATCAGCAAATTTTAGGATTTTATTATCCGGGAGCGGCCATTATAAAAGAATACAGCAATGCTGCTGTTTCTGAGCAAAAGCCAAAAATAGTTGAACAAGCGAAACCGGCTGCAGAAACAAAATCAGCTGTACAAGATAAAGCGCCGCCAACAATCACTAATATGAAAATAAGTGCAGATTATAAAAAAAATAAAGCAAAATTATCTATGAAAATAAGCAAACCAGGAAAATTAACAGTTAACATAAAAGATCAAAAAGGCAAAGTTATTGCTACATTGAGCAAAAATAAGGTAGTAAAAGCAGGAAGCGTGTCGTTTAATTGGAATATTGGAAAAGTCAAAAACGGGATATATAAAGTGACAATAGAAGCTGCAAATAATAATGGATTTAAGCGCAATTTTACAAATAAGGTTACAATCAAAAAGCCAGCTTCTGTACAAAAAGGAAAGGTAAATACAGCTATACTGAATGTAAGAGAAAAGCCGACTACTCATTCTGTAGTCAAAATGAAGTTGAAAAAGAGGCAGTCTGTTGTAATACTTTCCAAGCAAGATTCCTGGTATAAAATAGAAACAGGAAAAAGCGTGGGCTATGTCAAAAGCAAGTATATAACAAAAGACTGATAAAGTGAAACTAACAATTAGTCTAAGCACTCTGCTGATTATTTGCTGTACTAATCAGATTTTGGCTCAGCAAGTTTCTATCCTCTTAGATTTTTCGTTTTTCTTCTCTTCTGGAGGAGAGATCAAAACTCTGTGAATTTCTGATAAAAAGTCCCCTTTCCAAAATGGAGAGGGGACAGCTTTTTATTAACGAGTGTGCTTGATTGCAGCGAGAAGAGTCCTTTAATCAAAAATGTGCTTTAATAAAGTCTTAAAAAGGGCAATGGAAAGGTCGACGATAAAACCTTCCACTGCCCTTTTGCATATAAAGGAGATTTTTTTGTGACTAGCGAGAGGAGTCCTTTGCAGCTGGATGCCGATTATTCATTATTGCTGTTGGTTTCCTTTTGCTGTTCCTTTTGCTTGTTAGTTGAATCATTTTCTTGCTGATTATTTGTTGTGTCATTTTTTGTTTCTTCTTTTTTTGTTTCTTCTTTTTTGCTATTTGCATTGGTGCTGTTGCTATTTTTGTCTGAATTCGTCTTTTTATCGTTTTGTTGATTATTTTGTTTATCTGTATCTTGGTTCTTTTTATCTTTGGAGTTGTTCTCTTTGTTATCTTCCTTTTTCTTTGTTTCTCCAATTTTTATTACATTGGAGGAAGAGGACTCTCTGCCGGCAATATCAACAGCTTTTACAGTATAAGATCCAGAACCATTATTGAAATAAAGCTTTTCTCCAGCCTTTTTGCTTCCCACTTTTTTTCCATCTTTATAGATTCGATAGCCTACGACATCATTTTCAGCATGTTTGGACCAAACGATTCCTTTGTCGCTATTGGTTATTGTAATAGCAGAAGGCGTTTTTCCGTTATCATACATTTTTTTCGAAGGAGCAGCTAATTTATTCCAATTAGAATTGTTTTGCACAAGTGAAGAGGCATCAGAGATATCTACTCCAAATAGTTTTTTTAGATAGTCTGGGTTCAGCATTAATCCTGATTCGGTAAATTCACTTGGCGTAGAATCTAAAGCAACATAGCGTGCATCGCCAATCTGCACAACTTTTCCAGCTACTAAACTATCATCTGCTTTATTTGGCGCTGTTCCTGATTTAAATAAATCTGTTGTAACAAGGCCAGCTTTTGAACAGCCTTCAGAAGGCAACAGTCCTGAGACAGAGCAGATGGATCTTCTAACAATTCCGCCAGGCATTTTAAAACTTTCAGAAGGGTCAACCAGCTCTGGGTTAATGTCATAGACTGCATTCATAAAATCAGCCCATAAATAGTTTGTGCGCATACTATAGCTTAATCCACCTGTATATAAAGACTTGGGGGTGTCATAGCCTGTCCATACCCCAAAGGAAACATTAGGATTTGTTGCAACAAACCAAGAATCGGTAAAGTTTTGTGCTGTTCCTGTTTTTCCTGCCCAATCTGAGTGGAATTTTAAACGGTTGTTTACAGCTGCCGCTGTACCTTCAGTGACAACATCTCTCATCATATCTAGCGTTAAATAAGATGTTTGTGGACTAAATACCTCCACAGGCTCTATTTTATGCTGATAAATGACTTTTCCATTTTTATCGACAATTTTATCGATCATATAGGCGTCAATAAATTTCCCATCATTTGCAAATGTTCCATATGCATTTGTATTTTCTTCGACTGTTACTCCTGTTTCTAAGGCTCCTAATGCAGTTGCTCTGTTTGTATAGTCTCCTTCCTTAAGAGAAGTGAATCCCATTTTTTCTAAATATTTAGCAGGTTTTTGAGGAAGAATATCTACATATGCTTTTACTGCTGGAACATTATAGGATTTGGCTAATGCATATCTCGCTGTTACTAGACCGTGATATTGCATATCATAGTTTGATGGCCATGCTTTATTGCTTCCAGGGTTCAATCGCAGCGGTAGATCAGGTAAAATACTTCCTGGTGATAATGTATTAAGTTCAATTGCAGGACCGTATACTAGCAATGGCTTCATGGTAGAACCATTTGAACGTTTGGCGCTGGTTGCATGGTTTAGCGCCTCTCTATCGTGGTCTCTTCCGCCGACAAAGCTGATAATTTTTCCTGTTTTGTTTTCAATTAAAATTGCGCCGGTTTCTACTGGCTCTGAGACAGTTTCTGTTTTTCCACTTTCGCTATTTGTAACTGTTTCTGATTTGGCAGGACCATATAAGGCGAAATTTTTGGCGACTTCCTGCATCTTATCATAGATTTTTTTATCGATAGTACTATGGATTTCATAGCCGTTTTGATGCACTTGGCGGTCTGCTAGCGTCGTATACTGTTCAAGCAGTATATCGTCTTTTCGCAAATCCTCTTTCGAATAGCCATCTTTTTTTGCTAAAATTTCTGCAATGATTTCTGTTGATCTTTTTTCCAGTTCATATGTGAGCCATGGATATGTTTCTGTTGGGCTTTTTTTGGCTGGAATAAAGTCTTTTGTAATATCATACTTACTGGCATCTTCGTATTCCTTTTTGGTGATTTTCTTTTCTTTATACATTCTTGATAAAACGATTTTCATTCGAGAGATGCCGGGCTCCAAATTTTCTTTTACTTTCCCTTCTTGGGTAAATGGAGTATAGCCAAATGGGCTTTGCGGTAAACCAGCAATAAATGCAGCTTGCGGCAGCGTTAATTTTTTTGCATCTACGCCGAAAATGCCATTTGCAGCAGCTTGTACACCTGCAATATTGTGCCCAGATGAGTTTCTTCCAAATGTAGAAACATTCAAATAGGCTTCTAAAATTTCTTTTTTATCAAAGAATTTTTCTAGCCTAAGTGCCAGAAGAATCTCTTTTGCTTTTCTTTCAAAGGATACTTCGTTTGTAAGAATTTGATTTTTGATAAGCTGCTGGGTTAGTGTACTCCCCCCGGATTGACTTGAAGTATTCGCAACTTCTTGAAAGACTGCACGCATGATAGATTTTGGGACAACCCCATCATGCTCGTAGAAATATTTATCTTCTGTTGCAACAACGGCATCAATTAAATATGGGGAAACATCCTTTAGCTTTACTTCTTCCCTTTCTAAATCAGTTGGCAATTTTCCTAAATAGACATTATTGGAAAAGTAGACTTCAGATGTTTCTTCATAGTTGTAAATATCTTTTTTCATCGTGTTGTATGAACGCACCGGCTCTTCTTTTACTAATGATGCAAAATAGCCGGCTCCAGCCCCTAAAGCAAATCCGCCTCCGATTAAAAGGCAAATGATAAAAAGCAAAATGAGATTCCATACCACTTCATATGTTAAGCGGGCTTTTTTAACTGTTTGTTTATTGGTAAAGAAGCTTCGGAATATATTCCAGTAATTACTCCACTTCGGCCTATCATTCATTCATATCAGTCCTCCTAAAATCACATACATTATAGCATAAAGAGGAGGGACAATTTGGTTTTTTTTTGTTAAAGCATTTGACAGACTGTTTGTTTTTATGATAAAAATAACTCAACTATATATTGATCGTTATTGTAATGATGGGAATAAGTAGCTCTTTTATCACTATTACAGAGAGTCATTGGCTGGTGAAAAATGGCATAAATAAAAGAGTGAATTACCTCCCTGAACTTTTGCTGGGAAATGGCTAATTAATATAGGCAAAGTAGCAGCAAACGGGATATGCCGTTATCTATTAGAGTGGAGAAGAAATATTTTTCTCAAATTAGGGTGGTACCGCGCTTATTTTGCGTCCCTGCATATAGATGCAGGGGCTTTTTTTATTGCAAAGGAACTGTTTTTCCGGAAAAAATAACGATTAATATAGTTTAAGATGACATTATAAAGTGATGGAGGCTACTTGCAATGAATTTATTAGAAGATTTACAGTGGAGAGGGATTATTTACCAGCAAACAGATGAAGAAGGCTTAAAAGAACAGCTAAAAGAAAATATGACATCCTTATATTGTGGGGTCGATCCCACTGCTGATAGTATGCATATTGGTCATCTTTTGCCGTTTTTGACATTAAGGCGCTTTCAGAATGCCGGTCATCGGCCGATCGTCCTTGTCGGCGGAGCAACAGGGCTTATAGGCGATCCGAGCGGCAAAAGTGAAGAAAGAAAGTTGCAGACGCTTGATGTTATTGGCCATAATGTAAAATGTTTGCAGCAACAATTAAAAAGAATTTTTGATTTTGATGGAGAAAATGGTGCGGTTATGGTGAATAACTATGATTGGGCCGGTTCTATGGATATTGTTACTTTTTTAAGAGATTATGGAAAACATATTGGAATCAATTATATGCTGGCGAAAGATACAATCGCTTCTCGATTAGAAACGGGAATTTCTTTCACAGAATTTACGTACACCATTCTTCAGGCTATGGATTTTCTGCATTTATACGAACATCATAATTGCAAACTGCAGATTGGCGGAAGCGATCAATGGGGAAACATTACAACAGGATTAGAGCTGATTAGAAAAAATATGCCAGAAGGCGCAAAAGCATATGGTCTAACGATTCCTCTTGTAACAAAAGCTGATGGCACAAAGTTTGGAAAAACAGAAAGCGGAGCAATTTGGCTGGACGCTTCTAAAACAACGCCATATGAGTTTTACCAATTCTGGATTAATACTGCAGATGCAGATGTAGTCAAATATTTAAAATTCTTTACATTCCTATCGAAAGAAGAAATCGAACAACTGGAAGAAGCAGTGCAAGAAGAGCCGCATTTGCGCAAAGCACAAAAAAGACTAGCAGAAGAAATGACTACATTAATTCATGGAGAGGCTGCATTAGAGCAAGCGCAAAAGATTACGGCCGCATTGTTCAGCGGGGATATTAAAAATCTTACAGCAGATGAAATTCAGCAAGGATTTAAGGATGTGCCAACATATGAGCATAAAGATGGAGAAGCTGTTCTTGTTGACTTGCTAGTAGCTTCTGGAATTGTTTCTTCTAAGCGCCAAGCACGAGAAGATGTTACAAACGGTGCTGTATATATTAATGGGGAAAGAAAACAAGAGCTGGATTATGTATTAACAAAAGAAGACCGTATCGAAGAGAAATTTACAGTTATTCGCCGCGGCAAAAAGAAATACTTTTTAATTAAATTTTAAATAGGTACGCAAGAGAGCAAAGGAAATTAAAAGTAATAAAATTCTTTGCTTTTAGAAAGATAGACCCTTTCTATGTAGAGTATTTTAACAATAAATACCTCGCATAGAGAGGGTTTTTTTGTGGCGAAATTTATATGCTTTTTGCTGAAGTTTTATTTTTGATAATAAAAAATTAATGGAAGTATAAATAGGGATAGAATGAAAAATTTTTATTTTATATTGCTTTATAAAAATATAATCAAATGGAAAATAAATGAAATATATGTTTTCTAGAATCTTTTCGCCGTATTATAACAAAATAAATGGAGTATTAAAAAGATTGCTTGATAAAATCTTTAAATGAGTCTAAGAGAGAAGACAGTCAAATATTGACCATGGCATGCAGAAAATTAAAACAATGCAAATAAATAGAACAATACTTTATTCAATAAACCTTTGTATTGTAACACAGAGGCTGCTTAAATCCTGCAACAGACTCTTTAAAAGAGTAATTCTGCATTCCGGCTAATATTAACAATTAGCTTTATGTGTATAGTTGGGTTCAGCTAGATTTAATGGAGCATATGCCAAGGACTTGACATGAGGCATATTGAATGAGCAGCCAATTTATGTTTTTATCTATTATCAATCTTAGCAATAAAGGAAAACTAATTAATCAATAGGAGGATAATAACAATGAAAAAAAATGGTGCAGACAACACAAATATTGCAGGGAAAATTTATGATGTAAAAGATTATCATAAAGAGGACGAAATATCTGCAGGACTTTCTTCTACACATGAACAAGCAAGTGATACGATGACAGAAGGTACAATCGATGGCGTTATGGAAAATGTTGCTGGGAAAGATATTCCGTTGCAAAAAAATAGAAAATAAAAACTATGCCCCCTAAAAACGCATAGTTTTTAAGAAGCATGGTATAAAGCTATAGATAAAAGCAGGCTTCTGCATGTTCACCCTTAAAGTGTCATTTTGATTTTCTCTACGCTCTGATAATGTATTGTTAGCATTTAAATTTTATTATTAGTCCGCTATGCATATAAATACGACAAATAAAAAACCAGAAACAAAAAGTTTCTGGTTTTAAATATACTTTTAATAAAGAATACTTATTAACGAGAGTAGAACTCAACGATAAGAGCTTCGTTAATTTCTGCTGGCAATTCAGAACGTTCTGGTAAACGAGTGAATGAACCTTCTAATTTATCAGCATCAAATGTTAAGAAATCAGGTACGAAGTTATTTACTTCTACTGCTTCTTTAACAATATCAAGGTTGCGTGATTTTTCACGTAAAGTGATAGTTTGGCCTGCTTTTAGACGGTATGATGGAATGTCCACGCGAGAACCATCAACTAAGATATGGCCATGGTTTACAAGCTGACGTGCTTGACGACGAGTACGAGCAAGACCTAAACGATAAACAACGTTATCAAGGCGAGTTTCTAAAAGAGCCATGAAGTTTTCACCGTGTTTACCAGGCATTTTGCCAGCAATATCAAATAAATTACGGAATTGGCGCTCATTCACACCATACATATGACGTAATTTTTGTTTTTCTTGTAATTGTAAACCGTATTCTGATAATTTTTTGCGTTGGTTTGGACCATGTTGTCCTGGTGCGTAAGGGCGTTTATCTAATTCCTTACCAGTACCACTTAATGAAATGCCAAGACGACGAGAAAGTTTCCAGCTTGGACCTGTATATCGAGCCATTATAGACTCCTCCTTCATGTTTTTATTTGGTAAAATAAAAACAGATGCAAATTTTTCTTTCTGTACATTTTATCTTCATGTACCTTCGCCCTAGCAGCTAAGGGTTACACAATACACCATCAATTATCTTGAGGAATAAAATGAAACAGTAAAGTATTTTACATATGCTGCAATATTTTACACAAAGAGTATTATATGTCTTTAGGTGATAGAATGTCAAGAAAAGGTTTGTTTTTTCTATTTTTATTTGAATGCTAGTGATCTTTTTGCTTGTTTTGCAAGAGGGCTGGAAACCATCTTTTTCTCTAAAAGGATGGTTTATAGAAAAATAATTTTCACCTGATTAGATGGACCTATGATATAATTATATAGAAATAATAGACAGATATATTATAGAAGAAAATAATTAGAGTTTCCTTTGAAAACAAGAGCCCCTAAAATAATAGAGATAAAAAAACAGCGATAAGGCCAATTTTATGTATGCTAATTGGCCATAAAAAAAAGAGACGTTTTATACATCAAAGCTTACTTAAATATAACCGATATATAGAATGAAATAGTTAGATAAATTAGGTGATGATTAAATGGACATGCTTGGCCACCAAATAATATTAAAAATAAAAAGTCGTTTTTTTGATATTGTTGATACAAATAGTCATAATTTAAGTTACATCCAATTGCTGGAAGAAATGTTAACGAATATAAAAGTTGTTTTGCATGTTAACGATATTGCTTTATATAGTTGCAAGGAATGGGACGATCAATGGAGGGTTGAAGCATCAACAGATTCTTCTTTATTTTATCAAACTATTCCGAATTCTTTGGAGTTTCGTCAATTGCTGATGTCTCAGAAAATTTATCGCCAATCGATTGAGATAGAGGAATTTAATAAAAATGTTATTTTATTGCCATTAAAAAATAAAGAGGGGATTAATAGCTTTTTTGCGATTGGAACTAACGGTGCAGAGCAAAAAAGAGGCTATAGTGATGCTTTTTTGGAGATTCTCGGTGAGCAATGCAGCTTATTTCTTAATAAGGTACAGAGTTTAGTGAAAATTGTGGCAGAGGAAAAAAAGTATAAGCGGTTATTTAGCGTAACAGAAAAGTTTCACTCTTCTATGAAAATGGAAGATGTACTTAGAGAAGTTATTAATACATTGCAGGAGCTATATCCAACATTTTCTTACTATTTGCTGCTGTCCCACGATAATAATAGCTGTGGCGACCTGCCGATAAAAGATCTAGAATATGATAGCGAAAATATTGCTGCACTAGAGGCTTATGTGACTGGGGAAGTCCAGTTTGAAAATTCAAAAGAAGAAAGACAAGCTATGTTATATGCTCCATTAAAAGGGAAACAGGGCGTGTATGGAGTACTGCAAGTCATTGTAGAAAATGCTATCGATTTTCCGAAAAATGACAAAGAGTTTATTACATTATTAGCAAACACGGCAGGAAGCGCTGTAGAAAATGCACAATTGTATCAACAATCGAAAAGATTAGTTTCTGACCTGCAATTAATAAATGAAACTACACATCGACTTAATTCAAATCTGCGTTTAACAGAAATGATGACATATATTTCTGAGCGAATCTCTTCTAGCTTTTATGCAGAAGAAGTAGGATTTATTCTTTTTTCCTCTGAATCTAAGGCTATATCTGTATTGGTAGGCAGTACTACTTTTTTTCATACAAAAGATGCCCAATCGTATATTCACCATTTTAAAGAAAAAATTAAATTAGAAAAAGATTCTTTGTTTATTGGGGATTTTGAATTTCCAAAGCAAGAAGCAACCAAATACAAATCTATTATGGCGGTTCCTATGATGCAGACAGGACTTCTTAAAGGATTTGCTTTGGTGATGCATCCATCTCCTTACCATTTTTCATTTGAAACATTTAAATTATTGCAATCATTGATTCATCACTCAACATTGGCATTAACAAATTCAATGCTGAGAGAAGAATTAGAACAGCTTGTAGTTACAGATCATCTTACAAAACTTTATTCTAGAAGCTTTCTCGACGAAAAAGTTCGATCTTCTATAAAAACTGATAAAGAAGGAACCTTTATTTTAATTGATATTGATAATTTTAAAATCGTAAATGATACGTATGGACATCAAGTAGGCGATGAAATAATTATTCAAGTGGCTAATATTATTATTGACAACATTAGAGGATCAGACATTGGCTCGAGATGGGGAGGAGAAGAACTAGCCGTTTATTTGCCGAAAGTGCCGCTTCAGCTGGGGATTAGCATTGCAGAGCGGCTTGTTGCAAAAGTAAGAAAACAAACTAATCCGCCTGTTACGATCTCCTGTGGTGTGTCTTACTGGTCCAGGGACCAAAAGGATGATTATCATTCCATCTTTAAACGGGCAGATAAAGCATTATATATCGCTAAAGAAACAGGCAAGGATAGAGTGGTCATTCAAAATCTGGATGCTGTAAGTGATTAGTTTAATGGAATTAGATTCCTTTTATAGAGTGTGTCTATATATTTTTTATCGAGTGCTGAAATTTAGCGTTTGCTATTTTGAGGAGATACAAGAAAAAATCCCCATTCTGTCTTTTTTAGATGGAGAGGGGATTTTTTCTTGTGATTAAACAAAAGGAAAATGAAAGGAAGTGAAGAGGCTTATCGCTTGTTTGCGAGGAAATCTTAAAAAAAAAAAATAGATTCCATCCATTTATCACTATTTAACGGGCTGTTGATCCCCATCTAAGAGATGATGAGAGAAAACGAGAAATCTAGGTGGGGAGAAACTTATCTGTAAAAGCCTGATTGATTCAACGAACACTCAATGGAGACATAAAACTCCCCACTGAGTGAAGTTTTATTTTATCAAAAAATCTTTTGTTCTTATTTAGTATCTTTTTTTATAGATGCTCTACTAATGTTTCTGTGAAGAATTGCAAATATTTTTCATCTATTTCATCAAAACGATTTTTTTCTGGAGAGTCAATATCAAGAACACCAATTAATCTGCCATTTTTAATCATTGGCACTACAATTTCTGATTGGCTGGCAGCATCGCATGCGATGTGTCCAGGGAAAAGATGAACATCTTCGACTCTAACTGTTTCTTGTTTGCTCGCAGCAGTTCCGCATACTCCTTTGCCAAAAGGGATTCTGACACATGCAGGAAGACCTTGAAAAGGACCGAGAACAAGCTCTCCTTCTTCTTCTAAATAAAATCCTACCCAATTAATGCGGTCTAAAAATTGATTTAATAATGCAGAAGCATTAGCAAGATTGGCAATTGCATTTTTTTCTCCTTCGAGAAGCGCTTTTAACTGTTTTATTACTAATTGATATTTTTCTTCACGGTTGCCGTTATATGTTTCGACGCTAAACATGACAAACACCTATCTTTCTTCATAAATTATTATTTATTTTAGCAAAAAATACGGGAAATGGGGATACTTTGTCGAGATTCTATTAAAGGATTGTCCTTATTTAGCAAGAAGTAATATATATAGTATTTTATTCCCGAATGATTGGAAAGATTTTTCCTTCTAGCAAGTGAATTAAGAGAAAGCGGATAAATTCAAATGAGAAGTTTCTTGGTAAAAAACGTAATCATAGAAGCTTTATTTTATAATAAATGATTCTATTTGTATTGTTAGAAAACTTTCTATATATAGAGAGAGTATAAGAGAAGCAAGCAATTACCTTTCGCTAAGCTTTTTCAATAAAAATGAGTGCATTACTCCAAATAAAGTGAAACTTCAATCAGGGGGCACATTTCTACTGATTGTTAATTGAACCAGTCAGACTTTTACAGATAAGTTTCTCCACACCTAGATTTCTTATTTTTTCTCATCGTCTTGAGACGGGAGTCAAAATATTAAATAGTGATAAAAACAGTACAGGATTGATCTATTCAACCATATATTTGTGATATTAGCAAGGGAGGAGAGAAAGCATGAAAAGAAATTCGAAAGATTCCATAATAGAATCAGCCATCATTCTTTTTAATCGAAACGGGTATAATGGTACTTCTATAAGAGATATAGCCGCACATGCCCATGTGAATGTAGCAAATATTTCTTATTATTTTAATGGGAAAAATGGATTGCTTGAATATTGTTTTACCAGCTATTTCGAAAAATACTTAGAAAAAATTGAGGACATTTATCGAAACAATCTTTTAGGTCCAACAGAGAAGCTGAAAAAAGTGGCAGAAGCGATTATACAATTTCAATGCTTGCATCCCCATTTGACGAGGTTTGTACTAAGAGAGGTTTCAATTGATTCCCAAGTGGTCAGAGAAATTATGTCTACCTATTATGTAAAAGAGAGATTCTATTTTACAAAAATTTTAGAAGAAGGCATAGAAAAAAAACAATTTAAAAAACAAACGATTTCTTATAGCATTATTCAATTAAAGAGTTTATTGTCTATGCCTTTTCTTAATGCTTTCTATTTAACAGAAGTTTTGCATGTACATGTGCGTGAATCTTATTTTACAAAAAAATATTTAGAGGAAATCTACAAATGGATTGACGAAGTAGTCTGCTTTCATCAGGAGTCCTTATCAATTCCCTGATAACAGATTCCAGCCTTGTCCGATATCCTTTGCTTGGTGGGCATCTGATCCATAAACTAGCGGTATTTGCTGTTTTTTAGCTTCTAAAGCAACCCAGGCTGGGGGATAGGATTCTTGGCAGAACTGCTTATATAACCCAGCGCCATTATAATCAAGCTCTAATTGCTGCTGCTTTATATCCTGTAATAATTGAATAATAGTAGAGCGATAATCTTTTGAGACAGGGAATTTTTTTTTGAATTTATGGACTAACGTAATATGTCCAATTCGTTTCGGCTTAAAAGGACCTAAATCTGCAAAAATTGATTTTTTTATTGTGTCGAAATAGCGATCATAAATGGCCTCCGCACTTCCATATTGATTAATCATAGTGGCAAATAATTCAGGACTGTAATCAACGCAATCATAAGTGAGGTTGTGTTTGAGGAAATGTACACTAAGAATGCTGTCATCAAGTTTTGTTCCCCATTCATTTAGAAAACTTGAGATTTCCCGTTCAAAGCCTTCGATATAATCAACTTCCAATCCAATATTTATTTTTATTTTATTCTTATAGTATTCTTTAGCCTGTTCAACCATCTGCAAATACAGCGGAAGTTCTTCAAGTGTTATACTGCTGTCTTTTGTTGGAGTAGTGTCTATAAAGCCAACAGGAAGTGGGGCATGCTCGGTAAAAGAAATTTCTGTGAATCCTAGAGAAATTGCTTTTTCAATATAATTGCTAAGTGCATCTTTTGTGCCATGAGGACAAAATTCTGTATGAATATGTCCGTCTTTTTTTGCTGATGTATTCATTTTTTTCTTCCTTTCATAAAAAAGTAGATTATCGGTTTATAAGCTGCTAATTTTTCTTTATAGGGCAAATACTCGCTAATATAGCAACAAAGTAACATAAATAAAGGCTATTTTCTATAAATTTTTTGCTGTTTGCTTAAAATGCAAGCCTTTAAAAGCGATAAACCAGCCTAAACGAAAAAAGCAAAGGGAACTGCAGCTTAGGCAGCAGCATGCGATATGAAGGTGATAGGCTAAAAAATAAAAATTCAGACTTTATCATGCGTAAAGAAATTCGCTTCCTTTTCTTTAAATCCATCTTTAATTGAATAGAAATTCTTTTAAAAAAATATAAAATAATAGTCAAAAAATGACGTTTACATGGTATCATAAAAACAAATGAAAAGAACTTTTACATCCTTTTACTATAGATATGGGCATAAAAAATGGTCGGTGCTAGAACAGGGGGCTTCAAATGGATTACATAATTGTCGGAGTAGTCATTATCATATGTCTATTCTTGTCAGGATATTTTATTAAAAGAAAATACTATGGGGCAGTGGACGAGCTGGAAAACTGGAAGATGACGATTATGAATCGACCGGTTTTAGAAGAGCTTTCAAAGGTAAAACAGTTAAATATGATCGGACAAACTGAAGAGCTATTTGAGCGATGGAGAGCGGAATGGGATGATATTGTTACAGTCCAATTGCCTGAAGTGGAAGAAATGCTCCTTGATACGGAAGAGTTTATTGATAAATATAAATTACATAAAGTAAAAAAAAATCAAAATAAAATTCGTATAAAAATGGAGCAAATGGAGAAATCCATTGAGAAAATGCTCCAAGAGCTAGAGGATCTTGTTGGAAGTGAAGAAAAGAACAGAACAGAGATAGAGGGCTTAAAAGATACTTATCGAGAAAGCAAAAAAACATTGCTTGCACATCGATATACTTTTGGTGAAACGGAACCTAAATTAGAAGCCATGCTAAAAGAAGTAGCCTCCCTATTAAATGAGTATGAAGAAAATACACAAAATGGGAATTATTTAGCCGCAAGAGAAATTGTTCAGCAAACAGAAGGAAAGCTAGCGCATATTCGCTTTTTAGTAGAATCGATTCCTCCCCTTTTAATGGAGTGCAAAACAAAATTGCCAGAGTCGATTAATGAGCTAAAAGAAGGATATAAAGGTATGATGGAGCAAGGTTTTATTCTGGAGCATATTCAGCTGGAAATGGAAGTTGGAGAAATAGAGCAAGAACTAAAGCAGTGCAGCGAATTATTGCAAAGCGGCGAAGTGGAGAAAATTCAGAGAATCATAGGAGAAGTTCAAGAAAAACTTGATTTGCTTTATGATTTATTAGAAAAAGAAGTGATAGCTAAAAACTATTCGTCTAAAAATCTCAATGCTGTAAAAGATATATTAAATACTATAAGTGGAGCCAATGAACGTCTGCAAGAAGAGGTTAGCGTGCTGCAGAGAAGCTATCATATTGACAATGAAGATTTGGAATTGCAGTTTAAGCTTGAAACAAGACTTAAGCATTTATTTAAACAGTATGAAGTTTTAGAGCATAAGTTAATTCATGAGACAGCTGCACATACTGTGCTAACAGAGGAATTGAAGCTTTTAAAAGAACAGCTGGAAAAGGTTTCAGAGGAACAGCAGATTTTATTTGGCAAGTTTTATGCATTAAGAAAAGATGAAGTGATTGCGCGCCAAAAAATGAAAGATCTAGGCAAGGAAATCGCTAATTCTATTAGGTTGGTGGCAAACAGCAATATACCTGGCGTCACAAGACAATACAGCAGTGTAATAGACGAGGCAAAAGAAAGTATAGAAAAACTAAAAGAGGTCTTAAATGAGGCTCCTTTGGATATTCCCGCTGTACATGCATTAGTTGGACAAGCAGAACATAATGTTGCTGAATTAGTGGAAACAACAGCCGAATTAGTGCAAACAGCGATGCTTGCAGAAAAAATTATCCAGTATGGAAATAGGTACCGGAGAAAATATCCAAAAGTAGAAAAAAGCTTATCTCAAGCAGAAGCTGCATTTAGGCACTATCAATACAGCGATGCACTCCATCAGGCTGCAGCAGCAATTGATGAAGTAGAGCCAGGCAGCATAAAACGAATTGAAGCAATGGTGCTAGAGGAAAAAGCAAAAGAGGGCCAATATAATTAAAAAATGCTGATGTACAGGCGGAAAAAAAGGCGTGTTGCTACGAACAAGTAGCTTCTCGCCTTTTTTTGATTTCTATACAAGAACGATCTATATTTGCAAAATGCATGTACTATGATACCATATAAAGTTGGCAAGGATAAGGAGGAGGAGGCTTTTGATATATTTAGATAACAGTGCTACTACAAAACCATTTCCAGAGGTTGTACAGTCTTATTCAACGGTAGCAATGGAGTTTTTTGGAAACCCTTCATCTTTACATTCTATCGGAGGACAGGCAGAAAGGCTTCTTACACAAGCTCGCACGCAAATTGCCGATTTATTGGGTGTAAAAAGCAATGAGATTTATTTTACATCAGGTGGTACAGAAGGAAATAACTTTGCTTTAAAAGGTGCTGCGGCAGCTTTTAAAAGCAGAGGGCAGCATATTATTACAACTAAAATTGAACATGATTCCATTCATAAAGTAATGCAGCAGCTAGAGGAAGATGGATTTAGGATCACCTATCTTCCGGTAGATGAAGATGGTGTAGTTTCCGTCGAAGATATAAAAAAGAGTATTTGCAAGGATACCAGCATTGTTTCAATTATGCATGTTAATAATGAAATAGGTTCTATTCAGCCTATAGAAGAAATTGGCGCTATGATAAAAGCACAGAAACAATCTATATTATTTCATGTAGATGGGGTTCAGGCGGCAGGGAAATTACCTGTTGATTTAAAGAAAGCAAATATTGATGTATATACCATTTCAGCACATAAATTTCATGGATTAAAAGGAAATGGTGTTTTATATATAAAAGAAGGAATAAACTTATCCCCATTGCTTGCTGGGGGAGGACAAGAGAAAAATTATCGAAGCGGAACAGAAAATGTGGCCGGTGCGGTTTCAACGGCTAAAGCTTTGCGCATGCAATTAGCTAATCAGATGCAAAAAACAGACAAGCTGGTGGAATTAAATCAATACTTAAGAAGAAATTTGGAGAAAATGGAAAATGTAAGGATACATTCTCCTTTAGATAAGAGCATCCCGCATATTATTAATTTCTCTGTTTTAGGAGTGAAGGCAGAGGTATTTATTCATGCATTAGAAAAGCATCATATTTATCTTTCGACAACCAGTGCTTGTTCATCTAAAAGCAATATAGTAAGCAAAACGCTGACAAGCATAGGGGTCGCAAAAGAGATTGCAGAAAGTTCTTTTCGCATTAGCCTTCAGTATGACAATACATTAGAAGAAATGCAAATAACAATCAACAAAATGGCAGATACAATAAAATGGCTAAGAGGTGTGATGAAGTAAATGAAGTATGATCGAATATTAATCCGCTACGGAGAATTATCAACAAAAGGGAGAAATAGAAAAAAGTTTGTAGACCAATTGCATAAATCGGTAAAAAGAGCCCTTGTTCCTTTTCCCCTTGCTAAGATAGAAGTGAAAAGAGAAAGAATGTATGTCCTTTTAAATGGGGAAAACGAAAAAGAGATTGCAGCAGCACTAAAAAATATTTTTGGCATTCAGTCTTTCAGTCCAGCCATAAAGCTAGAGAAAGAGATAGAAACGATGAAAGAAATAGCTTTGAAATTGGTGTCTTCTATCTATGAAGAGGGAAAAAGCTTTAAAATTACAGCAAAGAGAGTGGATAAAACTTTTTCTTTAGATACAGGAGAAATAAATGCTTTATTTGGCGGACACCTTTTAAAGAATATTCCTGGCATAAAAGTAGATGTACGAAATCCTGATATCAATTTGCTGATTGAAATAAGGGAAGAAGCGGTTTATTTATCTTGTGAAACAATTCCAGGTGCACAAGGTCTGCCGGCTGGCACCAGCGGGAAAGCAATGTTAATGCTGTCTGGTGGATTAGACAGTCCGGTTGCAGGATATTTATCCATGAAAAGAGGATTAGAGCTAGAAGGTGTTCATTTTTTTAGTCCGCCATTCACATCGGAACGAGCCAAGCAAAAAGTAATTGATATTTCTAAAAAACTGGCAAATATGAACGGGTATTTTGTGCTCCATATTGTGCCGTTTACGGAAATTCAGCAGCTTATTCATAAACAAATTCCAGAAAATTATACAATGACGGCAACAAGAAGGCTTATGCTGCGAATTACAGATGAAATCCGCAAAAGACAAGAAGCGTTGGCTATTGTGACAGGTGAAAGCCTAGGGCAAGTGGCAAGCCAAACATTAGAAAGCATGTATGCGATTAATGATGTAACAAGCACGCCAATCTTAAGGCCGTTAATTGCAGTGGATAAAACGGAAATTATTAAAATTGCCCGAGAAATAGATACACATGATATATCTATCAGACCATATGAAGATTGCTGTACTGTATTTGTTCCATCTTCTCCAAAAACAAAGCCTAAAAAGGAAAAAGTCCAGTATTATGAAAGCTTTGTTGATTTTGAGCCGATGATTAAAGAAGCCGTTTCGAAAGTAGAGACAATCATGTTAAAACAAGGTGAAACAGCAGACGCGGAAGAAATTGAAAAGTCATTGTTCTAATGCAATAATAAGAATAAGGAATATTTTTTTCAATAGAAGTTTAAAAAATTAGCGTTATGGATAAAATGGCTAATTTATTGATAAAAATTACCAATTTTTTTGATGAATGAAGTCCATGTGTATTACACATTCTATTATCAACAAGGAGGTGATACACATGGCAAACAACAACAGTTCAAATCAATTATTAGTACCTGGTGTTTCTCAAGCATTAGATCAAATGAAATATGAAATTGCAACAGAATTTGGAGTAAGCCTTGGTGCAGAAACAACTGCTCGCGCTAACGGTTCAGTTGGTGGAGAAATCACTAAACGTTTAGTTCAAATGGCTGAACAACAACTTGGTGGTTATGCAAAATAATTTTATATAATGGCTACTAGGAGTGAGGCATGAGCCTCACTCCTTATTTGATTTTTTTTTAGAACTGGATTTATTTATTTTAAAAAAATCCTTCTAAATAGTATAATGACTAAAGTGTATTTTTAAATCCTAATTACAGGGGGAGAAAGAATGAGTCGGGAAGAATTGCTGGCACCACAAATATATAATTTTGTTTCTGAGATTGAAACGTATGCACATAATGAGAATCGTTTAGCATTAAAATGGGAAAATGAGGATGGAGAAACAAAGGAAATTACATATCATGCTCTTTTAAAGTTAGCGAATCAAATGGGAAATGTACTAAAAGATGCAGGTTTAAAAAAAGGGGATGTTGTTTTAGTTATAGTTCCTCGACTAGTAGAAGCTTACCAAGTTTATTTAGCTGCTCTTAAATTAGGATTAACGATTCTGCCAAGTTCAGAAATGCTTCGTGCCAAGGATTTGCAGTATCGCATTCAGCATGGAGAAGTAAAAGGGGTTATCAGCTATTATCCATTTTTGGACGAGCTGCAGAAAGTAGAAGAAATTCAAGGGATAAAACGTTTTGTAATTGGGGGTGCAGTGGAAGGCTGGACTTATTTAGATGAGGAAGCAAAATCAGCCTCAGAAGACTTAGAGATGTGTGAAACAGAAAAAACAGATACTGCTTTTATTTCTTATACATCTGGAACAACAGGCAATCCTAAAGGTGTAGTACATACACATGGATGGGCATATGCTCACCTTAGAACAGCAGCACCAAATTGGCTATGCATTGAAGAGGGAGATTTAGTCTGGGCAACGGCAGGTCCCGGCTGGCAAAAATGGGTGTGGAGCCCTTTGTTATCGGTGCTGGGATCTGGGGCAACAGGTTTTGTTTATCACGGCAAATTTAATCCTCGCAAATATTTGCAGCTTTTAGAAAAATATGAAGTAAATGTACTTTGCTGTACACCAACTGAGTATCGTTTAATGGCAAAAGTGGAGGATATTGATACATTTCAATTAGCGAGTTTGAGAAGCGCTGTTTCAGCTGGAGAACCGTTAAACAGAGAAGTGATTGATGTGTTTAAAAAGTATTTTGATTTGGATGTGCGGGATGGGTATGGTCAAACCGAAAATACATTATTATTGGGCATAACTAAAGGAGTAGAGCTGCGCCCTGGTTCTATGGGGAAACCAACGCCAGGAAATATAGTGGACATTGTTGATGAAAATGGTGAAGTATGTGCAGTAGGAGAAGTTGGTAATATTGCTGTACATAAAGATACGCCCGCTTTATTTAAAGAATATTTTAAAGAGCCTGAAAGAACAAGAAATCAATTTAGAGGCAATTATTATATAACTGGTGATAGAGCGAAAAAAGATGAAGATGGCTATTTCTGGTTTGAAGGGCGCAGTGATGATATTATCATTAGTTCTGGTTATACAATCGGGCCATTTGAAGTGGAAGACGCTCTTGTCAAGCATGCAGCTGTAAAAGAATGTGCCGTAGTAGCAAGCCCAGATCCAATAAGAGGAAATGTGGTGAAAGCTTTTGTTGTTTTACAAGATGGTGTTGAAGGAACAGAGGCATTAATTAAAGAACTGCAAGCATATGTAAAAAAATTAACGGCTCCTTACAAATATCCAAGAAAAATAGAATTTATTGAGGAACTGCCAAAAACAACCTCTGGAAAAACGCGTCGTGTAGAATTAAGAGAGCAGGAACTAAAAAATAATTAAACTATTTCTTAACATGGAAAAAGGCAGCAAATAATAAAGGAATAAGCAGCATGTATCCTTAATATATACATGTCTGCTTATTTTTTATATACAGAGATTTGCTAATAATTAAAAGATACCTATGCTGTTTGGTAAAGCGTATATGTTAGAAGGAGGAAGCAAAATGGGCTCTTTAGTATATGGAGGAAATATCTATACATTGCAAGAAGAAGGCCAGAAAGCAGAAGCTGTTTTTTTTGAAAATGGCAAAGTAGTCGATTATGGACAAAAAATAAAGCTAGAAAAGGCGTATGGTACTAGGATAACAGAAAGGATTGATTTATATGGCAGTACTTTGCTGCCTGGGTTTGTTGATAGCCATATGCACCTTGTTGGTTATGGAGAAAAGCTGATACGATTAGATTTGTCGCTGTGCAGGTCAAAAGAAGAAGTGTTAGAGAAGGTAGCAGCATTCACTGATAAAGTACCTGAAGGAGAATGGATCATTGGCGATGGGTGGAATGAGAATTTATGGGAAGAGAAATTGCCCATTACAAGAAAAGAATTAGACAAGTATATCTCCAGTCATCCTGTGCTATTAAATAGAATTTGCAAGCATGCGATCGCCGTTAATTCAAGGGCGCTGGAGTTTGCAAAGGTAGATGAACAAACGCAAGTTCCTTACGGAGGGGTAATAGAACTGGATGAGGAGGGCCTGCTTACAGGAATATTAAAGGATCAAGCACAAGAACTTATCAAAAAACATCTGCCTAAAGTGACCGATACATATGTAGAAAATGCATTAAGAGTAGCGATTAAAGATGCCTACCGCTTAGGCTTAACAGGTGCACATACAGAGGATTTGCATTATTATCATGGCTATAAAGGAACAAGCCATGCGTTTAAAAAGGTGATTGAGGAAGAAGGTCATTTGTTCCGGGCACATCTTCTTGTTCATCATGAAGTTTTTTCCGATTTTGTAGCATCCGGAGAAAAGTATTTAAGCGGCAGCCAATGGGTAGAATTTGGTGCAGTGAAAATATTTGCCGATGGGGCATTTGGCGGAAGAACAGCTTTTTTAAGCAGACCCTATCGGGATGATCCTACAACAAAAGGGGTTTCCATTTTTACGCAGGAACAATTAAATGGACTTGTAGAAGAAGCTCGAAAACAAAAGATGCCTGTTGCGGTCCATGCTATTGGCGATGCCGCATTTGAAATGGTTCTGTCGGCTTTAGAAAAACATCCATTAAAAGGAGTTGGAAAGGATCGGCTTATTCATGCTACCATGCTTCGGGATGATTTGCTTGAAAGGGCAATGCAGCTGCCAGTTATTTTAGATATTCAGCCAAGCTTTGTCTCCTCTGATTTTCCATGGGTAATCGATCGGCTTGGAGAAGAAAATATGGAATATTGTTATGCGTGGAAAACGCTGCTTGATGAAGGGCTTATTTGTGCAGGCGGTTCAGATGCTCCAATTGAATCAGCAGATCCCCTTTGTGGCATACAATCAGCTGTGACAAGGACAAATGCACTTGATGAACAGCAGAAAGGATATAGGATGGATGAAGCGCTAACGGTGTATGAGGCAGTAAGTTTGTATACAAAGGGGAGTGCAGCTGCCATTTGTCATGAACATAATCGAGGAATGATAGAGAGCGGGTTTGCGGCAGATTTTACTGTGCTGGATCAGGACATTTTTGAAGTAGATGCAAAAAAAATTGATACATTAAAAGTAGTGAAAACAATTATTGGCGGTCAGGTTATGTATGATGCTACAATGCCAATTTAAAGAATAAATTTTGATGAAAATTCTTCTTCTAACGTAAAAGAGAAGAAAAATCGATGCAAAATTTTTCTATAAAATAAAAAAGGGCTGGCTGACATTATTTTTCGCTTGTTTCTTTTAAATAGTGTCTTGTGTGAAATGCTTTTAAATATTATAATGGTTGAATATTTCGTAAATAGAAAGAAGCGATAAAGATGGGAGAAAATAGAGTAAAACAAGGTGTAATTTTTGCAGGGATCTCTTATTTGATCTGGGGAATATTCCCTATTTACTGGAAGTTTTTGCAGGGAGTGGGAGCAGATGAAATCTTAGCAAACAGGATTATCTGGTCTTTTGTATTTATGGTTATACTTGTTATTGCGACAAAGAAATGGAAAAAAGTTCTTTTTACCATTCGATCTTTTAAAACAAATAAAAAGCAGGCGGTTCTTTTATTTACAGCCTCGGTGCTTGTAAGCTGTAATTGGTTTATTTATATATGGGCTGTAAATGCCGATCAAGTGATTGAAACAAGTCTCGGCTATTATATCAATCCCCTTGTAAGTGTACTTTTAGGTGTGCTTGTTTTAAAGGAGAAATTGAAGAAGGCGCAGATCGTTTCCTTTATTTTAGCAGCAATTGGCGTTTTGATCTTAACTTTTTCCCATGGAAGTTTTCCATGGATTGCACTATCCCTTGCTTTAAGTTTTGGACTGTATGGTTTAGCAAAAAAAATAATTGTATTAGATTCTGAAATTGGTTTAACCATTGAAACAATGTTTATTACCCCCATTGCTCTTTTATATATGGGCTATTTATTTGCGAGTGGGAGACATGAATTTCTGACTGGTTCACCGAGCGTCAATATACTGATTATGGTGTCTGGTGTTTTAACTGCCATTCCTTTGCTGTTTTTCGCAAAAGGTGCCCAAAGAATTCCTCTCTCCATGTTAGGCTTTATTCAGTATGTAACGCCAACCCTTACTTTAATTCTTGGTGTTTTTCTTTATCATGAAGAGTTTACAGCTTCGCATTTAATGGCATTTATCTGCATTTGGTCAGCGCTAACAATATATAGTTTGTCGCAAACGAAATTATTGCGGATTTTTGATAAAAATAAAGCAGAAATGTACGGTAAATAAAAGACAGATACGGATAGAGTGCAGCATGAGAGCACTCTTTTTGTCATGTTCTAAAAGATAGCTGTTTTAAATAGGTTATATTTATTTAAATCATTAAAAAGCAAGCTCCCTTTTGCTTATAAAGGAATGACAATCTTTCATTGGGAAAAACTAACGGCTATAATTATGCTGATGGTTTGTTTAATTATTAACTATAAAAGGAAAATTTATAGAGAATATATTATATTTTTGAAACATTTACTTAAAGTGTAACGTATAGTTAGAAGCAAAAAATAGTAGGAGGGAAAACATTTTGATGAATGGAAAACGCTGGGCAGCGTTAGGGATCGCCGCATTTTTATTTATATTCTCAATCATTACAAGCGTTGTATCAACAGCTATGACAACAGATGTGGAAAGCATATTCAGCAGCTTTATGAATGACGAAGGAGAAGCATTTGCAGAGGATGTTATTCAAGATGGAGATGAATTGGAGAAAATTGCAGTACTAGAGGTTGATGGGACAATACAAGATACCGGAGATGCAGAGTCGCTTCTTTCTTCAGCTGGTTATAATCATAAGTCCTTTATGGAGAAGCTTAATTACATAAAAGAAGATGATAGTATCAAGGGATTAATTATTAAAGTAAATTCGCCGGGGGGAGGGGTCGTTGAAAGTGCAGAAATACATGATAAAATTGTAGAAATTCAAAAGGAGGCCAAAAAACCTGTCTATATTTCAATGGGTTCTATGGCTGCTTCCGGCGGCTACTACATATCTGCACCTGCGGATAAAATATTTGCAAGCCCTGAAACGTTAACAGGTTCTCTGGGCGTTATTATGCATGGCTATAATTTTAAAGGATTGGCAGAAAAATATGGCGTGGATTTTGTTACAATAAAAAGCGGCCCATATAAAGATATTATGAGTTCCACAAGAGACATGACAAAAGAGGAAAAAGAAATACTGCAAAACATGATTAATAATTCGTATGAAGGGTTTGTGAAGGTCATTGCGGATGGACGAGGCATGTCTACATCAGCAGTTAAAAAAATTGCGGATGGACGAATATATGATGGCAGACAAGCAAAACAGCTGCATTTAATTGATGAATTTGGCTATTTTGAAGATGTAGTAGACCAGATGGAAAAAGATTATCATTTGAGTGATCCGATGGTTGTAAGCTATTCAGACAGCACCGGCTTAGCATCTATATTAGGCATGAGCGCCAATAAAATAATGGGTGAGGATAAGGAACTAGTTAATATGATAAAGCTTGTTAGTCATACAAATTCTCCTCGTCTTATGTATTTATATGCAGAGTAGGAGGGGGAAAAATGACGAATCGATTAAATGAGGAAGAAGAGCTAATTGCTGCTCAAACAGAAAATAAAGAGCGTAAGGAAGAGGAAGCCATACAAAAACAGGCACAAACGCCTTTGGGCATATCTTCACAGGTCCTTGATCATTCAACACATCAATTTGCTGGGTTTTGGATGAGATTTTGGGCGTATTTAGCAGATCTTATTATTATTGGCAGCCTAAATCGGATTATCATCTATCCTATTTTTCGGGCCACAGATATGCCTTTGCATGAGAATGGCATATTTACACCAATTAATATAACTACTGCTCTAGTATTTTATTTGTATTTTGTTTTGATGACAAAATTTTTAAAGCAAACATTAGGAAAAATGATTTTTGGATTACAAGTAGTGCCTCT
>Ga0182742_1000604_pt1 | contig 53700 bp, 31 predicted proteins | sample eDN5th37CBELigMG_FD_128880 | JGI IMG/M metagenome (GOLD analysis project Ga0182742, IMG submission 128880) | Enriched Miracle-Growth compost microbial communities from Emeryville, California, USA - eDNA 5th pass 37_C BE-Lig MG (version 2)... ...
CCCGGCGAAATGCCACTGGTGCTCCCGCGAATACTTCCCGCGCGCGCCCGACCACTTGCCGCGCTTCCAGTCGATCGTCACCAGGTGCATGGGCTCGCCTGCGCCCACGGGATCCGTCTTCATCGTACTCATCGGGGAAGTCTAGATCAGGGGGTGCGGCAACGCCTTCCCCATCACATCCGGGCACCGCTATGCCAGGGCAGTAGCCGCTGGGACGCTTTCGGTGGCGGAGAGTGAGTCCCTATTGGGGGAAGCGAGAGTCAGTCCGCAGCGTTCCGTAGTGTTCCATGAAGAGCTGGTTCACGTCTCCACCCCCTTGATTTTGCCCCAAAAAGATCGGGCTTGATCGTCCACTGTGGTGTGCTGAGAGCCGCAGAGTTCCAGCCTTCCGACGTGGGACAGGAGGTGGGACAGCCCAGAAAGGCTGCCGAGCAATGAATCCGGATTTTGGCGCACCGCCTTGATTGGCGGCAGCGAATCCGAAGTGAGATTGCATAGGCAGCTCTTCAGGGAACGCTCGGAGTCGCGTCCATGGCCAAGAGAGCTCGGGAGCTGTCTGCTCAAGAAGTCGCCGCCCTGTCCGAAGAAGGTCGCCACGCTGTAGGGGGCATTGTACCGGGGTTGCATCTGCGAATCGAAGGCGGATGCCGGTCCTGGGTCCTACGAAAGGCGGTAGGGGGTAAGCGCCGCGATCTGGGACTGGGGGCCTACCCCCTCGTCACCCTGTCGGCGGCGCGAAAACGGGCGCTTCAGATTCACGTGAACGGCCCTGCCACGGTAACCGCCGGCATCGGCAGCATCGTCATAGCTGCCGCCCAGACTTCGCCGAAGAACGCCCCGCTACGAGAGGGTGGGAAGAAGCCCGCCCATCACTCGTTCGAGTGGTGCTCGAAGACCTACATCGACGCCCAGGCACCCGGATGGAAGTCAGGGAAGCACGCCAAGCAGTGGCTCTCGACCTTGCAGCGCTATGCCTTTCCGGAAATCGGAGCGGTCGACGTGGCGATGATCACGACCGCACACCTGGTCACCATCCTGAAGCCCATCTGGACCGACAAGACCGAGACCGCCACGCGGGTGCGCGGCCGGATCGAAAGTATCCTCGACTGGGCCACCCACAAGCAGTACCGGCAGGGTGCCAACCCCGCGCGCTGGGAGGGCAACCTCCAGCACGAGCTGCCCTCGCCCACCAAGCTGAAGAAGCGCAAGCAACGGCACCACCCTGCGCTCCCGTACTCGCGCATCGGCGCGTTCATGGTCGATCTGAAGAAGCGGAAAGGCGTGTCGGCGCGCGCGCTCGAGTGGGGGGTTCTCACCGCCGCACGATTCCAGGAGATCGCCGGCGCAAAGCACGGTGAGATCGATCTGCAACTGAAGCGATGGACCGTGCCCGCGACACGGATGAAGCGCGAGATCGAGCATGTTGTCCCGCTCAGTGACGAAGCGATTGCGCTCTACCTGAGCCTGCCAGCCGGCAAACCTGATGAGCTGCTCTTCCCGGCGCCGGAGTCAGGCGGTGAGCTCTGCGACGCTGCGCTGGGCGCCATGATCGACGGCATCCATGAGGCGGACCTCACACGCGGTGGGATCGGATACATGGATCCGAGGGAAGGCCGGATCGCCACCCAGCATGGGTTCAGATCGACGTTCAGGGACTGGGCCGCGGAAGTGGGCTACTTCGAGCGGGACATCATCGAGCACGCCATTGCCCACAAGCTCAAGGACAAATCCGAGGCGGCCTACCAGCGTGGCACACTGCTCTTGAAGCGAGCGCATTTGATGAAGCAATGGGCTGGGTTCTGCGCAATGCCGGAGTTCTCACCAGCAGAGAACGCTCACAGTCAGGCCGCGTAGCCGTTCTCGCGGTGGAGCTGATCTCGTTCGTCTCGACGCTTGGAGAGACGAACGAGACACGCCCTGACCTTGAAAGGCGTCCGATGCTTGGCTCACGGCCCCGCGAGCGGACTGCTACGCGAGGCTCAGTCCTCGTTTTTCGACTCATACTCTCTGATCGCCTGATTGAATGCTGCCCGCGCGAGCAGATTCATCAACTCAGTCATGGCCCACTCGCGTCGATCCTCTGCTTCTCTATCGCGCTCTTCGTGCAGCGTGCGCTCATAGTGTTCGGGCGGATACTTTTCTCGAAGCAGTCTCGAGAGCCCATCGAGACTCTCAGCTTCGAGAACGTCCCCGCCATCCTCAACCCGGAGAACTTGGCGTTTGGGCATCTGCTGTTCGTGCTTGCGCGTAACCAGATGGATCTTTACAAAGACTTTTAGGGGAAGCGTTCGCGTCGCTCCATTCTGCAAATTCTTGACTTCAACCCACCGCCTGAAAACAGGAGTACGCATGTTCTTGCCCCCTCCTTCTGATGTTGTGTCTTTCTTGATACGAAGAAAACGAAAGCCACACGCCTAGTTTCGCACTATCGTGGGAATGCTCAGACGCTCATCCCAGCTGAATCACCACGACGGATGAAACTGCGTAGTCCGATCCGCAGATCGAGACTGTAGAATCTCCTGACTACATAGAGCCCAGACGTCCTAGCAACGTCAGCCCCATTTCCTCCCCGCGCACCAAGCCAGGAGGAGCTCCACTGCAACGTCACTGCCGCTGATGCCACATGGCACTCGCGCGCGAAATTGCTGCGCAGTCACTATTCATAGCGGCGCTAGCCCTCTGTCCGTACAGAGCGCCTCGCGATGAGGATTACCCTGAAATCAAGGCAAGTCGAATTTTGCGAGAGGGCCGATCAGCCCCTTTCCCGTCCGAGGTCCAGCGGCGCTCGCGATACTAGTAAAACCGGCCCGGTACATGCCAAAACGAGCTCGTGAACTGTCAGCGCGGGAGGTCGCCAAGCTCACCAAGAAAGGACTTAACGCAGTCGGCGGCCCCGTGCCCGGCCTTCATCTCAAGATCGATGGCGAGAGCAAGTCTTGGGTGCTGAGAAAAATGATCGACGGGAGACGCCGAGATCTAGGCCTGGGGTCCTATCCACTTGTCACATTGGCCGCGGCGCGCGCAGAGATGCTGTACGTCCATGTGAACGGACCTAGAGAGAAAACGGTGCCGCTCAAGATCACCCCCGTCACGATCATCTCTGCGCCGGGAAGCGAATATGCCGTCGAGAGTCGCGCTAGTACGTTCGAACGCTGTGCGAAGGCTTATATCGCCCTACAGACGCCGCGCTGGAAGTCCAAGAAGCACGCTGATCAGTGGCGATCAACACTCGAGACGCATGTGTTTCCGACGATTGGGAGATTGGATGTCGCAGACCTCACGGCCGCACATCTCGTAACTATGCTCACGCCGATCTGGGCCACGATCACCGAGACGGCTACGCGAATTCGCGGTCGGATCGAGAACATCCTCGACTGGGCGAAACACAAGGGATATTGCAAAGGCGAGAATCCCGCGCGCTGGAGCAACAACCTGGAGCACGAGCTGCCGTCTCCCACCAAGCTGAAGAAGCGAAAGGAGCGCCATCACCCCGCTCTGCCCTACACTCGGCTCGGCGTATTCATGGCAGACCTGCGTCTGCGCAACAGCGTCTCCGCCCGGGCGCTGGAATGGGGAATCCTGACCGCCGCGCGATTTCAGGAGATTGCCGGCGCGAGGCGACGGGAAGTCGATCTGCAACTCAAACGCTGGACGGTTCCGGCCGAACGCATGAAACGCGAGATCGAGCACGTCGTGCCGCTGAGCGATGAAGCTATTGCATTGTTCAACAGCTTGCCCCCTGGCGCCGAGGCCGACCTGATCTTCCCGGCGCCCAGGGGCGGACGGCTCAGCGATGCTGCACTTGGCGCGATGATCGACGGGATGCACGAGGCAAACCTCCGAAAAGGTGGCAGGGGCTACACAGATCCGAAAGAGGGTCGGATTGCGACTCAGCACGGCTTTCGCTCCACCTTTCGTGACTGGGCGGCCGAGGTCGAGCTCTTCGAGCGGGACATCGTCGAACATGCCATTGCTCACAAGCTCAAAGACAAAGCGGAAGCCGCCTATCAGCGCGGCGAGTTGCTCATCAAGCGCGCAGTCATCATGAAGCGGTGGGGCCTGCTCTGCAGGACGCCGGAGTTTGTGGCGCCAGATCTTGTGACCGGAATGGGGAAAGCCGCTTGACGCGACCTCGCCGCGCCGACGTTTGGAGTGTCGGTGTGGCGGGTCATCAATACAATTTCTCGATAGCGAAACAGCAATCGAACAAGCAATGAATCCGGCCGACTTTCTCCCGGGATACGGCACTCGGCCGACGCCGCCGAGAGACGCCGGCCGGTTCGCTTTCGGGGGTTGCTTGTCCGGAGGGACAACGAAAGAGGCTCTGCTTGCCGCGTACAGACGGAAATTAGCAAGCGCCGCGAATGCCTCAGACGCGGCCGACGCGGGGCCGCTTCCATTCACTCGGCGCGCCAGCTAGACGGACTCAGAGCTAAAACTACTGCCGGGCCATTGCATACGCGAACACGCGTTTCGGATCGACGAGGTGGTCGTGGCTATCCTGTCCTCCTTCCATCTCGATCCAATTGATCGCGCCTGTGAACTTGCTGCTCGCCCCTGTGTAGTCGTCGGTTACCGGCGATTGCGCATCCCGACCGACATCGGTGTACTCGCTGCCGAAACCGATGGACTCCGTGCGTTCCACGCGCCCTGCGCCAACCTGCTTTCCATCGAGGTACAGCGTGACATCCCCGCCCTTGCCGATTCCACCACCGTCATATTTGAACTCGGCGCGGACCTGATGCGCGCCCACTGGCACCGGCGTATTCGCTCGTATGTGAGTCCACTCCAATCCGAACAGGTTGTAGCAGAACGTCTCCTTGCCATCCTTGAGATAGAAGGACCAGCCGCCGCCGTGCCCCCCAAGATTGAGAATCACACCGTTGGCGCCGCCGTCTGGCACCACGATCTCGCTGGTGAGCGACCACGATCGGTTGCGCCAATTGACGACGTGCTGCTCCATCATCCCACCCATGCCGGGCAGCAGTACCTGCTTGTCTCCGACCAGCGTGGGGCGGCCAGCAACCTCGGGCAGCACACGCTCGAAGCCTCGATCGTCCAGCGGCAGCACGTTGTACTTCGTTGCCTCGACCAGAAACAGTCGCTGCAGCTCGCGCAGCTTGTCGGGCATCTCCTTGGAGAGGTCACGCGCCTGCGTCCAGTCTTTCGTGCCGTCATAGAGTTCCCAGACATCGTCATCGAGGGCGAGACCGACATCGCCGGTGGTCAGCCAAGGCGTGCGGTGCTTGGTCACCGCGGACCAGCCTTTGTGGTAGATGCCGCGGTTACACATCATCTCGAAGTACTGTGTCTCGTGCCGTTCGGCAGCTTTGGCATCGTCGAACGTGTATGCCATCGAGACACCCTCGAGCGGCTTCTGCATGACGCCATTCACTATCGTGGGTGCGGGCAGGCCTGCGGCCTCCAGAATCGTCGGCGCGAGGTCGATGACGTGGCAAAACTGGTGACGCATTTCACCCTTGGCTTTGATGCCACGAGGCCAATGCACCACCGTTCCGTTGCGAGTGCCGCCCCAGTGCGAGGCGACTTGCTTGGTCCATTGATACGGTGTGCACATCGCGTGCGCCCAGCCTACCGCGTAATGCGGTGTGGACTCCGGGCCCCCGAGCTTGTCGAGCCGTTGGTTGAAGTATTCCGCAGTTTCCAGATCCCCCATGCCGCTGATGCTGATGAGCTCGTTGAAGGTCCCCTTGAGGGAGCCTTCGGCGGACGCGCCGTTGTCGCCGATGATGAGGTAGACGAGCGTGTCATCCAGCATTCGCAACCGCTCGAGCTCGTCGATGAGCAGTCCAATGTGATGATCGGTGTGCTCCAGAAATCCGGCGTAGTTCTCCATCTGCCGGCGCAGCGCTGGCTTGAGCGCCTCATCCATCTCGCTCCACGCAGGAATGCCGTCGCTGCGCTTCGTCAGCTCGGCCTCAGGCGGGATCACGCCCAGCTCCTTCTGGCGCGCAAATGTGCGTTCACGAATCGCATCCCAACCGCCGTCGAATTTTCCCTTGTACTTGTCGGCCCACTCCTTCGGCACGTGATGGGGCGCGTGCGTCGCGCCCGGCGCGAAATACATGAAGAACGGTTTGTCAGGCGCGAGCGATCGTTGCTGGCCGATCCACGCGATGGCCTTGTTCGTGAGATCCGGCGTGAGGTGGTAGCCCTCTTCCGGAGTGCCCCAGGGTTCGACAGGGGCGATGCCCTCGCGCAAAGTCGGGTACCACTGGTCCGTCTCACCGCCGAAAAATCCGTAGAAGTATTCGAAGCCATTACCGGGCATCGGCCAGCGGTCGAATGGCCCAGCGGGACTCGTTTCCCACACCGGCACTTCATGGCACTTTCCGATGTGCGCGGTCGCGTAACCGTTGAGCTTGAGAATCTCGGGGAGGGGGGCGCAGGTGTTCGGCCGCATCGAGCTATAGCCGGGTGCTGACGTTGCGAACTCGGTGATGGCGCCCATGCCTACCGAGTGATGGTTGCGACCCGCGATCAACGCGGCCCTCGTCGGTGAGCAGAGCGCGGTGGTATGGAAGCGTGTGTACTTCAACCCTCCCGCGGCGAGGCGTTCGGCGTTGGGCGTGTGGCAGGGACCGCCGAACGCACTGGACGCCCCAAAGCCCACATCGTCGATGAGAATGACCAGGACGTTTGGCGCACCTTTTGGCGGCCGCAGCGGACGAATCGGAGCGAAGTGCGTCTCCGGGTCTTTCGCGTCGTACGTCGTCAGAGCGACTGGCGCGACATCGGGGATCGGGAGAATGGAGCGTGATGTATGAGAACCGTCACGCACATCATTGGTTTCGCCGTTTCGCTTACGCATGTCCAGCTCCTGTCGCTGAGCAACTCCCGCGGGCATATCGAAATGTTGTCACTGTGTCGAGAAGGGGTTCAATGGGACGTTGGCACCACGCCTGACCTCCTGAGAAATCTCACCCGTGCGCTTCAAAGCGCGCCGTCAACAGGCACGGATAGCGCCGCGGCCTCGGCGTCGCAGTCGGCATTAGGGGCCTGTCCGCTCTTTCGGAGCGCGGCGATCTCGCCGGCGGCGTTGGCGATGTCCGCTTTGAACTCGGCATTCCCGTGCAGCTTCGCAACGGCGCCGGCCCCTACTGCTCGCCCCTCGAGCACATCGCTCTGCCAGTGCGCATTGCAGACGAGGCGGCTCTCGCCGAATGAGCGGCCGCGCGCAAGCAGTGCATCCGCGCGATCCGGTGCGAGCTCCGTCAATATCTGCGCCCATGCCCAGCCTATCGAAGTGTGCCCCGACGGATACGAGCCATCCCCACGCAGCAATTCCTCGTCGTTGGGCGTGCAGGTGCTCTCCTTGTAATACACAAACGGGCGCACCCGCTTGTAGTGATCCTTGGCGGCATACGTCGCCAACGCCGCGTCTGTCAGCACTCGACGCAACATCTGATACAGATATGGCGAGCCTTCCTGCGTGATGGGCACACCGAGCGCGCACGCAAAGGTGCTGGCCGCATGAGGAAAGCTGAGATCCGCATCGGAAGACGCCTGCGCATAGCGTGCCGAGCCGCGCAATTTCTGCGATGCACGGCTCACCGCCTCGTCCTGCTGGAATGCCGCTGTACCTGGCGCCGGTGGTCGAGGCAGCAGTTTCAGGCTGCTCGGCAGATCTTTTCCGAGATAGCCCGCCAGCAAGCCCGGATGAATCTCCGGTACTGGAGTTGGCCCCTGCGTTGCCGCCGCAGGCGCGGGAGAACGCGGCTGCGTCGACGGTTCCGAAACCCCAGGAGCGGGGGTGCGCGCCGAAGGTTCCGAGGCAGCCGCCGCCTGCGATCGCACTGGCTCGGTGGTCGGCGAGCCCGAACAGCCGCACACCGTGCTGCCGACGAGCAGACCACTCACCCACCAGCGTGCGGACGCAGCCACACGCCTGGCCAAATCCCCTCTAGTCTCGCGCGAGCGCCGCTGCATATTTCTGCTCGACATCCACGTACACATCATCCGCTACATCGAACACGACCTTGCGCACGTCGCCGCCTGTGAAGCTGAACCGCGATGCATAGTCCTTCGAGACCGGATCGCCGCTATCGCGTCCGACACACAAGCCCTCTCCGCAGATCGCATAGTGACCGCTCTGCGTCTTGAACTGCTTCTCGGCCACGACCTTGTCATCGAGATGCAGACGCATGGGCCCGAGTCCCTCGTGGAACTCGCCGGACTTCTCGCGCTTGAACTCGACGCCAACGATGTGTGTGCCGGATTTCGGCGCGTCGCAGGCGAGCTTCTGCTCCTGGATGCCGAGGAAGTTGTAGACGAAATTGAGCTTGCCTTCTTTCACGAACATCGTGAAACCCCCGAATCGGGAGCCCTGCGCGAAGATCACGCCCTGCGAGGCGGGTGAAAAATCGACCTCCGCCAGAATTTTGAAGGATGCACCGAGCGTGCGGGCCGCAGATGCCTCGGGCACTTCCGTCGTCCCGGGGTAGTACACGTACTGGCCCGTTGCGGGCGGCTTCACCTTGTATTCGAGCTCGCGGAAAGCCTGGAAGCCCAGATCGTTGAGCGGCAGAACGTCATTCTGCTTCGCCTCGGCGAGCCAGAGCGCCTGCAGCTCCTTCACCTTCTCGGGATACTTCGCGGCAACGTCGTTTGCCTCCGAGCGATCCTCGTCCACGTGAAAGAGCTGCCAGGCCTCCGTGTCGAATCCACCCGTGTCGACGAACGGCGCGTGTTCCGTCGCGGCCTTCCAGCCCTTGTGCCAGATGCCGCGCGTGCCAAGCATCTCGTAGTACTGAGTCTCCTTCGTTGTTGGCGCGCCGGCCTTTTCGAACGAATAGCGCATCGATACGCCGGCAAGCGGCCTCTGTTTCACGCCATCCACGACGCTCGGCATCTTCACGCCGCAGCAGTCCAGAATGGTCGGCACGATGTCCGTGCAGTGATGGTACTGGTGTCGCAGCTCGCCCTTCGCCTTGATGCCCTTGGGCCAATGAACGACCAGCGGATCGCACGTGCCACCCGCGTAGCCCGAATAGCGCTTGAACATGCGATAGGGAGTCGAGAAAGCGACCGCCCATCCGGTCGGATAGTGATTGTAGGTATCCGGCCCGCCGAGCTTCTCCATCTGCGCAAGGTTGCGCGCCACATCGTCCGGATAGGAATTGAAGAACAGGTTCTCGTTGACAGAGCCACTGGGGCTGCCTTCACCGGAGGCGCCGTTGTCCGCGCAATAGAGAATGAGGGTGTTGTCGAGCTGACCCGATTCTTCGAGATAGTCGATCAGCCGCCCAACCTGCACGTCGGTGTATTCCGAGTAGGCCGCAAAGACCTCGGCCATGCGCGCAAAGAGCTTCGTCTCGTCGGCGGATAGCGTATTCCAGGGACGGACCAGATCGTTCTCCGGGCACTTCCCTTCGCTCATGGGATTGATCGGCGTGAGTGCAGTGCCCTTGGGGAGAATGCCGCGTTCGATCATGCGGCCCAGCACCCATTCACGATACGCCTCGTAGCCATCGTCGAATTTGCCCTTGTACTTCTCGATGTATTCCTTCGGCGCATGATGAGGCGCGTGATTGGCGCCGGGGCAGAACCACAGATACCAGGGTTTGTAGGGTTTCGACTGCTTCGAATCGCGGATGAAGTTGATGGCCTTGTCTGTCAGGTCCTTCGAGAGGTGGTAGCCCTCCTCGGGGCCGTAAGGCTGCTCGACAAAGTGGTTGTCTTCTATCAGCTCCGGGAACCACTGGTTCGTCTCACCACCAATGAAACCGTAGAAGCGGTCGTAGCCGAGCCCGAGCGGCCATCGCTTCTTGGACGAACCCATGTCGAAAGCGTCAACCGGCACGTTGTGATTCTTGCCGATCCAGAACGTCGACCAGCCGGCATCGCGAAGCACCTGCGCGACGGTGGCATTCTCGAGTGGAATGTGGCCAGCATATCCGGGAAAGGCAACCGCAGACTCCGCGATCGTCCCGAAGCCGTTGGCGTGGTGATTGCGGCCCGTCAGGAACGTCGATCGCGTCGGGGAGCACACGGACGTCGTATGCCATTGCGTGTAGGTCAGTCCGTTCTTCGCAAGCCGATCCAGCGTTGGCATGTTGATGCGGCCACCGTAGGGAGACCACGCCGCCTGCCCCGTATCGTCATAGAGAATGACGAGAACATTTGGCGCATCCTTCCCAGTCTGGGGATCGAGGAAAGCGTCCCAATCCCCTTTGGACTTGCGGATGTCGAGGTTGATGGTGCCCTTGAATGGCTTCGCCATGGCATACGCTCCTATCTCTGCTCACGCGTTCCGCTGATGTCATGGATGCTTCGCATTCGCGCGTTCGCGGCTCAATTGGACGTTTGCCCTACGAAGCGGACTGCGACGGCCGCTCCGTGGTTGCGCTTGTAACGGAGCGCTGTGCGGGGGCTGCGTTGGCCTTTGGACCGATGGAACGGGGTTCGCTTCTGATCGGATGATGAGCCATGCGCTATCGCCAGATCTCGGCCGCAGCCGTGCTCGGCCTGCTGCTCTCCTATTCAGCGACGGCGCAGCAGGCGTCTTCCGAACAGGCCAACGAAGCCAACAATCCTCTGACGCCGAAGATCACCATCAATTTTCAGGACCAGTGGGCGCCGGAGCTCTATGACAGTTCGGAGGACACCAATGCGTTTCTGTTCCGCGGGCTGATTCCGCATCGTCTCTTCGGTCCCGGACAATTGTTCCGCTTCACGTTGCCGGTGGTGACCGCGCCCACCGCGAACGGCAACACGACCGGGTTGGGCGATCTCAATCTCATCGATCTGTTTCCTTTCAAAGCCGGCGGCGTCGAGCTCGGAATCGGTCCGCAACTGACGTTGCCCACGGCATCCGAGGACGAAACAGGAACCGGCAAGTGGCAAGCAGGGCTCGCGGTCATTGTGATCGCCCCACAGAAATGGGGGATTCTCGGCGGGCTCCTCACCTGGCAACAGTCCTTCGCGGGCGACAGCGACCGCGCGGATCAGAACAATCTGTCCTTCCAGCCCTTCTTCATCTACAACCTGCCGCGCGCGTGGTATCTGCGCTCAACGGCCACCATGACGTGGGATTTCGAACGCAACACGCACGTTGTTCCGATCGGTGCCGGCGCGGGCAAGGTCTTCGTTCGGCCGAGTGGCACGACAGTCAATGTCTTCGCGGAACCTCAATGGACGGTGGACCACCGAGGAGCGGGGCAACCGAAGTTTCAGGCATTCGCCGGCGTGAATCTGCAATTCCCGATCCGCGCAAAAAACTGACGAGCGCCGCTATTCCTTGGCCCAAATCCAGTTCGCGACACACGGACGCGTTGCCGACTCCGCGTCACAGCGAGGACTGCCTCATGAAAGACGGTGCGCCATCCAAGCTGTCACTGGCAATGACCTGGGCCGTCGTCGCGATCACGGCGGTGCTGCTGGTACTCGGCGTCGCTTGGTACGGACTGTCATGGCAAGTCCACGAGCGCTTCTGGGGCGACGTGTTCGGACGTATTCACGGACCGATGACGATACGTTTCTATTTGCAGCCGACGCTCGCACTGGTTGCTGCTGTGAAGGACGGAGTCAAAGACGCGCGACTCGGACACAAGGCGTTCTTCTGGACCGCGCTCTGGGACCGCACGCAGCCGCGCGGGCGCCTTCGGGAAGGGCTGATATCCACTTCTCAAATGGCGCTGATCGGCCTTGCCATGGATGTGATCTATCAGCTCAAGGTCTTCGATCGCTTTTATCCGGTGGAAGCCGTAATGATGGTGCTGCTGCTCGCGGTCTTCCCGTACTTCCTCCTGCGCTGGATCGTCGAGCATGTGGCGCGCTGGTGGGGCTCCCGTTCCAGATGACCTCCTGATCGCTTCAAACGCGTCAGCCATCTGGCGGGTCCTCCGCTGAACTCGGGCCGGTCGAAACGTATCGCAACTCGCGCGAGCAACCCTTGCTTGCGCCTAGTGCCCCTATGCCGCGTGCGACAACCAACCTGCGTCAGGCAGGCAATGCAGGTCGCGTACGTTTTTCTTCGAGAGAGTTCGGCGGAAGGTGCGGAGTCAAACTTAGATGTGGGCCGGGATGTGGGCGCGGCGGCGCGCTACTCGTCAACTCGACAGCGCAACAGCCTCCCGCAGCACTCTGCGGAACACGCGTGGCACGGCCGTTGGACACCTCTCCGCCGAAAAACAGCCTTCAATGGCCTTCAGCAGAACCCAGCAGACAGGTGGCGGAGAGTGAGGGATTCGAACCCTCGAAGGGCTTTTGGCCCTTACACCCTTAGCAGGGGTGCGCCTTCGACCACTCGGCCAACTCTCCGGCGCGCGAAATTGCGTCTGGCATCAGGGGGTTACAAAAGTACGCAACCCTGCCCCCGCGCGGGGGCGGCCATCATACTGAAGCGCCTTGCGAAACGTAAAGGCGAGTTCGGCCGGGCCGGAGCGGTCACTCCGGCCGGAAACGGAAGCGGTGAACCCTTCCGGGTGCGCCCGAGGGCGCGTCTGATTCCAGGTTTGGAGACTCCCGCCGCATCCCTGGGCACGCCTGGCCAGGCCTTGCCTGGACCGGACCGTTGGCGTCCCTGCCTGCGAAAGGCCCCTGTTGACTACGGGAGCCTCGCTGGACACTCCGTGCTCACGCGACCCATGCCGCCGCAAGCACGGAGCTTCGACCTTACGCCGATGCGAACTGCGCCGAATCCTCGGATTCGCCGCTCGGCTCCCCCTGCTGCTCGCGCTTGATGCGCTCGTAGATCTCTTCCCGGTGCACGGCAACGTTCTTCGGCGCATTGATCCCTACGCGCACCTGATTGCCTTTTACGCCTAGCACGGTGACCGTGACGTCGTTACCGATCATCACCGTCTCACCGACTCTTCTGGTCAGAATCAACATCTTTTCTTTCCTCCATGATCGCGCGGCACTCAAGGGTCAGGGTTCTGACAGCCGCACGAATCCAGTCGGAAATCTACGGTCTGACGCTAAATAGACACATCAGGGGAACCCCGAATCTGCACCGTATCCTGTCGGGGAAGATACGTAGCAGGCGAAGGACCGGACGCAACCGTTACCCGTTGGCCGGTCGGGCCAGGCCAAAAGCCTTATGGGCTCTGGCGACGCAGCTTTCCAGGTGCTCCTCCGGCACGAGCACAGAGATCTTGATCTCCGAGGTCGACACCAGGTGAAGGGGGACGCCGGCGTTCGCCAGCGTGCCGAACAGTTGGGTTGCCACCCCAGCGTGAGACCGCATTCCAACACCCACGATGGACAGCTTCGCCACCCTGTCGTTCCCGACTACGAAGCACCCCGAGTGGGCCCGGGCAGCGTTCTGCACGAGGCGAAATACTTGTGCGTAATCATCGCGATTCACGGTGAACGACAGGTCCGTGCTCCCGGACCGGCTCGTCGCCAGGACGATCATGTCGATCTCGATATTCGCGTCGGATACCGGCTTGAGGATGGCGTATGCGGTCCCGGGCGTATCGGGGAGCCCTGTCACGGTGATCTGGGCCTCGTCCCGGTTGAATGCCACACCGGCTACTAAGGGTGCTTCCACGCGTTGATCCTCTTTACAGATGAGCGTGCCAGGACCGCTTCCGAAGCTGGACGCCACTCGCAACGGAACGTTGTACTTCGCCGCAAATTCCACCGAACGCAGATGCAGGACGCGGGACCCCTGCCCCGCCAGCTCCAGCATCTCCTCGAAAGAAAGCCTGTCGAGCCGGCGGGCGTCAGGTACTACGCGCGGGTCAGTTGTGTAGACGCCGTCCACGTCCGTGAGGATTTGACACTCGTCCGCCTTGAGGGCCACGGCGAGTGCAACAGCCGTCGTATCCGAGCCGCCGCGGCCGATGGTGGTGATGTTTCCCTGCTCATCCACCCCCTGAAACCCCGCCACGATCGGCACGACGCCTTCGTCCAGCGCCGCACGCAGCCTTTCGGTCTCCACGCGTTCGATACGCGCACGGCCATGAGTACTGGTGGTGAGCACACGCACCTGCGCACCCGTGAAGGACCGCGCCGGAATCCCGCGCGCATTCAAGGCCATGGCAAGCAGCGCGATCGACACCTGCTCGCCAGTAGTGAGCAGGACATCCATTTCGCGTGCTGGAGGTACCGGGGTGATCTGCCTGGCGAGATCGACCAGCCGGTCCGTCGAATCGCCCATCGCAGAAACGACGACGGCGATGCGGTCACCGCGCTCGCGCACGGCTGCCACCCGTGCAGCGACGCGGTTGACCAGGTCAACCGAACCGACCGAGGTGCCGCCGTACTTCTGGACCAGCAGCGCCATTCAGCGGGAGGACGGCCGGACCGACATTGAGTTGTTCAGGCCGCGACTTTCGACCGTACGAATGCCTCGACGTCCGCGAGCGCGCCATCGAGCGCGTCCGGCTTCGTGCCGCCCGCCTGCGCGAAGTCCGGCCGGCCGCCGCCGCGTCCCCCGACTTTCGCCGCAACGGAGCCGACGAGCTCGCCCGCCTTGATGCGGGCCGTGAGATCGTTCGTGACGCCCGCGACGAGCACGATCTTCTCGGGACCTTCGACCGAGGCGAGCACCACGACGGCGGACTTCAGCCGGTTCTTGAGCTGGTCGACCGCGTTGCGCAGCGCACCGGCGTCGGCGCCGTCCACCTTCGTGGCGACGACCTTCACGCCCTGCACGTCCACCGCGCCGGAAGCGAGGTCCGTGCCCTTGCCGGAGGCCAGCTTGTCCTTCAGCGAGCGGATTTCCTTCTCCATCGAGCGAATGCGGTCCAGTGCGTCGCGCACCTTGTCGGCGAGCTCGTCGCGTGAGCCGCGGACCATGCCGGCCACTTCCCTGATGAGCGACTCGCTCTGCTCGACATAATCCAGCGCGGCTTCACCCGTGATCGCCTCGATGCGGCGAACGCCAGCGGCCACACCGCCTTCGCTCACGATCTTGAAGAAGCCGATGTCACCTGCGCGCTGCACGTGCGTGCCGCCGCAGAGCTCCATCGAGAAATCGCCGATACGCAGCACGCGCACGTCCTTCTCGTACTTCTCACCGAACAGCGCCATCGCGCCGGCGGCGACCGCACCTTCGTAATCCATGACCTTTATCTCGGCGGGCTCGTTGCGGCGGATCTCCGCGTTCACCAGATGCTCGATCTGCCGAAGCTCATCCGGCGTGATCGGCTGGAAGTGCGAGAAGTCGAAGCGCAGACGATCTGGCGCAACCAGCGAGCCCTTCTGCGTGACGTGCGTGCCGAGCACCTTGCGGAGCGCCGCGTGCAGCAGATGCGTCGCAGTGTGATTCAACGCAGTCGCACGACGCCGCTTCGCGTCTACGTGCGCGCCAACTGAATCCCCGACGGCGATCTTGCCCTCGACAACCTTGCCGATGTGCGAGTGAGCGGAGCCGCGCTTGAGCGTGTCCTCCACGATGAAGCGGAGTCCGGGGCCCGAGAGCTCGCCCGCGTCACCGACCTGACCGCCGGCTTCTGCATAGAACGGCGTGCGGTCGAGAACCACCTCGCCCTCTTCGCCAGCGTTCAGCGACTGCACCTGCTCGCCGTTCTTCAGCAGAGCGACGACGACACCGTCCGAATCCGTGCCTTCGTAGCCCTGGAACAGCGTGCGGGATTCGAGGGACGTGCCGCCTCGCAGGTCCACCTTGAACTTGCTCGCTGCACGCGCGCGTTCGCGCTGCGCTTCCATCTCGGCTTCGAAGCCGTCCTGATCGATAGTGAGCCCGCGCTCGCGAGCGACGTCTGCCGTCAGGTCCACTGGGAAGCCGTACGTGTCGTACAGCTTGAAGACCGTCGCACCATCGATGACGCCATTCGCCGGAAGCGACTTGATCGCCGATTCCAGAATCTGCATGCCGTTCGCCAGCGTTTCCGCGAAGCGCTCTTCCTCCTGCTTCAGCACACGCTCGGCCTGCGCGCGACCGCGCGTGAGCTCGGGGTACGCCTCGCCCATCTCCTTCTCAAGCGCAGCGACGAGCTTGTAGAAGAACGGCTCGGTGATTCCGAGCTTGCTGTAGCCGTGGCGGATCGCGCGTCGGATGATCCTGCGCAACACGTATCCACGCCCCTCGTTCGAAGGCATCACGCCATCGAGGACGAGGAACGTGCACGCGCGAATGTGATCCGCGATTACGCGCAGCGAGCTGTTCGTGAGGTCCTTCGTGCCGGCCAGATCTGCCGCGGCCTGAATGATGTTCTTGAACAGGTCGATCTCGTAGTTCGAGTGCACTCCCTGCATCACCGCAGACGTGCGCTCCAGGCCCATGCCCGTGTCGACCGACGGCTTCGGCAACGGCGAGAGCTTGCCGTCTGCGGACCGGTCGTACTGCATGAACACGAGATTCCAGATCTCGATCCAGCGATCGCCGTCCGCGTCCGGGGAGCCCGGCGGGCCGCCCGGCACTTCAGGACCGTGGTCGTAGAAGATCTCGGTGCACGGGCCGCAGGGACCCGTGTCGCCCATCTGCCAGAAGTTGTCGGAACCGCCGCCCGGCTTGTCGCCAATGCGGACGATGCGGTCTGGCGGGAGACCCACGACCTTGTTCCAGACGTCGAAGGCTTCGTCGTCGGTCTGGTAGACGGTGACCATGAGGCGCGAAGGGTCGATCCCCAGCCACTGCTTGCCGGTGACAAACTCCCACGCGAAGGCGATGGCATCCCGCTTGAAGTAATCCCCGAACGAGAAGTTGCCGAGCATCTCGAAGAACGTGTGGTGACGGGCGGTGTAGCCGACGTTCTCAAGGTCGTTGTGCTTGCCGCCGGCGCGCACGCAGCGCTGGCTGGAGGCGGCGCGGACGTAATCCCGCTTGTCCTTGCCCAGGAAGACGTCCTTGAACTGCACCATGCCGGCGTTCGTGAAGAGGAGCGTCGGGTCGTTGCCGGGCACGAGGGAGCTGGAGGGCACGATGGTGTGCTCCTTCTGCCGGAAAAATTCCAGGTACGCGCGGCGGACTTCCGACGCGGTCATGAAGCGCGGTGTGGTCAAGCTGTTCTCGTCAGGCTGAGTCTGGGTCGATGTCGAAGTCGGGCCCGAGGGCCGCGCGGATATGATCCGATGAAAAGCCCCGGTACTGCAAAAACCTGCCCTGTCTGGCTTTTTGAGGCCAGGTTTTGGGCTCTTCCGGGCCGAAACGGCGGATGCGGACCTCGCGGGCGCGGGTGCGCCAGTCGGGGCCTTTCTCCAGGGCCTCCTGGATCAGGGTACTGGGGAGGTTCATGGCCTTGAGCTCGGCCTCGATTTTCAGGGGGCCTTCGCCGCGGTCGGCGTGGTAGGCGACGTAGTTTTCGGCGTATCGGGCGTCGTTCAGGAGGCCTTCCTCTGCGAGGCCCTGGACCGCTTCTGCCACTGCTTCCCGATGGAAACCCCGGCGTTCCAGCTTTTGGCGTAGCTCACCACTTGCGAAATCGCGGCGCGCCAGGAGGGCGATCGCGGCTGAGCGGGCTTTTTCGGGGTTTTGAGAATCTTCGGCGGGGACTCGGGAGGAGTTTAGGCGGCGCATTGGGAATGGAGTGGCGTGGGGGGCGGAATGGGGTAACGCGTGGTCGCTCGGGGGCGGCTGCTTGGCTGGGATGCAGAAGGCTTGGCTGGGATGGAGAAGCATGCCGGAAGCGGGGGCGAAGGGGGGAGGCAGCGGGGAGGACGCCGTTGACGGGATTGCCTTTGAGCGGAAATGCCTCCGGGGGAATTGCCTCGGGGGAATTGCCTCGGGGGAATTGCCTCGGGGGAATTGCCTTTGGGGGGTGGCTGGTGTGGCTGGTGTGGCGTGGGTGGTCGGCGGCGTCGCGGGGCGAGGGCACGCTCAAAGTGTGCTCGGGAGGCACCGGCCGTAAGACCGGTCCATCGGGGCCTCGGGCGCGCGCGTCCTGCGCGCGCACGTGCCTCCCGAGCACACTTTGAGCGTGCCCTCGCCCTTTCGGGGTTGGTGGTGACTGGGAGGGAGGCTGGTCCGTGCGGCTCTGCTGCCGCGCGCACTGCGGTGCCTGGCCGGGTGGGCCACGCTGATTGCTGGCCGCGTCTCGCCCCTTCGTCTTGCCGCTTCGTCTTGCCGCTTCGTCTTGCCGCTTCGTCTCGCAGCTTCCGTCGCCGCTTCGTCTTGCCGCTTCGATTTCTGGCTGCGCTGGCTCGCTGTGGCGCGCGGCGAGCGGTTCGCCCGGAGGCTCGCCGCCCGCAAAATCCTGTGGAGCTCTTCCACGCAGGGGATAGTGCGGAGGGGCTGGGCTGGCGGGGTCGATGGCTCAGGGGGAGCTGAGCCATCGCGCGCCGGGATGGGGTCAGGCGGTTTTTTCCTGGTCGTTGCCGCCGCGGACGGCCTTGGGGGGGAGCAGGCGGGCGCGGACCTGGTCTTCGATCTCGCGGGCGATCTCCTTGTTCTGCTGGAGGTAGTTGCGCACGTTGTCCTTGCCCTGGCCGATACGGTTGCCCTTGTACGAGTACCAGGCGCCGGACTTTTCGATGATGCCGTTGGAGCTCGCGAGCTCGATGATCTCGCCTTCGCGGGAGATGCCGGCGCCGTACATGATCTCGAATTCGGTTTCGCGGAACGGCGGGGCCACCTTGTTCTTCACGACCTTCACGCGGGTGAGGTTGCCGACGACCTCCTCGCCGTTCTTGATGGCGCCGATGCGGCGGATGTCGAGGCGGACCGAGGAGTAGAACTTCAGCGCGTTACCGCCGGTGGTCGTCTCCGGGCTGCCGAACATGACGCCGATCTTCATGCGGATCTGGTTGATGAAGATGACGATGGTGTTCGAGCGCTTGATGTTGCCCGTGAGCTTGCGCAGCGCCTGCGACATGAGGCGCGCATGGAGGCCGACCTGCAGCTCGCCCATCTCGCCCTCGATCTCGGCCTTCGGCGTGAGCGCGGCCACCGAGTCCACGATGACGACGTCCACTGCGCCGGAGCGCACCAGCATGTCCGTGATCTCGAGCGCCTGCTCGCCCGTGTCCGGCTGGGAAACCAGCAAGTCGTTGATGTTCACGCCGAGCTTCTCGGCGTAGCTCGGATCCAGGGCGTGCTCGGCGTCCACGAAAGCTGCGGTGCCGCCGTTGCGCTGGACTTCCGCCACCACCTGCAGGGTGAGCGTGGTCTTGCCGGAAGACTCCGGACCGTAGATCTCGACCACGCGTCCGCGCGGCAGGCCGCCGACGCCGAGCGCGATGTCGAGGCCGAGCGAGCCGGTGGAGACCGTTTCCACGTCGTACGTGGACGCGGCATCGCCGAGGCGCATGACCGAGCCCTTGCCGAATTGTTTTTCGATCTGGCCCAACGCGGCGGCGAGCGCCTTCTTGCGATTGCTGTCTTCCATTCGGTGTGGTTCCCGGCGAGTGGATTAAGCGCGAATTATCACACAACGCTCACGCGATGAAATCGCCATGAAGAGATCATTCGTGATGTTTTCGCACAGAAATACTCGCGGTGCGACGAATCGAGCGACGAGCGGTCGGCCTTATCCAGTACGCTTTTTTGACGGTACTGTATGAGCAGTCCTGCGGAAGACCTTGATGGCACGCGCAGTGGACGCGAGCGCCTCGCGCGAAGCCCGACCGTTGGAGGCGCAGAGGCCTTCGGTTAGGATCGCACCCGTCCCCCGTAGGGCGCATCGGCCTCGTTGCCGAAAGGGCACAGCCCGCCTACCAACAATCCAGAACAACTGGTTGGGAGTGCGCTCATGTCCACGTTGGAAACGTTCCGCCGTCAGGCGCGTCAGCTCGTCCGCTGGCATCGCGCGGGAAACTACTCTGTCGGCGGCCGCATCAGGCTTCTTCCGCGTTATCGCGATCTGACGGACGCCGCGGCACTCGCCCTGCGCTTTCCGCTCGCGGAAGCTCAGGAGATCGTCGCCATGGAGAACGGCTACGAGAGCTGGGCTGCGCTGAAGAACGCGATGCTCGCGAGCGACGACGGCAAGGTGAATGACGACGAGAACGTGAAGATCATCAAGGTGGTGCGGAGTCAGGAGGCGCGCGCGTCGGGCCCGCCTGCCGGGGGCGGCGTGAAGGAAAGTGCGTCAGCCAAACCGAGGCCCAAGAGCGCGACGCCCATCCTGTTCGTGTCGAACGTCGCGGCGTCCGCGGACTTTTTTCGCGACAAGCTGGGGTTCGCTATCGACTTTCTGCATGGCCATCCTGCGTTTTACGGCTCCGTCTCGCGCGATGGCGCGCGCCTGCACCTGCGGTTCGTTCACGAGCCAGCCTTCGTTGAGGGCATCGTGGACCGCGAGCAGTTGCTGGCTGTGTATATCGACGTGGCGGACGCGAAGACGCTCTTCGCGGAGTACCTTGCAGCGGGCGTCGTCATGCACAGCCGGCTGAAGAAGGAGCCATGGGGCGGGCACGGCTTCACCGTCCTGGACCCGGATGGGAACCGCATTTACTTCGGGGAGTAGCGGGCGCGCAGGACATACTATTGATCCCGAGCGCCCGGGATCGCTGCAATAATCCGACGCACGAAGGGAGAGCGTCGCCCATGCGCATGACAACAGTGCTCGTATCGTCGCTGCTTGCAGTGCTCGCAGGATGTGGGAGGAACGATCTCGCCACTGTCACCTTCGAATATCCCGCGGCCAGTCGCCGCGCGGAGCTGACACTCGAACCGTCAAAGAAGGAACGCGTGGTTTCCGCGTTCACAAGCGTATCGAAGGATCTGGGCTACAGCTGTCGCCCGCACAGGAAGCGCCTGGATGAGATCGGCTGCAGCGGGCCGAAGAAGCTGAACATCAAGTTCCAGCCGGATCTCAACGAGCCTCGCTACATCGCCACGCTCAACTGGGTCGAAGTGGGTGACCGTTCGCGGCCGGAGTTCGACAGGCACGTGGCCGAGTTCGTGCAATCCATGCGTCTCGCCCTCGACGATCCGGCGGTGGCGATATCCGTCTCGCACGAACGAGTCGAATGACGCCGAGGATCTCGCCTGGCGCGGCCTCAGCAAAACGGATACGAGGCCAGCACCGTGTAGATCGACCCGCCCGGCGCTGTGCGGCTCTGGACTAGCGCAAACTCTGCGAACCTCCACGTCACCGGCGGAAAGCTCGTCTCACGAGGCGGATACGTTGCCTTCCGCGCGAGGGTCACATGCGGACGAAACGGCTTAGTGAGATCGGGAGTAAATCCGCCCGCCGTCAACGCCTGGGTGAGCGTCTGCGCCAGACGGACACCCTGAATCGACGCGCCCTGCGCGACTGCGCAGAGAATCTCCGGCTTGCGCCAGTGCTCCACGGTGTCGAACACGAAGTCGATCGGCGACCCGCGCGGACGCAGCGTCTCCGCACTCGTCGACGCAACCTGGCGAGCCGCATCGACGCGGTTCTGCGGAACGCCGCCAAGAAACGCGAGGGTGAGATGCAGATTCCCGGTAGGGACGGCGCGCACCTCACGCGCGGAGCTGCTCACCTGGCTGAGGATTGGTGTCACCGCCGTGGTCATCGCCGCCTGCATGGAGGCGTCCGGCCACAGCGCGAAGAAAAGCCTTACTGAAGTCACGTGATGTACAGGACGCTGTGCAGATCAGAGCTGCAGGACCAGCTCGAGCGCGTATTCCACGGAGCAGCGGCGGATCGCTTCCCTTTCGGGCGGCTCGAAGAGCTGGTGCCGGGCATCGACCACCACGTCGTCCCCACGCCGGCACGCGGTGGCAAACCACACGGTGCCGACGGGCTTGCCCGGAACGCCCCCGCTCGGCCCTGCGATGCCACTCACGGCCACGGCAACATCCACGCCGGACACGCGAAGCGCGCCGGCCGCCATCTCCCGTACGGTCGCCTCGCTCACGGCGCCGTGAGCATCGAGCGTTGCTTGCGATACACCCAGATCGCGCATCTTGGCGGTGTTGGAGTAGACCACGTACCCGCACTCGAACCAGCCGGAGCTTTCCGGCACATCCGTCATCGCCTTGGCGATCCAGCCGCCTGTGCAGGACTCCGCAGTAACCATGCGGCGTTTCGATGCAAGGAGCCGCTGGCCGACGCGCGCGGCGAGATCGTAGAGCTGGGCGTCGTCTGGCATGCCGGGACGATTAACGCCTCCCCTGCACCCTGTCAACCTGTAAACTCCTGCGCCCCATGAACGACGTCGCTCTCACCCAGCACACGCCGATGATGCAGCAGTACCTGCGCATCAAGGCACAGCATCCGGACGCACTACTGTTTTACAGGATGGGCGATTTCTACGAGCTTTTCTATGACGACGCGCGCCGCGCCGCCAGCCTGCTCGATATCACGCTCACCGCGCGTGGCTCCTCTGCAGGGCAGCCCATCCCGATGGCCGGCGTTCCGTTCCACAGCGTCGAGCCGTATCTCGCGAAGCTCGTCCGCAAGGGCGTCTCTGTCGCCGTCTGCGAACAGCAGGGAGATCCGGCGAAGTCGAAGGGCCCGGTGGAGCGCGCTGTCGTGCGCATCGTCACGCCGGGCACTGTCACGGACGAGGCGCTGCTCGACGAACGGCGGGACACGCTGCTGGCGGCGGTTGCGCGGGACGGCGAGAAGTTCGGGCTCGCGTGGCTCGATCTCGCGGCGGGTCGCTTCACGGTGCTCGAGTCGAGCGGACGGCAGGCGCTCGATGCGGAGCTGGAACGGCTGAAGCCCGCCGAACTGCTCGTCTCCGAGAATGCGAGACAGGACGACGTTGGGCGCAATGGAACCACGCTTCGCACGCGGCCGCCGTGGTACTTCGAGCTTTCCAGCGCTTCGCGCCTGCTGACGGATCAGCTCGGCACGCTGGATCTGCGGGGCTTCGGCGCGGACGAGCTGCCGCTCGCCATCGCTGCTGCCGGCGCCTTGCTCCAGTACGTGAAGGACACGCAGAAGGCCGCCGTTCCGCATATCCGCAGCCTGAACGTAGAGGAGCGAACGGATGCGCTGATCATCGATGCCACCACCCGCCGCAATCTCGAGCTGGACGACAGCAACTCCGGAAATCCGGACGCGACGCTGTTCGCGGTCCTCGACAAGTGCGTCACCGCGATGGGTTCGCGCCAGCTGCGTCGCTGGCTGAATCGGCCGCTGACGCATCAGGGCACGCTTCAGGCGCGCTACCACGGCGTGGCGGCGCTGATCAACCGGCGTCGGTTCGAAGGGTTGCGCGAGCTGCTTCGTGGCATCGGTGATATCGAGCGCATTCTTTCGCGAGTGGCGCTTCGATCCGCGCGCCCGCGGGACCTCACGCAGATGCGTACGTCGCTCGCGGCATTGCCTGCGTTGCGCGAGGCGCTCGCCGCCATTGATTCTCCTGTGCTCCAGGATCTGCACGCGCGAAGTGAGGATCACCGCGACGTGACGGAGCTGCTCACACGCGCCATCGCGGAGGACCCATCCACCTTCCTGCGCGACGGCGACGTCATCGCCGCGGGCTACGATGCGGATCTCGATGAGCTTCGCCAGATCTCGACGAATACAGACGGTTTCCTGCTGCAGCTGGAGCAACGCGAACGCGAGAGGAGCGGGATCCAGGGGCTGAAGCTTGGATTCAATCGCGTGCAGGGGTTCTTCATCGAAGTCACGCGCAAGGATGCCGAGCGCGTTCCGAAGGACTACTTGCGGCGGCAGACGGTTAAGTCTGCGGAAAGGTTCATCACGCCGGAGCTGAAGTCCTTCGAGGACAAGGTGCTGAGCGCGCGCGAACGGGCGCTGGCGCGGGAGAAGGAGCTTTACGACGAGCTTCTCACGCAGCTCATCGACAGGATGGGGCCGCTGCAGAAGACCGCTTCTGCGCTCGCGGAGCTGGACTCGCTCGCGTGCCTCGCGGAGCGCGCGTGCGAGCTGCAGTGGACGCAGCCGGAGCTCGTGCAGGAGCCGTCGCTGCAAATCACGGCAGGCCGGCATCCGATTGTCGAGCGGTTCTCGGAGTCGCCGTTCGTGCCGAACGATCTGTTGTTCGACTCCGGGCGGCGCATGCTGATCATCACCGGGCCGAACATGGGCGGTAAATCCACGTACATGCGGCAGGCGGCAATCATCGCAATCCTTGCGCACATGGGGAGCTTCGTGCCGGCCGAGCGCGCGGTGCTTGGGCCGATCGATCGCATTTTCACGCGTATTGGTGCGGCGGATGATCTTGCTGGCGGGCGCTCCACGTTCATGGTGGAGATGACCGAGGCGGCGAACATCCTGCACAACGCCACTGCACGCAGCCTGATTCTCATGGATGAGATTGGACGGGGGACGAGCACGTTCGATGGGTTGTCGCTCGCGTGGGCGATGGCGCGGCACATTGCTGTGCGGGTGAAGGCGTTCACGCTGTTTGCTACTCACTACTTCGAGCTGACGGCGCTTGCGTCGGAGGTTGAGGGGTGTGTGAACGTGCATCTCGATGCTACGGAGCATGGAGATGGGATTGTGTTCCTTCACGCCGTGCGTGAAGGGCCGGCGAATCGGAGCTACGGGTTGCAGGTGGCGCAGCTTGCTGGCGTGCCACGCGAAGTCATTGCGCAGGCACGGCGGTACCTCGAAGCGCTGGAGTCGCAGCGGGATCGGCAGGCTGCGGGGGGACGCGGACGCAGCTCGCCGCAAACGGAGTTGCCGCTGTTTGATACGAGTGAGATGGATCGACGGGCTGCGGCTGAGGCGCAGGCGGCTGCGGATAACGCGTTGGCTACCGAGCTTCGCACGGCGTTTGGGGAGCTGGATCCGGATTCGCTGAGTCCGCGTGCGGCGCTGGATGCGGTGTATCGGCTGCGGGAATTGCTGGCTAAGCACTCGTAGGAGGGGGAAGCCCTCAATCGCCGGGCGGCTTGGAGGGCCGCGTGCTGGCGGCGCACTCGGGACTCCGCAGGATCGCAGGGCCGGCGCGGGTGTCCGCACCGGCCGGCGTTCCTAGGGCCGCGGGTCAGCAGCCTGCGGAGCCCTCCTCTTCGTCACGCTGGTCGGCGGGCAGGCAGACGGCGGGTTCGAGGGTGCCGAAGAGGCTCACGTTCGTGTCGAACGACGCCCAGTCGAGTCCCAGCACGCTTTGCACCGTAGTCGTCTGGTTCTGCACGGTGCGCACGAGCGCTTCGGCCGCCGACGTGAACGGCGTGTCGCTCACGGACTGGAACTGTGAGAACCCCGCGAGCGTGGCGCGCACGTCCGGCGCGCTGAAAATACTCAACGTGGTAGTCACACCGGGTGAAGGCAGCGTCGACGGTGCCCGGGTCGGATCATCCGGATCCACCGTCTGCGGCACGAACAGACGCAGACTGTTTCCGGGACTGAGGTTGAGCTCGATGAGCTGATTCTGCGTGCCGATGCGCCCTGCCGCGGGATCAGCACCGCCCGCGCGCAGTTCCGCCACTCTCGCCGAGATCGGGCTCGCACCCGGTCGGGCGAAGATGTTGTGGCCGGCTGCGAGAAGCAGGGTGTCCGACGCCTGCACACTCTGCAGGTTCAGGTCCCCAGTCGCGGTCAACAGCTCGATGTCGCCAGCCGCACCGCCTCCAGCCTGGAGGCTGACGCTCTGCAGACCATCCAGCTCGTCGATGAACACGCCGCCATTCGTGGCCGTCGCATTCAAGGCTGTGGCAGTCGTGTCCAGACGCATGCTGCTGTCCAGCGTGGTGCCGGTCAGCGTGGAGGGCGCACCGATCGATTGCGCCTGCAGAGTGAGGGTGTTGGCGGTGATGCGTGTCGTATCGTCGCCATCGTCGCGAATAGCGCCGCCACTCGCGCCGAGCGTCGCATCTCCCGAAGCTGTCACCGTATGGACGACGATGTCGCCGGAACCGCTGGTCACGCGCACGTTACCGGCGGCGCCGGAAGCAGTGACATCGGCAAGCGTCAGCCCGTTCTGCTCATTGATGTACACGCCGCCATTGCTGGCGGAAGCCGTCAGCATAGTGACATTCGTGTTCAGAGAAGTGGCGTTGCTACCGATCGCGGAGCCGGTGGCCGTCAGCACATTGCCGCTCACGAGATTGCCTGCACCGGCAGCGATCGCACCCCGGTTCGCCGCAGTACCGGCCGTGAGCGTCACGTCACCAGCGCCGGCATTCACCGCACCGTTCACGGTGATAGCGCCACCAGCACCTTCAGCCGTAAGGGTCACGTCGCCCGCGCTTGCGCTCACCGCGCCGTTCACAGTGATTCCGCTTCCCGCGCCACCTGCGACGAGCGTGACACCGGAACCACTCGCGCCGCCAACAGTGAGCGAGCCGTTGGAAGTCTCGACATCCACTGCTCCGCCTGTCGCGCTAGCCGTAAGTGCCAGCGAATCGGACTCGGTGACGTAGATGCCACCGGCCATGCTCGTTGCATTCAGCGAACCGACTGTCGTAGTCAGCCGCTCACCGCTCGCACCGATAGCGGCGCCCGTTGCGGTCAGCGCGTTCGCACTGATCTGAGTTCCTGCCGCCGCGGTGATTGCGCCGTTGGCGGTAAGCGTCACGTCGCCCGTGGTGCTGACGCTGCTCGTCAGCGCGAGGTTATCCCCTGCGCCGAGGCTGACAGAATCACCCGCCGCCGAAACGACCGTCAGCGTTCCAGTTGTCGTCCGGACATCGAGCGCACCGCCCGTGGCGCTCGCCGTCAGCGAGAGGCTGCCCTCATCAGTGACGTACGTGCCTCCCGCCGTGCTCGTCGTGTTAAGCGTGTTGGTTGCGGTGTTGAGCCGAGCGCTGCTGCTGCCAATGCTGGCCGCGGAGATCGTGATGGAATCGCCAGCGAGATTATTCAGCGCACCCGCTACAACATTGCCTCCGTTGCCAGCAGTGCCGGCCGTCAGCGTCGCGCCAGCAGCGGCTACCACTTCGGCATTCAGCGCAATGTCGCCGCCCGCACCGGTAGTGAGTGCCAGCTGATCGTTCGCGGAAACCGCGCCGTTCAGGACGATGTCGCTGTCAGCGCCAGTAGTCGTCATCGTCACCGCGCCAGCGCGACCTAGCACGCCGCCCGAATTGACGGTGATGCCGTTGCCATCACCTGCTGCCACAAGCGTGACGCTGTCGCCGGTCGCGACCCCGACAGTCAGTGCACCGTTCAGCGTGCGCACGTCGACCGGGCCTGCACCGCTCACGGCGCTGAGGCTGAGCGCATCCGCCTCGGTCACGAAGATGCCGCCGTTCGTGGTCAGCGCGTCGACCGAGCCGACTGCGGTATTCAGCCTTTCGACGTCACTGCCGACCGACGAACCTCGCAGCGTAAGATTCGTGCCGCTCACGAAGTTGCCAGCGCCGGCAATGATCGCGCGACTGCCGCCGGGACCCGCCGTGATGTTCACGTTCGTGCCCGACACCGAGGCATTCAGGGTAGTCGTGCCTCCCGACGTAAGATCGACGCCACCCGTCGTGGCCACTGTTCCGTTCAGAACCAGCTCGTCGGAAGCCGCGAGCGCCACCGGGCCGGCACCGCCGTTCACGGCACCATTCAGCGTCAGGTCACTTGCAGCGCCCGAGGCGGTGAGGCTGACGCCCTGCCCGCTCACTGCGGCGACCGTCATCGAGCCGCCTGCGGTCACCTCGAGCGCGCCACCAGTAGCGTTCGCAGTGAGCGCGAGCGCATCGTTCTCGGCGATATGGATGCCGCCATTGGTGCTGGTGGCGTTGATCGACGCCACGTTCGTGTTCAGGGCAGAGCTGGCTGTGCCGATGGAGGCGCCGTCTGCAGTGAGGGCGTTAGCGGAGACCTGGTTGCCGATGCCTGCGACGATGGCGCCGCGGTTCGCCGCAGCTCCGGCCGTCAGCGTGACGTTGCCGCCAGTCGTGACAGCGCCGGCGAGACTGAGGTTACTTCCTGCGCCATTCGCGACGAGCGAAATGTCTCCGGTGGTGGACGTGATGTCTCCGTTGGCGGAGATGTCGCTACTCGCGTCGTTCGTGACCAGCGAAATGTCTCCGGTCGACGTGACCTCTCCGTTGGCGGAGATGTCGCTGTCCGCGCCGTTCGTGACCAGCGAAATGTCTCCGGTCGACGTGACCTCTCCGTTAGCGGAGATGTCGCTGTCCGCGCCATTCGTAACCAGCGAAATGTCTCCGGTGGTCGACGTGATGTTTCCATTCGCGGAAATGGCACTGCCCGCGCCTGACGTCGTCAGGCTCACGGCGCCCGACCCGGCGTCTAGCGACCCGTTAAGCGTCAGCGTGCTGCCGTCCCCACCCGTTGCAAGCGTTACGCCGTTGCCGCTCACGGCGCCGGCAGTCAGTGCGCCATTATTCGTCTGAACATTCACTGGTCCGACTGCCGCATTCGCCGTCAATGCGAGCGCGTCAGACTCCGTAACGAAGATGCCGCCGTTCGTGCTCGTGGCATTCAGCGACGCGACACTGGTATTCAGGGGCGCGGCACTCGCTCCCACGGTGGCACCAACTGCGGTAAGTGCGTTGCCGCTCACGTGACTTCCCACGCCCGCGACGATGTTGCCTCGATTACCCGCAGTGCCGGCCGTGAGGCTGACGTTGCCCGTGCCGCCGTTCACCGCACCGTTCAGGATCAGGTCGCTGCCTGCGCCACCGGCCGAGAGAGCCACTCCAGTGCCGCTGGCCGAGCTCACTGTGAGCGCGCCAGCGATTGTCTGCACATCGACCACGCCGTTCGTCGCAGTGGCTGTGAGGTTCAGCGCGTTCGATTCCACAACATGCGCTGATCCAGAGGTCGCAGTCGCGATCAGCGAAATAGCCTCCGTATCCAGCGCGTTCCCTGATGCACCCAGCGATGTACCGGAGAGCGCAACAGTATTGCCGCTCACTCGCGTCGTATCGTCGTTGTCGTCTGCGATCGCACCACCCGCAAGGATCGTGACGTCGCCTCCCGCCGAGGCGACCGTGCCGACAGTCAGGTTATCGTTCTCATCGATCGTGAGGTTCTGGCCGTTGCCGACAGTGGCATTCAGGCTTCCGACGCTGGTGACCAGCACTGTCTCACCGCCAGCGCTGCCGGACTGGAAATCCAGGTTGTTCGCGGCGAACGAAAACTCGCGTGGCGTGCCGTCGTTCTCTACGACGTCCACCGCGCCGCGCACGAGCAACGTGTCTGCGGGCTGATCGGTGAACCCACCGCCGGCGGGGAGCGTCAGCGTACCGCCCGAGCTCAGCGCGACAGCCGTCGTGTTGTTGGTGCCGATACTGATGGCGTCCGGCGCGAAGCCAGCGGCATCGAGGTTGCCCGACGACTGCACGATGATGGCGCCCGCGGCGCCGCTACCGCTGCCGAGGGAGATATCGGCTCCCAACGTTGGCGCACCGGAGAGGTTTAGGTTGATTCGCCCCGTGTCGCTCGTGACCGAAGCGGTGAGAAAGCCCGATACCTGCACATCCACGGACCTGCCCTGAAGCAGCCCGAAATCCGTGATCTCGCCGATGTTCGTCGCCGCCTCGAGGGTAATCCCCGGGGCACTGATCACCGTGGCGTCATTGTTGTCGTCGTCGATCCCACCGGCTGCAGCCGTGAGCCTCACAGCATTCGCCGAGCTGACGGCGCCGACGGTGATGTCCCCTGTGGTGCTCGTTACATCGACGTCACCGTTTCCACCGGATACGCTGGAGAGCGTCACGCCATTCAGCTCATTGAGGTACACGCCTTGAGTCGATGCTGCCGTAACCGATGCGACGTCTATATCGAGAGGCTGACCAGGCACTCCGACGAGTAACGACGCGGTCAACGATAGCTGATCCGCCACTATCCGCGTGCTGCTGTCGCTGTCGTTGATGATCGATCCAGGTGAGCTGGTCAGCGCGACGGTACCGGGGGCCACCACCGACCCGACGACCATAGTGTCGCCCGAGCTGATCACCACGCCATTCGTCCCGCCAGCCGCGCTCACGGACGTGAGCGTCACGCCCGTGAGCTCGCCAATGAATACGCCGCCATTTCCCGCAGCCGCGGAGAGCGACGTGACATTCGTATCGAGCTTGCCGTTCGCATCGGCAGTCCCGATGGCTGTACCCGCATTCATCGTGAGCGTGTTTGTATTGATGCGGGTGATGTTCAGACCATCATTCAGAATCGAGCCGGTCGTCGCAGTCAGCGCCACGGAACCCGGTGCCGACACCGTGTTCACAGTGATGTCGCCGGTGTCGCTCGACACTTCGACTGCACCGCCCGCGGCACTCACGTTCGTGAGCGTTAACCCGTTCAGCTCAGCGAGATACACGTTGCCCGCGGTCGACGTGGCGGTGACCGACGTGACATTCGTGTCGATCTGCGCATTGGCGCTGGCCGCTCCGATACTGCCCACGCTGTCAAGCACCAGGTTTCCGGCAGCGATGCGCGTGGTGTTGTTACCGTCGTCCTGTATCCCTCCGGCGTTCGTAGTGGCCAGACTCACGGTGCCGGGGGCAGTCACGGTTTGCACTGTCAGGGGCCCATCGGCGTTGACCGTGATGCCGCTGCCCACGCCGGCTGCGGTCACATTCGTGAGCGTCACACCGTCCGCTTCGTGTACGAAGATGCTTCCGTTGCTCGCGTTGGCAGCGAGCGACGTCACGGTTGCATCTATCTGGCCGTTAGCGGCTGCCGTGCCGACCGCGTTGCCGGCGTTCAACGACAGGCTGCTCGCAACGATGCGCGTCGTGTCGTCGTCATCGTCCAGAACCGAACCGGTAGTCGCGGTGAGTGACACGGCGTCCGGCGCACTCAGCGTGTCGACAGTGATGTCGCCGCCGTCGCTCGTGATGTCGATGTCATTACCAGCACCTGCAGCGCTGACATTAGTCAGCATCAGCCCATTCAGCTCGCGGATAAACACGCTGCCGGCGCCCGCAGATGCGATCAGCGAGTCGACATTCGTGTCGATCGGCCCGTTCGCGCCGACACCAATACTCCCCGTAGCACTCAGCGTGAGCTGATTCGCTGAGATCCGCGTAGTGTTGTCACCGTCGTTGAGAATCGAGCCAGCCGTCGACGCGAGCTCCACGTTCCCTGAATTTGTTGTCACGGTGCCGACCGATAGGTCGCCGCCGGCGCTGATGGATATGTCACTCAGAACGCCCGTAGTGGTGACACTCGTAACCGTCAATCCGTCAAGCTCGTCGATGAACACGCCGCTGCTACCCGCACCCGAAAAGACGGAGAGCGAGTCAACATCCGTATCGATCCAGCTCGCGGTGGGCGAAGCGCCAACCGACGCGCCGGCGTTCAATGCCAGCCTGTCCGCGACAATGCGCGTGGCGAGACCATCGTCAAGGATCGAGCCATTGGTTGCAGTCAGTGTCACCGAATCTACTGCGCTCACCGCGCCGACGGTGATACTACCCGTGGTGCTAGTGATCTCGACGTCCCCGCTGACGCCTCCGGCGGTCACGGTGCCGAGCTCCAGTCCATTCTGTTCACGGAGATACACGCTGCCGCTAGTCGCCGTGGCGTTCAGGGACGCAACGGCTGTATCGATCTGCTCGATGGTACCAGTTGAGCCGATGTTTCCAGCAGCGGACAGCGTCAGAGCATCCGTAGCGATTACAGTGAGGTTGTCGTTGTCGTCCTGGATCGAACCGCTGGTGGTGGTGAGCGCGACGGACGCCGCGGCTTGCACTGTGCCTACGGTGATGTTCCCACCGGCGGTTACCGTTACCGCGTGCGCGCCGCCCGCGGTAACGTTCGTGAGCGTCACGCCGTCCGTCTCGCCGATGAACACACTGCCGTTACCCGTCGTCGCCGACAGCGATGTAGCAGCTGTGTCGATCTGACCGTCGCCAACCCCGGAGCCGATCCCTGCGCCTGCGTTCAGCGCGAGGGTTCCCGTCTCGATACGTGTCGCGTTGTCGTTATCGTCCAGAATCGAACCGAGGGATGCCGTCAGGGTCGTTGCATTCTGCGCGTCCAGGGCACCAACCGTGATGTCGCCGGCGGCGCTCGTCACCTCAATGACGCCACTTGCGCCTCCGGCGGTTACGCCATTCAGCGCTACCCCGTTGTTCTCACCGACATACACGCTGCCACCGGCGGTTGCAGTGAGCGACGTGACAGCCGTGTCGATCTGAGCGTCGGTCCCTGACGCGCCGATCTCTTCTCCCGCAGTCAGCGTGAGCGAGTTCGCCTGGATCCGTGTGCCGTTCGCGTTATCGTCCAGAATCGATCCGCTCGTCGAGGTCAGCGCAACCGCATTCGTAGCGTTCACGGCGAAGACCGTCATATCGTCGCCGCTAGTGATGTTGATGCTGTCGGACGCAGTCACACTCGTGAGAGCGATGTCGTCAGCCTCGTCGATGAACACGGAGCCTGACGTAGCATTCGCCGTGAGCGATTCCACGTCCGTGTCGATGCCGTCGAGGGTTCCGGAGGCACCGATGGCGCCTGCAGTCAACGTCAGGCTGGTCGCGCTGATGCGGTTAGTGTTGATGCCATCATCAAGGATCGAGCCTGCTGAGGCTGTCAGTTGAACCTCATCCGGTGCGCTCACCGTGAAGACGGTGATGTCGCCGCTCGTCGTGGTTACGCGCACGTCGTTACCGGCGCCCGCGGCGCTGACGTTCACGAGAGTCAAGCCGTCCAACTCGCCGATGGTCACGCTGCCCGCGGACGCAGTTGCGGTCAGCGACGCGACTTCGGTGTCGATCTGACCGTTACCGGCCTCTGCGCCGATGCTGTTTGCGGCGGTCAATTGGAGGTGATCGGCGATGATCCGAGTGCTGTTGTTGTTGTCGTCCAGGATCGATCCGCCCGCGCCGAGCTGGACTTCTCCCGTGCCCTCCACGGATTCGACCGTGAGGTTGCCGCCCGCGTTGATACGAATGCTGAATGGAGTGCCGCCGGCATTCACATCGACCAGCGTCAGATCATTCGTCTCCTGGATATATATGTGGCCATTCGTGGCCTCAGCGGTAAGCGACTCCGCAGTCGTATTGATCTCCCCGCCGAGGCCGCCGATGTCTGCGCTCGCAGAGAGCTCGAGGTCCGTGGCTGTGATCGACGACGTGCCGGACTCGGTAATCGAGCCCGCCCCCGCTGTCACCGTCACGTTGTCCCCGACGATCGTGCCCACGGCGACACCACCGTCCGTGGACTCCAGGGACACACTGCCGCCTGCCGCTGAGACGTTGATGGCTGTGAGATCGTCGTGGCTCGTCACGGTAACGCCGCTACCGCTAACGACACCGTTCAGCGAGGCAGTGCCGCCGGTCGTGGTGACCGTCAGGGCGCCGTTGTTGAGGATGATGTCGCCGTCCAGCGTGATGTCGCCGCCGGCTTCCAGTGTCAGCCCCCTGCCGTTAGCAGCGCCGACGCCGGAGACGTCGATGTCCGCATCGGCGCTCTGCGTGATGGTGTCAACTGCTTGCAGGATGACATCGCCGGTCTCGAGCAATCCCTCGATGGTCGCGTTGCCAATGGTGCCCGTAGTGCCGGGATCATCAGTGAACGCGTACGTGTGGTCATTCGCCGCAGCTGGTGCCTCGTTCGAATCGTCGATGATGATGTCGTCCGGATCGAGCAGCAGCGTGCCCTTCGCTCCCTGATCCGCACCGAGATTCGCCGTGCCGGTAAACACCAGCGACTGCTTGCCGGAAACTTCCGCAAACCCGCCGTTCCCCGAATCCGTGCCGCCGCGCGCAGTGACGCTGCCATCGAACCGCGTGACTTCGTCCGCCCATACGATGACGCGCCCGCCGTCGCCGGTGGTACCTGCATCAGCATCGATGCTCGCGCCCGCGCCTACGTAAGTGCGCGAGGCGTTCAGCACGTCCGGGTTCTTGCCCTGGAAGTCGCCACCGATGAGCGCCTGTCCGCCGCCCGTGGCGCCGGAGACATCCACAACCGCAGCCCCGAACAATCCCACGCGATCGCCCAGCACTTCAACCGAGCCACCCGTGCTCGTCGCATCACCCGCTGATGCGTCCAACGTGCCGCTCGAACGCACCGTGCCTTCCGGCCCGAGCAGGCGAATGGTGCCGCCGCTGTTGTCGATGCGATTCGCACGCACGACCCCCGTGTTGTTCACGAGGTTGGTAAACACATCCTGCACGGCAGCCGCTGTGAGCAGCACCTGACCGCCAGCCGCCTGCACAGTGCCCGAGTTATGCACTGCGTCCGCTGAGCCATCAGCGTTCTCACCGAGGCTCGAACCCACTTCGAGCCGCAGCAATCCGTCGCCAGCAAGATCGATCGTGGCCGCGCGACCCGCTGCGAGATTCACAGTGCCGAGGTCCGCGACGATCGTGCCGGTGTTGCTCACACGCCCGCCGAGCAAGGTAACTGAGCCGCCGGGGCCCGCAGAGATCAGCCCCTCGTTGATCACCGCACCCGTGGAGTCGCGCGCAGTCGAGAACCGGTAGCGACCCGAGGCCGCGTCAAAGGAAATCGCGTCGAGAGAGCTCGCCACCAGCGAGCCCACATTGAGCTGCGCGGTGCGCCCGATGAGCAGCCCGTTCGGGTTCACGAGCACGACCTGCCCGTTCGCCTGGATCGTCCCGAAGATCTGGCTCGGGTTCTGATCGAGAATGCGGTTGAACGCCACCGCAGAGGACGACGGCTGGTTGAACTGCACGCTTTCGTGCGCAGCGACGTCGAACGTGCTCCAGTTCAGGTGTAGCTGGTTGGACGCCTGGTCGATGCGCGTCTGCCCGGTGGCTGGCGTGGAGATCGTGCCCTGGCCTTCGACCACGACGCCGCCCGTTGGCCCCGCCACTGCGGTGGACAACGTACCGAGGCTCAGTGAAGCCGCGAAGGTGAACGCCGCTGGGCCCTGCGCGCGTGTGCGACGCGGGCGGCCGGGGCGGGGCTCGTTCTTGCAAGCGGGTTTGGCTTTGCGCGTGTGCATACGAAGAAGTCCCTCGAGTCGATGCAGCCCGCGCGACGCGCGAGCCGCCCGCTCTCAAAATGTCATTCCAAAACGGAAGTAGTACTGCGGGTCGCGGCCGTTGCTGGGTTCGTTCCCTGAAAGCGGGGTCGCGACGTCGAGCCGTGCGAATACGCGTCCCGGAACGTTGAGCTGCAACGATGCGCCAGCGCCCGAGAGATCCACCTTGTCTTCCTGCGCAGTGATGAGCGGCTTGTTGAGCTGACCGCTCGCGTAGTCTGCAAACAGAGATACCTGCAGCACTTGCCCCCAGGTCCGGCCGCCAAACGCTGGCCGATCCGCGAAGCCTGGCGCGCCTGCGACGATCTCCAGCGATGCAAAGCCGCCCTTCTCCGCCAGCACTTCCGCGACCGGGTATGCACGAACGCTGTCCGGCCCACCGAGTGAGAACTGCTCCAATGAGACCAGCGGGCCGTCGGTGTACTGGCCCTCAAGCCGCAATACGAGCGACGTGTACTGCGTGAGTCGCTGCAGTCGCCGCAACTGAATGGCAACCTTGTCGAACGCACCTGATGCGCCCAAGCGACTTGCCCCGCTCTGCACATTCGGATCGTATTCGTCGAGAGAATCGAACAGATCGTTGAAACCGTGCGTGTACGACACGGCAAGGCGGTTCACGCCTCGAAAACGCGTGTCGACGCGTTCGAACTGCGCATCCAGTCGCGCGGTGGTGAGCTTGTCGTCGTAAATCACCGCGGGCGGCGCGCGGAACTGCGCCTTCTTCACGTTGAACGCGATACCGGCACTCGCCGAACCCAGGCGGGTCCGCGCGAAGTCGTGCCGGTAGCCGATCTCATCGACGCGCGTGTCGCCTTCGCTGTCCGCAGTGCTCACACCCGACGCCACGCCACTGACGGTGTACGCGTTGGTGAGATGAAGGAAGCGGAGCGAGTCGCGGGGACTGAAGAGAGGGATCTCGTAGTCGATCCCTCCGTAAGCACCGTGCGAGTTGCGATCGAACGAGTTGGCACCGTAGAGCCCCACGAGCTGCAGCCGATCCGCCCGGCGCAGCGGATCGTTCACAGTGATCGTCACCTGGCCGCGGTACTCGCCTGCGAACTGCGAACCGTAGTTGTCGACTGAGGTTTCGACGTTGAAGCGCTGCTCGCCCTGCACGCGCAGCGTGAGCTGCGTGGTGCCCACTTCCTTGCCGGCTCCGAGGACGCCGAACGCCGTGATGCCGGGGTAGTTGGTCAGCGTGAGCAGTGCGGATTCGATGGAGTCCTTGTCCAGCGGCTGACCGATGAGATCGTTGAAAGGCCGCTTCAGCACGCCCTCCCTGTATCCCTTGTTTCCCTCGACGACGACGCCAGAGAGCTGCCCCTCCATCACCTGCACGGTAACCACACCACCCGTCACCTGCTGCTCGGGGATGAAGGCCTGTGCCAGGATGTATCCGTGCTCGCGGTAATACGCGCCGACTTTCGCAGCGACTTCCTGCAGCTGGTTGATCGAGAACCCTTGCGCGGGCTGGGCCGCACGCTCGGCATCGAGGATCGCCTGCGCCTCGCTCACGCGAACACCGCGCTCAGGCCGGTCCACCGCACCCTGCAACGTGAACGACTGCACGACGATGCGCGGGCCTTCGTCCAACCCGAGCGGGCGGTCGTACACGCGAGGAATCTCGAACAACTCGCCCTCGCGTGGGGCAGGCGGGACCGGCTGCTCTACGCGCGGGAGCGCACCGCCTGGTGTCGCGCCCGGCGGCACCTGCGCGATGGCCGGCGCGCAACATAGCGCCGACAATGATGCCGCCAATAATCCAGTGGGCCGCGCGAGGCGGCCACCCTTTTCTGACGAAGAGTTCACGCTGAATTGCCTGTGGTAGGTAAAGGGGAAGAGCGACCCATGTCAGGGGAGCTCGCGAACTACACGAAAACCGGTGAAGGCGTCGCGCGTGTTTTCAGGGAGCGCCTCACGCACGGAAAGGCGCAGGCGGGAGGCACCGTCTGCATAGGAGCCACCGCGCGCCACTCGCATATCGGAACTGGCACTCTGCCTGGCAGAGCCATCCGCCGGTGCACCCGCATAGTTCTGCACCCACGCGTCGTCCACCCACTCCCGCACGTTGCCTATCGTGTGAAGCAGGCGAAAACCGTTCGCCTTGAACTTCTCGCTTCGGGGAGCCGGCGCGGTCTGCCGGGTCGTCATGGAGAAGTGGCCGTCGGTGGGTGACAACTCATCGCCGCCAGGGAAGAGCCCGGTCTGACCTGCGCGAGCGGCGTACTCCCACTGCGCTTCCGATGGCAGGTGATACCGCTGATGCGTAACGCTCGACAGCCACTCGACGTAGGCACGCGCGTCACTCCAGCTCACATTCACTACTGGGTAGTCGTCGCCGGCCCACGGCTGTTCGGGACAGGAGCGGCGCGTGTGTTCGCAGAACTGCCGGAATTCCGCCTGCGACACTTCATTGACGGAGATGGCAAACGGCGCGGAGATCGTCACCTTGTGGACCGGCTGCTCGGCGTCCGCGGCTGTGCTTCCCATCTCGAACGAACCTGCCGGGACTAGCGCCAGCACCGGCCCCTCTCCGGTTGGGAGAAGATCGTTGCAGAAGGGACGACGGGATCGCACAAGCTCGACGCGACACGCGCTCTCGTGAGTCGCCGCGCTATTTGCAGGGGCCGCTTCCGTAGTCGTCGCACTCTTCGTGCTTGCGCTCGGTTCAGCCGTAGCACTGGAGCTGAGGTCGCCACGTTCGGCGGGAGCGACCGATGACACCTTCATGGCAGGTTGCGTCGGTGCGGAAGCTGCCTCGCCTTCGGGCGCCTGGCTCCGCGCGTCCTGCGGCTGCTTTGCTTGGCCTGGAGCGTGCGTTGTAGCGCGCGGCTCGGCTGGCGCGGCAGGCGGCACTTCAACGCTCGCAATGTGAATGGCGGCATCGGGTGAGTTCAGATCCAGCCCCACTGTCACGGCGAGCGCCGCAATCGCGCTGTTGTCCGCGGTCAGTGGCGCTGCTGCGAGCGCCTGATGTTCTTTCAGGCGCCTGCGCAGCTCGTCCACGAAGCGCTGGAACCAGGGTTCCGGCGCGACGCGCGCGAGCTCGTGTTCGCCCAGCTCGAGCAGCGATGCGTTGAGGCCGATCAGGTGCGCTTCGCCCCAGTCACCCCGCTCCATGAAAGGCTCGATGGCTTCGCGCACGGGCCCGGCCAGCGATGTTCCCGCGGGAACATCGCGAGTCTCGCCGTCGGGCCCGCCTTTCCCACCGAACACCCAGAACGCGGCGGCTGCCAGCGCGACCACGCCGACCGCCCCAACGATCACACCTACCGGCACCCCCCGGCGAGACTCCTCGGGTTGGGTCTCCGCAGCAGCCGCAGGTTCCGGCGTCGATGCAGGCGGACGCACCGCCCGAGGACGCGTGATCTCGTTGTCCGCAACGCTCGGTACTCTGGCGACAAGCGAATCGAGCAGCGGCGCGCGCAGCGTCCGGTACGCAGCGAGGTTGATGCGTCCCTCGTGATAGTCCTGCGCCAGAGCGCGCAACCGGGCTGCGAGATCCGCACTCATGGCCGTGTCACTGCAACTCGCGCACGACGCGCATGCCCGTGATTGGATCCGCCGATCCCGGCTGCGGGCGCGCAGCGTCGGGCGTACAGGCGGAAACGTTATCGGTGTACGCCCCTCCGCGGGCCAGAATCGCATCGTCCGCGACCACCCACTCCTGGGCATTCCCGAGATAGTTGTACAGCCCCCAGCTGTTGGCCTTGCCGGACTGCACGGGCTCCAGCGCGACGCCCCTCACCTTCTTGCCACCGATCTCGACCGAGCAATTGATCGAGCCGTGATCCGCTGCGCCACCTTGCGCTTTGACCGCATGCGTCCACTCGGCGTCGGTGGGCAGGCGATACACACCGCCCGTGACCGAAGAGAGCCATGCCACGTAGTTCTGCGCGTCTTCCAGCGAGATCCCCGTCACCGGGTTCTCCGGGTTGCCGGCCGGGGCGGTGCAGCGGCCAGTCCTGGCGCAGTACGTTGCGAAATCCGCGTTGCTGATTTCCGTGCGACCCATCGCGAAGGGCGCAGCGATGGAACCGCCGGCAGGGATCACCACCAGATCGGGGCCACGACCACCGCCGTCGAACGTGTCGTAGCAGATGGCCTGCTTGCGACGCCCGTAGCCCGCGAGCCTCGACGTGCACGGTATCTCCGGATCCAGTCGCGGACCGGCACCCGCAGGACTCGGCGTCTGACCAGGAGTTACCGCAGCGACGCGCGCGTTGCCCTGAGTACCGGCGCGCGAAGCGCTACCCGCTGCAGTCCCCGACGCGCCAGCCGCGGGTGTCGCGCCCTGCTCAGGAGCCGCCGTACCCGCACCACCCGCAGCAGCCGCCTGGCCCACCGCATCTGCAGTCCCACTGGCCGCGGGCACAGCAGCGGTCGGCGTAGGCGCAGACGCACGCTCTTGCGTCGCCTGCGGCCGTAACAACTCTTTGACGGCCGCCTGATCTCCGAACAATTCCTGAGCGAGTGTCGTGAGACGCCTGGCGACATCCGCATCGTTTGTCGCACGGATGCGCGTGACGAGACCGCGCGCAAGCCTGTCTTTCACCGCGGCACCCTCGCCTGCATCCTGCCTCACGAGCCTGTCCAGCTCGTTGCGAATGGACGCGGCCTCTGCGGTGCCGGACTGCAAAGTCTGCTCGATCGCCTGATATCGCGTGTAGCGATCCCGAACCGGCGCGACGTTAGCCATGTTCGGCGCGATCTCGCTGGCGCGACCTGCGAGCGTGACCGCATTCGCGAACCGCCCATCCTTCGCCGCGTTCGACGCGAGACGAAGGTACGCAGCGCCAATCGCCTCCGGGGCCTGGATCACGAGGTAGCCGTCGTTCGGATCCAGGTTTGCGCGCAACTCTCGCAACGAAGCGAGCGCATCGTTGACGTCGTCCGCGCGCGCCTGCACCAGCAGTTTCGCCTTGAGTGCGTCGAGTTGTGCGAGGCGGTTGCGTTGCTGTGCCGCCGCTTCCTGCGCGGTGCGGGCCTCGGCCAGCAGCCTGGCCTCCTGGTCCAGCTCCGCAGACCGTGCAACGTAAGACCGCGCCATATCCAGCGACGTGCTCGCTGCCGAGAGCCGCTGCGCCGTGCGCTGCTCGCGCGCCTGCGCCAGAAACCCAGCAGCCGCACGAGACTTCGCTTCGACGACGTACGGGTCCGTGTCCGGCACGTACGCAGCGAGGCGACTCAACTCGCGACTGAACTGCGCGTTCCAGCTCGCATCGCCGGTCTGCCCCTGCAACAACGTGTCGATCTGTCCCTTGATCTGCGCCACAGCGGCCTGCGCCTGCTCGAAGGCACCGCGCGCGGAGCTGAGTTGTCTGCGCTGCTGCTCGACGAACGACGCGGGCAACAGGTCCGCATAACGTGCGAGGAGCTCCAAACCTTGCGTGTGCTGGCCGCTCGCGATGAGCTGCGCCTCCTGCTCGCTGACACCTCGTTGCGCGAGCTGCCGTGCGCTGGCGAGCACCGCACTGTCCGGCGCGATGGAACGCAGCTCGTCGAGCTCGGCACGACGCGCTTCGAGGTCGCTGAAGCTAGCCTGCGGCGACACCAACGCAGCCAGCGAGGCTTCCAATGCCTGCTGACGCGAGGCGAGCTGTTGTGCGCTCACCGCGCGCTGCGCCTGGTCGCGCAGGTCCGCGAGCGTCACATCGCTGCCATCGATCGCAAGGCCGGCAGCCACGAGGGCCTGCGCAAGTGTCGGGTTCCCCTGCCTGAGAGCGGCCCTCGACTGCTCGGCGAACGCGCCGGGCAACCGTGGGTCACGCAGCAGCGGATTCTCCGCGTCGATGCGACGGATCGACGCGAGCACCGTACCGACGTTCTGCGCGCCCTGCGCGTCGATCAGCAGGCCCTGCTTGAGGTAGTCGTCGAAGAGGTCGCTCAGCCGCTTGATCTCGTCGTTTTCACGCGCGACGAGACGCAGCTCCAGGTCCTGCACTGCCAGCGAGTCCGGCAGGAACGTCTGCAATTCGCGAAGGAGCGTGCGCGCAAGCGCGTAATCCACGTTCGGCTGCGTGGAGTCCGTCGCTGAGTTGATGCGAGCCTCGAAGGCCTTGATGAGGCCGGCCCTGGCGGATTCGTTCAGCAGGATCGCCGCGCGCTCTTCGGGTGTGAGCTCACGCAGCTCGCGTACCAACGCATCGAGCCGCTCCACGTCCGCAGCAGTGAGCTGCTCGATGAGATTGCGCTCGCGACGCTTGGCGAGATAACCAGGCACGAACACAGCCACGACGACCAGCGCCACGACCACCGCCGCGGCAACACCGATGTGAACCGTGGGGCGACGCCGCCTCGGCATCAGCTCGTTCAGGAACTGCTGCGCCGAAACCGTGCGATTCTCGCGGTCGAACTCCAGCCCGTGGAGAATGGCCCGCCATTGATGACGCTTAAGGCCGCGCGGCCGCTTCGGCACGAGCTTTTTGTTGCGCGCCTCGACTGCCGAAAGCCTGTCGAACGGATGCTTGCCGGTGATGAGCTCGTAGCAGACGCACGCGATCGCGTAGACGTCGTCCCTCGAGTCCGGCTCGAGGCCCTCGATCATCTCGCAGCTCGCATACGTCGGCGTCAGCGCACCGAGCGTGCCGGGATCGAACAGCGTGACGGAACCGGAGACGTTGTCCGCGCGCTTCGCCGCGCGCGCGATGCCGAAATCGAACACCTTCACGACGTTGTCGCGCGTCAGGAAGGCGTTCGCCGGTTTGAAGTCCGAGTGCACCACGCCCTGCTCGTGCGCGTACGCCATGGCGCGGCACATGTCGCGCGTCAGGCGCAGCGCGCGTTCGATGCCGACGCCGGAGCCTTCGTGGTCGCGGATGAGTCTGTCCAGCGACTGGCCCTGCAGCAACTCCATGACCATGAAGACATTGCCGCCGTCACGATCGAAGTCGTACACGGTGACGACATTGGCGTGCGCCAGCTGCTGCGCCTTGCGGCTTTCACGCTGCAGGGCCCGCAGCGACTCGGGGTGGCGGCGGAATTCGTCGTTCAGCAGCTTCAGGGCGACCCAGGGGTTGCGATCCAGCGCTTCTTCCTTGCGCAGGTCGCGAGCCTTGAACACGATGCCCATGCCCCCGCGCCCGAGCTCCTCCTCGAGGACGAAGCGCTCCTTCACGACGTCGCCGGGACCGAGCTGCCTCGCCTCGGCGACATGGCGGCCGAGATCGCTCCAGCCGGAGGCTGTGGGACCGGTGCCGGTGCCGGTCGGACTGCGCATGCCTCCTGTGTAGCCGCCTGTATGACCGCCCGTGTAACCGCCGGTGCCGGTGTGACCACCCGTGTGCGCGCCGACCTGACCGCCAGTGTGAGCACCGGCCTGCGCACCCGTATGCCCACCGGTGTGAGCACCCGTGTTTCCCGTATGCCCCGCGAACCCGCCAGTTCCCGTAGCGGGCGCCGAGTAGCCGCCCGTCCCGGTCGGGCTCGCCGGCCGCGGCGCCCTGAATTGCGTCTTCTCCGGTTCCGCCGGAGCAGCCGCGGGCTGCGAAGCGGAAGACGCAGCACCCGGCGCACGGAACTGCGTCTTGTCCCCATCACTCGGCGCAGGCGCGGGCCCCGGAGGCGCCGCTCCACCAGTAACCACCTGAACCGACACTTTCGGCTGGTTCTGCTGGAACGCCCGCACCGCCTGAATGAGCGTCAGATACGTCTCGCCCTGGATGCGTCCGCTGCGATAGAGCGCTTCGACGAGCGCACCGTGCGCGGCGGCCAGATGCGGCTGGCGCGTGAGACCGAGATTGAGCTCGCGCTGGACGCCGGCCAGATCGAGGTTACCGGCGGCATGCGCGTCGAGCGCCTGTCGGAATTCGTTCATGCGGGGCTGAACTGCACGACGATGAGGGAGACGTTGTCGTTGCAGGGCCCGCCGAGCGCCTGCTTCATGAGCGCCTTGCAGGCGCCCTCGGGATCGTTGCCCGAAAGGTGATGTGCCATGTCCGCCTCGGAGATTTCCCTGTAAAGGCCGTCACTGCAGAGCAGGTAACGGTCGTTCGCGCGCAGCTCGCGCAACTCGATGTCGAGGAACAGCTCCTGCGAGCCGCCCACCGCGCGGGTGATCACGTTCGACGCCGCGGCGCTTTCCGCGCTCGCGCCGCCATCGATCAGCTCCTGCGCTTCGCTGTGATCCCGCGTGATCTGCTCGAACACGCCCTCCCGGCCGCGATACACGCGGCTGTCGCCCGCCCAGATGCTGAGGCAGTGCTTTTCGAGCGCGAGCAGCGCGACGATGGTGCTGCCGCTCATGCCCGCGCCGTTGTCGAGCGATGCGCGATACAGCTGGTCGTTCACTTCGCGCAGCCTGTCTTCCACCGCATCGAGCTGGGCGCTCGGCGTGGGGTATCGCGTCATCGTCGAAAGAGCCGTCACGATCATGTTGCTCGCGACGTCGCCGGCGTTGTGCCCGCCCATGCCGTCCGCCACGACCCACAGTCCGACGGCAGGCAGATCGAGGATCGAATCCTCGTTGTGAGAGCGCACGTTGCCTTTGGAAGTGGCCGAAGCGGAGCGCCAGGTGAAAGCGCCATTGCGAGCGGCAGGGCTTTGAGTCGAGATGTTCATGCCGGGCTCACCGCAGGATCACCGTGGCTTGCGCAGCCGGGCGTCGGCCGCGAGCTTCTGGAAGTGCTCGTTGTACGCGCGGGCGAACTCTTCGCCGAAGAGCAGCTGGAAGCTCGCCTCGCGATCGCGATCGATCTCCTCGAACTGCGCGCGGTACATCTCCCAGTACTTGAGCTTGTTTCCGAGGCCGAGCATCGCCGTGCGCCGGAGCTTGCGCTCGTACATGTCCTCCAGGTGCGTGGGGTGGAACTTCGCGAGCATCGCGTTGAAGCCCGCGCGGATGCCGGCGAGCACCGCGGCCTGGTGATGGTTCGCGTCCGCGAGCGCTTCCTCGAAGGACTCGACCGGCCCGAGATAACCGGGATTGCGCTTCACGAACAGGTTGTAGATCGCGTCGTCGGCGTTCATGGAGAACTTGAGCGGGTTGTTCTCCACGGGCTTGATGCTCGTCGTGGGCAGCCGGAAGCTGTTCTTCACTTCGGCGCGCGACTTCAGCACTTCAACGAGCCCCTGCACCGTCAGGCGCAGGATGAGACCGAGCTGCTGCTGGATGGCGGGATCGACTCGTGCGGGATCCACACCGAGCGCCACGAGCAGGTCAGCCGCGCCTGCTGGCGCGTTGCCTGAGGGCACGTGGCCCGAGGCGGCGTCAGGCGCGACACCCGCCGGCGCACTGCCTGTGTGCCCACCAATAACCGTTGGGGCCGAAGCACCGGCAGGACCGGCGCCAGGAGCTGCAGCGGCGTGCGTCGGCACTGCCGCCATCGCACCGCTGCCTGCCGGTGCCTGCGCGAAGTGCGGCTGCTGGGATGAAGGCGACGGCGGAGCCGGCGGAATCCGCGGCTGAGAGCGCGCGCCACCCAGCGCTGCGAGCGGATCCACGGTTCCCAGCCCGAGGCCCGGCGGAATGGGCGCCGGAGCTGGCATCGGCGGCATCGGCGGCATCGGCGGCGGAGCTGCATTGAGCTGCGTCGGCGCGTGTGGCGACACCGGAGGAGCGTGACCCTGCGGTGGCGCGTGAGCCGGCGTTTCGTTCGCCGCGCTCGGGATCAGTTGCACGATGATTTCGTAATCGCCGATGTACAGCCGGTCGCCATCATTCAGCGGCACGGGCTCCGTGCGAGAGGCCGCACGATCCGGCGCGTTGATGAACGTGCCGTTCGAGCTGATGTCCTCCAGAAAAAAGACACCGCCCCGCCCGTGCACGCGCGCGTGACGGCTGGACACGAAATTCTGCGGATCGGGCAGCACCCAGTCGTTGCCGGCCACGCGCCCGATCGAGCCACCGCGCTCGTCGAACACCTTGTAGGCGGTGGGCCCGAGCGCCGCGGCATGTTCGCTGATGATGCTGAGAGCGAGAAGCATCAGTAGAGCCCGCCCATGCGTGAGCTCCGCCAGTCCGCTCCGCCCCAATCCCCCGAGAGCATCGAGACGAACGCACTCGCCTCCGGCAGACCAGGAGTTGTGAGCCAGCAAGGCCGGATCGCATCCGAGCCCTGAGTCCACCACACCGCCAGTGGCTGAATGACGCGACTCAGCTCTCTGTACGCGAGCGCGTTGACGGCTCCTTGCAGTGAGCCTGTCTCCTCGAGGGGCACATGCCAACGCACGGGTTGCGCCGGGAAATCGCTACTTTTGAGGGTATTCGCGAGCTGCGCGGATTCGCCCGCGCCGTTCGTCGACAGCTCATCCCGCAGCAGCGCGATGCGCTCGTCGAACGTGTCGAAGTCGAGCGCTTCCGCTTCGAGCGCGTCGAGCACCAGCGCTTCGGCGGCCTCGAACCATGACGTGCTGGCGCACGCCACATGCAGCGGCGAGTGGGACGCGTCCAGCTGCGCAATGACCGTGAGCGGGAAGTAACGCCCCACACGATCCACGCTCGGCACGAGAATGCCGGCATAAGCCGCGCCCCCACACACCCCCGAAGCGAACGCGAAGCGCCAGATGGGACCGGTGAGATACGTCTGCAGCCACGAGTCCTGAAGCTGCTCGCGGCTTGCGTGAATACACTCCTGCAGCCACGCATCCCACACGTCGACGAATTCCTGAGGCGCACGCCGCTGCAGGAAATCTCCCCTGCAGGGGAGCTTTCCGTAGAAACCGACTTCTGTGAGCGTGCTGGCAGCCATGGCTTACATCGAGCACCGGAAGCCGGCGAGCTCGTCACGCACGAACGGGTTGCGGACGGACGTGGCATCGAGCACGACGCGCGCCGAGTGCGTGCCGGCCGTGAAAGTGACGAGCACGCGTGTATCGGAATCCCGCCGGACCTGCGCCTGGTCGAGCGCGCGGAACAACGCCCACGGCCCCTGCTTCACGACGCTCGGCCCGCCGCCCGCTCGCTCCTCGAATGCGATGACGGCCTGTCCTGCGCCTCCGCCCGGCCATGCCATCTGTCGGCTCTGCTGCGGCCCATGCCGGTAGTCGAGAGTCTGGCCGTCGATTTCGAGCGTGAAGCGAGTGGCGCCGGCGTCGAGCGAATCCGGCGTGAGCGTGAAGCGCGCCTCGGGAAGCTGCGCACCCGCTTTGAAGTACACGTCGCGGATGCGCTGTGCCTGCTGGAACTGCCGCAGCAGGGCCTCGGATCCGCCAATGCCGGCAGCGCCTTCGCGCCATCGCCAGGGCGTGCGCGACACGTCGACGAGCGGCGCGAGGTTCTCCTTGAAGAACGTATCGAACACACCGCCGTAACCGAACACGCGTCCGAAATCCGCGAGCGGCACGTCGTTCGCGCTGCTACGGGCGAAGGGATAGCGGCCCTCGATGAGCTCACGGCATTCGCGGGCGACGGCTTCCGCATATCTGCGGGACAGCTCATCGCGCGCCTGGCCGACAGCCAGCGACGCACCGCGCGCGCTAACCTGCTCGACGATCGCATTCAGCGGCGGCGGCAGCAGCTTCGCCTGATCCCGCAGGCTTTTCAGCGCATCCGCCTGGCCGGATTTCACCATCGCATCGAGCGCGCTCGTGTCGCCGAGACCCGAGCCGACGGACTGCAGCTGCTTGTGAGTCTGCGCCAGCGAAGCCAGCACGCCATCGATCGGCGCCGCGCCCGGCGGGCCCTGAACGAGCGCGCGAATGGCCTGAAAGTGCTTCGAGACCGCGGTCCCGGGCTCGTCCGAACCCGGCGGCGGTGCGCCGAGCACCGAGGCGAGCTGCGCTGCGCGAGCTTCCACCGCTGCCGCTGCTTTCGTGGCGGCATTGGGCGCCCCAGCCGTGGCCGGCTTCAGCAGATCCGTGTTCGTCGCCACCGCGGTGAGGAGGCCCTTCAGCGGCGAGGCGGGGCTCGAGAGCACGCCCAAGAGCTCAGTGAGCTCGCGCGCGCCGGAAACAGGCCGCACCTTCACATCGCGCAGAACGTCGTCCCACGCGCGGATGTAGTCCTGCTCATACAGGTTGAGCATCTCGTATGTGAGCGCGCCGCTGTTGCGGGCATCGAGCACGCTGCCGCCGAACACCCAAGCGTCGTCGGCGAACTGCTTCATCACCTCGAACTTGCCGGTGCCGTTCACTTCGCGGAACACATCGCGCGTGTACAGCGCCGGCACCGGCTCCGACAGCGCCGCACCGCTTGCACGGACCAGCACCTGATCCGCGCCGGGGCCGGCCGCGAGATCGAGCCGAAGCGCGCGCTTCGTATCGCCCGCGTAACTCAGCTTCAGGCGGCTGTACATCAACACCGGCATCGACGCCGTTCGCAGCGCATACCGCGCCTGCTCGACGAGGTCCGCGTTCGTCTGCACGGAGCTCATCGCGTCCTTCGTGGCCAGGAGCTCCTGGAAGTGCGCGTCGAGGCGCTGGCGCGTCGCTTCGTCGTTCGGATACATCCGACGAAACTCGACCTGCGTGAGGAACCGCAGATGATCGGCGTCGCGATGGCTCGCGTCGCCGATCATGAGATAGCCCTTCAGATACTCGTACAGCCGATCCGGCGCAGCGACGCTCGAACGCATCTGCTCGCCGAACCGCGAAGCCATCACCGGCAGCAGCGTGCCGTTGATCTCACGCAGATAGGCATCGTGCGCAGCCTCGCCCAGCGAGTTGCCTCGGAAGAGACCCATGCGCATGCGCCACGGCTTGTCTTCGTTGTACTGGCCCGCAGTCTCAGACACAGCGCGCAGCGAATCGAGCCGCGGCAGGAGTGCATCCGGCGGCAGCAAGTCCGCGCCCACGCCAAGCCGCGTCGACTCAAGCTCTTTCGCCGATGCGTCCACCTCTTCGATGTAGCCGGCGTTGGCCTTGTAGCTCACCGTCAGACCGAGGATGCCCAGCACCAGCGCAGCCACGCACCCGGCGTAAGCCGCGGTCTGCAATGCGAACTTGAGCAACTGCAGCCGGCGGTTCACGCCCGCGAGACCGGACTCCTGGAAGATGACGTTCTTCAGCAGCCGCTCGATGAAGAACGCCTTGCCGCGGCCGGACGGCGGCGGCGCCACGGCACCCGTCACGCCGAAAGCTCGCGCGATGGCACCGAGCACGCGATCCACCGGCGTGCCTTCCTGTGTGCCGCTCGTGAAGTACACGCCGCGGAGCAGGATCTGATTGTCGAAATCTGTGGTCGTGAAGACGCGCTTCAGCAGGTCGTTCAGCAGAGGCCCGAACGCGGACATCTGCTGAGGGAACGTGAGCACGCCCACACGCCGACGCGGGTCGCGTTCGCTTTCCATACGCGAGAGAACGCGCTGCTGGAGTCTTTCGAGCAGACGGGCGAACTCCTTCTCGAAGAGATCGGCCGCGCGACCGGACTCCGTCGCTTCGATCGGGAACGTCGTGCCCCACACCTGCGCGCGCCCGTCTGGGCCGAGGTCGTCGAAGAATTCCGCGAATCCCGCGATGAGATCGCACTTCGTCACGAGGAAGTAGACGGGCACGTCGATGCGCAGCGTGCGCCCGATCTCGTCGAGCCGCTCACGAATGGCGGTGACGTGCCGCTCGCGTTCCTTCGCGTCCGCGCCCAGCAGATCCGACGCGCTCACCGCGACGATCACACCGTTGATGGGCTGACGGCTGCGGAACTTGCGCAGCAGCTGCAGGAACGCGACCCAACCCGCCGCGTCCGCGCGGCTGTTGGAGTCCTGCGTGGTGTAGCGACCTGCAGTGTCGAGCAGAATCGCGCGGTCCGTGAACCACCAGTCGCAATTGCGCGTGCCTCCGACTCCGCGCAGCGCGTCCTTACCGAACTTCTGCGCAAGCGGAAAATCCAGGCCGGAGTTGACGAGCACGGTCGTCTTGCCCGCGCCCGGCGGCCCGATGATCACGTACCACGGCAGCTCGTAGAGGTTGGCCGAGCCGCGTCGTTTCGATTTCTTGAGCGCGGCGACGGCTTCCTCGAAACGCTTGCGCAACTGCGCGGCGTCCCCCGCGCTACCGGCAGCGCCACCCGCCTCCGCGCCTTTTTCCGCCTCCTGCGCCACCACGCCTTCGGCGAGCTTGCTGCTCGCGCGCGAGCTGCGGAGCTGGCGGACCTGCAACGTCACTGCCCAGATGGCGACCAGCACCAGAATTGCGACCAGCCGCGCCACCACGCTCTCGAGCGGCTTGTACTCGGCGAACGCGAAGTAAGGCCCGGCGAACCACAGGAGGAGCGAGAGCAGCACGAGGCCCACGAAGATGAGCACGGCCCGGCTTTTCAGGAATGCCAGCATGTCAGCCAATCCTGCGATGAATGATCTCGACGCGCCGGTTGCGCGCCCGGTTTTCGGCGGTGTCGACGGGCTGGTAGCGCGGCTCCAGCGCGCCCTTGCCCGCGACCTCGATGCGACCCGCGTCCTTCATGGCGCCGCGAAGAATCTCCGCGACCCCCTGCGCGCGGGCGCGCGAAAGCTCGTAGTTGTCCTTGAAGCGGAACGAGCGCAGCGGCTGGTCGTCCGTGTGCCCGACGACGAGGACGCGGCCCGGCACCTTGTCGAGCGCCGCGCCCACTTCCTTGACGAGCGCGTCGTAGCGTTCGTCCACGCGCGCGCTGCCCGAAGCGAACAGGTCGCGCACGGTGAGCGTGATGAGCGTTCGATCGCCGGCTTCCTCAACCGAAACGCTTTGCGCGGCGATCTGCGAAGCAAGCAGCTCGCGCAGCCCGCTCGTACGAACGGCCGGAGCGGCCGGCGCCGGCGGGTCCAGCGACTCAAGGCCCACTCGCGCAAGAGTGGCGTTCACCGGCTCCGCCTGCGCGCTGAGCTTCGAGTCGAAGAAAATGTACGCGCCGACGAGCAGCACCGCGCAGGCGGCCGCCACTACCCACAGCGGAACGAAGCGCATCACCGCGTTCCGGCGATCTTCCACACCCTTCCAGCGAGGCGAGAGATCGGGTTCGTAGTGGTCGCGCAACCCTGCAATCCGCTGATAGAGCCGCTGACGCACGTCCGCGAGTCGCGCCGCGCCGTTCTCTTCCAGCCTGTAGCGGCCTTCGAATCCGAGCGCGAGACAGACATAGAGCAGCTCAAGGAGCGCGAGATAGCGCTGCGGCTCGCCCGACACGCGATCCAGAATCTGGAAGAACTTCTCGCCGCCCGAGCCTTCCCGGTGGAACGTGACGAGCAGCGATTGCCCCGCCCAGTTGCTCTGCGCGCCCCACGGCGTGTTGAGCACGGCTTCGTCGAGCACGGTGCACAGCGCGTAGCGCGCGGCGAGGACGTCCTCAGCCGGCACGTCCGCGCGACGCGCGCGTTCCTCGAACGTGCGGATTTCCTGAATGGCCTGGCGTCGCAGGCTTTCGATATCCGCCTGGGCGATCTGTCCGCGCAGCCTGCCCGCGAGCACGAGCAACGGCGCAGCGGCGCCAAGCAACGGGTTGGTGCCGGAGGCCGTGAATTCTTCGAGAGACGCAGGCGCCGCGGAGGACGGCGTGCGCGCGCCGTACGCATGTGGATCGTGAGCCGATGGATCGAGCGACGTTGCAGGACCGCCGGAGTACGGCTGCGAACCCGCGCCATGCGGCGGCGGTGCGTACGACGGAGCGGCTGGCGCAGCGTGGGGATGACCGACAGTAGTCGGTGCATAAGAAGGCGAGGCCGCACCTGGAGCCGCACCCGGTGGCGCTCCATAAGGCTGGCCCGCTGGCGCAGCGCCGCCCGGCTGTCCCGGCGCACCCTGCGGTGGCCGACGGCCCGCACCCGGGCGCGGCCTCAGGATGGTGACGTCGCGTGGAGCGAGCGGATCGTCCGGCTTGTCGTGGCTCATGTGCGGCTCGCTCCCTTACGAACGGATCGCCCAGAGTTCCATCGCGAGGTTCGGCAGATCGCCGGACTGATGGACGGCGATCCCGCCCGATCCCTTCAGCGTGCGCCAGAGATCGGACGTACGATCGAGCTCGAAGTACGCAAAGCCCGCGTGATACGGAATCTGCCGGGGCGCGACCGCCATCGCCTGCAGGCCGATGCCCGGCAGCTGCAGGTTCACGAGATCGCGGATCTTCTCGACCGGGCCGATCTTCAACTGCGCGGGGAAGCGCCGGCGCAGCTCCTCCGAAGGCATGTCCGCGCGCGCGGCCAGCACGAAGCTCGCGTTGTCGAACAGGCTCTGGTCCGCGACGCTCGCCACGCTGATGCCGAACTTCTTCGCGACGAGCGGAATCGGCACCGCGTTCTGCTCCATCACCACGCTCAGGCACGCGCGGAGCGCGTTGATCACGGGCTCGAAGCTCGGGCGGAGCGCGTCGTGGCGATACGTGGGGAACTGCGGCGGCCGGCGCGAAGAAGCCGTGAGCGTCGAGAGCTCGCCGGTGATCTCCAGCGCGAGGCGATACAGATCTTCCGGGTGAAGCGCGGGATTCGAAGCCAGATGCGTCACGACCGGCTCGTACCGGTTGACGATCTGGAGCATCAGGAAATCCGCGATCTCCGATGCACCACCGCGCCCGGACGCGACGGCGCGCGCGGCAAGCGCCTCGGCGCGCTGATGCAGGAGCCCCTGCAGCTCCATCAAAAACGTCGCGAGACGACCCGCCGCGCCGCTCTTCAGCACGGTGGGAATGAACCGATCGTCGAGCACGACCTGCCGATCCGCACGAGCCTCGACGACATGCGCCACCGGGATGCGCGCGAAATCCTCCGCCGGCGCGCTGTGCGGCAGGAGCCGCGTGTTGAGCGCCGCGACTTCCAGCTCCGTGCCAGCCGCAGAATCTGAAGTGATGTCCCGCGTCTCATGATCCCGGGTCCGATAGCGCGTGAGATCCGTGCTGTCCGCCGCACGCGTGGTCTGCAAGGCGCCGGACTTGCGCAAAGGCAAAGCGAGATACACGACCTGGTCGCGCATCTGCGTGTCGATCTCGAGCGGCGCCGGTAGCGGCTCGTTCTCGGGCATCGCGAACGGCGTGCCGTCGGGGAAGACGCCGCGCGCACGGCGCAACCCGAGCTTGCCGATCGCCAGAAGATCGCGCTCGATCTCCAGCTCCGTGAAGCCCCACGCATGAGGACGCAGCGGCGCGGTGCGACCCTCGATCCAGGTTTCGAGGTGGCGCTCCTGCTGCTGGAAATGCTGGGGCCGCAGGAAGAGCCCTTCAGACCAGACGATGCGATTGTTCTCAGACATGGTTTTCCTGCAGGCCTTGCGGTCAATCCTTGACGGTGAGCGTCAGGGAGTCCTTCCCGATGTTGAGCGTGACACCGTCCTTGCCGAGCAGGTCGGTGAGTGTCTTTTCGGGCGCCCGCGTGAGCGCGCGCCAGCGCGCGGAACGGATATCGCGGAACGCGGCGATCGCGCCGAGGAAGCGCGCCTCGCCGTTCAATTCGAGCTGGAGGTTGCGGGTCTCGCCGGGCGCGAGCACATATTCTTCGCGGGAGATGAAGCTCGCGCCGAGGGTTTCCTTTTCCTTGTCGTACAGCGCGAAGAAGTCCGCGGTGGCGAACTCGCCATCGTTACGCAGCTGGAAGACTCGAAGGACAACCGGTGACGGGCGACCCGAGGTGTCCGGATTCGCGTCGGCGCTCACGATGATCTGCGCGCGCGCAGGGACAGGCTTCGGGGGTTTCGAAGCGCACGCAACCAGCAGCAACGCGCACGCCACGAGGGTGCACGCCGCGACCGCAGCGTTGAACATTCTTTTCGAGACCACCGACCCTCCCGTCAAACCTGCGAGCTGTCACCACCCTGCGCCGTGCTCCGGGCACCTCACGCCCGGGCACCTTACGCACTCAGCTGTGAGAACTCCCTCGACTGCGTTTCAACGCGGCGAGTTGCTGCTCATACGCGCGCGCGAACTCCTCGCCGAACAAGCGCCGGAACGTGTCGTCGCGATCCGCGGCGAGCTCCTGGAATCGCTGGGTGTACAGCTCCCAGTACTTGCCCTTCGCGCCGCCGAAGAGGCCGCCGCGCTTGCCCTGCCGTTCGAAAAGCTCCATGAGCTGTTCCGGGTCGAAGCGGCTCATCAGGCTGTCGAACCCGGCACGCACGCCCACGAGCATCGCGAGCTGGTGGAAGCGCACGTCGTTGAAGGCGTCCTCGAAAGCATCCTGCGGGCCGAGGTAGGCGGGATTCCGCCGGCCGAAGAGGTTGCTCAGCGCATCCTCGGCGTTCGCGGCGAACTTCAGCGGGTTGTTCTCCGAGACCTTCACCTGCGTCACCGGCATGCGGAACTCGGTTTTGATTTCCGAGCGGGCGCGCAGCACCTCGATGAGTCCCTGCACGACGGTGCGCATGATGTGGCCCAGCACCGCCGCGGTATCGGGCGGCACGGTTGCAGGATCCACGCCAGCGGAACGTAGAAAGCTGTTCCAATCGAATGCGGCACCAGCCGATGCGGGCCCGCTCGGCACTGGCGCGCCGTGCGGCCCATGGCTGCCCGGCTGAGCCATCGGGTAACCCTGTGGTGCGACGGACGCCGGCGGCACGGGCCGCTGCGGTGGCGGCACGCGTGGTGGCGGCGGAGCATGCACCGGCGCGGACGTATGCATTGGCGGAGGCACGTGCACAGGCGCAGGCGGCGGCGGAGGCGCCGGAGGCTGCAGCTTCGATCGATCGAACGAGGTCTTGTCCCAGTTCTCGGGAATCGTCATCGAGCCGGCCGGCGCGGCCGGAGGCGGCGGCGTGAAGTGATCCGCGAGCGATGGCGTGTGATTCCAACCGGATTCGACCGGGCGCGCCGGACGAGGCGGTGGCGGCGCCGCCGCGGACGACGACGACAGCATGCGAAGCGGGTCCAGATCCTCCGGGCTGTCGGAGCCCGCGATGATCGGTGTGGGCACGCGAGCGCCCGGCCCCGTGACCTCCGGGATGCCGCGGGACGGAGCGGCCGGACGTGCCGCCGGAACTTCCGCGGGCGGCGTGACGGACGTGGCGACGGCGATCTCGAACTCGTCGATGAACACCTTGTCGCCGGTCTTGATCGGATACGGCTCGTTGCGCGGGATGACGACGTCCGGATTGTTGACGGCAATGCCGTTCGTGCCGACGCCTTCGATGAAGAACACGCCGTTGATGAACCGCACCGTCGCGTGATGCCGGTGCACGCCGGCGCCCGACAACACCATGTCGTTCTCCGGCGCGCGCCCGATGCGGCCGCCATCG
>Ga0182742_1000605_pt1 | contig 53637 bp, 41 predicted proteins | sample eDN5th37CBELigMG_FD_128880 | JGI IMG/M metagenome (GOLD analysis project Ga0182742, IMG submission 128880) | Enriched Miracle-Growth compost microbial communities from Emeryville, California, USA - eDNA 5th pass 37_C BE-Lig MG (version 2)... ...
AAGGCGATGCATCGTCGTCCGCTCCGACCGGAGCCCACGACGCCAGCATCGGCCGACGGTGACGAACCAAAGCGGATGAATCGCCGCCGGGGAGAGCACGAAGCAAGCCGGAAGCCCACCGCGTGCGGAACGCCGGACGTCTCCGGTGCTTTCGTGGTGACTAACTCGTGCGCTTTTCACTTTGCGCATGAGGCTGCGGACGCATCGCGCGTCCGGCGTTCCGCGCGCCCTCTTCCCAAGAGAGGGCGAAGCGTTCCTCGCAAAACTCGGGCGCAGCGCGCCGCGAGATCGCGACGCCGTATCTATTCCATTGCTTCGCGCGCTGTTTGAAATTCTGGTCAGGGTCTAGGATGCCCGCGCCAGCGGCGCTTTGGCCTGTGGTGCCGGAGCCGCCCGGCGCGCACGCCACTGGTTCCGCAATCGCCGCGCCTCGTGATAGCCGAGCAGCCGCGCCTGCTCGAGCGCGAACGCCGCCGAGCTGCCCGGCCCGACATGGATCAGCATCTCGACCACCTGACGCCGGCCGGTCCAGAGCTTCGCCATGAAGCCGTCTTCCGACGAGCAGGAATCGATGGCGCCGATCGCCGGATCGGCGAACAATTGCTCGGTGATCTTGTCCACCAGCAGCATTCCCGGCGAGTAGCGCGCATAGGCGGTATCGAACGCCGTCTTCCAGGTATAGGCGGTATCGCCGCCATACATCAGCACCTGCGCGGCAATCGGCTGGCCGTCGACTCGCAGCAGCGCCACCGACGCATGCCCCTCGGCGGACAGATTATGCATCAGTTGCCGCACGAAAGCGGCATCCGCGGCGTCGCAGAGCAGCGCGGTGCCGCGCGCGCCCTTCCAGCTCGCCTGCTCGAGGGCGAGAAAGGTTTCGAAAGCCTGCATGACCGCCGCGGGCGTCCGGTCGTTGACGACATCGACGCTCCCCGTCGCGGACAGGCGATTCCAGTCCTGACGCAATTTCTTGCGGGTCGAACCGCTCTTCTTGATGCCGTCCTCGCGCGTTGCGAACGGGCGCTGGCTTTCCATCAGCATACGATGCGCGCCGCCGGTCGCCGCCAGTTCGCGCGCGAGCGATGCATAGCAAGGCACCTCCTGCTCGAACGAATGCAGATGCAGCACCTTCGGCAGATCGGGGTCGTTCTGTATCGCGGCGAGGAACGCCGGCATCACCGCCACGGCATAGGCGGGATCGACCACCGGCGTCGACAGGAAGGCGTAGTTGTACGGCCGCGCATCCAGCACCAGGGGCCAGAACGGCGCGATCCGTCGAATCCGCAGTGCCCACAGACCGATCAGCCGCCGCGGCGTCGCGGCATCGTCCCACGCCAGCAGCACGCGGATATCGGCGAACCCGGTCGCCTCGGCCGCACGCAGCGCCGCCGGGTGCATGAACGCATTCGACGAGGCGCGCGCGGCAAGATCGGTCCATGCGGCGGCGATGTCGCTGTTTGGTGAACAAGTGGTTACCGAGATCATCGCACCGACGCCCCGCTGTTGCGCGCTTTCGCCGGTCGGTCATACATCCGGCCGCATTGCGTTTCAGTTAAGTCGCTGCCGTATCGCCCCGGGCCCATGTTCAAACTTTGTTGGGGTTTGAGGCGCATGGATAAGTGCGGCGCAAGAGACAGATCGATGCGGTACACGGACGTTGCTATTGTCGGCGGGGGACTCGCTGGATCGATCGTCGCCGCACAACTGGGGCGCGCCGGCATCGACGCGATCCTGATCGATCCGCATCCGCGCTACCCGGCCGACCTGCGCTGCGAAAAGCTGAGTGCCGATCAACTCGCCATCCTGCGGCGGACCGGTCTCGCCGATGCGGTGCTGCGCGCCTCGACCCATGATCGCGAAGTGTGGATCGCCCGGTTCGGCCATCTGCTGCAGAAGCGCGCGAGCGATCAGCACGGCATCATGTACGACACGCTGGTGAACACGCTGCGCGCGGAAATTCCGCGTCGCGTTGAGTTCATCGTCGGCAAGGTGTCGGCGGCGGCGACCAGCGCGGAGCGGCAGATCCTGACTCTCGCCGGCGGCGAACGGATTTCCGCGCGGCTGATCGTGATGGCGAGCGGGCTCAACATCGCGCTGCTGCATCAACTTCATCTCGAACGCCGCGTCATCAGCGCCTGTCATTCGATCACGCTCGGCTTCGACATGGCGCCGGTCGATCGTGCGGCCTTCGATTTTCCGGCGCTGACCTATTACCCGGAACGCGCGAGCGATCGCGCCGCCTATCTGACATTGTTTCCCGTTAGCGAGGCGATGCGCGCCAACCTGATGGTGTACCGCAACGTCGACGATCCATGGCTGCGGCAGATGCGTCATGAACCCGAGGCCGCGCTCAATGCGCTGATGCCGCGCCTGCGCCGCATCGCCGGGGATTTCAAGATCGTCGGGCCGGTCAAAATCCGCCCGGCGGACCTTTATGTGACGCTCGGCTATCGCCAGCCCGGCGTGGTTCTGGTGGGCGATGCCTTTGCCACCTCATGTCCGGCCGCCGGCACCGGCTCCCACAAGGTGTTCACCGACGTCGAGCGGCTATGCAACGTGCATATCCCGGCATGGCTGCGAACAGACGGCATGGACGCGGCCAAGATTGGCGCATTCTACGACGATCCGGTGAAGATCGCCTGCGATGCGGCCTCCACCGCGAAGGCCTATCACCTGCGCGCGATGTCGATCGAGGATGGTTTGCGCTGGCGCGCGGCGCGCTGGTCGCGCTTTCTGGTCCGGGCCGCGCAAGGCAAGCTGCAGCAGGCGCGGCGGCTCTTGCGGAAGGACGCACGGGCCGAAGCGATCGGAGCGCATCCGGAAATCGGAAAGGCGGCCTGATGCTCGCCGCCTATGCACCACAGCAACGGCGTTCGGGCGCGTCAGCCGCGGCCATCACTCCTCATCATCGTCGTCGTCATCATCTTCATCATCGTCGTGAACGACATGGCTCTGATCGTCCCATAGCTTGCGATAGAAGCCGTTGGCCGCGAGCAGTTCCTCGTGCGACCCGCGCTCCACGGCCCGGCCCTCATTGATGACGATGATCTCGTCCATCTCCACCACCGAGGTGAGCCGGTGCGTCGAAAAGATCATGGTCCGGCCGCGCGCCAGCCGCAGCAGCGTGCGATTGATGGCGGCTTCGGTGGTCTGGTCCAGCGCCGAGGTCGCCTCGTCCAGCAGCAGCACCGAGGGATCGCGCACGATGGCGCGCGCGATCGCCATGCGCTGGCGCTGACCACCCGACAACGTGTCGCCCCGCTCGCCGACGACGGTGTCGTAGCCTTCCGGCAGGCTCATGATGAAACGGTGAATCTCGGCCTTGCGGGCCGCGGCTTCCACTTCGGCATCGGTGGCGTTCTCCTTGCCGAGCCGGATGTTCTCGCGGATCGACATATTGAACAACACGTTGTCCTGAAACACCACCGCCATGTTCTCGCGCAGCGACTCACGCGTCACCTTGCGGATGTCGACGCCATCGATCGTCACCCGGCCCGCGGTCGGCACGTAAAGCCGCAGGATCAGATTGAGCAGCGTGCTCTTGCCCGACCCGCTCGGCCCGACGATGGCGACGGACTTGCCGAAGTCGATCCTGAGATCCAGGTTGTCGATCACCGGCCGCTCGCTGCCTTCATATCCGAACGTGACATGATCGAAGGTGATGTCGTTGGTGATCCGCGGCAGATCCGGTGCGCCGGGACGGTCGACCCCGCGCGTCGGCTCGTCCAGCAGTTCGTTCATGTGCCGGATCGCCGCCGCCGCCTGGATCGACACCGGGATGAAATGCATCAGATGGGCGATGTTGTAGGAAATCTCCCAGAAGGCGCTCTCGAAGGTGACGAAGGTGCCGATGGTGATGTGGCCCTTGGTGGCGAGATAGGCGCCGAGCGCAAGAACGACGAGATGCAGCAGCAATACCGAGACGTTCACCGAGCGCTCGACCATGCTCGACAGGAATGTCGCCGATGCGATCTTCTTCTGGGTCTGGGTGTTGCTGACGGTAAACCAGTTCAGCGCGCGGCGTTGCAGGCTGAACGCCTTCACCACCGCCTGCGCCGCGATATTCTCCTGCACCATGCCGAGAATGGAGGACTCGGCGACCTTCTGCTCGTAATTGGCCTTCACCGCCTTCGGCGTCAGGATGCGCGGGCCGATCAGGGTGATCGGAAAGATCAGCAACGCCACGGTGGCGAGTTGCCAGTTCAGGAAGAACATCAGGATCAGACCGGCGACCAGTTCGAGCGCGGGGAGCACCGCGCTGTTGGCCAGCGTCTGCATCGAGGTTTCGAACGCCGCGAGGTCGACCGAGAAGCGCGAGAGAATCTCGCCGCGCTTGGTCCGCGCAAAGAAGCTCGAAGGCAGATCCTGGATATGGCCGAACAGCCGCGCGCGGACATCCGAGATGATCGACGCCGAGAGCCAGGCATCCCATTTCTCGTACCAGATCGAAATGATCGAGGTGATGATGCCGGCAATCGCCAGCACCGACAGGATCCGCATCAGGACGCCGAAGTCCTCCTCACCGAGCGCGTCGTCGATCAGGAACTTGAGGCTGAGCGGCATGATGACGTTGAACAGCGTCTCGATCAGCAGACCGAACGCGACGAACGACAACGCCTTTTTGTAATTGCCGAAATAAGGCCGGACGAACCGGTAGATGGTCGCGAGCGCGCCGGCGGCCTCGCTGGCGGTATAGACGACGAGTTCCTCGTCGTCCTCGTCGTCGAGGTCTATCTCGTCGTCGAGATCGTCGTCATCATCCGCGTCTGGGCCCTTGGCCGATTTTGCCGTCGGATGAGGAAGGGCGGGGCGCGGCAACGTCGCGCCATCCTGCGCGAGCGGTCGCGCAGCCGGGCCGTCGCTCAGTGTTTTGGAACCGGAACTGTCCGAAGGGGTCTTGGCCACAATCCATCAGCCGCTAAGGAGACGGGCCCGCGCATCGGGACCGCGATCCCGATCTGTCTGTCATCGACGCAAAGTGATGCCGTCGCATTGTCGCCCTGCCCGGCCGCAAAACCACGCTGCACTCCCTGCAATCTGTCACGCCAAGCGACAAACCGCCAGCCGGCATCCAGCCGTCTAGTCGTCGGACTCAACCTTGTCGAAGAACGAATAACGCAGGCTGTCCGCGTCGGCATACCAGTTTCCGGGACCCTTGTTCGCCGCCAGTGTGGCGGCCCAGGCCTCATCGAGACAGTCGTTCCGGCTCATCGCCAGATCGAAGCCATTGTTGAAGAAGATCTCCGACCACTCCCACCAGGTCCCGAGCTTCTTGACGCCGCGCAGTAGGTCATAGCGGTCGATCAGCTTCGGATCGAAGTCGCTGGTGACCGAGCCGAACACGAGGCCGGTGCGCACCACCCGATGCAGTTCGCGGACGGCGCTGCGAACCCGCCGCTCGGTGACGTGGCACAGACAGGTCTCGAACACAAAATCGAACTCGCCATCCTTGAACGGCAGGTCGGTGACGGAGCCGAGCAGATTGAACTCACGCAGCGCCGCCGGAGTCTTGGCATGAATCGCGCGGTTGTTTTCGACGCCCCAGGCATCGACCCCGAGCGTGCGCAAGGCGCCGACCAGTTCGCCGCTTGCCGAACCCGCCACCAGCAAGCGGTAGCCATCGCGCTTCTGCCAGACGATTTCGATCAAGGTCCTGAGATATTTCGGATCGGAGAACTGCTGCCAGACCTCGCCATAGCGGCCAACACCGCGATAGTTCTCGAAATAAGACGAATCGATCTTTGCGCCGCGATTGCCCTTTTCGCGCGCGTAGCGCAGACGCATGGTTTCGGTGACGACGATGTCGGTGGCCGCATCGGAAGAATCGAGCAGCCCGTTCAGCGTCGAGTCGAACAGATAATCGCCGACCAGCACCAGACCCGGATGCTGCTTCGGTTCAGGGCGATGATTGGTCGCGACATCGCGCACCGGCACGCCGCCGGGAATCGCATTCACCGACGACAGCCAGCGATGAATCTTGCCCTCGAGGAAATGCGCGCGCGCATCGCCGAACGAGGCAGGCAGCGATTTCAGCGCCGCATCGATCAGTTCCTGATCGCTGAGATTGGCGAATGCCAGGGCATCCGAGCCGGGGATGAGAAAGTTCAGCACACCGTTGCGTCCGACGTCGTGACGCGCGCCCTCGTTATAGACACAGCAGCCGCCGAACGCTTCCGACATGAACCATGCGCCGGGAATCTGATCGCCCCAGAACGGCGAGTCGAACAGCAGTGAAACGCGCAGATAATGCGCCGGCCGATCGAAGTAAGCGATGTGCTTCACCATCGACTTGCGAAGCTGTTCGCCGTCCCAGCGCATCGTGGCCAGCCAGCTGTGCGGCAGGCACACCATCACGAGATCGAATTCCCGCGTCTCAGGTCCCTTGCCGTTCATCATGTTGAGCTGATAGCGGCCCTGCCCGGTCTTGCCGACCTCCAGCACACGATGGTTGAGCTGGATGTCCGCATCGACCTCCGCCTGCAGGCACGAGATCAGTTGCTCATTGCCATTCTGAATCGAGTACAGGCCGATATAGCCGTCGACGTCCATCACGAAGTTCTTGAGGGCGTTGAGGCCGTTGGTGTTGTGGCTTTCGGTCGCGATATCGGAGCGCGCCATCACCTTGAGGAATCGTTTCGCGACGGGATCGGTTACCTCGCGATCGAGCAGGTCCTCGCAATTCACGTCGATCCACGGATGCTCGTTATCCTGCGCGCCGACGCCTTCGTAATATTCGGTCGGAGAGATCATCTCCTCGCAGCGCCTGCGGAACGCGAGGATGGCATCGGCGGTCTTGTCGCCGTATTTGCGGCGCATGCCCGGAACGTCATTCAGCAATTCGCCGTCGAGCATCACCTGTTCGGCATCCATTGGGATGGTCTGCAGGCCGAAATGCTGGATGAGATCGCGCAGCGGGTCCGGACCTGTCATCGAGTAGTCGTAGATTTCGGCCACGCCGGCCTCATAGAGCGCGGGCGCGGAATCGAACTTCCGCGACATCACTTTGCCGCCCAGCCGGTCGGACGCTTCAAAGATCGTCACGCGGCACAGCTTCCCGAGCTTCTTCTTGAGATACCAGGCGCTCATCAGGCCGCCCGGGCCCCCACCTATGATTGCAAGATCAAGCATCTGTCACTTTCGAAGCGCAATTGCCGCTTCCTGCGTCCGCTGCGACGACGACGCATTCCGAGCCTTTGCGGAGTCAGCTAACCCCCGGACCCTCGTCTTCCTAACGTCGAGACGTATGACGGTCACTGGCCCGCACTATCGCCGATTTGGGCCAGCCCCCTCAAGGGAAAGCGCTTTTCACCTGAAGGAAAGATGAACAGAGCAGTATTCCAGCCACACCGATGCGAATTTTCCCGGAAAGCCCTGGCCGGCCTTCCGGGGCGGCTTCCTCGGACGCCTTGTTCCGGGACGACCCCGCCGGGCGGCGGCTGGGGATTTGCGGCCCGGCTACGCCCCTGTGCCGAGGAAAGCGGCCCCCCGGCCGCATTCAACAGGATCGCCGCCGGTCGGCCGGACCGGATCGTCAGGACAAAAAAGAAGAGGCCGGCTCGCGCCGGCCTCTTCCATATTCGAACGATCGTGCGTCACTCTGCCGGCGGCAGGGCCAGCGGCTCGGCTTCCGGCGCGGCCGGGGTGATCGAGGCCTGCTTCTCGCGCTCGTCGAGGATCAGGCGATCGCGCTTCATGGCGACCTCGCGGATACGGGCCATTGAGGCGCCGGTGCCCGCCGGAATCAGCCGGCCGACAATGACGTTCTCCTTGAGACCTTCCAGCGGATCCACCTTGCCGTTGACGGCGGCTTCGGTGAGCACGCGGGTGGTCTCCTGGAACGACGCCGCCGAGAAGAACGACCGCGTCTGCAGGCTCGCCTTGGTGATGCCGAGCAGCACCGGGGTGCCGGTCGCGGGCTTCTTGCCCTCTTCCTTCGCCTTGGCGTTGAGCGCGTCGAACTCGATCTTGTCGATCTGTTCGCCCGCGATCATGTCGGTCTCACCCTGGTCGGTGATCTCTATCTTCTGCAACATCTGCCGAACGATGACTTCGATGTGCTTGTCGTTAATCAACACGCCCTGCAGCCGATAGACTTCCTGGATTTCGTTGACCAGATAGGCAGCGAGTTCCTCGATGCCCTTGATCGCCAGAATGTCATGCGGCGCCGGGTTGCCTTCAACGATGAAGTCACCCTTTTCGACGATGTCGCCATCCTGCAGATGGATGTGCTTGCCCTTCGGAATGAGGTACTCGCGAGTCTCCTCGTTCTTGTCGACAGGCTCGATCGAGATGCGACGCTTGTTCTTGTAGTCGCGACCGAAGCGGATGGTGCCGGCGATTTCGGCGATGATCGCCGCATCCTTCGGCTTGCGCGCTTCGAACAGTTCGGCGACACGCGGCAGACCGCCGGTGATGTCGCGCGTCTTGGCGCTCTCGGTGGAGACACGGGCGAGAATGTCGCCGGGCTTCACCTTGCTATCGACGTCAACCGACAGAATGCCGTCGACCGAGAGCATGTAGCGCGCATCGCCACCGCGCGGCAGCTTCAGCACCTTGCCGTCCTTGCCCTTGATGACGATCGCGGGCCGCAGGTCGGCGCCGCCACGCGTCGAGCGCCAATCGATGACCACGCGCTTGGCGATACCGGTGGATTCGTCCAGCGTTTCCGAGATCGACTGGCCTTCCACCAGATCCTCGAACCCGATGGTGCCCTCGACCTCGGTGAGGATCGGGCGAGTATACGGATCCCACTCCGCGATGCGCTGGCCGCGCTTGACGGCATCGCCCTCATCGACGTGCATGCGCGCGCCGTACTGGATGCGATGGGTCGCGCGCTCGGTGCCGTCGGCATCAACCACGGCGACGACCATGTTACGGGCCATCGCAACCAGGTGACCTTCGCTGTTGCGCGCGATCGCCTTGTTTTTGATGGTGATCTTGCCGTCGAAGTTCGACTCGATGACCGACTGCTCGTTGAGCTGCGCCGCGCCACCGATGTGGAACGTACGCATCGTCAACTGCGTGCCGGGCTCGCCGATCGACTGCGCCGCGATGACACCGACCGCCTCGCCGTGGTTGACCGGCGTGCCGCGGGCCAGATCGCGGCCATAGCACTTGCCGCAGATGCCGTTGACCAGTTCGCAGGTCAGCGCCGAGCGGATCTTCACCTCCTGGATGCCGGCCTGCGCGATCTGCTCGACGTGGCTTTCCTCCATCAGGGTATTGCGCTTGATCAGCACCTTGTTGGTCGCCGGATCACGGATGTCCTCGCACGCGGTGCGGCCGAGGATACGCGAGCCGAGCGACGCCACCACCGTGCCGGAATCAACGATGGCGCGCATCTTGATGCCGAGCTTGGTGCCACAGTCGTCCTGCGTGATGATGCAGTCCTGCGCGACGTCGACCAGACGGCGGGTCAGGTAACCCGAGTTCGCCGTCTTGAGCGCGGTGTCCGCCAGACCCTTGCGGGCGCCGTGGGTCGAGTTGAAGTACTCGAGCACCGACAGACCTTCCTTGAAGTTGGAAATGATCGGCGTCTCGATGATCTCGCCCGACGGCTTCGCCATCAGGCCGCGCATACCGGCGAGCTGACGCATCTGCGCCGGCGAACCACGCGCACCCGAATGAGCCATCATGTAGATCGAGTTGACCTGCGCCTCGCCGCCCTTCGGATTCTTCTTAACGGCGGAGATTTCCTTCATCATCTCCTTGGCGATTTCCTCGGTCGCCTTCGACCAGGCGTCGACGACCTTGTTGTACTTCTCGCCGTGGGTGATCAGGCCGTCGTTGTACTGCTGCTCGAAGTCCTTGGCCATCGTGCGGGTCGCATCGACGATCTTCCACTTCGAGTGCGGCACCACCATGTCGTCCTTGCCGAACGAAATGCCGGCCTTGAACGCATTGTAGAAGCCGAGCGCCATGATGCGGTCGCAGAAAATCACCGTCTCCTTCTGGCCGCTGTGGCGATAGACGTGATCGATCACGCCGGAGATCTCGCGCTTCGTCATCAGCTTGTTGACGAGGTCGAACGGCATCTTCGGCGATTTCGGCAGCACCTGCGCAAGAATTGCGCGGCCCGCCGTGGTGTCATACCAGCGGCTGACCACCTTGCCGTCCTCGTCGACGCCTTCCCATCGGTACTTGATCTTGGTGTGAAGGTGGATCACCTGCGAATGCAACGCGTGCTCGATCTCGGCCATATCGCCGTAAAGCTTGCCTTCGCCCGGCAGGCCCTCGCGCAGGATCGAGAGATAGTAGAGACCCAGCACGATATCCTGCGACGGCACGATGATCGGCTGACCGTTGGCCGGATGCAGGATGTTGTTGGTCGACATCATCAGGACGCGCGCTTCCAGCTGCGCTTCGAGCGACAGCGGAACGTGCACGGCCATCTGGTCGCCGTCGAAGTCGGCGTTGAACGCCGAGCACACCAGCGGGTGAAGCTGGATCGCCTTGCCCTCGATCAGCACCGGTTCGAACGCCTGGATGCCGAGGCGATGCAGCGTCGGGGCGCGGTTGAGCAGCACCGGGTGTTCGCGGATGACCTCATCGAGGATATCCCAGACCTCCGGACGCTCCTTCTCCACCAGCTTCTTGGCCTGCTTCACCGTGGTTGAGAGGCCCTTGGCGTCGAGGCGCGAATAGATGAACGGCTTGAACAGCTCCAGCGCCATCTTCTTCGGCAGGCCGCACTGATGCAGCTTGAGCTCGGGGCCGACCACGATCACCGAACGGCCGGAGTAGTCGACGCGCTTGCCGAGCAGGTTCTGACGGAAGCGGCCCTGCTTGCCCTTCAGCATGTCGGCGAGCGACTTCAGCGGACGCTTGTTGGCGCCGGTGATGACGCGGCCGCGGCGGCCGTTATCGAACAGCGCATCCACCGCTTCCTGAAGCATGCGCTTCTCGTTGCGGATGATGATGTCCGGCGCGCGCAGCTCCATCAGCCGCTTCAGGCGGTTGTTGCGGTTGATGACGCGGCGATACAGGTCGTTGAGGTCGGAGGTCGCGAAACGGCCGCCGTCGAGCGGCACCAGCGGACGCAGATCCGGCGGGATCACCGGAATCACGGTCATGATCATCCATTCCGGCTTGTTGCCGGAGTGGCGGAAGGCCTCCACGATCTTCAGGCGCTTGGCGAGTTTCTTGTGCTTGATGTCGGATTCGGTTTCCGCCATCTCGGCACGGATCTGCGCCTCGAGCTTTTCGAGCTCGAGTCCCTTGAGCAGTTCGCGGATCGCCTCGGCGCCGATCATCGCGGTGAACGAGTCCTGGCCGTACTCGTCCTGCGCGCGCAGATACTCTTCTTCCGACAGCAACTGGCGGTCCTTGAGCGCGGTAAGGCCCGGCTCAAGCACGACGTAGTATTCGAAGTAGAGAATCCGCTCGAGGTCCTTCAGCGTCATGTCGAGCAGAAGGCCGATGCGCGACGGCAGTGACTTCAGGAACCAGATATGCGCGACCGGCGCTGCCAGTTCGATATGGCCCATGCGCTCGCGACGGACGCGCGACAAGGTCACCTCGACCGAGCACTTCTCGCAGATGATGCCTTTGTACTTCATCCGCTTGTACTTGCCGCACAAGCACTCGTAATCCTTGATCGGCCCGAAGATGCGTGCGCAGAACAGGCCGTCGCGCTCGGGCTTGAAGGTCCTGTAGTTGATGGTTTCCGGCTTCTTGATCTCGCCGTAGGACCACGACAGAATCTTTTCCGGCGACGCGATCGAAATCCGGATCTGGTCGAAGACCTGAGCCGGCGTCGTCGGATTGAAGAGGTTCATGATCTCTTGGTTCATGGTGTTCTCCTTGACCGCTTAGGCAGTCGTCAGAAATCGAATTCCGTTTTCGTCGTGCCCGGGCTCGTCCCGGGCATCCACGTCTTCAAACCACCATCGCAGCAAAGACGTGGATGGCCGGGATAAACCCGGCCATGACACCGCACCTGTTATTCGGCCGCTTCCGATGTCGGCGCCGGGTCCTGCTTGGAGTTGTGCAGGTCGACGTTGAGACCAAGCGAACGCATTTCCTTGACCAGCACGTTGAAGGACTCGGGGATGCCCGCTTCGAAGGTGTCGTCGCCACGCACGATGGCCTCGTAGACCTTGGTGCGGCCGGCCACGTCGTCCGACTTCACGGTGAGCATTTCCTGGAGCGTGTACGCCGCGCCGTAAGCCTCGAGCGCCCACACCTCCATTTCGCCGAAGCGCTGGCCGCCGAACTGCGCCTTGCCGCCCAGCGGCTGCTGGGTGACGAGCGAGTACGGACCGATCGAACGCGCATGGATCTTGTCGTCGACCAGATGGTGCAGCTTGAGCATGTAGATGTAGCCCACCGTCACCTTGCGATCGAACTGATCGCCGGTGCGGCCGTCATACACCACCGACTGTCCCGACTTGTCGACGCCGGCGAGCTCCAGCATCTCCTCGATGTCGCTTTCCTTCGCACCGTCGAACACCGGAGTTGCGATCGGTACGCCCTTGCGCAGGTTGGTGCCGAGTTCGACCAGTTCGTTGTCGTTGAGCGACTTGATGGTTTCGTTCTCGCCGTAAACCTTCTTCAAGGTCTCCTTCAGTGGCTTGACGTCCTGCTTCGACAAATACGCGTCCACCGCCTGGCCGATGCGCTTGCCGAGGCCGGCGCAGGCCCAGCCGAGATGGGTTTCGAGAATCTGACCGACGTTCATGCGCGAGGGCACGCCGAGCGGGTTCAGCACGATGTCCGCATGGGTGCCGTCCTCAAGGAACGGCATGTCCTCGATCGGAACGATCTTCGACACCACGCCCTTGTTGCCGTGACGGCCGGCCATCTTGTCGCCCGGCTGAATCTTGCGCTTCACCGCGACGAAGACCTTGACCATCTTCATCACGCCCGGCGGGAGTTCGTCACCACGCTGCAGCTTCTCGACCTTGTCGAGGAAGCGCTGCTCGAGGCCCTTCTTCGACTCGTCGTACTGCTTCCGCATGGCCTCGATCTCGGCCATCAGCTTGTCGTTCGGCGAGGCAAACAACCACCACTGCGACTTCGGATACTCGTCGAGCACCGCGCGGGTGATCTTGGTATCCTTCTTGAAGCCCTTCGGGCCAGCAATGCCCTGGCGGTTCTCGAGAAGATCGGCCAGACGACCGTAGACGTTGCGGTCCAGGATCGCCTGCTCGTCATCGCGGTCCTTGGCGAGACGTTCGATTTCCTCGCGCTCGATCGCCAGCGCGCGCTCGTCCTTGTCGACACCGTGGCGGTTGAACACGCGGACTTCCACGATGGTGCCCTGGACGCCCGGCGGCACGCGCAGCGAGGTGTCGCGGACATCCGAGGCCTTCTCGCCGAAAATGGCGCGCAGAAGCTTCTCTTCCGGCGTCATCGGGCTTTCGCCCTTCGGCGTGATCTTGCCGACCAGAATGTCGCCGGCCCGCACTTCCGCACCGATATAGACGATACCGGCTTCGTCGAGGTTCTTCAGCGCTTCTTCCGACACGTTCGGAATGTCGCGCGTGATTTCCTCCGGACCCAGCTTGGTGTCGCGGGCCATCACTTCGAATTCCTCGATGTGGATCGAGGTGAAGACGTCTTCCTTCACGATCCGCTCGGAGAGCAGGATCGAGTCTTCGAAGTTGTAGCCATTCCACGGCATGAACGCGACCAGCACGTTGCGGCCGAGCGCGAGTTCGCCGAGTTCGGTCGACGGACCGTCAGCGATGATGTCGCCCTTCTTCACCACGTCGCCGACCTTCACCAGCGGACGCTGGTTGATGCAGGTCGACTGGTTGGAGCGCTGGTACTTCATCAGCCGGTAGATATCGACGCCCGACTTGGTCGGATCGAGATCTTCCGTGGCGCGGATGACGACGCGGGTGGCGTCGATCTGGTCGACCACACCCGAACGGCGCGCGGCGATCGCTGCGCCCGAGTCGCGCGCAACCACGCCTTCCATACCGGTACCGACGAACGGCGCCTCGGCGCGCACCAGCGGCACGGCCTGACGTTGCATGTTCGAGCCCATCAGCGCGCGGTTGGCGTCATCGTTCTCAAGGAACGGGATCAGCGCGGCGGCGACCGAGACGAGCTGCTTGGGCGACACGTCCATGAAGTCGACGCGATCCGGCGTCACCGGCAGCACCTCGCCGGCGTGACGGCAGACCACGAGGTCTTCAGTGAAGCGGCCCTTCGCGTCGAGCGGCAGGTTGGCCTGCGCGACGTGGTAACGGCCCTCCTCCATCGCCGAGAGATACACCACCTCGTCGGTGACGCGGCCGTCCTTGACGCGGCGATACGGCGTCTCGACGAAGCCGTATTTGTTGACGCGCGCGAACGTCGCCAGCGAGTTGATCAGACCGATGTTCGGACCTTCCGGCGTTTCGATCGGACAGATGCGGCCGTAATGCGTCGGATGCACGTCGCGGACCTCGAAGCCGGCCCGCTCGCGGGTCAGACCGCCGGGGCCAAGCGCCGAGAGGCGGCGCTTGTGGGTGATCTCCGACAGCGGATTGGTCTGGTCCATGAACTGCGAAAGCTGCGAGGAGCCGAAGAACTCGCGCACCGCGGCAGCCGCGGGCTTGGCGTTGATCAGGTCCTGCGGCATCACGGTGTCGATGTCGACGCTCGACATGCGTTCCTTGATGGCGCGCTCCATGCGCAGGAGGCCGATGCGATACTGATTTTCCATCAGCTCGCCGACCGAACGCACACGGCGGTTGCCGAGATGGTCGATGTCGTCGATCTCGCCCTTGCCGTCGCGCAGATCCACCAGCGTCTTGATGACGGCGAGGATGTCTTCCTTGCGCAGCGTGCGATGGGTGTCCGGCGCATCGAGGTCGAGGCGCATGTTCATCTTGACGCGGCCGACCGCGGACAGGTCGTAGCGCTCGCTGTCGAAGAACAGCGACTGGAACATGTTCTGCGCCGACTCCAAGGTCGGCGGCTCACCCGGACGCATCACGCGGTAGATGTCGAACAGTGCGTCCTCGCGCGTCATGTTCTTGTCGGCGGCCAGCGTGTTGCGGATGTAGGGACCGACGTTGACATGGTCGATGTCGAGCAGCGGCAATTCCTTGTAGCCCTGCTCGTTCAGCGCCTTCAGCGATTTCTCGGTCAGTTCCTCGCCGGCCTCGGCGTAGATCTCGCCGGTCTTCGGATTGACGAGGTCCTCGGCCAGATACATGCCGATCAACTCGTCATCCAGCATCCGCAGCGCCTTGAGGCCCTTTTCCTGGAGCTGGCGCGCGCCGCGCACGGTCAGCTTCTTGCCAGCCTCGAGCACCACCTTGCCGGTGTCGGCGTCGATCAGGTCGTTGATGGTCGAGTAGCCGCGGAAACGGTTGACGTCGAACGGCACGCGCCAGCCGTCCTTGGTGCGCTTGTAGGTCAGCTTCTTGTAGAACGTGGAGAGGATCTCTTCGCCGTCGAGGCCGAGGGCGAACATCAGCGACGTCACCGGAATCTTGCGGCGGCGGTCGATGCGCGCGAATACGATGTCCTTGGCGTCGAATTCGATGTCCAGCCACGAGCCGCGATAGGGAATGACACGCGCGGCGAACAGCAGCTTGCCCGACGAATGGGTCTTGCCCTTGTCGTGGTCGAAGAACACGCCGGGCGAACGGTGCATCTGCGAGACGATGACGCGCTCGGTGCCGTTGACGATGAACGTGCCGTTATTGGTCATGAGCGGGATGTCGCCCATGTAGACGTCCTGCTCCTTGATGTCCTTGACGGAGCGGGCCGAGGTTTCCTCGTCGACATCGAACACGATCAGGCGCAGCGTCACCTTCAGCGGCGCGGCAAAGGTCATGCCGCGCTGGCGGCACTCGTCGACGTCATATTTCGGCGGCTCAAATTCGTAGCGGACGAATTCGAGCATCGAGGTGTTGGAGAAATCCGAGATCGGGAACACCGACCGGAACACCGCCTGCAAGCCCTCGTCGGGACGACCCCCTTCCGGCTCGTCGACCATCAGGAATTGATCATAGGACGCCTTCTGGACCTCGATCAGGTTGGGCATCTCCGCCACTTCCCGAATGCGTCCGAAGAACTTGCGAACTCGCTTGCGACCGGTGAACGTCTGCTGCGCCATCTGGGCCTCTCATTGCGCCGCCCGGCAGGGGCGGACCTTCCGGAGCACGGCTGCCGCCGCCCCCAGGTTGAAATGCGATACGCTCAAGACCGCGGACTTAATTCCAGGACAAAAATCCTAAAACCGACACGACAACCCTTGAAACGCAAAACGACGTGCAGCGCGCCGCCAGACGCTCTGCCCGTCAACAACCACTTGCTACGGACCAAAAAGCCCGAAATTGCATGTCTCCCAACGGCTTGGGTGGGCGCGCGACGCCGCGCCCCGGCCAGACCGTGTTGTGCTGAAGCCTTCCCGATATGGGCCGGCCATTGTGGAAAATCGAGGGGGTCCCCCATAAATTCCCACACATTCTTGTGTTGAACGGCTTCGCGCCGTTCAGGAGGCGGCCAGGCCAGCCCGGCCATCTCCGTCGTCCGGCGGCGCCCCGGGAGTCGCGACGCTCTTCCCGGGGAAGCCGCTTAAGTCCTCGCCGAGGCGATTACTTGAGTTCGACCTTGGCGCCAGCCTTCTCGAGCTGAGCCTTGATCTTCTCGGCTTCGTCCTTGGCAACGCCTTCCTTGAGCGGCTTCGGCGCGCCTTCGACGAGGTCCTTGGCTTCCTTGAGACCCAGGCCGGTGATGGCGCGGACTTCCTTGATGACCTCGATCTTCTTGTCGCCGGCCGAAGCGAGCACGACGGTGAAGTCGGTCTTCTCTTCCGCGGCGGCAGCGGCACCACCGCCAGCCCCCGGCGCTGCGGCGACAGCCACCGCAGCGGCGGCCGAGACGCCCCACTTCTCTTCGAGCAGCTTCGCCAACTCAGCGGCCTCGAGCACGGTCAGCGCCGAGAGGTCGTCAACAATCTTCTGCAGATCAGCCATTGATGTGTTCCTTTAACGTATCAGTTCGAACCAGGTTAGAAGTTGCGAAGGGTCTCACGCCGCTTCGCTCTTTGAGGCATAGGCCTGAACCACACGCGCGACCTTGGCCGCGGGCGCAGTCGAGAGCTGAGCAATCTTGGTCGCCGGCGCCATAAGGAGACCGACGAGCTTGCCACGCAGCTCATCAAGCGACGGCAGCGAGGCGAGCGCCTTCACACCGTCGACATTCAGGGCGGTTTTGCCCATCGATCCGCCGAGAATGACGAACTGCTCGTTCGCCTTGGCGAATTCGACGGCCACCTTCGGCGCCGCCACCGGATCGTCTGAGGTCGCGATCACGGTCGGCCCCTTCAGCAGGGAACCGATGGCAACGACATCCGTGCCTTCAAGAGCAATTTTGGCGAGACGGTTCTTCGAGACCTTCACCGACGCGCCCGCCTGCTTCATCTGCTTCCGCAGGGTCTGCATTTGAGCCACGGTGAGGCCGGAATAGTGAGCAACGATCGCGACGCTGGTGGTCTTGAAGACCTCGTTCAGCGATTCGACCGCCTCTTTTTTTGCCGCTCGTTCCACAGCAAGCTCTCTCCGGTTGGCGGTCTTGGCCCTGGATCAATGTCCGGGGCAGGACCGCCGGGTTGCACCCATCGCCTGCCGGACACGACCTCAAGACCCTCAGGTCTCGCAGTCATCAGGCAGACGATATTGAACAGCCTGCCCTCCCGAACCGGCAAACCGGCGCGGGGTGTCGAGGTTCGAACCAGATACGCCACCCATCGCCACCGGCGAGGAGCAGCAAAATCGGTTGTCACCCGTCTGTGCAGGCTGGAAGATTAAGCCTTAAGGACAAGTCCTTGCGGCGCCTGCAGTCTCGGACAGGATTCAGGATCGCCCGGCACGCCGGGGACCCTCGTGCGCATTCGGCAGACGATGGGAGCCCTTCCTTTCAAGCAATCCGAGCGGATGTCTGGAAAGGACTGATCTCCTAGCAAAGTCGGCTTTTGGAATGCATACGCAAACGTGCCAGCAATCGCCAGCACGTCCGGAAGGGGTTCTTTAACGAGTCTTTTCGGCGTTGCCAAGTCTTAATTGACCCCGCCTGTTCATGACATTGGTGCCAGGTCAGGGACTAACCGGAAAAGCAGGTAGGGACCGCTGAAGCGGCACGAAACCACGACTGGGTTAGCTCCGACTTACCGACTCGTTCCGAGCCAGAATCCTCAAGAATCAGACGCCACCGGATACGGCAGCCGCCACCGGATGCGGCAGCGCCTTGCCGTTGAAAGCTGCCTCCAGGTTGGCCAGCACGCAGGCCTGCATGGCGAGATGCGCGTCGGCGGTGTGGCCGCCGATGTGCGGGGTCAGGACGACGTTGGGAAACGCGGTGAGCGCATCCGGGCGGTACGGCTCGGTCTCGAACACATCGAGGCCCGCGCCCGCGATGGTTCCGTCCGCGAGCGCCGCCACCAGCGCCGCCTCGTCCACCGCCGAGCCGCGCGAAATATTGACCAGATAGCCGTTCGGGCCGAGTCGGCGCAGGATATCGGCATCGATCGCGTGGTGAGTGTCCGCGCCCGCGCGCACCGCCACGATCAGCACCTCGCACCATTGTGCCAGCGCCGCGAGACTGTCGATATAGCGATACGGTACATCGTGGCGGCTGCGGCTGAAATAGGCGACGTCGCATTCGAAGGCCGCGACCCGCGTCGCGATCTTGCGGCCGATCGCGCCCATGCCATAGATGCCGACACGGCGGCCCGGATTACCAGGACGCGGCGCCATCTGCGGCGACGGCTTGGCCGCCGCCCAGTCGCCGCTGCGGACATAGGCATCCGCGGGAATCAGCCGCCGGGTGACGACGAGCATTAAAGTGACGGCGAGGTCGGCCACCGCAGCCGCGTTCGCCGCCGGGCTATGGCCGACCGCGATGCCACGCGCCGCGGCCGCCGCGAGGTCCACGCCGTCATAGCCGGTGCCGTAGCAGATGATCGCCTGAAGCTTCGGCAGCATATCCATGGCCGCAGCCGGCAATGGCGTGGCGCCGGCCGTGACTAACACCCGAACGTCGGCCAGCTGCTCCGATGAAAACACGTCTCGGAGCGGCCGCCCCTTGCTGTCGAGCAGATCGTAGTCTTGCCCGATGCGCGCCATCATGGCCTTGGGAAATCGCGAATAGATCAGGACCTTGTCGGACATTGCTCCCTCCCTGCCTGAAGACGGATGCGCCAAAACAAAGAGCGGAACAGGTCGCCCTGTCCCGCTCTTGGATCTCATTCGCGATGCCGGCTTACGCCAGGGTGGTGCCCGGCTCGACCTTGACGCCCGGTCCCATGGTGGAGGACACCGCGACGCGCTGGATGTAGGTTCCCTTGGAGCCCGCCGGCTTGGCCTTCGCGACCGCATCGACCAGCGCCTTGACGTTCTCAACCAGCTTCTCTTCCGAGAACGAGGCCTTGCCGATGCCGGCCTGGATGATGCCGGCCTTCTCGACGCGGAACTCGACCGAGCCGCCCTTGGCGCCCTTGACCGCACCGGCGACGTCCATCGTCACGGTGCCGATCTTCGGGTTCGGCATCATGCCACGCGGACCGAGTACCTTACCGAGGCGGCCAACCAGCGGCATCATGTCGGGGGTGGCGATGCAGCGATCGAAGTCGATCTGCCCGCCCTGCACCTTCTCGACCAGGTCTTCCGCGCCGACCACGTCCGCGCCGGCGGCCTTGGCTTCATCAGCCTTGGCGCCGCGGGCGAACACGCCGACGCGCAGCGTGCGGCCGGTGCCGTTCGGCAGCGTGACGACGCCGCGCACCATCTGGTCGGCGTGACGCGGATCGACGCCGAGATTCATCGCCACTTCGATGGTCTCGTCGAACTTCGAGGTGGCCCGCTCCTTGACCAGCTTGATCGCATCCGCAAGCGGATAAAGCTTCGTGCGGTCAATACCTTCGCGGGCCTTCTTCAGACGCTTTCCAATTGCTGCCATGACCGTTACCCCGCGACCTGCAGACCCATCGACCGGGCGGAGCCCTCGACCATCTTCATGGCCGCTTCGACGGTATCGCAATTGAGATCCTTCATCTTCTTCTCGGCGATCTCGCGCACCTGCGCCTTCGTCACCTTACCGGCGAAGTCGCGGCCGGGCGCCTTCGATCCGGACTGGATCTTGGCGGCCTGCTTGAGGAAGTAGGACATCGGCGGCGTCTTCATCTCAAACGTGAAGGAACGATCCGCATAGATCGTGATCACCACCGGAATCGGGGTGTTCTTTTCTTCCTTCTGCGTCTGCGCGTTGAACGCCTTGCAGAATTCCATGATGTTGAGGCCGCGCTGCCCGAGCGCGGGGCCGATCGGCGGCGACGGGTTGGCCGCGCCGGCCGGCACCTGAAGCTTCAGGTATCCGGTCACTTTCTTCGCCATCTGTCACTCCTTTCAGGGTCCGGACAATCCGGACCGTCAGGACCGTGGTGCGGTTGCAGCAAGCGACTGGCGATCGCCTGTCCCCTTCCACGGCATTCAAGAGGCGGCCGCTCGCCGCCCCGGTTTGCTGTGGCCGGGAGGCCCGGCCACAACGGACGATCAGACCACCTTTTCGACCTGACCGAATTCCAGCTCGACCGGCGTCGCGCGGCCGAAGATCGACACCGCGACCTTGACGCGCGAACGCGCCTCGTCGATTTCCTCGACCACGCCCGAGAACGAGGCGAACGGCCCGTCGGCGACGCGCACGTTCTCGCCGACCTCGAACGACACCGACGCCTTCGGCCGCTCCACGCCTTCCTGCACCTGATGCAGGATCCGCATTGCCTCGGCCTCGGAGATCGGCATCGGCTTGTTCTCGGCCCCGAGGAAGCCGGTGACCTTGGGCGTGTTCTTGATCAGATGGAACGCCTCGTCGGTGAGGTTCATCTTGACCAGCACATAGCCCGGAAAAAACTTGCGCTCGGCATCGATCTTGCGACCGCGCCGCACTTCCGTGACCTTCTCGGTCGGCACCAGCACCTGCTCGAACAGGTCCTCAAGTCCGCGCTGCTTGGCCTGCTCGCGGATGGATTCGGCGACCTTCTTCTCGAAGTTCGAATAGGCGTGAACGATGTACCAGCGCATGCTCATGATGGGATTCCGCGCGGCTCGTCAGTGAATACCGAGCAAGGTTGTAATGGCAAAGCGGATGATCAGATCCGCAACGAAGAAGAACAGCGACGCGATCGCCACCATGACGAACACCATGATGGTGGTGATCACCGTTTCGCGACGGGTCGGCCATGTTACCTTGGCCGTTTCGCTGCGTACTTCCTGCAGAAATTTGAACGGGCTGAAAGCCATTCTTGGTGATCCGCGTCCGCCTTAGGAAAGTCTGGAATCCGAACAGCCCTCTTACGCCCACCCCTCTTCCGAGGATGAGCCAAGCGGGCTCTCGTGTCGGGAATTGACCGCTGCGCCGGATATCCGATTTCGGGCCGGCCGCAGGTCCCGCTTCGTACTGCGGACCGCGCCGGAGGTCAAGGTGGCTGGCCGGTCATGAGGCGCCCGAGAACCATTTCCGGCTATCAGACCGGCGTCAGACCGGCGTCGGCATCGGTCTGCCATCCATCGGCGGCGCAAGGCGCGTGCCTGTCGGCAGATCCTTCGAAGAGACCGGAAGGCGCTTGCGCCCTCCTCCTCGCCTGCTTCCGCTCGCTTGGGTCCCGCGCTTGGACCGGGGGCTGCCGCGGCGGAGAGCCCGGCCAAGGGCATTCGCGACATGGAGCGGAAGTAGATCAGTCGCCCTCGCGAACAGACTCTCTGTTGCTAGAGCTGCGGAATCACCTGGGCCCAGACCGCGATCATTCCAACGAACAGGGTGAGTGACGCCAGCGCCGCAGCCTCTTCAACGAACACCTTCAGCATATTCGCCTCCTTTGGAACATATGAAGAACATTGTTCTGCGTTTGTTCACTTGAGTCAAGAGGGCCCGCAATGGGGCGGCGGCGCGCCGTGGGTGGCCTTAACAAAAGCTTACCGCGGCTGACCGTTCACAACGCTTTTTGGCCTTGAGGAAGATCCCGCCGGTTCGCACGCGAAACCGCGCCGTTCGGGACGGTCTGCCTCTGATGGCCCGACGGACGACTTCACCGGAAATCGTTGCGGCGCCCAGCCACCGCGCTTTTGCATCGCACGGACATCACGAACGTGAATTGACCGAGCGCCGAAATATCGGTTTGGCTAACGTGAAACAGAATCACGGGCCGCGCGGCGGTCGATGGTGGAGGTTAAGATGCGATCGGCGTTTCTTGCGGCCCTGATGTTCGGTGCCGCCGCGGTGTTCTCCGGCGGTTCGGCCCAGGCCGGCGAGCGGCCTTTCTGCATGAAAGGCCAGGGCATCGGCTCCGCGCATGGCGACTGCAGCTACGACACCTACGAGCAGTGCCTGGCGACGGCGTCCGGCCGGCTGAATTATTGCGATACCAACCCGTTCTTCACCGGTTATGCCGAGCCGGTCGCGCCGCGGCGGCACCGCAGCCGGCACCGGTCCTAAAGCTTTCCGGACGGCAAAGGCGGCCGCGGCTGATCAGCGCAGCTCGACGATCTGGCCATTCTCCAGCGAGACGCGGCGGTCCATGCGATCGGCCAATTCCATGTTGTGGGTCGCGATCAGCATCGCGACCTGAGTCGCCTCGACGAGCTGCATCAGCGCCTGAAAGACGTGATCGGCGGTATGCGGATCGAGATTGCCGGTCGGTTCGTCGGCAAACAAGACCCGCGGCGCATTCGCCACCGCCCGCGCGATCGCAACCCGCTGCTGCTCGCCGCCGGAGAGCTCCGACGGCCGGTGCGTCACGCGCTCGCCGAGCCCGAGATAAGCCAGCAGTTCGCGCGAGCGGTTCGCGGCCTCCCCGCGTTTGAGGCCGCGGATCATCTGCGGCATCATCACGTTCTCGAGCGCGGTAAACTCCGGCAGCAGCCGGTGCGACTGATAGACGAAGCCAACATCGGTGCGGCGGATCTGCGTACGCTCCGCGTCCGATAAGCCCGACGTCGCCACGCCCCCCATGAAAACCTCACCGTCGTCGGGATGCTCCAGCAGCCCGGCAATGTGCAGCAGCGTCGATTTGCCGGAGCCGGACGGCGCCACCAGCGCCACCGATTGTCCCGGCCATAGCGCCAGGCTGGCACCGTCGAGAATGGTCAGCGTGCTTTCGCCCTGCTGATATTGCCGGCGGATGTCCTGCAGGTAGACGACCGGATCGTCCTTCTCGTTGTCCTCCATGTTCGCCATCACTCGTATCGCAGGGCTTCGACGGGATCGAGACGCGCCGCGCGCCACGACGGATAGAGCGTCGCCAGGAATGACAGCGTCAGGGCCATGATCACCACCGCGACGGTTTCGCCGACGTCGATTTCCGCCGGCAGCTTGGAGAGGAAATACAGTTCGGGCGAGAACAGCTCGGTATTGGTGAGCCAGGACAGGAATTGCCGGATCGATTCGATGTTGAGACACACCACCAGTCCGACGACGAGGCCGGTGAGCGTGCCCACCACGCCGATCGCGGCGCCGGTGATCAGGAACACCCGCATGATCGCGCCCTGCGTCGCGCCCATGGTGCGCAGGATCGCGATGTCGCCGCCCTTGTCCTTCACCAGCATGATCAGGCCGGAGATGATGTTGAGTGCCGCCACCAGCACGATCAAGGTCAGGATCAGGAACATGACGTTGCGCTCGACCTGCAGCGCGTTGAAGAACGTCGAATTGCGCTGGCGCCAGTCGACGAGATAGATCGGCCGTCCGGCAGCGTCGGTCACCGCCTTGCGAAACTGGTCGATGCGGTCGGGATTGACAGTGTAGATCTCGATGGCGGTGACGTCGTTGGCGCGGTTGAAGTAAGCCTGCGCCTCGGCGAGCGGCATGAACACCATCGTCGAATCGTATTCCGACATGCCGATCTCGAACACCGCCGCGACCTTGTACGGCTTGATACGCGGTGTCGTCCCCATCGGCGTGACGGCGCCACGCGGCGCGACCAGCGTGATGTTGTCGCCGGCGCGGATCGAGAGCTGATCGGCCAGCCGGCGGCCGATGGCAACGCCTTGCCCCTGATCGAAGCCTTCCAGCGTGCCTTGCTTGATGTTCTTGGCGATCGACGTGATGTTGTCGAGATCGCTGGATCGGATGCCGCGCACCAGCACGCCCGAAGCATTGAACGGCGAGGATGCCAGCGCCTGGCCGTCGACCACCGGCGCCGCCAGCCGAATTCCCGGAACCTTGTTGATGCGGTCGGCCACCTCGTTCCAGTCGGTCAGCGGACTCTCGAGCGGCTGCACCAGAAGATGGCCGTTGAGGCCGAGAATCTTGCTCAGCAGTTCGGAGCGGAAGCCGTTCATCACCGCCATGACGATGATGAGCGTCGCGACGCCGAGCATGATGCCGAGAAAGGAGAAGCCGGCGATCACCGAGATGAAGCCTTCCTTGCGGCGAGCCCGCAGGTAACGCGTCGACAGCATCCACTCGAAGGGCGCGAAGGGTCGGGTTCGAACAGGCTCGCTCATGGCATCATCCATCGCTCGAATGTCACACGATTCGGGCGGTTTCGAGCCGCCCCATCGTCCGCTCTCCGGCAGTGCCCGGTGGATAAGCCCATCACGATGTCAGGCGCGCCACAACGTCGGCAAGACCGATCAATTCGCGCTCGCCGGTGCTGCGCTGCTTGAGTTCGACCTTGCCTTCCGCCAGTCCGCGCGGGCCGACCATCACCTGCCACGGAATGCCGATCAGATCGGCGGTGGCGAACTTGCCGCCCGGACGCTGGTCGGTATCGTCATAAAGCACATCGACGCCCTTCGCGGTGAGATCGCGATAGATCTGCTCGCACGCCGCATCGGTCTCGCTCGCACCCTGCTTGAGGTTGAGCACCGCCACGCGGAACGGCGCCACCGCTTCCGGCCACTTGATGCCGGCATCGTCGTGACAGGCTTCGATGATGGCGCCGACCAGACGCGAGACGCCGACGCCGTAGGAGCCGCCGTGGATCGGCGTCTCCGCGCCGTCGGGACCGGCGACCAGCGCTTTCATGGATTCCGAATACTTGGTGCCGAAGTAGAAGATTTGGCCGACCTCGATGCCGCGCGTGTTGACGCGCCGCGCTTCGGGCACCTCGCGCTCGAAACGCGCGGCGTCGTGCACGTCTTCGGTGGCGGCGTAAAGCGAAGTCCACTGCTTGATGATCGGCGTCAGATCGCTGTCGTAATCGATATCGACTCCCGGCACCGGCAGACGGAGCACGTCGCGGTCGCAGAACACGCCGGATTCGCCGGTTTCCGCCAGCACGATGAACTCGTGGCTGAGATCGCCGCCGATCGGCCCGGTCTCCGCGCGCATCGGAATCGCCTGCAGGCCCATGCGAGCGAAGGTGCGCAAATACGCCACGAACATCTTGTTATAGGAGCGGCGCGCGCCGGCTTCGTCGAGATCGAAGGAATAGGCATCCTTCATCAGGAATTCGCGTCCGCGCATCACGCCGAAGCGCGGGCGCTGTTCGTCGCGGAACTTCCACTGGATATGATAGAGATTAAGCGGCAGGCTCTTGTACGACTTGATGTAGCTGCGGAAGATCTCGGTGATCATCTCCTCGTTGGTCGGCCCGTACAGCAGTTCGCGCTTGTGGCGATCGGCGATGCGCAGCATCTCAGGGCCATAGGCATCGTAGCGCCCGCTCTCGCGCCAGAGGTCGGCGAGTTGCAAGGTCGGCATCAACAGCTCGATCGCGCCGGCGCGATCCTGCTCCTCGCGCACGATCTGCTCGATCTTCTTCAGCACCCGGAAACCGAGCGGCAGCCAGGCATAGATGCCGGCCGCTTCCTGCCGCAGCATGCCGGCGCGCAGCATCAGGCGATGCGAGACGATCTCGGCTTCCTTCGGGTTTTCCTTCAGGATCGGCAAAAAGAACCGCGACAGTCGCATGGGCACGCTCGGGAATCAGTTGAAAATGGAGGTTGGCGCAGTGAAAGCGGATCGGCCGGGAAAACACAAGGGCAGGAGCAGCGGAGCCCTGCGAAAACGGCGGAATTCCGGCCACCTTCGCGACCTGAAACGAAAAGACCGCTGAAATCGGGGCTTCTTGCGGAAACGTTTATTTGATCAGGACCGGCGCCTCGACGCTGAGGCTGTCGAAGTCCGAGATCAGGATATCCAGCCGCAAGGTCCATCGGCCCGGCACCGGCGCGACCATCAGCGCGCGCCATTGCCCCTCGCCGGCCGGTTTCGCTTCGACGGTGGCCGGCTCGATGCCGACTTCGGGATTGGAGAGCGTCACCGAGAGGCCTTTGGCATCCAGCAGGCGTTCGTCCGGGTCACGAAGCTGGACCGTGATGGCGATGGGACCGGCGCGGCTCGGCGACAGCGTGACGTCGGCCATCGCACGCGCGGCGTGCAGATGCGTGAAGAAGTCCTCCTGCATCACGGCCAGCGTTCGCGGCGGCGGCGTGAACCGCCACAGCCCGACCACACCAAGAATGGCAACGACCAGCATCAGTTCGGCGGCGATCGATCGTCGTAGGGTCCGCCCGGCCCTATCGTCCTTGCCGATGCGCGGCGTCAGCCACAGCCTGTTCCACAATGCCAAGAGCAGCAGCGCGGCGACCAGGGCCAGCTTGGTCGCGAGCACGCGGCCATAGACCGTGGTCCACAGCGCCTCGAACCTCTCCACCTGAATGATCGCCAGCAGCAGCCCGCTCGCCAGCAACACCACAACGGCGAGCGGAATGACGCGGGAGAAGCGCATCAGAATGCCGACCGCGGCCTTGTCGGGCTGGCGCAGGGCGATCGCCAGCGGCAGCAGCGCGCCGATCCAGAACGCCAGGCCGATGCCGTGCAGAAAAACCGCCGCCGTCATCAGAGATTTTGGCGGCGCGGTGGCGGCGTGGCCGGTCGCCGCGAGCGATGCCCCGACTCCCGCCAGCGCGAGCACGCTCAGCGCGCGCGGCATCCGCGCCGCGCCCCAGAAGGAGACGAGGCCGAGCAGCAGCGCGGAGGCGGCGATGGCCATCGCATGGCCGAACGAGCCGCGCGCGCCGCTCGTCCATGCAGCGCCATGCGTCAACGAGGCGAGCGGCAAGCCCAGCGCATCGAGCCCTTGCAGGCCAACCGAAAGTGCGAGCGCGATCAGCGCCGCCATGCTCACGGCAACGCCTGTCCTTCGCATCATCGCCGCGCCGTGCGGTCCGATCCATGCGGTGAAGAACGCACCACCGACACCGACGAACAGGCCGAGATAGATGACGATCCGCGCGAGCCAGATCGCGCCGCGCAGAACCGTGTCGTCCGAACGCACCGTGAGCGACGCGATGTTGCTGCGCTCACCGACCCAGAACGTCAGCGAGCCGCCGACCGGATGCCCGTCTCCGGACATCACGCGCCAACTGACGACGCGCGCGCCGTCTCCCGGTATAGATGGCGGAGTGAGGATGAGTTGCGCGCCGTCGCGACGGATATCCGTGATCGCGGTTGCCGTGCCGCTTGCGTCGACGATCCGGATGGTCAGCGGCGCGACCGGTTCGTTGAAGGTGAGGGTGAGGACATTGGGCGCGCGCATCACCAGCGCCCCGTCGCTCGGATCGCTGCCGATCAGGCTGGCATGGGCGAAGGCCGCCGACGGGATCAAGGCCGTCAGCAACATGAGCATCGCCCATAGCGCTTGTTTCATGGAAACAACTTCAAGGACTCTTGTTCAAGGACTCTTGGCTTTGAGTCGAACCGCCGGCGCCGGCGCGCGCAGCTTGTCCGCGCTTTGGCCGGATGTCGGAATCTCGATCCAGCGCTCGACGCCCTGCTCGCATTCCTGCACCGCCGGGAAATAGAGCGGCTGATCGCCCCTGTCAGGCAGGCGCACGACGAGCCCGAACGTATCATAGAGATTGTCGGGCAGCGGACCGCCGCGCCAGGCAACTTCGTCGACGACCTCGGTCACGGACCTGCCGTGCGGCCCCGCCACCGCGGCATCGAGCTTCCGGGTCTTGATCTCGACCTGCCACCCCGGCTTCATCTGCGGCTTCGCCGACAGGATGCCGTCCGGCAGCTTGACGCGAAGCGCCGTTGTGGCGCTGCCGTTGCAGCCATGCGGCACGGTGAAGGTGAGCTGCGCGTAGCTGTCGGCAGCGGCCTCGGGCGGCTGCACGGTGACGTGCGCAGACGCCACACCGGTCATCACCGACGCGGCCAGCAACGCCACCGCGGCCGTCACGGCATGACGCGTCATTTGGCGCCGCCATGCTGCGAAGGATCGGGCTCCTTTTTCATCATCATCATGGCTCCGCCGCCCGCGCCCTGCGGCGACTGCGCGCCGAGCCCCTGCACGTTCAGCGACACGTCGACCTTGCCGGCTTTTTCGAACTGCAGCGTCACCGGCACCTTCTCGCCCTGCTTCAGCGGTTGCTTCAATTCCATCATCATCAAGTGATAGCCGCCCGGCGCGAGCTTCACCGTCTTGCCCGGCTCGACGGCAAGGCCGCCGGCCACCGGGTGCATCTTCATCACACCATCGGTCACGCTCATTTCGTGGACTTCGAGCTTGCCGGCGACCGGCGTCGAGCCGCCAATGAGACGATCCGCCGTCGCTCCCTTGTTCTCGATCGTGAGATAACCGCCGGCCACCTTCGCGCCGCCGGGCGTTGCACGGGTCCAGGCCTGGGCGATGACAAGATCCCCGGCCTTGACCTCTTGCGCCTGCGCCGGGCTCAGACAGGCCATGGCGGCAATGCTCGCCGCGCCCGTCATGACCCGCCACGATGACAATCGAAACATGGTGTTCTCCTTGCTTGTTGATCCACTCGCTGAGATCCGGCGGCACGCGCCGGATGCAATTGACGTGAGGCAGCTTCATGCGCTGCCGATGGACTACCACCGCATCTTGAACCCGGCATAGACGGCGCGGCCGGTGCCCGGTTCAAACAATGGTGATGCGGGCGTCGCGCGGTCGATGATCGAGGCCGACGCAATGTAGGCTTTGTTGGCGAGATTGCGCGCCTCGATATAGGCGGAGTACGGGCCGCCATTGTCGAAGCCGAGCTTGAGGCCGTAGATCGCATAAGCTTCGGTGCTCAGCGTGTTGGCGCTGTCGACATAATAGGCCTGCGGCACCCACTCGACATTCGGGCCGAAATAGAATCCGCTCGGATGCTTGTAGAGCGCCTCGGCGCGAATGAAGTGTCGCGGCGCGCCGGGCAGCAGGTTGTTGCCGAACGTCGCGTCGTTGTCGAAGCGGAAGTCGTTGTAGGTGTAGGCCACGTTCAGCCACAGCTTGTCCGCCTGATCGCCGCGCACGAAGATGTTGCGGAAGATCGCCGCCCCCAAGCCCGCCTCGATGCCCTGATGGATCGTTCGGTCGGCGTTGGTGACGTTGCAATTGCCGAACGCGCTGTAGAGGCAGAGCAGTTCGTCCTTGATCTGCGCGCGATAGAGACTGAGCTCCCACGTCAGGTCCGGCCGCTGACCGCGGGTGCCGATCTCATAGGTCGTCGCCCGCTGCGGACGGATGCTGGTGAAGGGAATCGTCGGAATGCCGGGCCCGTTGGCGCTCTCGCCGAAGCTCGGCACCTCGGCGCTGCGCGAGACGTTGGCGAATGCCTGCCAGGTCGAATCGATCTGCCAGAGCAAACCGCCCTTCGGGCTCCAGAGGCTGAACGAGGTCGCACCGGACTGATCGCCATCAGCGAGAAACCGGTCCTTCCGATCGCGTGTCGCATAGAGGAATTGCGTGCCGCCCACCAGCGCCACGCTGGGCAGGACATAGAACGAGTCTTCCAGATACACCGACGTGTTCTTCGAACTGTCGATGGACGACGACAGCAGCGCGCCCTTCTGCCCGGCGAGATTGGCGTATTGCTTGTTGTCGATCCGTCCGTTGAGAATGTTGACGCCTGCCACCAGGCGATTGCGGAAGCCGCTGATGACGCGGTCGTCGGTGACGCGCGCGAACCCGCCGTAGTCCTGATAGCGATAGTCCAGCCACTGGAAGATCGGATGCATCAGGTGCCGATCGATGCCGAAGGCGCCGAAATCCACCGTGGTGTTGTCGAAACGCAGCGTCGTCTTGTTGGCGAGACGGATCGTGTCGATGTTGCGCTGCTGGTCCATCGCGACGTTGGCCGGCGCCGGCGCGGCCGGCGATGTCAGCGCGGACTCCCTGGTGACCGAGCCCGGGATGCGCTGGCGTACCTCGTTGGCGTTCAGATAGAACCGCGTCTCGAAATCCGGCGAGAACTGATAGCCGACATTGCCGCTGACGCGGGTCGCCTCCCCCCAGCTGTGCTCGCGGAATCCCTGCGCCGCCTGCGTCGATGCCGTGATGAATCCGTCCCATGGGCCGTTGCTGCCGCCGGCATTGGCCTGCAGCCGCTTGAAGCCGAAGGCGCCGAAGTCGAGGCTGACGCCATTGGGAAACGGATCACGCCCGCTCGGCGTCACGAAATTGATCGCGCCGCCGAGCGAGTTGGCGCCGAAGCGCAGCGCATTGCCGCCCTTGAACACCTCGACATACTTGTAAGCGGTGGGATCGATCTCCTGAAAATCGCCGTAGCCATCGGCGGTGTTGATCGGGATGCCGTCCATGTAGAGCTGGATGCCGCGCAGATGAAAGTTGCGCGACAGGCTGGAGCCGCGGATCGACAGACGGGTGTCGTCGCCCCATTTCGGCTGCGCGAACACGCCGGGCACGTAATCGAGCACATCCTTGACGGTGCTGGCGACGGTGGAATTCTTGTAGGCCTCGGCGGTCACCAGCGATACGCCGCCGGGCGTCTGCTGGATCTCGCGCAAGGCCTGCCGCGCCGTCGCCACCGTAAGCGATCCCGGCGCCATCGCCGGGACGACGACACGCGAGGAGGTCTGCGCGGTGCGCGTCCCCTCGCTGGCGCGAGAGGGCCGGCGATGCGCGGTACGCGTTGCATGCGGCCGCGTCGGCTTCGGTGCGGTGACCATCACCGGCGGCAAGGACTCGGGCGATGATGACTGCGCGGCCGCCGGCAAGATCGATGAGGACATGGCAGCCGCCGTCAGCGCGCCGCGTAATGCGCTTCGGCCACCCAGAACGGAGTGACGGAACATGATGATTTCCTGAAACCGGCTGAGCCGGCGCGTTCGGACAGGCAGGAGGCCGCGATCAGGTCGCAGCGCTCCTGCGGCTTCGCTCGATCAGGAAATGACAGGTGGCGCGCGCGCCCGCGCCTGCGACGGGATGGCTGAAGACAGCCGTAGCGGGCGCACGTCGAACCAGACGACAGTGTCGGCGTCGCGCCGCAGCTTGATGACGGACGCCTGCGGATCGCCGGTCGGCGTCACGCTCTGGGCGACGTAACACAGTTGGCAGCAATTGATGGCGGCTGGGGATTGGCTGCTGTTGCCACCATCATCCGCGGTGCTCGAACAGATGCCGGCGAGATGCAGCGGATCAGACGCCGCGGCCCCGAAGGCCCATGATGCGCCGATAGGTGCGAGAATCTGCACCAGCATCGCAATCAGGACGATGGGAAACAGAAGTCCCAGCCGCCGCCGCATCATCGCACCGCCTTTCACTCGTCAGCTACCATGCTCAGAGTGGCGAGTCGAGTTCAGGTTCCTGAAATCTTCGGAAATCCCCGCGGGTGCGGCCCCATTCACATAGCGAACGTCTTGAAGCGAGCACGAGCAGCCCGCATGCGATCTGAAAAAAGCGTCGCGAACGGATATTTCTCGAAAGCGTCGCGGCGTTAAATTTTAATGCTCGAAGATGATGACAAGCCAGTTTGGATCGGTTATCGTTCCAACCTCAGGTTGCCTTCGGGCATCTGGAGGTCCAAGTCTCGGGAGGAGCCCTGGCGCGCGGAAGCAGCGCTACCCCGTCAAATCAACGATAAATCTTGATATTCGGGAAATTAAGGGTCGACACAATTTTCCGGGCAGGGGCATGGTCCCTGCTCTTTTTTTGTGCCCGGGCAAGTGATGAGGGTTTTCTGCTTTTGATAGAATCACGGCCGTCATGCACGGACGTGATCCGCAAATCCATTCTCTTAAAAAAATGTTGGATTGCGAGCGAAGCGACGCCGTTCTTCGAACGGCTATGCCCGGCAACGACGTTTGCGCCTGAACGGAAAGCGCTCCAGTCCAACGTCATTGCGGTTGTTGTCGCCGATGCCGGCGCTTTGCGATCCTGCATGCGCCGACGGCCGCGCAGCGGTGCGCGCGTCCCACGCCGTCACGCCGTCGTTCAGTTCATTTTGAGACGGCTGGAGGACATGCCCATCAGGTCGGACAGTTGGCCGACGTTGAGATAGCCCAGCCGGTACAGCACCAGCGCGATCGCGAAAATGATCGCCGACAGGATCGTGGTCCAGATCAGCTTGCGGATCATCATCGCGCGCACCGGGGCCCCGGGGTCGGTGCCCGGAATCGTCTCGGCGGATTCATCCTGGCTGCGCACGCCGAACGGCAAGGTCACGAACAGCACAACCCACCACAGCACGAAGTAGATCGCGAACATCGAGGAGAGGGAGGAAATCATGACCTCAGGCCTGCTCGATTTCGACCAGCGCTCCGGAAAAATCCTTCGGATGGAGGAACAGCACCGGCTTGCCATGCGCACCGATCTTCGGCTCGCCATCGCCCAGCACCCGCGCCCCTTCCTTGATCAGGGTGTCGCGCGCGGCGATGATGTCGGGCACCTCGTAGCAGATATGGTGAATGCCGCCGTCGGCGTTGCGCTCGACGAACTTGGCGATCGGCGAGTTGTCGCCGAGCGGCTGGATGAACTCGATCTTGGTATTGGGCAAGGTCGCGAACACGGTGATCACACCGTGCTCCGGCAGCGGCACCGCGTCCGAAATCTCTGCGCCGAAGGCGGTGCCGTAGATCTTTGCGGCCTTCTCCGCATCCTTGACCGCGATGGCGACATGATTGAGCCGGCCCAACATCAGACTTCTCCGTTCAAACGACCAGGACGTGAACAAAACACAGCGGCTTCTTGCCCCATTCTTCCGCCAAGGTCGAGCGCACCGCGCGGCGGACCGATTCCGCCATGGCATCGGGATCGCGCCGCCGCGCCCGCGGCAGCGTTTCGAAGGTGGAGACTACCGCGTCGAACGCGATATCGTCGAGCAGTTCGCCCGCGGCATTTTTCTCCGGGATTCCGACCAGTTCGACTTCCGGATCGTCCACCAGCTCACCGCTCGCGCTGACCGCCATGGCGACGAAGGCGCAGCCGGCAAATCCCATCTTGCGGCGCTCGATCACGGCGCGCGATTTGGCATCCTCCAGCAGCAGGCCGTCCTTGTAGAGCTTGCCGGCCGGCACCTCGCCGACGATCGAGGGCTCGCCCGGTCCGAGCCGGACCTGATTGCCGTTCCTGCAGACCAGCACCTTCGGTATGCCGAGCGTGCGGCCGAGCTTGGCGTGCTCGGCGAGATGCAAGGCCTCGCCATGCACCGGGATCAGCAGTTGCGGCCGCACCCACGACATCATCTCGCGCAACTCGTCGCGCCGCGGATGGCCGGAAACATGCACCAGCTCGTCGCGATCGGTGATCACCTCGATGCCCTGCGAGATCAGGCCGTTGATGACGGCGCCGACCGCCTTCTCGTTGCCGGGAATGGTGCGCGAGGAGAAAATGACGGTGTCGCCCTTGTTCAACGTCACCTGCGGATGATCGTCACGCGCGATGCGCGCCAGCGCCGCGCGCGGCTCGCCCTGGCTCCCGGTGCACAGCGCCAGCACCTTGTCGGCGGGGAAATGCCCGTAATACTGATCACTGCGGAAATCCTGCACGCCGTCGAGATGGCCGGTCTCGCGCGCGACCTGGATGACGCGCTGCATCGCGCGCCCGACCACCACCACCTCGCGCCCCGCCGCGCGCGCGGCATCGGCGACGGCGCGGATGCGCGCGACATTGGAGGCGAACGTCGTCACCGCGACGCGGCCGCGCGCCGCCTTGATCAGCTTGGCGAGCGTCGCCGCGACTTCGGTTTCCGAGGGCGAGCGCCCTTCCCGCACCGCGTTGGTGGAATCTCCGACCAGCGCCAGCACGCCTTCGTCGCCGATCTCGCGCAACCGCGCCTCATTGGTCGGAGCGCCAACGATCGGCGTCGGATCAATCTTCCAGTCGCCGGTGTGCAGCACGAGGCCAGCCGCGGTGCGGATCGCCAGCGCGTGGGATTCCGGAATCGAATGCGCCACCGGAATGAATTCGACGTTGAACGGCCCGATGTCGATGCGCGCGCCCGACTCCACCACGGTCACCGGGATCGGCTTGACGCCGCGCTCGGCCGCGCATTTGGCCTCGAACAATGCGGCGCTGAACTTCGTCGCGTAGATCGGGCACTTCAGCTTCGGCCACAGATCGATGATGGCGCCGAAATGATCCTCATGGGCGTGGGTCAGCACCAGGCCCATCAGGTTCTTGCGCTCCTTCTCGAGGAAACTGACGTCCGGCATCACCAGATCGATGCCGGGCAGATGCTCCTCGTCGCCGAACGACACGCCGAGATCGACCGCGAGATAGCTGCGCTGCTGGCCGTCGGCGAGGCCATAGACCGACAGGTTCATGCCGATCTCGCCGACGCCGCCGAGCGGCGTGAAAGTCAATTCCTCCGGACGCGCCATCACCTGCTTCCCGTCGAGGCGGCGGTACCGAAATAGACGTCACCAGCCGCGATGGTGGCGCGTTCGCCGGAGGCGGTGACGATCACCATGCATCCGCTCGCGTCGATGCTGTCGAAGGTGCCGGCGATCGTCGATGCGCCGGACTGGATCGAAACCGGCTCGCCAAGTCCGTGGGCGCGCTCCAGCCAGAGCCGGCGAATGTCCGCGAAGCCGCGCCCGCCGTTCCAGATCCCGAAGCATTCCGCCCAGGCGTCCGACAGCGCGGCGAACACATCCTCGGCGGTCACGTCGACCGCGAGCGCGCGCAGCGAGGTCGCCGGATAGGGTGTGCCTTCCGGGGCGGCAATGACATTGGTGCCGATGCCGACCACCACAGCCAGTTGTCCGTCGGGCAAGGCTTCGGCCTCCAGCAGAATGCCCGCGAGCTTCTGCCGGTTGCCGAGCACGTCGTTCGGCCATTTCAGCGTGTAGTCGACGAAGGCCCCGCCGCGCGCGAAGGCCTCGATGCTGACATTGCGCAGCGCGCGCTCCAGCGCCAGACCCGCGGCAAAGCCCAGCGTCGCCGCCGCCGCCGGGGTGACATCGAGCACTTCAAGCACGCTGCTGGCGAGATTGCCGCGCGGCGCGGCCCAGCTGCGCTGCCGCCGTCCCCGCCCCGCCGTCTGCTCGGTGGTGACGAACCAGGTCGATCGCCGCGCGCCGCCGCGCGCCGCGTTCAACGCCTCGGCATTGGTCGAGCCGATCGCATCGAACGCAGTCAGCCCATAGCCCGCCGCAAGTGCCCGCGAGCCGAGCGTGAGCGCCATCAGAACAGCGACTTCGCGGCGGCCGTCGCCGCGCCGACCAAGGGGCCGGGATAGGTGAAGAACAGCAGGTTGAACAGCGCCGAGACGACGACCACTGTGCCGAGTTCGATACGCACCGCGTCGGTCGCGCCGGCCTGCTCGTCGAAGTACATCACCTTGATGACGTTGAGGTAGTAGAACGCGCCGACCACGCTGGCCAGCACGCCGACCACCGACAGCGTCACCATGCCGGCCTTGATCGCGGCGGTGAACACGTAGAACTTGGCGAAGAAGCCGGCGAGCGGTGGAATGCCGGCCAGCGAGAACATCAGCATCGTGCACATGAATGCCAGCACCGGGTTGGTGCGCGACATTCCGGCGAAGTCGCTGATGTCTTCCATGGCGCGGCCATTGCGCTTCATCGCCAGGATCAGCGTGAAGACGCCGAAGGTCATCGCGGTGTAGATGACGAGGTAGAGGATCACGCCCTGCACGCCTTCGGGCGTGCCCGGCGCCAGCCCCACCAGCGCGAAACCCATATGGCCGATCGACGAATAGGCCATCATGCGCTTGATGTTGCGCTGGCCGATGGCGCCGAACGAGCCCAGCACCATCGAGGCGATGGCGACGAACACCACGATCTGCTGCCATTCCTGCATCACGTTAGGGAACGCCGTCAGCACCACGCGGACGAACACCGCGAAGGCGGCCACCTTCGGCGACGACGAGAAGAAAGCGGTGATCGGGGTCGGCGCGCCCTCGTAGACGTCCGGCGTCCACATGTGGAACGGCACCGCCGAGACCTTGAAGCACAGCCCGGCGAGCAGGAAAACCAGACCGAAGGCAACGCCGATGCTGCCGCTCTTGGCGGCGGCCGCGACGCCGGTGAAGCTCACGGTGCCGGTGAAGCCATAGATCAACGACATGCCGTACAGCATCATGCCGGACGCCAGTGCGCCGAGCACGAAATACTTCAGGCCCGCTTCGGTGGACTTCACGTCATCGCGGTTGCAGGCGGCGACGACGTAGAGCGACAGGCTCATCAGTTCGAGGCCGAGATACAGCATGATCAGATCGCCGGCCGAAACCAGCAGCATCATGCCGACGGTCGAGACCAGGATCAGGATCGCGTATTCGAAGATGCGGCGCGGCCGCTCCGACAGGAAACCGTAGGAGATCAGCAGCGTCGCCGCCGAGCCGACCAGGATCAGGATCTTGAGGAAGCGCGCATAGCCGTCGACGACGAAGCTGCCGCCGAAGGTTTCCAGCTTGCCGGGCGGCAGCCAGCACTGCAGCACGCCGGTGACGACGAGCAGGACGATCGCGAGGGTCACGACCAGCGGCGTCGAGCGCTGGCCGCGATAGGCGCCGACCATCAGCAGCGCCATCGCGCCGACCGCCAGCACGATCTCCGGCAATACGGGAAGCAGCGAATATCCGGCGGGAGTGAAGTTCATGGGATGAGGTCCTGGCCTGCCGTATTCATTGCACCAGCGCGGCTGCCTTCACGGCAGCGATCGCCTGGCTGTAGTTGGTCACGAGTTGCTGCACCGAGGCCGCCGAGAAGTCGAGCAGCGGCTTCGGATAGAAACCGAACAGAATGGTGAGGATCAGCAGCGGCCCGAGCGTGAGCATCTCGCGGGCGGTGAGATCCTTGATCGTGGCGAGCGAGGGCTTCACCAGCGCGCCGAACACGATCTTGCGATAAAGCCACAGCGCGTAGCCGGCCGACAGGATGACGCCGAGCGTGGCGAAGAACGCGGTCGGCAGCGACACCTTGAAGGTGCCGATCAGCGTCAGGAATTCGCCGACGAAGCCCGAGGTCCCCGGCAGGCCGACATTGGCCATGGTGAACACCATGAACACGAAGGCATAGAGCGGCATCCGGTTCACCAGGCCGCCATAGGCCGCGATCTCGCGGGTGTGCATGCGGTCGTAGACCACGCCGACGCAAAGGAACAGCGCGCCGGAGACGATGCCGTGCGACACCATCTGGAACACGCCACCGGCGACGCCCTGCATGGTGCCGGCGAAGATGCCCATGGTGACGAAGCCCATATGCGCCACCGAGGAATAGGCAATCAGCTTCTTCATGTCCTCCTGCATCAACGCCACCAGTGAGGTGTAAATGATGGCGATGGCGGAGAGCGTGAACACCAGCGGCGCGAAGTCATGCGACGCCAGCGGGAACATCGGCAGCGAGAAGCGCAGGAAGCCGTAGCCGCCCATCTTCAGCAGGATCGCCGCCAGGATCACCGAACCGGCGGTCGGCGCCTCCACGTGCGCGTCCGGCAGCCAGGTGTGCACCGGCCACATCGGCATCTTCACCGCGAAGGAGGCGAAGAACGCCAGCCATGCCCAGGTCTGCAGCGTGCGCGGCACCGCCGTGGTCATCAGCGTCGGAATGTCGGTGGTGCCGGCATTCCAGTACAGCGCCATGATCGCCAGCAGCATCAAGACCGAGCCGAGCAGCGTATAAAGGAAGAACTTGAACGTCGCATAGACGCGGCGCGGCCCGCCCCAGACGCCGATGATCAGGAACATCGGGATCAGGCCGCCTTCAAAGAAGACGTAGAACAGCAAGAGATCGAGCGCCGAGAAGGTGCCGACCATCAGCGATTCCAGCACCAGGAACGCGATCATGTAGGCCGGCACGCGGCTCGTCACCGCCTTCCAGCTCGCGATGATGCAGAACGGCATCAGGGCGGTGGTGAGGATGACGAACGGCAGCGAGATGCCGTCGACCCCCATCTTGTAGCCGATGGTCGAGGTCAGCCAGCGCGCCTCCTCGACGAACTGGAAGCCGGCCTGGGTCGGATCGAAGCGCGCCACCAGGATCAGCGAGATCGCGAAGTTGATCAGCGTCGTCCACAGCGCGATCCAGCGCGCGTTGCGGTTGGCGGCTTCATCGCCGCCGCGCGCCATCAGCCAGATCAGGAACGCGCCGATCGTCGGAACGGCGGTGATGATCGACAGAATGGGCCATGTCATCATTTATTGGCCCCCAAGCCCGAACATGAACCAGGTGATGAGACCGGCGGCGCCGATCAGCATCACGAATGCATAGTGATAGAGGTAACCGGTCTGCACCCGGACCACCCCGCGGGTGACATCCAGCACGCGCGCCGCGACTCCGTTGGGACCGAAGCCGTCGATGACGAAGCCGTCGCCCTTCTTCCACAGGAAGCGGCCGAGCCACTTCGCCGGACGGACGAAGATGATGTCGTACAGCTCGTCGAAATACCACTTGTTGAGCAGGAAGCGGTACAGCGCCTGATGCTGGGTCGCCAGTTCGACCGGCAGGTACGGCCGGCGGATGTAGAACATCCACGCCACGAACAGGCCGATCACCATCATCAGCGTCGGCAGATAGGCGATCGTCGCCGGGATGTGATGCATCTCCTCGATGATGTTCGGGTGCATCTTCAGCGAGGCACGGAAGAACTCCTCTATGCCGTGGCCGGCGAACAGCTCCTTGAACGGATAGCCTGCGAGCAGCGATCCGGCCGCCAGCACGCCGAGCGGAATCAGCAGCCACAGCGGCGGCTCATGCGCGGCGTCGTAATGGTGCCGGTCGTGCGGCTTGCCGTGGAAGGTCTTGAAGATCAGGCGCCACGAATAGAACGAGGTCAGGCACGCCGCGACCACCGTCATCAGGAAGCCATAGAACGCGAACGGGTTGTGCGAGACGAAGGCCGACTCGATGATCGCGTCCTTGGAGAAGTAGCCGGCGGTCAGCGGGAAGCCGGTGAGCGCCAGGGTGCCGATCACCATCGCGAAATAGGTGAACGGGATCTTGTCCTTCAGGCCGCCCATGTTGCGGATGTCCTGCTCGTGATGCATCGCGTAGATCACCGAGCCGGAGCCGAGGAACAACAGCGCCTTGAAGAAGGCGTGGGTGAAGAGGTGGAACATGCCCACCGAGTAGGCCCCCGCGCCCATCGCCACGAACATGTAGCCGAGCTGCGAACAGGTCGAATAGGCGACGATGCGCTTGATGTCATTCTGGACGAGGCCGACGGTCGCGGCGAAGAACGCCGTAGTGCCGCCGATCAGCATCACGAACGCCTGCGCGTTCGGCGCCAGTTCGAACAACGGCGACAGCCGCGCCACCATGAAAACGCCCGCGGTGACCATGGTCGCGGCATGAATCAGCGCCGACACCGGGGTCGGGCCTTCCATCGCATCCGGCAACCAGGTGTGCAGCAGGAACTGGGCCGACTTGCCCATCGCGCCCATGAACAGCAACAGGCAGGTCAGGGTCAGCGCATCGACGTGCCAGCCGAAGAAGTCGATGGTCTTGCCGGTGAGGCCGGGCGCCGCCGAGAAGATGGTGTCGAAGTCGGTCGAGCCGATCAGCATGAACACCGCGAAGATGCCCAGCGAGAAGCCGAAGTCGCCGACGCGGTTGACCACGAAGGCCTTGATGGCGGCGGCGTTGGCCGAGGGCTTCTGATACCAGAAGCCGATCAGGAGGTAGCTGGCGAGACCGACGCCTTCCCAGCCGAAGAACAGCTGCACCAGGTTGTCGGAGGTCACCAGCATCAGCATCGCGAAGGTGAACAGCGACAGATAGGCGAAGAACCGCGGCCGATGCGGATCCTCGTCCATGTAGCCGACCGAATAGAGGTGCACCAGCGAGGACACCGAGGTGACCACCACCAGCATCACCGCCGTCAGGGTGTCGACGCGGAACGACCAGGCGATCTGCAGGTCGCCGGAGGTGATCCACGGCAGCACCTGAACCAGCATATCCTGCTTGAAGAAGCCGACATTGACGAAGGTGATCCACGACAGCGCCGCGGAGACGAACAACAGCGCCGTGGTGATGAACTCGGCCGCCGCGGTGCCCGCCGCCGGCGGCTCGGCCGGGGCGTGATGATCGCCGTGGCCGTGGCCGTGATCGTCATGCGCGTGGGAGGCGTGCGCGTGATCGCCGTGGCCGTGGACCTCGCCGTGATGCTCGACGGTGTCGCCGCTCGGGTTGCGCGCATGGGCGCCCGCGAGCGCGATCAGGCCCGCGAGAATGGCGCCGAGCAACGGCAGAAAGACAATAGCCTGGATCATGCCCGGGTCAGCCCTTCATCATATTGATGTCTTGCACCGCGATGGAGCCGCGGTTGCGGAAATAGACGACGAGGATGGCGAGACCGATGGCCGCCTCGGCGGCGGCAACGGTCAGCACCAGAAGCGCGAACACCTGCCCGACGATGTCGTTGAGGAACGCGGAGAACGCCACGAGATTGATGTTGACCGCCAGCAGGATCAACTCCACCGACATCAGGATGACGATGATATTCTTGCGGTTGAGGAAGATGCCGAGAATGCCGAGCGTGAACAGGATGGCGCCGACGGCGAGATAATGGCCGAGACCGATTGTCATTTCACCCACTCCGCCGCGTCGGATTCCCGCAGGCCCTGCCCCGGCGCCACCTGACGCACGGCCATCGCCGTCGCCTTGGTGCGCGCGTTCTGGGCGCTGATGTTCTGCCGCTTGACATTGGCCTTGTGGCGCAAGGTCAGCACGATGGCGCCGATCATCGCCACCAGCAGCACCAGCGCCGCGATCTGGAAGTAATGGATATACGTCGTGTACAGCACCAGGCCGATCGCCTCGGTGTTGGTGACGTTGCCCGGAATCGGCGCGGTGATGCTCTTGGCCACCGTCGGATTGATCACCCAGCCGCCAGCGACCAGCAGGAGCTCGGCGAGGAAGATCGCGCCGACCAGCAGGCCGACCGGCAGATATTCGAGGAAGCCCTCGCGCAGTTCGGCGAAATCGACGTCCAGCATCATGATGACGAACAGGAATAGCACCGCCACCGCGCCGACATAGACGACGACCAGGATCATCGCGAGGAATTCGGCGCCGAGCAGGATGAACAGCCCCGCCGCGTTGACGAAGGCGAGGATCAGGAACAGCACCGAGTGCACGGGATTGCGCGAGGCGATCACCATCACCGCCGAGCCGACCAGCACGGCGGAGAACAGATAGAAGAACAGCGCGGGGAAGATCATGCCCTCACCTCACCGGTACGGCGCGTCGAGCGCGATGTTCTTCGCGATCTCGCGCTCCCAGCGGTCGCCGTTGGCGAGCAGCTTGGCCTTGTCATAGTAGAGCTCCTCGCGCGTCTCGGTGGCGAACTCGAAGTTCGGCCCCTCGACGATGGCATCGACTGGACAGGCCTCCTGGCACAATCCGCAATAGATGCACTTCACCATATCGATGTCGTAGCGCACCGTGCGCCGCGTGCCGTCGTTGCGGCGCGGACCGGCCTCGATGGTGATGGCCTGCGCCGGGCAGATCGCCTCGCACAGCTTGCAGGCGATGCAGCGTTCCTCGCCGTTCGGATAACGGCGCAGCGCATGCTCGCCGCGGAAGCGCGGCGAGATCGGCCCCTTCTCGAACGGATAGTTCAAGGTCGGCTTGGGCTTGAAGAAATAGCGCATCGTGACGACGAACGCCTCGAGGAATTCCGTCAGCAGCAGCGACTTTGCAGCGGTTGTAATGCTCATGACAGCCTCATACCGGCGCGAACTTCGTGAATTGCAGCACCGCCGCGACGATCACCACCATCGCGATCGACAGCGGCAGGAAGACTTTCCAGCCCAGCCGCATCAGCTGGTCATAGCGGTAGCGCGGCACGATGGCCTTCGCCATCGCGAACAGGAAGAAGATGAACAGCGCCTTTAGGGAGAACCAGATCACGCCCGGCACCCAGGTGAACGGCGCGAACGGAATCGGCGACAGCCAGCCGCCGAGGAACAGGATGGTGCCGAGCGCGCACATGGTGCAGATCGCCACGTATTCGCCGAGCATGAACAGGAGGTACGGCGTCGAGCCGTATTCCACCATGAAGCCGGCGACCAGTTCGGATTCCGCCTCGACCAGATCGAACGGCGGACGGTTGGTTTCCGCCAGCGCCGAGACGTAGAAGATCACGAACATGGGCAGGAGCGGCAGCCAGTACCAGCCGAGCAGCCCCCATTTGGTGTCCTGCGCCGCGACGATGGCCGACAGGTTGAGCGAGCCGACGCAGAGCAGCACCGTGATCAGCACGAAGCCGATCGAGACCTCGTAGGACACCATCTGCGCCGCCGCGCGCAGCGCCGCCATGAACGGGTACTTCGAGTTCGACGCCCAGCCCGCCATGATGGTGCCGTAGACCGACAGCGACGAGATCGCGAACAGGTAGAGAATGCCGACATTGATATCGGAGATCACCCAGCCGAGATTGACCGGGATCACCGCCCAGCCCGCCAGCGCCAGCACGCAGGTCACCAGCGGCGCGAGCAGGAAGATCACCTTGTTGGCGCCGGCCGGAATCACCGGCTCCTTCAGCACGAATTTCAAAAGGTCGGCGAAGGATTGGAAAAGACCCCACGGCCCCACCACGTTGGGGCCCCGCCGGATCTGCACCGCCGCCCAGATCTTGCGGTCGGCGAGCAGGATGTAAGCGATCGCGACCAGAAGGATCACCAGCAGCATGACGCTCTGGGCGACCATCACGATCAGCGGCCACAGATATGCGCTCCAGATTTCAGCCATTGCTTCAGCTCACTCCGCTGCCGTCAACATCTGCCCGGAGGCGAGACGCGCACATTCCGCCATCACCGCAGAGGCCCGCGCGATCGGATTGGTCAGGTAGTAACTCGCATACGCCGCCTTGAACGGCGTCGCATCGGTCTTGCCGCCGCGTCCCGCCAGCGTGAGCACCGCCGCCGCATCGGCCGGCGTGATCTCGTCGAGCCGCATCAGGTGCGGGAACGCCTTGAACAGCATCTGGCGCAGGGCGGCCAGCGAATCGAACGGCAGCCTGTGGCCGAGCGTATCCGACAGCGCGCGCAGAATCGCCCATTCCTCACGGGCCTCGCCCGGCGGGAAGGCGGCGCGGCTGGTCATTTGCGCGCGGCCCTCGGTGTTGATGTAAAGGCCCGACTTCTCGGTATAGGCCGCGCCCGGCAGGATGACGTCGGCGCGATGCGCGCCGCGGTCGCCGTGCGTGCCGATATAGACGACGAAGGCTCCCGGCGCGACGTCCACCTCGTCGGCGCCCAGCGAGAACAGCACGTCGACGCCGTTCGGCGCGGTCATCTGCGCCGCGGAAAGCCCGCCCTCGCCCGGCACGAAGCCGATATCGAGCGCGCCGACACCCGATGCCGTGCCGTGCAGCACGCCGAACCCGTTCCAGCCGTCCTTGATCGCGCCGACATCGATGGCGAGCTTCGCCGCCTGCGCCAGGATCGCCGCGCCGTCGGCGCGCGAGGTGGCGCTGACGCCGACCAGCACGATCGGGTTCTGCGCGTTCTTGAGAACGTCGGCGAAGGAATGCTTGCCGCTGGCGAGATCACTCAAGGTCTCGGCGCCGGCACCGAGGTGCTGCACCGGATAGGTCAGGTCGGCATTCTCGCCGATCAGCCCGATCTTCAGCTTGCCGGTGCGCCAGCGCTTGCGGATGCGCGCATTGAGCAGCGCGCCTTCATGGCGCGGATTGGAGCCCACGATCAGAAGTGCGTCGGCCTGCTCGATGCCGGCGATAGTCGGGTTGAAGACGTAAGCCGCGCGTCCCGCCTTGGCATCGAAGGCGTGGCCGCCCTGCACCGCCAGATTGGCGGAGCCGAGGCTGCTCATGAGCTGCTTCAGCGCGAACATCTCCTCGACGGTCGCGAGGTCGCCGGCGATGGCGCCGATGCGTTTGCCGCTGGCGCCGCGCACCTTCGCCGCGATCGCCGCGAAAACCTCGGACCACGAGGCCTGACGCAGCTTGCCGTTCTCGCGCAGATACGGCCGGTCGAGCCGCTGCGTGCGCAGGCCGTCGACGATGTGGCGCGTCTTGTCGGAAATCCACTCCTCGTTGATCGCCTCGTTGACGCGCGGCAGGATGCGCATCACCTCGCGGCCACGGGTATCGACGCGGATCGCCGAGCCGAGCCCGTCCATGACGTCGATCGACTGCGTCTTACCCAATTCCCACGGCCGCGCCGCGAAGGCATAGGGCTTCGAGGTCAGCGCACCCACCGGGCAGATGTCAACGAGGTTGCCCTGCAACTCGGAGGTCAGCGCGGTCTCGAGATAGGTCGTGATCTCCATGTCCTCGCCGCGGCCGATCGCGCCCATCTCCGGCGCGCCGGCGACTTCGGCGGCGAATCGCACGCAGCGGGTGCACTGGATGCAGCGGGTCATCGAGGTCTTGACCAGCGCGCCGAGATACTTGTCCTCGACCGCGCGCTTGTTCTCGGCGAAGCGGCTGGTGTCGACGCCGTAGCCCATCGCCTGGTCTTGCAGGTCGCACTCGCCGCCCTGATCGCAAATCGGGCAATCGAGCGGATGGTTGATCAGCAGGAACTCCATCACGCCTTCGCGCGCCTTCTTCACCATCGGCGAGCGCGTGGAGATCTCCGGCGGTTCGCCCTTGGGGCCGGGGCGGCAATCGCGCACGCCCCAGGCGCAGCTCGCCACCGGCTTCGGGCCGCCCTTCACCTCGACGAGGCACATCCGGCAGTTGCCGGCGATCGACAGCCGCTCGTGATAGCAGAAGCGCGGAATCTCGGCGCCCGCCGCCTCGCACGCCTGCAGCAGCGTGTATTCGGCCGGCACATCGATCTCTTTGCCATCGATGATGAGTTTGGTCATGGCCTCAAGTCTTTCTCAACTTGCGTTCGGTGTCCGCGCAGCATCAATCACTCCGCCGCGATCATGTGATCGGGGTCGAGGATGCCCTGATCGTCCAGCGTGGCCTTGCGGGTGAAATCGTCGATGCGCCGCTCGATCTCGGGACGGAAAGCGCGGATCAGACCCTGCACCGGCCACGCCGCCGCGTCACCCAGCGCGCAGATGGTGTGCCCTTCGACCTGCTTGGTGACGTCCAGCAGCATGTCGATCTCGCGCTTGTGGGCGCGGCCTTCGACCATGCGGGTCAGAACGCGCCACATCCAGCCGGTGCCCTCGCGGCACGGCGTGCACTGGCCGCAGCTCTCGTGCTTGAAGAAGTAGCTGATGCGGGCGATCGCCGCGACGACGTCGGTGGACTTGTCCATCACGATGACACCGGCGGTGCCGAAGCTCGACTTCACCGCGCGGGTGCCGTCGAAATCCATGATCAGCTCTTCGCAATCATGCGCCGGGATCAGCGGGCATGACGCGCCGCCCGGAATGATCGCGAGCAGATTGTCCCAGCCGCCGCGAATGCCGCCGCCGTGCTTCTCGATCAGCTCCTTGAAGGGAATGCTCATCGCCTCTTCGACGACACACGGCGTGTTGACGTGGCCGGAGAGGCCGTAAAGCTTGGTGCCGACGTTGTTGGCGCGGCCGATGGAGGCGAACCACGCCGCGCCGCGCCGCAAAATATCCGGCGCAACGGCAATCGACTCGACGTTGTTCACCGTGGTCGGACAGCCGAACAGGCCGACATTGGCGGGGAACGGCGGCTTGAGGCGCGGCTGGCCCTTCTTGCCTTCGAGGCTTTCGAGCAGCGCGGTTTCCTCGCCGCAGATATACGCGCCGGCGCCGTGCGCGATGTAGAGATCGAACGGCCAGCCATGAATGTTGTCCTTGCCGATCAGCTTGGCCTCGTAGGCCTGATCGACCGCCGCCTGCAGATGCTCGCGCTCGCGGATGAACTCGCCGCGCACATAGATGTAGCAGGCATGCGCGCCCATCGCGAAAGAGGCCAGCAGGCAGCCTTCCACGAGCAGATGCGGATCGTGCCGCATGATCTCGCGGTCCTTGCAGGTGCCCGGCTCGGACTCGTCGGCGTTGACGACGAGATAGCTCGGCCGCCCGTCGGAATTGTCCTTGGGCATGAACGACCACTTCATGCCGGTCGGGAAGCCGGCGCCGCCGCGGCCGCGCAGGCCCGACGCCTTCATCTCATTGACGATCCAGTCGCGGCCCTTCTCGATGATCGCCTTGGTGCCGTCCCAGGCGCCGCGACGGCGCGCGCCTTCGAGGCCCCAGTCGTCGAGACCGTAGAGATTGCGGAAGATGCGGTCCTTGTCGTCGAGCATCACATGTTGCCCTTCTTGGTCGCGTCGTCAGCGGGGGGCTTCGGCGCCGGACGTTCCTGCACGTTGGCGACTTCGCTCGCCTTCTTCGACTCGGCGTCGGCCAGCACCGGCTCCTTCGGCGCGCCCTGCCCGGCGGCGCCAGGCTTGCCGGCATCCTTCAGCACGCGCGGGCCGCCGACCGGCGCGGCGTATTGCCGATCGATCTGCGGACCGGGCTTCGGCGGGTTGCCGGCGGCGAAACCGTCCAGCACCTTGTTGAAGCTGTCCTTGGTGAGGTCCTCGTAGGTGTCCTTCCAGATCATCACCATCGGCGCGTTGACGCAGGCCCCCAGGCACTCGACCTCTTCCCAGGAGAAGTTGCCGTCCGCGGAGACATGTCCCGGATCGTGATGGATGCGATGCTTGCAGACCTCGATCAGATCGCCGGCGCCGCGCAGCATGCACGGCGTGGTGCCGCAAACCTGCACATGCGCCTTCTTCCCCACCGGCGAGAGCTGGAACATGGTGTAGAAGGTCGCGATCTCCAGCACGCGGATATACGGCATTCCCAACAGATCGGCGACGGCGCGGATCGCGGCTTCCGAGACCCAGCCCTCGTGCTCTTCCTGCACGCGCCACAGGATCGCGATGCAGGCCGACGGCTGCCGCCCTTCCGGATACTTGGCGATCTGCTGCTTGGCGAAGGCCAGCGTTTCCTCGCTGAACGTGAAGCTCGCGGGTTGCAATTCCTTCGGTGCCAGACGACGGACGGACATGCTTGCTCAGTCTTTCTGCGAGCGCGCCGTACAGCGCGCGGTCAGGCGGAGATGGCGGGACGGGTCGATCACCGGTCGACCTCGCCAAACACGATATCGAGCGATCCGAGAATGGCCGAGACGTCGGCCAGCAGGTGCCCCCTGCAGATGAAATCCATTGCCTGCAGATGCGCGAAGCCGGGCGCGCGGATCTTGCACTTGTAGGGTTTGTTGGTGCCGTCGGAGACGAGATAGACGCCGAACTCGCCCTTCGGGGCCTCGACCGCGGCATAAACCTCGCCGGGCGGCACATGAAAGCCTTCGGTATAGAGCTTGAAGTGATGGATCAGCGCTTCCATCGAACGCTTCATCTCGCCGCGGCGCGGCGGGAAAATCTTGTTGTCGGTGACCGCCACCGGGCCCTGCCCGTCCGGCGCGCGCAGCTTGGCGATGCACTGCTTCATGATCCGCACCGACTGGTGCATCTCTTCCATACGGATGCAGTAGCGATCGTAGCAGTCGCCGTTTTTGCCGATCGGAATGTCGAAATCCATCTCGGCGTAGCACTCGTAGGGCTGCGCCTTGCGCAGATCCCATGCCGCGCCGGAGCCGCGCACCATGACCCCGGAGAAGCCCCACTTCCAGGCGTCCTCCAGCGTCACCACGCCGATATCGACGTTGCGCTGCTTGAAGATGCGGTTGCCGGTCAGCAGCACCTCGAGATCGTCGAGCTTCGGCGGGAAGGCGTCGCACCACGCATCGATATCGTCGATCAGCTTCGGCGGCAGATCCTGATGCACGCCGCCGACGCGGAAATAGGCCGCGTGCATGCGCGAGCCGGAGGCGCGCTCATAGAACACCATCAGCTTTTCGCGTTCCTCGAAGCCCCATAGCGGCGGCGTCAGCGCGCCGACGTCCATCGCCTGCGTGGTGACGTTGAGCAGATGCGACAGGATGCGGCCGATCTCGCAATAGAGCACGCGGATCAGTTGCGCGCGGCGCGGCACGTCGATGCCGAGCAGCTTCTCGGCCGCGAGGCAGAACGCGTGCTCCTGATTCATCGGCGCGACGTAATCGAGCCGGTCGAAATACGGAATCGCCTGCAGATAGGTCTTCTGCTCGATCAGCTTCTCGGTGCCGCGATGCAGAAGGCCGATATGCGGATCGACGCGCTCCACCACCTCGCCGTCCAGCTCCAGCACCAGGCGCAGCACGCCGTGCGCCGCCGGATGCTGCGGCCCGAAGTTGATGGTGAAATTGCGCATTCCCGGAACTTCGTTCATCTCAAGCGCTCCGCGCTCTGGCGAGTAGCGAATGGTGAGTAGCGAATAGATATTTCATCATCGGCTTGCCTCCGCTACTACTCGCTCTTCTTCTCGTCCCCCGGCAGCGGATAGTCCGCGCCTTCCCAGGGCGAGAGGAAATCGAACCTGCGGAATTCCTGATTGAGCTGCACCGGCTCATAGACCACGCGCTTCTCGGCGTCGTCGTAGCGCACCTCCACGAAGCCCGTGGTCGGGAAGTCCTTGCGCAGCGGATGGCCGTCGAAACCGTAATCGGTGAGCAGCCGGCGCATGTCGGGATGGCCGACGAAGATCACGCCGTAAAGATCGTAGGCTTCGCGCTCGAACCAGTCGGCGCCGGGAAACACGCCGATCACCGACGGCACCTGCGTGGTTTCATCAGCAACGCCCTTGACGCGGATGCGCGCGTTCAGCGTCGGCGACAGCAGATGGTAGACGATGTCGAACCGCTGCTCGCGCGCCGGATAATCCGCCGCGGTGGCGTCGATGAAGCTGACGAAACGGCAGCGCGGATCGTCGCGCAAAAAGCGCATCACCTCGACGATCCGGGCGATGTCGACATTCACCGTGAGCTGACCGAACGCCACCTCATAGCCGCTGGCAACGCCCGGCAGCGCGCCAACAATCGTCTGACCCAGAGTGTCGAGCCGCGTGTCGTCCATGATGCAGCCTTAGCGTTCGATGGTTCCGGTGCGCCGGATCTTCTTCTGCAACAGCAGGACGCCGTAAAGCAGCGCTTCCGCCGTCGGCGGGCATCCCGGCACGTAAATGTCGATCGGCACGATGCGGTCGCAGCCGCGCACCACCGAATAGGAATAGTGATAGTAACCGCCGCCGTTGGCGCAGGATCCCATTGAGATGACGTAGCGCGGCTCCGGCATCTGGTCGTAGACCTTGCGCAGCGCGGGCGCCATCTTGTTGGTGAGCGTTCCGGCGACGATCATCACGTCGGACTGGCGCGGCGAGGCGCGCGGCGCGAAGCCGAAGCGCTCGACGTCATAGCGCGGCATCGACACCTGCATCATCTCGACCGCGCAGCAGGCGAGACCGAACGTCATCCACATCAGGGAGCCGGTGCGCGCCCAGGTGATCAGGTCATCCGCGGCCGCAACGAAGAAGCCCTTGTCGGACAGCTCGTTGTTCACTTCGAGAAAATAGCGGTCGTCCGCGCCGACCGGCTTGCCGGTCCGCGGATCGAGCACGCCGGTCGCAGCCGGGGCGACCAACGTCCCCGACGACTGCGCGTGGATCGGGCTCAATCCCATTCGAGCGCGCCTTTCTTCCATTCATAGATAAAGCCGATGGTGAGGATCGCAAGGAAGACCATCATCGACCAGAAACCGACGAGTCCGAGCTTGCCGAACGCCACCGCCCACGGGAACAGGAAGGCGACCTCGAGATCGAAGATGATGAACAGGATCGCCACCAGATAGAACCGCACGTCGAACTTCATGCGCGCGTCGTCGAACGCATTGAAGCCGCATTCATAGGCCGACAATTTCTCCGGATCGGGCTGCTGGAACGCGACGATGAATGGCGCGATCAGCAGCGCCAGCCCGATCACGGCGGCAATGCCAATGAACACCACGAGGGGCAGATAGTCTTGCAAGATGCCGGTCATCGGCGATCCTTGGTTTTAGGGGCAAACCGGCCGACAGATTCGGCCACCTTGGAATTGTTCTGAGCCTTTAGCGCAGTGCACCAAGGGTGGCAAGACAAGGTCTGTTGACGGTTCCCAGCCATGCGTCAGCGCCGGTCTCGATGCTGCTTGTTGCGGTCATGCCGGCGCGGCCGGCCGCAGCTCTCCGCTTCGCGGCACACGTCCGCGCGCGCGCAGCGAACAAAACGGAACCGCATGGCGCGACGTGGCTGGGATTTGAGATTCTCGCTCGCCGCGGCGCCGCGTTGTTGAGGGGAGAATCGCTCCCTTAAAACCCGACCTTCAGCCGCGCCGTCACCGCGTGCTGGGAGGCATTGGCGGCAACCTGCCCGTTATAGGCCAGACTGAGCGTCGCAGTCTCCGTGGGGTAGACGGAGAACCCGGCCTCGAGCACGGCGGCGTCCCGCGCCACCGCCACCCCGGCGACAGTGAAATCGGTGGCCGCCAGGGCCAGCGTGGCGAACGGGGTCTGCGTCTCGAAGGCCCGCCGCCAGCCGATGCCGGCGGTGGCGGTCACGCGATGCGAGGCGATCGACAGGTCGGTCGAGCCGCGCACGCCGGTGGTGGCAAAGGTCATGCTGGAGGTCTGGCTCTGCGCATGCAGCGCCGCGTCCTGCGCCTGCTCGGCGAAAGCGGTGGTGCCAAGCCGGACATGGGCGAGGTTCAGGTAAGGCTCGACGGTGGCGAGCGGCGCCTTCCAGCGCCAGCCGATTTCGCCGAAGGCCTGCAGCGTGCCGGCGCGATAATCGGCCCGGGCGTGATCGGCGAAGCCCGCGAACGCAATGCTGCGATCGGTCTGGATCGCATGGCCGGAATAGAACAGGCCGGAACGCAGAAACGCCGCGCCGAAATCGCCGCCGCCGTAAAGGCCGGCATGGAAGCTCTCGGTCGCGGCGGCGGAGCGCCGCGCGGCGATGCTGAAGCTGCCCTGGTTGTAGCCGGCCAGCGCGCCGAGCCGCCAGGTTTCGTCGAGGGGCGAATCGATGCCGATCAGCATGCCGCTGGAGCGGCGATCCAGCCGCGCCGCGTTGCCGTCGCCCTCGATATGGCCGGCCGATCCGAAAGCCTGGCCCCAGACCTCCAGCCGCGCCTCGCGCGTAGCCTGCCGGGCGGCGTCCGGCGTCGCGGCGAAGGCGTGGCGCACGCCGCCGAGCGGAGCCGCCGCCGGCGCGGCGCGCAGGCGGGCATTGGCGGCATCGCGAATGTAGCGGCTGTCGTCGATCAGCGCCGATTTCAGCGAGGCGTGGATTTCGCCGGAGACGAGGTCGAAGGCGGAGCGCGCCTCGGCCGCGGTCAGGCCGGCGACATTGCGATAGAGAAGGTTTGATGGCGCCAGCGCGTCGAGCGCCATGGCGGCGGAGGCCTGGTTGCGGGTCTGCGCGACGGCGGCGAAAGCCAGCGCATTCCGCCGCAGCAGCGCCGTCACCTCGTCGACCGCATAGCCGATCTCGGCATTGAGGAACGCGAAGTCGGCCTGCACGGTATCGAACTGGCCGGTCACGCGCGCCGCGGTCAGGATCGCGAACGGCGTGTTGAGCACGGCCGGGCCGAGCGTCGCCACCGCGAGACGGCCGGCCAGCGCCGCCGTTCCGGTCACGGCGAGACGATCGGCGCCGCCCTCGCCCAGCCGCACCGCGAGCGTACCCTGCCCACCCTGGACGTAGTTGCCATCGATGCCGAGCACGCCGGCCTGCCCCGGATTGCCCGGCGCGACGATGCCGCCCTGGTTGTGGACGCCGAACCACAGGTCCTGAACGCCGTAATCGCGGATCCGGACCGTCCCGGTCCCGCTCAGCACGCCGCCCTGCATGTCGAGATACGGCGTCTGCAGGGTGCCGTTCAGCACCATCTGCCCGGCCCACATCCCCGTGCCGGAGATCACGTCGAGCGTATGCGGCGCGGCGATGTCGAGCACGGTGCGCGCGCCGAACAGGCTCAGATTGTCGATGGTGGGATTCATATCGAGCGTCACGCGCCCGGGTTCGAACAGCCGCACGTCATAATAGCGGCCGGTGGAACCGTGGGGTCCCGCGAGCGAGCCCGCCACATTGTCGGGGACCTCCCCGCCGCTCCATCCCGCCGGATCGCTCCACAGCACATTGCCCTGCCGCGCCGACACCTCGCGCAGCGGATTGTTGAGCGCGATCCAGTCGAGATAGTCCTGCACAGCGGCCCAGCCGCTGATCGAGCCGTAGCGGATGGTGCCGTCAGGAGCGGGCTCCAGCAGCGCGAGCACGCCGACCTGCAGCAGCGTGCCGTCGGGCCGCACCAGGAACAGCGGCCCGCCGCTGTCGCCGGCGCCGTTGCCGGCCTGATGGGCAGGCACGTCGAATCCCTTTGCCGCCAGTCCGAAGTCGTCCGGTGACGATGGCGAATGCGGATTGCGAAACTGCGCCGCATAGATGCCGAGCGTTCCCGGCTCGCGTCCGCTATAGGTCCAAAGCACATAGTCGCCGAGCCGCGTTTCCCCGACGCGGCGGCGCTGGTCGGACGGTGCTCCGCCCTTGCTTTCCAGCTCGGAATAGAGGCCGCCGTCAAGGCCGGTGCCGTATTGGCCGTAACCCGCGGTGACCATCAGCGCGCCGGGAGTTGGCCGCGCGTCATTGGCTCCGGCCAGCGTCACCGGCGTGATCGATTTTGCCGTCACCGGCGTCGACAGTGTCACCAGCGCGATGTCGCCGGTCGTTCCGATGAACGTGTAGCGCGGTTCGGTGGCGAGCCCGGCGGCGGTCTGGTCGAAGCGCGTCGGGACATTGGCATCCGGCCCGAAGCGAACGTCGATGGATGTGCCTGGCGCGAACCGATCGTTGTCGTAGAAGCAATGAGCCGCGGTGAGGATGGTGCGCGCATTGATCAGCGTGCCGGTGCACCCGCCCACCGAGACGACGTTCGGATACTGGTTGGCCTGATCGAAGACATTGGCGGCCGCGGCAGTGTCGGCGGCGACATCGTTGTTGAGCGAGATCGCGCGCGCCGGCGCGGTCGCCGCGACCTGAAAGCCGAGCACCAAAGATCCCAGCGCGAGCAAGGATGTGCGGTTCATGACGTTGCCCCCGTTCCCTGCGTGACACAGCCCTCCGCAGGTTGCCCCCAAAGCAAACGCCGTCACAAAGAAGAATCACGCCGGATCATTATTCCACGCGCGGCGGTGATGTCACCCTCCCTTCTCGCAGGTGGCAAAACGAGGCGCGATGCCTCGCATCGGCGCGGTGCCAGCATCCGAGCCAACCGTCATCTGAGATGCGAGCCGGCCACGCCGCGCCCCTCGAAGGGGCCGTCGCACCACTGCGTCAACACGCGTCATGGCGGGCATGGCCGTTCGTCAAAGCTGCCTCCCGCAATGGCGCCGTCATCCTGAGGTGCGAGGCGCATCTTGCGCGGCGCCTCGAAGGAGACGGCGTTCGCACCCGCGTGTGAGAGGTTGAGCGCGGCGTCGCCCCATACCCGCCGTCATGACAGGCGCCGCGTCCGGGACACGCGGGCGGGCGGACTTGACAAAATCCCCAATCTAGGATTATATTCACATGTATCCCGCCCCGATGAGAGGGGCGTTTCGCGATCGTCACGATCCGCGGGGCGGGACGCGGTGGACGCGGCAGCGTTCGGCGCGAGCATCTGGCGGCAGGGCG